>Ga0153985_1000004_pt1 | contig 83821 bp, 97 predicted proteins | sample TSGA069MetaG_FD_104715 | JGI IMG/M metagenome (GOLD analysis project Ga0153985, IMG submission 104715) | Attine ant fungus gardens microbial communities from Georgia, USA - TSGA069 MetaG | ecosystem: Host-associated > Fungi > Mycelium > Unclassified | place: USA: Georgia, Alexander Wildlife...
GTTTTTTAATTATCTGAAAAATCTAACTATTCCAATTGTTCTTTTTTCTTTCCTATCGAGAAAAAACGCAAGGCTCTCGCATATTTCACGATTTTAGAGTAAACTATACCTAATTGTGGAAGAGGAAAGAGGAATTCAGATGAAAATTGTTATTGCTGGTGCAGGTGCTATGGGCAGCCGTTTTGCTATTATGCTAAAAAGAGGCGGAAATAACGTCACGTTGATCGACGGCTGGCCGGCGCATATCGAAGCGATCCGTGAACACGGATTACGAGCGAACTTAAACGGTGAAGAGATCGCAGTCCCTTTTTCGATCTATTCGCAAAATGAGATCCCAACGACTGTACAAGCAGACTTGATCCTGGTCTTTACTAAAGCGATGCAACTGGATCAAATGATGCAAACGATCAAACCGATGATCGGAGAGCAAACGAAAGTCTTATGCTTATTAAACGGGATCGGTCATGAGGACACGATTGAAAAATATGTCAGCACGGATAAAATCTTTTTAGGAAATACCATTTGGACGGCGGACTTGATTGGTCCTGGTAATGTTCGCTTGTTTGGGGATGGTTCTGTAGAACTGCAAAATATCGAACCGGGCAAAGAAGAAGATGCCCGTCAATTAGCGGCAGCCTTGGCTGATGCTGGGTTAAATGCGTCTTATTCTGAGAACATTCGCTACTCCATCTATCGCAAAGCCTGTGTCAACGGCACACTAAATGGTTTGTGTTCGATTTTAAATGTGAATATTGCCCAATTCGGACAAACCTCAACGGCGCGTGCGATGGTCCAAACGATTGTGGAAGAATTTGCGGCAGTTGCTACCCATGAATCTGTTGAACTGGATGTATCCGAAGTAGTCCACCATATTGAGGAAACCTATGATCCAGAAGGCATCGGAATGCACTATCCATCCATGTATCAAGATTTGATCAATAATCATCGCAAAACCGAGATCGATTATATCAATGGCGCAATCTCACGAAAAGGCCGTAAGTACCAAGTCCCAACGCCTTATTGTGACTTTTTGACTCAAATGATCCATGCCAAGGAAGATATTTTAGCAGCAGAATAACCTAAGTAAATATGGTCTTAAAATGAAAAAACGGCGTATCCTTTTAAGGTTCGCCGTTTTTTTGTCCATTTATTGAAAATGTGTTGTTGTAGAGTGCATTCAAAGGTGACGCTATTGAGCAGGCAGATCCGCCTTAAACCGTTCACTACCTTGAAATACCGCTAATTGATTGACACCAAAGGAACGCAGCAGATCGCTCATCGCTGCAAAATCTAACCGATAATCACTGGCTTTATGGGCATCAGAGCCGAGGGTGAACAATTTACCCCCGACACTTTGATACAGCGGGATAGCATATTGGTAAAGGTGGGCATTTTGATAGGGGCCAAAGCTCTTAGCGTTGATTTCCATCGCTAAGTCACGGGCAACGATTTTTTTGAAGATCGTCGTTAACTCTGTTTCAAAATGGGCGGCCAATTCCTCAGCTGTAAATTGGAAACGACGCAAGCCATAATCAAAGTGGGTCACGATATGCCCGTCTGGAAACGAGTCCAACACGTGGGCCATTTGGTCAAAGTATTGTTTGGCGACTGCAAATTTGTCCTTCGTCAACACGGCATCGTCCATATAATCAAAGGTACCGTTTTGATGGATACTGATCAATTTCAAGTCATAAGGATGGCTTTCAAGATAGCGCAAGATTTCTTGTTCTTGACCAGGCACGACACCAATCTCGATGCCTTTTAAGAGTTTCGTCGCTGTGGTCTCTTGCAGCTTCTGGTGGGTTTTTACTAGTAATTCATAGTCAGGAATATCATCACGGAATCCCGAATAGGGGTTCTTCAAATCGAAATGATCTGTCGCAACGAAGTAGGCAGGCTGGTAAGCTAGATAATTCTCAAACTGTTCATCTGAATCAAAAGACAAAAATGTATGCAGATGTTGATCATAATAATTCATAAACAAGACTCCTTTTCTTGAATACGATACCACAAAAAAGCAGAAGAAACTATGATTGGCTGAGAAAAGGTTTTCTCTTAGGCAATTTTTCGCTTATAATAAATAAGAATAGAGCGAAGGAGTCGGTCAGCCATGAGTATGTATCTTGAAATTCCTGAATTTGAAAGTGAATTTCGTTTTCGAACGTTTCTAAATGATGGGTTGACCATCGTTTACCCCCATGTCCATAAAGAAATCGAGATCATTTACGCTAAGCGCGGCACGGTCAATATTGGTGTTGACGATACGATCATTGAGTTGGAGGAAGGGGATCTGTATCTTTTTTCCAGCGGGCAACCCCACTATTTTCTAGCATCGCCTGAGAGTGAACGCTATGTCTATCAATTTGATATGAAGCTTTTTGAAGAGCCGTTGCTTCGAGAAAATGAAGTATCCTTGATGACACTCTTTGAAGAAGGGGAGCCCCACAGCAAAAATTGGCCAACGAGTTTTACGGAAAAAATAACAGGTCTCTTGATCGAGTTGTATCAGTTGGAAGAGGAGAATGTTGTTGGGAAGCGTTATTTGACTCTCGGGCTGCTTTACCAGTTGATCGGGGAGTGCTATCAAAGCTTGCCAAAGCGAAAACGAGCCGTCAATCCACTAAAACGAACGGCCGCACAATACAAAGAAACCTTGCAGCGTCTGAATGATGTCTTTGAGTACATCGAATCCCATTACCAAGAAGTCTTGACGATGGAGGACACCGCAAGACATGTAGGGTTTAGTCCTCATTATTTCACGCGTTTCTTTAAAACCAATACTGGCAAGACCTTCATGCAGTTTTTGACGGAATACCGTATCAATCAAGCCAAATTTATCTTGGCAAATGAAAAGATCCCGATGGCAGAAGTCGCTGAAAAAGCTGGCTTTGCCAGTGTCAAAACATTTCATCATGTCTTTAAGGAAGCCGTTGGTCAATCACCGTTGCAGTACCAGAAACAATTGAATCAAAATTGATAGAAACAGCCGATGAGCCTGTGCTTGTCGACTGTTTTTTTTGTTGATCTGGCACTATTTTTTTCTCGATAGTGTTTTTTTAAGCGCTTTGCATAAATTGTGGAGTGGTTCTTTTTGTTAAAGTTTCATAAGATAATTTTCGGGAATTTTTTCAATGGAAACTGGGAAGAACTGCTTTCGATGTTTCGCTATAATGAGGGGGTAGAAAATAATAAGCGTTTTCAGGAGGAAAGATATGACAGTTAAAGTTGGAATCATTGGGTGCGGTGGGATCGCAAACGGCAAGCACATGCCTGCCTTGTCTCAAGTAGAAGAAGTAGAAATGGTTGCCTTTTGTGATCTGCTGGTTGAACGTGCAGTTGAAGCGAAATCAGCATTTGGGACCGAAGATGCTCAAGTATTCAGCGATTATCAAGAAATGTTGGCACAAGCTGATCTAGATGTGATCCATGTGTGTACACCAAACGCCTCACATGCTGAGTTGACGATTGCTGCACTAGAAGCAGATTGTCATGTCATGTGTGAAAAACCAATGGCAAAAACAGCGGCAGAAGCCAAAGCAATGATCGAAGCAGCCAACCGAACAGGGAAAAAACTCACGATCGGCTACCAAAACCGTTTTAGAAAAGATTCTCGTTATCTTCATGAAGTGTGCGCCGAAGGACAATTAGGAAACATTTATTTTGGGAAAGCTCATGCGATCCGTCGTCGGGCCGTGCCAACTTGGGGTGTTTTCCTTGATGAAGAAGCGCAAGGCGGCGGTCCGTTGATCGATATCGGTACCCACGCATTGGATCTGACCTTATGGATGATGAACAATTACAAACCAAAATTTGTTGTCGGAAAAGCGTATCATGAGTTGTCGCAAACCAAAAATGCCGCAAATGCTTGGGGCCCTTGGGATCCAGAGAAATTCTCAGTAGAAGATTCGGCCTTTGGTTTTGTGGTCATGGAAGATGGCGCAACGATTTTCTTAGAAGCTAGCTGGGCGCTCAACAGCTTGGATGTGAAAGAAGCCAAAACGACACTGATGGGCAGCAAAGCGGGTGCGGATATGAACAACGGTTTGACCATCAACGGAGAAGACCACAGTTTGCTGTATGAAAAAAATATCGAACTTGAAACAGGCGGCGTTGATTTTTATGAAGGAAACGGGGAGACGCCAGAAATTTTAGAAGCACAATCGTGGATCCATGCGATCATCAACGATACCGAACCAGTGGTCAAACCTGAAGAAGCAATGGTCGTGACGGAGATTTTAGAAGCGATCTACAAATCATCGCAAACCGGTGAGCCAGTCTACCTATAAGAACTGCTGGAAGAAAAGGAGCGAGCATAAATGACAAAACCGAAAATCGCTTTACAGCTTTGGAGTATTCAAGAGGACTGCAAGACAGAGCTTTTTGAAGCGTTGAAAACAGTTAAACAAAACGGCTATGACGGTGTTGAATTTGCCGGTTATCATGGACACAGTGCTGCTCAGATCAAAGAAATGCTTGAGCAGTTGGATTTGGCGGTCGCGGCTTCCCATATCCCGTTTGAAGCATTGCGAGATCGTTTTGAAGAAACCGTCGCTTTTGAAAAAACGATTGGCAATCAACGGATCGTCATTCCGTATGCCAGTTTTGATTCTTTGGAAAAATGGCAAGCCTTTGCTGCGGAGTTGACCCAGATCACCCAAAAGTTGCAAGCAGAAGGGCTGACTTGCTACTACCACAACCATGCCCATGAATTTACTGAAGTTGCTGGAGAATCTATGATCGATGAACTGATCAAAGACAATCCGCAACTGCGTTTGGAAGCCGACCTTTACTGGTTAGCCTTTGCAAACGTGGCTGTTTTACCTTGGCTAAAGGAACGCGAAACGAAGGTCGGCTTGGTTCATATCAAAGATATGCAAGAGCAGCCGCAGGAAAGCACCGAGATCGGCAATGGGATTTTACCAATCAAGTCGTATGTAGAAGCAGCTAAAGCATTAGAACTACCATGGTTGATCGTCGAGCAGGAAGCGTTTCAAAAATTCGCTCCTTTAGAAGCCAGCGGGATTGATTATCTGCAATTAAAAAACATCGTAGAGGAGGTCTACCAATGATCCACGTTACGGTATGGAACGAGTTTCGTCATGAAAAAACGAATGAGACCGTCCAAAAAATGTATCCAGAAGGAATCCATGGTCAAATTGCCAAGTTTTTAGAAGAGGATGATTTCCAAGTGCGAACGGCGACCCTTGATGAACCAGAACATGGGTTGACGGAGCAAGTATTGGCTGACACGGATGTGTTGGTTTGGTGGGGCCATATGGCGCATGAAGAAGTCGATGATGCTATCGTTGCTCGTGTGCAGCAGCGTGTATGGGAAGGAATGGGACTGATCGTCTTGCATTCTGGCCACTTTTCGAAAATCTTTAAAACCTTGATGGGAACGTCGTGCGATTTGAAATGGCGGGTAGACGATCAGCATGCGCGGATCTGGAATGTTAATCCAAGCCACCCAATCGCTGAAGGAGTCGGCGAATGGATCGAACTAGAGCAAGAGGAAATGTATGGCGAGCACTTTGATATTCCAGCGCCGGATGAATTGATCTTTGTCAGCTGGTTCCCTGGTGGTGAAGTTTTCCGCAGCGGCTGTACATTCCGCCGTGGGAATGGCAAAATCTTCTATTTCCAGCCTGGTCATGAGACATTCCCAAGCTATTACAATCCCAAAGTGCAAAAAGTGATCCAAAATGCGGCTCGCTGGTGTGCACCAACAGAAAATCGTTACCCAACATATGGGCATTTTCAAGCAATTGAGGAGGAAAGAAAATGAAATTAGGTGTTTTTACCCCGTTATTCAATCAACTTAGCTTTGAAGAAATGATCGATGAAGTAGCGAAAAAAGGGCTCCAAACCGTCGAGATCGGTACCGGTGGTTCTCCCGGCAATGCCCACTTAGACATTGACCGTTTACTAGCAAGTGAAGCAGAGCGAAAAGAATACTTAGCGAAATTAGCTGATAAAGGATTGGAAATCTCAGCTTTGAGCTGTCACAACAACCCAATCTCTCCATTAAAAGCAGAAGCGCAAGAAGCCGATGAACTTTTGCGCAAAACCATCAAATTAGCCAGCTTAATGAATGTACCTGTTGTGAACGGATTTTCAGGCGTTTCAGGCGGAAATGCAACAGATACACAAGTCAACTGGCCAGTATTGCCATGGCCGACGGAATACGATGACAATTATAATTATCAATGGGAACAAAAATTGATTCCTTATTGGAAAGGCATCAACACGGAAGCGGAAGCGGCTGGTGTTAAAATTGGAATCGAACTTCATGGCGGCTTTTTGGCACATACACCTTATACGATGTTGAAACTGCGGGATGCTGCGGGTAAAGCCATCGGCTGTAACTTGGATCCAAGTCATTTATGGTGGCAAGGTATCGACCCAGTGGCAGCGGTCAAAATCTTAGGGGAAGCCGATGCGATCCATCACTTCCATGCCAAAGATACGTATTTGGACCAAGACAATATCAACATGCATGGCTTGACGGACATGCAGCCATATAGCAATGTCAAAACCCGAGCTTGGACCTTCCGTTCAGTCGGTTGCGGCCACAGCTTACAAGTCTGGTCAGATATTATTTCTGCACTTAGAATTTATGGGTATGATTATGTCTTGAGTATTGAGCATGAAGATCCAATCATGTCCATAGATGAAGGACTGAATCGTGCCATCAGCAACTTGAAGACGATTATGATCCGTGAAGAAGCTTCATCCATGTGGTGGGCATAAGAAGAAAACCGAGGAGTGTCAGACATGAGTGCAATCAATTTTGCAGTAATCGGATATGGCGGCATGGGTGCGTACCATGTCCACAATATCTTACCAAATGAAAACGAACGAATCCACATCGTAGGAACTTACGATATCAATGAAGAACGTCAAGCGATCTCACAAGAAAAAGGCCATAAGATCTTTAAAAGCTATGATGAAGTCTTAGTCGATGAGACGATCGAAGCAGTATTGATCGCCACACCTAATGACTTGCATAAAGAGTTATCGATCGCTGCATTGAGAGCAGGCAAACATGTTGTTTGCGAGAAGCCTGTTGCGCTGAATACTGCGGAACTAGATGAGATCGTGGCGGTTGCCCAAGAAACCGGCAATACCTTTATGGTTCACCAAAACCGCCGTTGGGATCCTGATTTTTTACTTGTACGCGAACTGTACCGTAATGGACAGATCGGCGATTTGTTCCAATTAGAATCACGGGTCCAAGGGGCAAACGGCATCCCAGGAGACTGGCGTCATGTGAAAAAACAAGGCGGGGGAATGCTCTTAGACTGGGGCGTTCACTTGCTGGATCAAATGCTATGGCTGATCGACAGCCCAGTGAAAGACGTCAAAGCGGATCTTAGCTTTGTGTTGGGGGAAGAAGTCGATGATGGGTTCTTCGCTTTGATTACCTTTGAAAATGGGGTCAAAGCAATCGTGGAAGTTGGAACCTCCAATTACACGCAATTGCCTCGCTGGTACATCAAAGGAACGGAAGGAACAGCCACCATCACCGATTGGGATCTAAATGGTGAAATGGTTCAGGCAACAGGTCGCGAAGACGTGGCCGCACCAAAACCAGTTCAAGCAGGCGTTGGCTTGACGAAAACGATGGCACCGCCATCGGAATTGGCAGCCAAAGAGATTCCTTTCCCGAAAGCCGAAGCGGATTTTGAACCTTTCTACAAGAATTTTTACAACGTTGTACGCAACGGTGCCGAACCTATCGTTAAAAACGAAGAAGTCCGAGCAGTGATGCAGTTGATTGAACGCATTTTTGCCACAGCTTAAGAGAATAGAAAAAAAGCACTAGCTGAGGGAGTGATCTCTCTTCGCTACGTGCTTTTTTTGTGTAATGAAACGACAACAGTCATTCCGATACGTAAAAATTGAACAATAAATCTTGAGGATAATTTCCCCATCGATCGCCGAAAATGGTCAAACCACCAGCGTTTTCGGCAGTTGCAGGTGCAGCAATTTTAAAGGTGAAAAAGTCACTGTGGTCTAAGTCGATTTCATTCAGGTTGTGATCTGTTAATTTTTCTCCATCGAGGGAAGTATCATAGCGATTGATGCGTAAATGCTTAAGCAATCCATATTGACTGAACTCATCGATCCACCATTGCGGAGTCAGAGAACCTCTGACATCCGAAAAGTTTCCTGGTACGGTGTAACTACCGATGCAGTGATTGTTTAAGTAAAAGGAAAGATCACTGGGCCAATAGTTATTCGAAATTGGGAACTCTGAAGCGATCTCCATACTGATTTCGAGTAATTCGATTTTTTCACCATTTTTCAAAGGATTTGGGATTTTGTATTCTAAAAAACCGTTATTTAGCCAGATGATACTTGCATCAACACGTTCTTGATCCAGAAAAGATTTTGGATCATCTAAGGCGCCAATCAAGCGGTCTTTGGTCGCCATTCCACAAGAAGGCTCAGCTTTAAAATCGGTGAAGTGGCCGATTTTCACAGATTGGGAGGTTAGATTCATTTCTGGAAACACTTTTGCTGGGAAATTGATATTGATGAAATCAGTTTTTAGAGACAAATATTTTTTCTTCCAGTCTTGCCCCGATCCTTTTTCGGTTTTGATCAACTGAGCTTCTTCGAGTTTACGGATATGTTTGGTCATTAAAGCATTGCTGATTGCTAATTTTTGTCCAATTTCACTGATGCTTTTCTTCTTATCGCCTAATTCTCTTAAAATCGCTAAGCGAGTTTCATTTGCCAGTGCTTCGTAGATCGGTAAAGATGCGTTTGTTAAATCCAATTCCATAGCGATCACCTCGTTATACTAAAATGTTTAATGAAAAGATGGTTTAATTATAACACAACCTTGTGGATTTACAAAATAGTAAAATGATATAATTTTTGGTTATACCTTGTTAAAATAATGTTGACAGCGCTTTATGTTTATAGTAACTTTACGGTGTAAACATTATTTGACGATAGTCTAACGATTATGTTTATTGATAATTGGATGTCATTTTACTTTTTAGTTAAATTAAAAGGAGTGTAAAAAATGAAAGTAAGTAAATCTATTGTTTTAGTAGGGACAAGCTTATTATGTACAGTGTTGTTAGCTGCTTGTGGCGGGAGTGGTAGCTCAAGTAATAATTCAGAAATTTTGCTTTGGTCTTCGACGACAGGACCAGACGGTGAAAAAATCAAAAAAACGATTGATCAATACAATGAAACAGACCCAGACTTTAAAGTGAAGTTAGTAAGCATGCAAGGTGATACCTTTACTTCAAAGTTGACGACTGCGGGGAAATCGGGGAAAGGTGTTCCTGATTTGGCTTTGATTGCCTCAGAAGCTTTGCCTACGTACAAACACCAAGACATGCTTGAAACCTGGGATGACATGATCGATGGGACAGAATTGGCACGGGAAAACTACGTTGAAGCTGCTTGGGACACTGGTGTAGTGGATGATAGTCAATATGGGATTCCGGCAACCATGGGTTCGTGGGTGATGTATTACAACCAAGATTTGGTGGATAAATATGTTCCAGGAGCGTTGGATGATGGCGTAGTGACGTATGAAGAAATCAGACAAGCTGGGGAAAAAGCAAAAGCAGATGGTATCTATAGTTTTGGCTATACATGGGGCATGCAGAATTATTCGAATCTCTACCAACAAATGGGTGGGGAATGGCAAGATGCACAAGGAAACATCAATATCGATAATGAGTATTCTTACAATGCCGTTCAAGAGTTTAAGGATCTGTACGATGCCGGCTACATGGTCCCAGATGGTGAAGATGCAAATAAACTTTTTGCAAACCAGAAACTGATTTTTCTTCCAGAAGGAACATGGATGCTAAGTAATATGGAAGAAATCAGTGACTTCACTTGGGGCCAAACATTTACTCCTCAATGGGATGCGGAACATATCATTCAAGGTTCAGGCGTCGATCAGTTTGCAATGTTCAAAACGAACGAGGAACGTTCCGATGAAAAGAAAAGTGGCATGGTCGACTTTCTGACTTGGTTACAAGCAAACCAATTAGAGTGGGTCAAATCAGGTGCAAATCCTACTTCCTTAGCTATGCTAGACAATGAAGAATATGTTGAGATGCCACAATCCTTCTTATTGAAGACAGAAAAAGGACAAGCGGCAATTTCTGTTAACGCAGTTGATGGCTTATCGTATATCTTTGGTGAATATGATAATCGCTCATGGGACATGATCACAGGAAAAGCAGATATTCAAACGACTTTTGGTGAGATCCAAAAAGTTGTAGAAGAAAAGATGAAATAATCTTCTCACATAGAGGCTGTGGCAGAAGGAAGAGCGACCATAAAAAGAATTCAGTCCATTTTTTGATAGGGGAGGAATTCTGATAGGCTTAAAGGGCTGTCACAGTTGTTTCTTGTTGAGAGCTGCACTAGAAATACAAGGAAGGATGGGTATTGATGAAAAAAAGGTTAAATGGCTGGCCAATCGTTTTTATTGGTCCGCATATGCTCCTTTTTCTTTTATTCTTTTTAGTTCCTGCAGTGATTGGGATCTATGTTTCTTTTACTGAATGGGATCTGTTCAGTACACCGATTTTTGTCGGGTTTGATAATTTTCAAACGATTTTGTTTGATCAAGACTCGTTGTATCATACGCAATTTTTTAATGGAATGAAAAATACGCTGTTTTTTGCGGCAATCTCCGTTCCGTTATGTATTGTAATTCCCTTGTTGCTAGCGGTTGCATTGTCTGCTAAACCAAAAATGATGCGTTTTTTTCAATCGATTCTCTATCTGCCAACACTGTTTGCAATCTCTGCCGTCATGATTATTTGGGGGTTCCTTTTGAGCAAATCTTTTGGGCCAATCAAAGAAGTATTCGGTATCGACATCAATTTTGTAGGCACGCAACCATGGGCATGGATCGCTATTTTGATCGTGACGATTTGGTGGACATTAGGTGGGAATCTAATTATTTATGTTGCTGCATTAAATGGCGTCTCTAAAGAGCAGTTAGAAGCAGCAGAATTAGATGGTGCAAATAGTATAACGAAATTTTTCCGTATTTCTTTGCCGAGTATTCGCAACCAGCTTGTTTTTACCACGGTCATGACGACCATCGCTCAGTTTAATATTTATGGTCAGCCACTAATGTTGACGGGTGGCGGACCCAACAATTCTACTCGCGTGTTGATGATGTACATCCAAGAAAATGCTTTTGGTAGTAGTACCTCGGTTGCAGGAATTTCTTCAGCGATGGCTATTTTACTAGGTTTTGTAATCATGGCAGTTTCGATTGTGCAATTTATGGTCATCAAAAAAATGGAAAGATAGGAGGGAAGAAGATGCGAGAAAACAAACTAGGGAAAAGAATTGCCTTTATTTTGCTAGCGATCGTCTGTGTGATTTGGCTCTTTCCTTTGATATGGGCAATTTTTACCTCGTTTAAATCGGAGGCAGAGATTCAAAAGGTTGGGTTCAGTTTGATTCCACAAGATTGGACGCTGGCTAACTTTTTGGGCTTGTTACAAGGCAATGATTCTTCTCCTGTGTTCCGCTGGTTTGTGAATTCAATGATTATTTCAACTTCACATACGCTGTTGGTTATGGTGATCGTCTCGTTTGCAGCCTATGGCTATACACGACTCACCTTTAAGGGGAGAGATTTGATTTTTGCCCTATTGTTAGGAACGATGATGTTTCCCGGGGTGGTCAATTTGATCCCGAATTTTAAAATCGTTGATACGTTAGGTTGGACCAATACATTTCTGGCAGTCATCGTTCCTGGGGCTGCAGGTGTTTATAACATTTTCCTCGTTCGGCAGTTCATTTTAGGGATTCCTAAAGAATTGGATGAATCGGCTGTGATCGATGGGGCCAACGAGTTTCAAATCTTTTATCATATTATCTTACCACTGATCAAACCTGTATTGACGGTGGTTGCGTTATTTAGTTTTACTGGCTCATGGAATGACTTCTTGTGGCCATCGATCGTGATAAACGATATTGATAAATTACCGATTACACCGGGGCTGCAGTTGCTACAAGGGCAATACATGACCTATCCGGGAATTGGAACTGCCGGAGCAATCTTGGCTTTGATCCCTACCTTTTTATTGTATTTGGTGGCGCAAAAAAGCTTTATGGCGTCAATGTCGTTGCAAAGTGGCATAAAATAATTTGTTTTTGGAGGAAATATGAGTAGAGAAGAATACCCGAGACCGCAATTTGAGAGAGAGAATTGGTTAAGCTTAAATGGTGAATGGCAATTTACCTTTGATGACCAAAATCTTGGTTTAAAAGAAAAGTGGTACACAAATGAAGCAAACTATCCGTACAAGATCAATGTTCCCTTTGTCTATCAAAGTGCATTGAGCGGCATTGATCATCGAGAAGTGCACGACGTTGTATGGTATTATCGGACCTTCAATGTGCAAGTCCCTGAAAAAAGTCGTGTCCTTTTGCATTTTGGGGCGGTGGACTATGAAGCAGATGTGTTTGTCAATGGCAATCATGTGAAAAATCATTGCGGAGGGCATACCTCTTTTGATATAGACATCACGGATGCTTTAGTATCTGGACAAGAGCAAATACTAAGTGTGCGAGCATTTGATCCACATTTTGATGAAAGCATTCCACGGGGGAAACAATTTTGGGAAGAAGAATCAGCAGGAATCTGGTACACAAACTCAACAGGGATCTGGCAGCCAGTTTGGCTTGAAGTAGTTGCCGAATCCCATCTGCAACAGGTGAAATTTACGAGTGATTTTGATGCTGGCGCCGTTAAGATCGATGTAGAACTGAACCAGTTACAGCCACAAGTAGTCTTAGAATATCAAATCTATTTTAAAGGTGCTTTAGTTACCAGCGGAAAGGCAGACTTTATCACTTCTAAGTTGAGTTTTGCGGTTGATATTTTCCAGCAAGAAATTTTTCGGACGAATTTTCACCATGAAGGCTGGTCTTGGACACCTGAAAAACCGCAATTATTTGATGTTGAATTGACTCTTAGAGAAGCAGGGAAGGCCATCGATCAGCTAAAAAGTTATTTTGGTATGCGTAAAATACATACAGAAAACGGTATGATTTACTTAAATAACAAGCCTTACTACCAGAAGCTGGTGCTCGATCAAGGCTATTGGCCGAGCGGCTTGTTAACTGCACCAACAGATGAGGACTTTAAACAAGACATCTTATTGGCCAAAGAAATGGGATTTAATGGTTGCCGAAAACACCAAAAAACAGAAGACCCACGCTTTTTATACTGGGCAGATAAATTAGGATTTCTTGTTTGGGGAGAGTGTGCGGCGCCGGCAATCTATACAGATCTTTCGGTAACGCGCTTGATGCAAGAGTGGGCAGAAATCATTACTCGGGATTATAGTCATCCTTCGATCGTTACTTGGGTCCCAATCAACGAGAGCTGGGGTGTGCCAAAAATCTCATTTGATCGTCAGCAACAGCATTTTTCTCAAGCGATGTATCACTTTATCCATTCGTTAGACCAGCAACGGTTGGTTATTTCAAATGATGGTTGGGCGATGACGGAGACCGATATTTGTGCGATTCATAATTATGCGCATGGGCAAGAATCCGAACGGCAAAAATATCTATACTTCAAAGACAGTCTCAGCACGAGAGAAAAATTGGTGAGTCGAGTATCGACCCCGTGGCCGATTTTCGCTGGAGGATTTTCTTATCAGGATCAGCCTATTTTATTGACCGAGTTTGGTGGTATTGGCTTCGATGTTTCGGGGCAACCCGGTTGGGGCTATACCTCAGTGGAAAATCAACAAGATTTCTTGAAGGATTATCAGCGAATCATGGTGGCTGTTTATGACTCTGTCGGACTCTGGGGCTATTGCTACACTCAGTTGACAGATGTCGAACAAGAAATCAATGGGTTACTGACCTATGATCGCCAACCAAAAGTTGATTTGGCAGCAATTAAAGAGATCAATGAGCAGTTTCATCCACCGCAGGTAGAATAAAATGATTGGTAAGGAAAGGGGCGATGTCCGATGGGGAAATCAGCAGCTTGGCTCAGTGGAGTAAGTATCTTGATTGCTGCGCTTATGATAACCGGTTGTAGCGCTGGAACTGATCCAGGGGAAGAAGTGACCGATTTTACTTCAATTATCGATAATGATGGGGCAGATCCTTGGATCTTGCAAACGGAAGCGTTCTTTTATTATACCAAAACGACTGGGAATAATTTAACGCTTTGGCGTGCTGAAAACCTCTCTCACGTTGCTGCTGGTGAAAAAAAGATCATCTGGGAAATGCCAGCAGAATTTGAAAGTATCTGGGCACCTGAACTTCATTACTTAGATGATCGCTGGGTGATGTATTTCGCGGCTAATCGTCCTTCAGAAACGCATCGTATGTACGCATTAGTCAATCATCAAAAAGATCCATACATGGGTGAGTGGCAATTGGAAGAGATCAAAGGGATGGATGATAAATTTGCGATTGATGGAACAGTCTTAGAGATCAATGACAAACGCTATTTCCTTTGGTCGGGCTGGAAAGGGTATGAAAATGTTGCGCAAAATCTTTATTTAGCGGAAATGGCCTCCCCTACGGAAGTGATTGGGGAGAAACGACTTATCTCAGAACCAGAATATGAATGGGAAATGCGGCAAACACCATTGATCAATGAAGCCCCTCAAGTGATGATCAAAGACGTAACAGTCAATTTGGTATACTCTGCCAGTGGAAGCTGGGACAATGATTACGCTCTTGGTCTTATGACCCTAGATGTGGCTGATGATCCGCTAGAAAGAGCGAACTGGCAAAAGGAACCAGCGCCGATTTTCCAACAGACAAACACTGTCTATGGACCTGGTCATAATGGATTTGCTAAATCAAAAGATGGTTCTGAAGACTGGCTGATTTATCATGCTGCTCGGTGGGATCATTCGGGCTGGAACCGTTCGATCCGCTTACAAAAGTTTGGTTGGGATCAAGAGGATAAAATTCTAATGGAAGCTCCTTTGGATGAATGGCATGTTCAAGCGTTGCCAAAAGCTGAGCCCAATCGACTGCGATTAACTGCTAGCCGTGCTTTGCTGGAGGGCGATTTAGTGCTTGTCGAAGATGAGGCAGCACTCTCTAAGAAAGTCGTCCAAGGCTTTGAATCAACGACTGACAAAATTATCTTTGCCCCGCAGATTGAAGAAGCAGACGAATTTCTGGTGATTGCCTATGTCAAAACCACTGATTATCTCTCCTTGAATGACCCAATTCAGGTCAGGATTGAAACGAAACAAGCAAACCACGTGGTGGATGTCTATCCTTCCGAATATTATCAACCGCTACAAGTCCGCATGAAGTTACCGAAAGGGGCGCAGGAAATCACCCTTTCGTCTGAGATTGGGGTGGATACGCTAAGTATTGATCGTTTAGAAATCGTCAAATTCAAATAAAAAATAGTGAGGAAGTTTTCCAATCCAAGCGATGGGTAATGATCGTTTGACTCCTGCTACTTTGTCTCTAGACAATGTGGCAGGAGTTTTTTATCCTCGCAAATTCCCAACTCCTACCGCCATAGCCTAAAATTCCATGTATAATAAAGAAAACGACCGTTTTATTTGGCGGAGGGAAAAGAAAAAGCAAAAGAGGTGCAAACTATGAGGATGAATCAAGAAAAGCTGACTTCATCAAATGGGAAGGATCAGCTTTTTGTCAAAACGTGGCTGCCAGAAGAACAGCCAAAAGCAGTCGTGCAAATCGTCCACGGAATGATTGAGCACATTGAACGTTACCATGAGTTTGCGGAATGTTTAACTGCACAAGGCTATGCGGTGGTCGGTCATGATCACTTAGGGCATGGGCAATCCGTGAAGGACACACAGGCTTATGGGCATTTTGGTGAAAAAGAGGGCGCCAAACATTTAGTGGCAGATGTGGCAATAGTCCATCAGTACGCCGCTGCTTGCTATCCAGACAGGCCATACTTTATCTTAGGTCACAGTATGGGATCGCTGGTTTTGCGGAATTATTTGTTTAGTCAGCCACATCCATTGACAGGAGCGATCATCATGGGCACCACGATGGAAAAAGCCGTGCTGATGCAAGGAGGCAAACTCGTCACGAACTTGTTGCGGCCGTTTGCCGCTCAGCAATGGCCTTATCACGTAATGGAACAGCTAGTTTTTGGCCAGCACAACCGGCGTTTTCGTCCCAATCGGACCGCCAAAGATTGGTTGACCAGTGATCCGCAGCAAGTGGATCGCTATTTGAAGGACCCTTACACCCAATTTCATTTTTCTTTAGCAGCTTACAAGGATCTCTTTACATTGACACAAGCTGCCAGTGATCCGGATCAACTGCGCAAGATTGATTCAGAATTGCCGCTGCTGCTGATTTCAGGTGGAGACGATCCTGTTGGGCACTATGGCAAAAGCGTCCGCCAATTGGCTCAGCAACTGAAGCAAAATGCTGACGTGACGATGTATTTGCTCGAACATGGCCGTCATGAGATTTTGAATGAGCGCAACCGCGAGATCGTTTACAATGAAATTTCTCGCTGGCTATTTGAAAAAATGCCGAAATGACGAACGTTAAGAAATTGGTAGTCTTTTCTGAAAATTCAAAATTATTTTCTCTTTTAAGGCTTTTTTCATTTTCGGCTATCTGTTATAATGATTTTCACATCTAACATAAAGGAGAGATTTTTTGTATGACAGTTTATAACTTTTCAGCTGGTCCTGCCGTATTGCCCCGTCCCGTATTGGAGAAAGCACAATCCGAACTTTTGAATTACCGCGGAAGTGGGATGTCCGTTATGGAGCTGAGTCATCGGTCCTCCTTGTTTGAAGCAATCATTAAAGATGCAGAAGCACTTTTACGAAAATTAATGGGGATTCCTGAAAACTATCAGGTACTGTTTTTACAAGGCGGCGCGAGTCTCCAATTCAGTATGATCCCTTTGAATCTTGCACAAAACAAAAAAGCCTTATACGTAAATACCGGTTCTTGGTCGAAGAAAGCTATTGAAGCAGCAAAAGCGCTTGGAAACGTGACGGTGGAAGTCATTGCCTCTAGTGAGGATCAAAACTTTACTTATATTCCAGAAATTTCAGAAGATGCGATCGATCAAGAAGCGGCTTATTTGCATATCACCACGAACAATACCATTGAAGGGACGGCCTTTCAAACGATTCCGCAGGCTGGCAATGTGCCGATCGTAGCAGACATGTCCTCAAATATTTTAGCCAATGACTATCGCGTAGAAGACTTCGGTGTGATTTATGCTGGGGCCCAAAAGAATATTGGTCCTGCAGGGTTGACGGTAGTGATCATCCGAGAAGATTTACTCAATGATGATGCTGTTTTCGCTCCAATGCTGGATTATCGTCTACAGGCTAAAAATGACTCATTGTACAATACACCACCAACGTATGCTATCTATATTGCTAAATTGGTGTTTGAATGGTTGGAAGAATTAGGCGGCATTCCTGCAATTTTAGAACAAGACCGCCAAAAAGCGGCGCTTTTATACGAAACGATCGAAGCCTCTGCTCTTTACAGTAGTCCTGTGGCTGTTGATAGCCGTTCACTAACGAATATTCCTTTTGTAACAGGGGATAAAGCATTAGATCAGCGCTTCAATGAAGAAGCTGTCAAAGCTGGTTTTGAGAACTTGAAAGGGCATCGTTCCGTTGGAGGAATGCGAGCAAGCTTGTACAATGCCTTTCCATTAGCTGGCGTTCAAGCGTTAGTCGACTTTATGAAATCATTTGAAGCGGAGGTCAAATAAATGTTCCAAATCAAAACATTCAATGCGATCGCACCAGAAGGATTACAGCGTTTAGAAAAAGAAAAGTATGCCATCAACGAGAGCGACCAACCGCAAGGGATTTTGCTGCGCAGCCAGAAATTGCACGATTACGCTTTTCCTGAAAGTGTCTTAGGTATTGCTCGTGCAGGGGCTGGGACCAACAACATTCCCGTCAAAGCATGTACTGAAAAAGGGATCGTCGTCTTTAATACACCCGGTGCCAATGCCAATGCGGTCAAAGAATTAGTGATTGCTAGTCTGCTCTTAAGTGTCCGCCCGATTTTACGAGGTGCCCAATGGGTCCAAACCTTGAACGGTGATAATGTGGAAGAACAAGCAGAAGCACAAAAAAGTCAATTTGCTGGAACAGAGTTAGAAGGTAAAAAGTTAGGAATCATCGGCCTTGGTTCTATTGGAGCGATGGTTGCCAACGATGCTTATCGTCTAGGGATGGAAGTAGTCGGTTATGATCCTTACGTGTCAGTGGATACTGCTTGGACGATCTCTCGTCGGGTCAAGCGTGCCAATGATATTGCGGAAGTCTTTTCAACCTGTGATTTTATTACGGTTCATGTGCCGCTAATGGAAAACACGCATCATCTCGTCGGGGAAGCCGAACTTGCGAAAATGAAACCAACAACGAAGCTATTCAACTTTTCTCGTAAAGAAATCGTCGATACAGATGCCGTTTTACGTGCGTTAAAAGCCGACCGTTTAGCGGGCTATACGACTGATTTTGCGGATGAACAATTGCTGCACAATGAAAAAGTACTCGTCTTGCCGCATTTAGGTGCCTCAACAGAAGAAGCTGAAGTCAACTGTGCCAAGATGGCAGCCCGAACATTGAAAAAATTCTTGGAATTCGGGACCATCAAGCGCTCGGTGAATTTTCCAACCGTTGAGATGGCTTTTCATTCGCCTTATCGTCTGACGATCATCAATCGCAATGTACCGAATATGTTAGGTCAGATTTCGTCGATCATTGCGGAATCTGGGATTAATATCGACAATATGCTGAATCGTGGACGGGAAGACTTTGCTTACACCCTAGCAGATGTCGCTTCTGAAGATGAGGCATTGTTGAATCAATTAGCCGATAAACTGCGGGAGAACGAAAATATCGTTCGTGTACGGGTCATCAAAAATCAGGAGGTTGGGTATTAATGGTTCAAGTATTTCCGTTTAAAGCCATTCGTCCAGAAGCCTCATTGGCAGAAAAAGTGGCCGAGCTGCCTTATGACGTGGTCAATTCACAAGAAGCCGCAGCGTTTGCGCAAGGCAATCCTTACAGCTATTTCCACATCGACCGTTCGGAGATCGACTTGCCAGGAATCGATCCTTATGATACACAGGTGTATCAAAAAGCGGCTGAAAATCTTGCATCTTTTCAAGAAGAAGGCTGGTTGATTCAAGAAACGGCGCCCGCATATTATTTGTATGAATTGACGATGGCTGGCAGAAGTCAAACTGGGCTTGTCGCCTGTACCTCGATCGATGATTATGTCGCTGGGAAAATCAAGAAACACGAGTTTACCCGTCCAGAAAAAGAAATCGATCGGATCAATCATATTCTGGCATGTGATGCCAATACAAGTCCGATTTTCTTGAGCTATCGCCAACCAGCAGCAGTCAAAGAAGCGATCGATGCGTGGCAAGCAGAGCATGCGCCGATCTATGATTTTGTCAGCTATCATGAGGTGCAGCATCGTGTTTGGCTGATCGATGATCCAGCGCTAGTCGCCTCTTTTGCCCAGCAGTTTCAGGCTGTAAATGCCCTCTATATTGCGGATGGACATCACCGTACAGAGTCAGCAGTTAAAGTTGGCTTGCAAAAGCGAGCCGATGGCCAAAGCAGCCAAGAAAGCGACCGCTTTTTAGCAATCTTATTCCCAGAAAATGAATTAGCGATTTGGGAATACAATCGGGTCTTGCGGGTACCGGTGCCAGAAACCTTTTTTGAGCAGGCAGCCCAGCATTTTACGATTCAAGAAACTACAACGAAGAAACCAGCGCAACGTGGTTCGATTCATCTGTACCTAAACCATGCGTGGTGGGAGTTGACCATCAAACCGGCATCTGTGCCGCAAGATGCGGTAGGACAGCTGGATGTGTCGCTTTTACAACAATACGTGCTGGCTGATATTTTCGCGATCCAAGATGTGCGGACAGACAAACGCATTGATTTTGTCGGCGGGATTCGTGGTCCAGAAGAATTGGAACGTTTGGTGGATAGCGGAGAATGGACATTGGCTTTTTCCATGTATCCAACGCAAATGGCCGATCTTTTGGCAGTCGCCGATGCGGGAGAAATCATGCCGCCAAAATCAACTTGGTTTGAACCAAAACTGTTAAGCGGTCTGTTTTTACATGATTTAGAAACGAATTAACCAAAAAAGCTTACGAGGCTACCTCGTAAGCTTTTTTCGATATTAGAAGTTGCCGAGTGTTTCGATGATCAAGCGGACATTTAAGACCGTCAGTGCAATGGCACAAATCCAGCCTAAGGTAGAGACCCATAGCGGATTCTTGAAGCGTTCCCCCATGATTTTTTTTGAGCTGGTAAAAAGAACCAGCGGAATCATCGAAACGGGTAAGGCGATGCTTAAAAAGACTTGCGAATAGATCAGCAGATCGTCCAGAGCTTGTTCGTTGCCGCCAAAGTAAATTGTACAAAGCAAGACGGGGATCACCGATAAGCCACGGGTGATCAGACGTCGCGCCCAAGTAGGGATCTTCATATGGATAAATCCTTCCATCACGACTTGGCCTGTCAGTGTCCCAGTGATCGTTGAATTTTGACCGGATGCCAAGAGCGCTACGGCAAACAGAACGCTCAAGACTGGACTGGCGACAGCACCAGCAATGGAGGAATCTTGCAATGCATTGAACAGCGCGGAGAAGGTGCCGACTTCTTCGCTATGACCAAAGAACAAGGCGCTTCCTAAGATCAAAAGCAGGCAATTGACCAAAAACGCAGCGGATAATTGGATATTGGAATCCCAAGTAGCGAACCGCACGGCCGTTGCCACTTCTTGAGTATCGCTGCGATCGATTTTTCGTGACTGGGAGATCGAAGAATGCAGATAGAGATTATGGGGCATCACAGTCGCGCCAACGATCCCCAATGCCATTGTCAGCTGCCCATGGTTCAAGACTTGTTTTTGCGGAATAAAGCCTTGCAAGACAGCCGGTAGATCCGGTTGAGCAATAATGACTTCGTAACAAAAGACCAGCATAATGACCAAAATCAGTGTCATGACGATCGCTTCGATTTTACGGAAACCTAGTTTCATTAAAAAGAGCAGAAGCAATACATCGAAAATCGTTAAGATGACCCCAACTAATAACGGTAAGCCGAATAGTAGATTGAGAGCGATCGCTCCTCCGATCACTTCCGCGATATCCGTTGCCATGATAGCCAATTCGGTGACGATCCACAAGACAAAGCCTAAACCTTTGCTGGTGTGTTTACGAGTTGCTTGCGCAAGGTCCATCTGGGTCACGATCCCTAGCTTGGCTGCCATGTATTGCAGTAGCATAGCGATCAAACTGGAAATCAAGATCACAGAAAGTAAGAGATAGCCATATTCAGCACCGCCTCCGATCGAGGTGATCCAGTTTCCTGGGTCCATATAGCCCACGGCTACCAATGCCCCAGGACCAGAGAACGCTAAGAGATTGCGCCAAAAGCTGCCGTTTTTTGGGATGGCAACTGTATTATTTATTTCTTCCAAGCTAGGACCGTTGGCCGCTTGGATCAATTTTTTTTCTTCATTCATCGTTTCACACCCTATCTTTTTAGGTATACCTAAAAACAAATCTATTGTATTCCTCATTTATGGATTTTTCAAGAGAAACCTTTTGGAAGTCAGAAGGAAGGACAAAAAAACAGCAGCCAAGGGGATGGCTGCTGCCTGTTAGGTTTTCTTATAAAATTAGTCGGCGCGTAAAGCGATCGCTGCATCTTTTTTCGCTGCCATTCGAGCTGGAATGTGGCCGCCAATCATGGTTAGAACGGTGCTGACGGCAATCAAGATCAGGCCGTGGACCGGATTTAATTGAGCAACATTTTCGAGATCAGTCATACTATATAAGATCGCGTTGATCGGGAATGTAGCTAACCAAGCAATTAGGACACCTAAAGCCCCTGAAGCGATCCCTAAAATACAGGTTTCGGCATCGAAGACGCGGGTGATGTCTTTTTTACGAGCACCTAATGCTTTTAAGACCCCAATTTCTTTCGTGCGTTCTAGTACAGAGGTATAAGTGATGATACCGATCATGATCATGCTGGTTACCAAAGAGATTCCTGCAAAAGCGATCAAGACATAGGTGATCGCATCCATCAAGCCACCAGTCAATTGAGTCATCGTACCGGCTAAATCGGAATAAACGATTTGGTCTTCTTTGTCTTTGCCTTTGTTGAAGTCATCCAAGTAATCAAGGATTTTTTCTTTGGCACTGAAATCATTTGGATAGATCATAATGCTGTTTGGTAAATCACTGCCGCCGAGATAAGCGATCAATGAATCTTTGGCACTTTCGTCAACGGGTTCATTCGTCATCACGTTGGTGTCGCTATCTTTTTGTGCTTGGACGATCGCTGAGTCTTGGTTTTCTTTGATCACTTCTTGCGCGAGGGCATCACTGTAGGCAATGCCGGTTGACAGCAAGTTCATCGTAGAGTTTTGCTTGATACGTAAGATTCCGCTGATCGTTAATTCTTTGTTGTTGCTGTTATCGAAAACTTCATTTAAATCTTGGTTTGGAATGAAGTTTCCAGTCGGCAATTCGGTGTAAAAGGCATCATTAGACGCCAATGTGATTTTTGTTCCCACGATATCGTCGAAGGAAACCGTGTCACCATCTTCAATATCAAAACCGAGATTGATCAATGCATTGACATTCGTTACGTTATTTTCATCGACGATCAAAACGACATCTGTGCTGGCACTTGGGTAGCTGCCTTCTAAAAGGTCATAGTTGTCTTTCAAGAAATTGCCGTTATCTTCTGATAACTGCTCAGGGAAAGTCGAAACCCCAATACCGGTTGAGGCACTCATGGCAGACATCATGGCATTGGTCTGTTCATTGTCAGGCGACGCGTTGGAGAAGCTGACTTGTTCCACATTGTCATCGATCTTGCGGAAAAGATTCAATGAAGTTGAACGAGTGTAGCCGATATTGTTACTTAACTCAGGATCAATGTCGTTGATGTAATCGAGAAACTCTTGATCGATTTTGTTAATATGAGTTGCACGATCCGTATCACTTAATTTGGCAGTGACCTCTTTATCTGAAGGGAAATCTTCAGATTTATCCCGCGTACCCATCGCTGATGGATCTTGTTCAGTGGCCACTTGTGAGATCGTAATCGGAAAACGAGCTAATGTTTCTGACTGGGTATTGTCGATTTGTTTTTGGAATCCCGTTGATAGTGACAAAACAATGGCGATTCCGATGATTCCGATACTAGAAGCAAAGGCTGTCAAGAAGGTGCGCCCTTTTTTGGTTCGGATATTGTTAAACGACAAACGTAAGGCCGTCATAAAACTCATTTTTGTGTGCTTTAATTCGAATTGGTCTTTCTTTTGTCCTTCAACATGGGGGTTCGAATCTTTAATAATTCGTCCGTCTTTGAATTCAATGATCCGTCCAGCGTATTTGTGGGCCAATTCAGGATTATGAGTAACCATGATGACCAATTTTTCTTTTGATAGTTCTTGGATCAGTTCCATGATTTGGACACTTGTCTCTGAATCTAAGGCACCTGTAGGTTCATCACAAAGGAGGATATCAGGATCATTTGCTAAGGCACGGGCGATCGCTACCCGCTGCATTTGACCACCAGAAAGCTGATTTGGTTTTTTGTGCATATGTTCAGCCAAGCCCACACGCGTCAAAGCATCGGTTGCTTTGGCTCGTTTTTCTTCTTTTGACACACCGCTCAAGGTCATCCCAAGCTCGACGTTGTCGATGATGCCTAAATGACTGATCAAATTGTAGCTTTGGAAGACAAAGCCAATCGAATTGTTCCGATAGGCATCCCAGTCGCGGTCTTTAAAGGATTTGGTTGATTTTCCATTGATGATCATATCACCAGAGTCGTAATTATCTAAGCCGCCGATCACGTTCAACATGGTTGTTTTCCCAGAGCCGCTTGGCCCTAAAATGGCAACAAACTCTTGTTTACGAAAGGCGACGGTGACGCCGTCGAGGGCTTTCGTAGTACTGGAGCCAACTGTATAATACTTCTTGATATCTTTTAATTCTAACATGGGGTCACTCTTTTCTTGCCGTTTTCACGATTATTTTCATTATGTAACCACGCTATCATAATGGTTAACAAAAATCAACGATTATCATTGTTTAAACAAATAATTTATACTAAACTAAAGACAGAAAAGAGGGAGAGTATGGAAAAAGCGTTAGGAACATTCAATATGGCAGTGTTTGCGGAGATATTTTCGCTGATGGGAAACATATTGTTTGAAGAAATCGGTCTGGAAGATTTAAAATTGACCAAAATGGAAATCTTGGAACTCGTGGTGATCTCTAGTAATGAAGGAATTACGATGTCCGAGTTGGCCCAGCAAATCGGTACATCAAAAGTCCAAATCAGTCGTTCGATCTCGGGGTTGGAAAAGGCTGGCTTTGTGGTACGCAAAACCAACGGCGTCAATCGTCGCAACGTCAATGTTTATTTGGAAGAAGCTGGGAAGCAGTTGTTTATCCAAAAGAAAAAACAAGTGGAAGACCGCTTGAATGCCAAAACCGCTCAAATGGCTGCGGAAGATATCCAGCAGTTGAGTCAATCGTTGACGGAGGCAGTGGGGATCTTGCGGAAATATGACATTTTACGGACTGGCAATCAATGTGAGAAGAAGACACCGTTTGATTAAAAAAGGGTGAAGCAATCGTTTGCTTTTTAATTGCTGAATTAATTTCATATTGACCTATATTATCGATTTATTAGATAAAGCAACCGATTGCGTTTTTCTCTTGTTTTGACTTCTGATTTGTGCGACAATGGGTATATCAAACAAGTCAAAGGAGTCTGCTATGAATACTACTGCCATCTATCATCGTCCCGAAAGTGAATTTGCGTATTTGTACGAGAAGGATAAAATGCATATCCGTTTGCGTACCGCCCGTCAAGACGTCCGCCATGTCCAGCTACTTTGCGGTGATCCTTACACACTGTATAAAGAAGCTTGGTACCAACAAAGAATTGAAATGCAAAAAATTCTTTCCACGGACTTGCATGATTATTGGCAAGTATCGGTCGGAGCAGAATTCCGCCGTTTGTCTTACGGCTTTTCCATCGAAAGTTACGATGGGTTGCATGTCTTCTATGGGGATCACGGGGTCTACCCCTTTGAACAGCAATATTTAGAAATGAACAACAATTATTTTCGGATGCCTTACTTCCAAGAAGCCGATCGTTTCAAAATTCCCGAGTGGGCGAAAGAAACGGTTTGGTATCAAATTTTCCCTGAGCGCTTTGCAAATGGGGACCCATCAAATGATCCTGAAGGTGTGTTGCCATGGGGCTCAAAAAATCCCGATCGCCAAGACTTTTTCGGTGGGGATCTACAAGGAGTCATCGATCATTTGGATTACCTTGTCGATCTAGGAATCAATGGGATCTATTTCTGTCCGATTTTTGAGGCATATTCGAATCACAAGTATGATACCATCGATTATTTGGCCATCGATCCTGCTTTTGGTGATAACGATACCTTTAAACGATTAGTGGAGGAATGCCACAAACGCGGCATCAAAGTTATGCTGGATGCTGTTTTCAACCATATGGGGGATACTTCGCATCAATGGCTAGATGTCATCAAAAACGGCAAAGATTCGCCGTTTGCTGATTGGTTCCACATCAATGAGTTTCCTGTCAACTACAAAGAAGGGGAAAACTTTGAAGATGCTTATGACATCACCTATGATGTTTTTGCCTTTACGCCGCATATGCCGAAACTCAATACGGAAAATCCCGATGTGCAAGATTATTTGTTGAAGATCGCTCGTTATTGGATCGAAGAATTTGATATCGATGCTTGGCGCTTGGACGTGGCTAATGAAGTTAGTCACTTCTTCTGGAAAAAATTCCGCCAAGTGTGTGATGAGGCCAAAGATGATTTTTATATCCTTGGGGAAATTTGGCATTCTTCTCAACGCTGGTTACAAGGCGACGAGTTTCATGCAGTGATGAACTACGCCTTTACAGATGCAATTATTGAATATTTTGTCAAAGACGAGATCTCCATGACGAAAATGGTCTCGGAATTAAATAACCAGCTGATGTTGTATCGGGAGCAAACCAACCAAGTGCAGTTCAATATTTTGGATTCTCATGATACCCCGCGTTTGTTAACTTTGGCTCGGGGAGACAAAGACTTGATGCGCCAAGTGATGGCCTTTACGTATCTGCAACAAGGCGTTCCTTGCCTGTATTACGGCGATGAGATTGGTTTGACCGGTGATATGGATCCGGATTGTCGTAAATGTATGATTTGGGATGAGGAAAAGCAAGATCGTGATTTGCTGCATTTCACCCAGTCATTGATCAAACTACGCAAAGACAACCAAAAAGTCTTATCTGAAGGTTCCTTGAGTTGGAACTGGGTTTCGGAAGAAGATGGCCTGATCATTTTCGAACGAGAGTTGGGGGCACAGCGGATCATCGGTATTTTCAACACTGGCGAGGACCAACTTACACTCTCTCGTCCTGATTCAATTTTGATGGAACAGTTTGTCCAACTGGAAGATGAGACGATGATCATCGATAACAAAGGCTTTGCTATCGTGAAAGTAAATAACGAAGAATCGAATGAAGCATAAAAATGAGGCAAGAATTGCATATGCAATTCTTGCCTCATTCAATGTTTTGGGTATTTTTAATTTCCCCATGCACGTTGGAAAGAATCTTCCCCAAAATTCCTTCTGTCGGTATTATATCCTATAACACCTAAATGTGACAAATGATAACCCTTAAATATAGGTAGTTTTTTCCTGAAACGGGGAAAACGATTGAAAATTTAGATAGTTCTGCCTTCTTTTTGCGCTTCTTTCCACGAAAGGCCTTTTCTTTTTTACAAGATATGATAAACTAGTAAAAATGTATTTTTATTCGAGGAGTGATTTGATGAGTACAGGGTATCACATAGCAGTTGTCGGAGCTACCGGCGCAGTAGGAACAAAAATGATTGAGATGTTGGAGAAGACCACGTTGCCGATCAAAAAAATAACGTTGTTGGCATCCAAACGTTCTGCTGGGAAGACCCTTGTGTTCAAAAATGAACCACTCGTTATTCAAGAGCTGACCGCAGATTCCTTTGCGGGAGTCGATATTGCATTGTTCAGTGCCGGTGGTGGCATTTCAAAACAATTTGCTCCAGAAGCAGTCAAACACGGTGCAGTCGTAATCGACAATACCAGTCATTTTCGGATGGATCCGAATGTTCCTCTAGTCGTTCCTGAGGTGAATCCTCATGCATTAGCGCAACATAAAGGAATCATTGCCAATCCGAATTGTTCAACGATTCAAATGATGGTGGCATTAGAACCGATTCGTCAAAAAGTCGGTTTATCGAGGGTCTTGGTTTCAACGTATCAAGCAGTTTCAGGTGCTGGCGCACAAGCCTTGGCTGAATTGACTCGTGAATCTCAAGAACTATTAGCCGGAAAAGCCGCTGATGAACTAAACCCTGAGATTTTACCAGCAGGCAGCGATAAAAAGCACTACCCAATCGCGTTTAACGCCTTGCCACAAATCGATGTCTTTGCTGAAGACGACTATACTTACGAAGAGTGGAAAATGATCAATGAAACGAAGAAGATCATGGAAGATGCGCAGATCAAAGTAGCAGCTACGTGTGTGAGAATCCCTGTGTTTAGCGGTCATTCGGAGTCGATTTATATCGAGACCAAAGACCATGCCAGTGTTGAGGAAGTTAGGCAGTGGATCAGCGAATCCCCAGGAGCTGTCTTGCAAGATGATCCGAGTCAACAAGTGTACCCGCAAGCTTTGACCAGTGTGGACAAAACGGAAACCTTTGTTGGTCGGATTCGCAAAGATTTGGATGTCGAAAACGGCTTGCATTTATGGGTCGTTTCTGATAATTTGCTGAAAGGTGCGGCATGGAACTCTGTTCAAATCGCTGAAAGCCTGCATCAGCAAGGATTAGTTCATGTGTAAACCATAAGTTTTTCAGAAAAGTGTGGTGAATGCCACGCTTTTCTTTTTTTTGTTGTATAATAACTAGCTTGATATATCGCGGTTTATCAAGGATAAATCGGTTTGAATACCCTTTTGACTACCCCGAGGATTTATCCCGCAAAAATCCTCGACATAGCGTCCGCAACGTGCGCATCATCCTTAGTCGCGTGAGCGTATATGCTCATAGTTGTTGCTGCGCTTGAATGACCTAACCGACGTTGCACATCTGTGATCGATACGCCAGCGTTTAACAGTAAAGACGCATGTGTGTGACGTAGTTTATGTGGAGTGAGGTTGTTTCCCGGGTAATGGCTCATAACAGTCTTGGGATAGTTCTGATAGATGAAGCTATTAAATTTATTTGTAACAATTAGTTGATCGCTATCGGATTTGGTTCTAATTCCTCGTCTAAAGAATTCTTTTTTCTGAGAGGTCTTCCATTGCCTAAGAATTTCTAACGTGTCAGAATCGAGCGAGATTGTCCTGTACGATGATTCTGTCTTAGGAGTTGTTAGTGTGAGTTCTTTTAGTAATACAACTGCCTTGTTTATACGCAATGTTTTTTTGTCAAAGTCAACGTCATCCCAAACCAAAGCAGCTAGTTCACCTTTACGAATCCCAGTGTAAGCAAGTAGCCGAACAAGAACATATTCTTTTTCCGGGCGATGCTGTTTGGTCCAATTCAGAAAATCTGCCAGCTCTTCTTTTGAGTAGTAAGTCTGATCATCCGATTTCTTTTTCGATTTTTGTTTCGGTATGTCAGTGAGTGCCATCGGATTTTTTGAAATGATTTCTTTTTTCATAGCAAATTCAAATATCTTATTGGCGTATGATTTGTAGATCCGACAAATTGATGTTTCCGTGGACCACTGATTGACCGCGTTTTGACAGTCCTCAAAGGTAATTTGATCAATGACTAAATGACCAATAGCCGGGAGAATATGATTCTTAAAATGAATATCTGTTTTTTCCAATGTGGTGTCTTTGACTGTCAATTTGTAGGTCTCATACCATAATTTGAAAACGTCGTTAAAAGTGGTATACTTTTTTTGGTGAGTGTTACTTTTTGCTGGTGCTTCGTCAACTCCAGCCTCTAGACGTGCTAATGCTAGTCTTGCTTCTTTTTGAGTTGTAAAACCTCTGCGTGTAGTGCGTCTTTTTTTGCCTGTTTTTGGATCAACTCCTAGATATAAATCAAATTGATAAGCGGTTTGACCGTTCTTTTTTTTGTACTTTTTGATTACTGCCATATTTGTTATCCTTTCCAGCGGGCATGCATGAAAAGGGTAATGCCCTCAGCGCGAATTGAACACGCTCGACGCACCAGCGAGGGTTTAGTCTCTTAATTTATCAAGATATTCTTGACCACCAATAAGTAAGTAAATGAGAGTAGCTTCGTCATCTTTTTCTCCACTCCATTCAAAGATGCTTTTTATCCGTCCGATTTGTGGGGCGTTGGAGGTCACGATCCATCTATTTTTTCCATCGATATAATTTATAGCAACATTCCAATTATCTTTGCCGCCATACGGAATATTATATCCGTAATCTTCGCCAATCAATTGAGTATGGACAACTAAAGACATTTGCTGATTATCTGAAACTGAGGCAACTTTTTTATGTTCTGGCTCTTTGGAAGATTCAGTATTTTCATTGGTTGACGAACTACTTGAAGAATTTGCTTGTTCTTGCTCTTTCTTAAGTCGTTCCTCACGCTCGGCTTCTCTTTTTGCTTTCAGTTCTGCGTCTTTTTTTGCTTTTTCTTCTTCTTCAGCTTTCTGTTGTTCACGAGCGTCGGCATCTACTTTCTTCTGCTCCTCAGCTTGTTCGCTTTCTTTTTCAAGTGACCTAAGTGATTTGACGAGTGCAGCATCATTTTGCCCGATACTCTCAAAGCGATAGGAGATGTTATCATCATCTTTGATCCGTCCTTGGAACTCAAAAGATCCCATTACCGAAGCCGTAATAGTTTCAATATGTTCGCCTTCAAAAAAAACTTCAACATCAGCTTCAGGGTCAGTTTTCCCAGAAATAAAAAAAGTATTGTTTTCTAAAGAGTATCTTGGAGAATAAACAGTAAACTTAGTTTCTTCTTTATCTGAGCTTTCAACAGTAGTCCTGCTATCAGAGCTGTTTGCATTTTCATCTGCTTCTGACTGGTTTCCGCAACCAACAAGAAAAAACAAAGTTAATATTGCCAAAAAAGTGATTTTTTTGTTCATATATTTACCTCTTTCTGATAAAATTAATTATGTAATAGTAAAAAAAGAGATTGCTCCTTTCGAAGGCCCAACTTCGAGGGGAGTTTTTTTATTTAGATAGTTATTTCAAATGCCTTTGATTTTGAACGTAGTATCTTTATGATACTGTGCAGCTCATCTCTTTCGGTTTCAGTGAGTCGTTTCGCATCTTCTATTTTTAATTTTTTTTTCTTTGTGTACACATTTTTGGTCTTATATCTGTGCTTGTTAAAATCAATGATCATATTGATACTCTCTCATTTCTACAGATTTTATCAATAAAGCGCTCTTATAAAAGTACTATCCAATTCTCCTTTCGCAAAAAAAATAATATATAAATTAATTTTATATCAATGATCATAAAAAGGGGGATTAGAATTTTCGAGAATACTCGAAAAAAATTGACATAATCTATACGGCATCGGCGTTATCATCGTTTTTTTTTCTTTTGTTGACAATAAAATTGTATAGGTCTTCGTATGCATCTTGACCAAATTCATCAACAAATGCAGATAGGTCTTTCATAAATTCTTCATTTTTGTCATTTTCGTTCTTTTCCAATTCTTGTTCATCAAGTTTAAATTGGGCAAAGTGGATAACCTCGTTCTGATTATCATTGTTTAATTTCCCAAAAATATTTTCTAATACTGATAAGTTATTTTCTTCTTTTTTTATATCTTCTTCGCTACCAGCTAACCAAGCCATATCTACATCAAAGAAATTTGCTAGCATTCCCAATATTTGTAGTTTAGGTGAGCGTTCGCCATTTTCGTATCTTGATAAAGTTGTTTTTGTTGTACCAATACTTTTGGCTAAATCCTCCAATGTTAATTTTCTTTCAGTTCTTAGCTTCTTCAATCTTATAGGAAATAATTCTTCTTTCACCCTAATTCCTCCTGTCGTCTACAATACATATTGTAAGCAATATAATACATAAAGTAAACAAAAAAGTGACCGATTGGCAACAAATATGTTGACTTGTCTTTTTAACGATGCTAACATGTGTTTGTAACCGATTGGTAACTTTAGGGAGAGGAGTTGTCTTTAATGGAGTTTAAGCGATTAAAAGCCTTAAGAGCTGAAAGAGGTATGACACAAAAAGATATGGCCGAAGTGTTAAACATGAATGTTGATACTTATCGAAAAAAAGAAAATGGCAAAAGGGATTTTACACTTAAAGAAGTTGCGATTGCGAAAGAGAAACTAGGCGTTGATCCCGATTACTATTTTTTTTATGTTTTTAGTAACCAATCGGTAACGAGAGGGGTATTTACTTCCAAATAGACTAATTAATATTTTAAAAAATGAGAATTGAAAAGGAGCGTGATCAAATGACAGCTTTTGAGGAGTTAGTCTGCGCGGAAGTACAAAAAAGCCTCTCGATTATCTTGCCAGCTGTCAAACAAGAATTGAGGGAAGAAATCAAACAAGAGTTACAACAAGAACTCGTTTTCAAGGAAGTAAATCAAGTTGAGTTTAATCAGACTGAGCTTGCAAAGAGGTTAGGCGTTTCAACGTCAACAATCAGAAACTGGCGGAAAGCTGGGCTTGAATCAGAGCCAAATCCGAGCGGTAGCCCAGTTTTCAACATTAACAAAGTGAAAAAATGGCGAGAGGAAAACGACAAAAGAAAAATACGATAAAAAATGCGGGCATGCATGTTGTCGTTTTCCGATCATCATCAATAATCACAAGAAAGGAGTTTTCTATGATAACAGTTACTTTTTCAGATGGGCAAATTTCTCATAAGGTTCATACACGAGAAGAGGCTTTGAATCTCATTGAAAGATATTGGCCAAAACAGGATGTTGTCAAAAATTTGGATTTTCCGAAAGAAGGGAGGAAAAAGCCGAATGAGCAAAGATCTTAAAGACACACTTTTTGTCACTTTATTTTTATCACTTTTGGCGATGGTTAGCAGCGTATCGCTGATCGCTGGTTTTACAGTAATTATTCTTTGGACCGCATGGCATTTCTTTGTTGCAGCCTATAACAGGTTTGTCGATCGCTACAATGCAAGGATCGCAAATGGCGAGTACAAACGCAAATTGCGTCATAACTCGAACGCTCACGGTGCTAGATGATGGATCAAACAGCATCTACTTACACACTATCAACAGCAATCGCTTATCTCGCGTCACAATCAGCAGATGTCTTGTACATCCGCAAAATGATGCGAGAAGGCACACAAGTCTACAAGATCGAGGCGAAAACAGAGCAAGGAAAAACAGAATTGTTCCAGCTGCGAGGCATCGAGTTGTGGCATCACAAAGTGACAATCGGCAAAGGCATAGAGGAAAAAATCATTTTCCGCTTTTCCGATTCAAATAAATTTTAACAGGAGGTTACGCATGACAAAACGAAAGATCGCGATGAATGCGGCAGAACAAGAAAGATACGATGACTACAAGACGATTCGGGTAGTCCGCAGTACGATTCGAAAAATTAGGAAGGAGAAAAAAGTTGTACCGACCTTTTTAATCGATCAGCTGAACGAATTTAAATACAAAGTCAAATATCCAGCACATTATCGGCGAGCGCTAACCCTGGGAGAGGAGCCGTGGAAACGATGAAAGAAGCAATCGATTTAAATTTATCTACTATCGATGATGGCGCAATTCAAGAAAAGTTCGAGCATGAAATGGCTAAGGTGCTTGAAAACGTACTAGACCGCAACACCGAGCCGACCAAAAAACGCACGATTACACTGACGATTGAAGTCATACCTAACAAGGATCGCGACATGTTTGTTCTATCGACAAAGAGCAATTCTAAGCTGGTCCCTCGTGAAGAAACGGAAACTAAAGTGCTGTTCGGACGTAATCAAGACACCGGGCAAATCGAAGCAGGCGAATTGAAATCAAGCGCTCGCGGTCAGTTGTTCATGGATCCGGACGACTTACAAGTCAAAACAGATACCGGACAGCTTGTCGAAGAAATCGAGCGCAGAGAAAGTGGCATTGTTGATTTTCAGAAACAACAAATCAATTAAATTGGAGGAAAAAACATGAGTGAGAATATCAAGGACGCATTGAAGTATGCCGTGGATCTGAGTAACGGACAAGAGGTGATTCACAAGATTGAGGATCATGTGTTTTATGACAGCAGCAAAGCGAATTTAGTCAACTTGCTGCCTGCAAAATACGCAAAACCGCTTGAGGTTAACTCGTTAACCGGGCTAACACAGTATTTATTGTCTAAGTTTGATCAGGAGGCGATCGATGATCCTGACGAGTTATTAGTGCATGTTGAAAGCCCAACTAAGGTCGTTGTATATAGTCAGCTAAATGCGGAGCGTCAACGAGAAAGCTTGATCGAAGCGCAAGCGGAAATGCAACGATTCCCTTACGGAAACTTTTTAGATCAGGAACGCTTTGTCATCAATATCCAATCGCTATTTGATCGTACCGATCACGCGGAAGCTATTTTGAAATTTTCTAGCGCGATCCGGATCGAAGATGGTGCAGACGTAACGGATAACGGAGTGACCCAAACGGCAACAGTAAAAACAGGCGCAAGAACAGTCGCAGAGGGAAAAGTTCCTAGCCCGGCAACATTGCGACCTTATCGAACATTTTTAGAAGTAGAACAACCGGAAAGCCAGTTTATTTTCAGAATCAATGAGCGTGGGGAATGTGCATTGTTTGAAGCGGACGGCGGATTGTGGAAGCATCATGCAAAAGAATCAATCAGCGAATATCTCTCGAAAGAGCTTGCAGAATTAATTGAACAAAGCAAGATCACGATTATCTTATAAGTCAAAAATTTCATAAAGCTGTATGATCTCATGCAGCTTTTTTCTATACAAAAATAGCCCATCTTTATAAAAAGACGGACCATTCTTGATTGATGAATTTACCTGAGTTCATTATATCATCTCTCAAGTCTCGGTTCAATGGAAAACGTTGATAAATCAGCGTTTAACGTCCTTGTAATAGGTATTAACTTGAGGACACAAAGCAGATTTTAGGAGAAATGGGATATGCATATACAAGCGAATCGATACTACGCTGGAGACTATCAAGAAGTGGCGATCGTCCCAGTAGTGGAAGTTGAAAAAACAAGAAAGAACCGAATCAAAAATACAGGATCAGAATATCTGACAAAGCCAGCGCAGCAGCTGGTAAATAACCGTAACACATTTCGATGGTTAAGGATCGCATTGCAAGGAAACTTTGGTAAAGGAGATTATTTCTTCACACTCACGTTTAAGGAGGGGGAGATGCCTGGTCCAAAACAAATCAGCAAAGCAAAATATATCCTCTCAAGAGTTTTTTTGCGTAACTGTCGCAAAAAGTATCAGAAGCATGGTCGCGACTTTAAATATATTTGGGTTATGGAGTACGAGCTGGATCAAGAAGGCGACTATCTCAAACGCGTGCATTTTCACATTGTGATCAATCATGTTCCGGAATTATCAAGGGATGATATCGAGGATTGTTGGGCGCGTGGAAGAGGCAAGAATCGTAAATCTTTAGGAAGGGTCAACGCTAAACGGTTAATCCCGACAGACGAAGGACTTGAAGCATTAGCGAAATATTTATCAAAAGGCGCGCGGTGGAAAAAAGGCGAAAAAATTTGGAATTGCAGCACGAATTTAAAGCGACCGAAAAAGCAAAAGCGGAAAAAAATATTCTCTTTTCGGCAGATGGAGAAAATGGCGATGTCTAATGATTTAGGATTCGAGACGATCAGAAAGATCTATCCGAATCACGTGATCAAAGACATCAAGTTTAAATATAACGAATTTAGGGGATGGCATTTATATCTCAAAATGTGGAAGAAAAGCCGAGATGGCTAGAAAGCGAGGATCACATGAACTATTCAACAAATTGGCGTAACCGTCAAAGTAATGATCAAGGAAGGCTCTTTGAAAATCTAATTGATCAAGGATGCATCAACTATCAGCACAAAGGAATCGCGATGATCGAGAAAACGCCGGAACCTTTTCGGGTTAAGAAAATCAACAAAGATGGCAGCATGATCGTTTATCCGATCGGTAAAGCGCAACCAGATTATAAGGGGACTTTGGCAGATGGGCGGGCGATGGTTTTTGAAGCAAAGAGGACAACTAAGGATCGAATTCAGCAATCAGTTGTTACGGATCATCAAGTTGCTTGTCTCGACATGCATGCGCACCTGGGCGCGATGGCTGGTGTCTGCTGCATGATCAAAAAAACAGTCGGATTTGTGCCGTGGCCAGATTGGACCAACATGAAAAACAAGTATGGTCGTAAATATATGTTGGAATCTGAGTTGCAAGCCTATCGAGTTGAGACCCCGGGTTTCATTGACTTTTTAGGAAAGTGGAAAGGGGGCGCTTCCTAGTATGTCCGATCCAGTAAATAGTTATACGACAGCACGTGTGACATTTCAACTTTTCGTACAGGCGCGTGGATGGCAATGGCTAGGATTTCGCTCAAACCCAAAAAATCCAAGTCAATATCTAGGACAGTGTGTTGATCAGAATGCGGAGGAATACTATTTCTTGATCACTAAAAGCGGGAAGTATTTTCGGCTATTGGGCGATAAAAAGTATGAGGAATATGACTATGTTTATAACCCTGACAAGGAGGGCGATCACATTGCAGCAACACCAAAAGAATATTGAAAAGAAGCTGAGACGGAAAGTTAGGCTTGAAAAGCTGTACCGATTGGAACAGCTGTCTAAGCGAGCAGATTTTGACACTAATCCAGCAGTGATAATAGAACGCGATGCGCTCAGAAAAGAGTTGTGGCGTGCCGAAAATCCCAATAATCGAATCGTCGAGGTGATTTATAAAGGTGAAGTCATTTACGAAGGCACTAAAATCAACATCTGCAATAAATGCAAGAAGACGAGGGGAAACATTAACTCACTCATTAGGACCGGCGGAAGAGATGACCATGGGCGGACGTATCGGTTTAAAGAATCATGAGGAGGCATTGTTTTGAAACGGATCTATTATAACGAATTTAGCGCGATCTTAGTCGATGAAAAAGCAAAAACTTATCGCTATGTCAGCAGCAGCGAAGGTTTAAAACACGCGAAACAAATTGGTGTGAAAGTAATTTACAGGACTGCTTTAAATCAGCGTGAAGAGTTTTTGATTGATTTAGGATTTAAACGTGTGTTTTGACAATATATTGTGGGCGAAAATACGTTCCTACAATATATTGTGCATAAGTCTGTGGATATGTGTATATCTTTAAATCGCTTAATAAAGGAGAAGTTAATGATAAAATTGAAGCTTATTTCAAACGAAACATCGTAGCCTATCCTCCGTATTTGGATGAATTAACCCCGATTGCTGCTGATGAGGAACAATTCTTTTTGTCGACGGGAGCGATTGAGTCGCATAGAGAAACAGAAACACTTCCTCTTGATGATGGCAGATACGGAATCAGAGGACAAGGTAGAAGCTTTAAAGTGATTATTGGTAATTATCAATTAAGCAATCGCTTTCTATTAATTGATCTGTACGCACCTCAAAACAGAATGAAAACCTATCGAAGATGTGGCTTTTCAACAAAAAAATATCGGATTGGGAGGAACTACCGTGGATAAAAAATTCTACGTTGTGAGGCAGTCTAAAAGCACTAAGCTTTACGCATATTTTTTTGGATCAATGATGAGCTGGACTGATCGCAAAGATGCAGCTCATCAATTTGATGCCGATCGAGCTGATCAGTGGGTAGAGAATTTGAAAGGGTCGGGCGATGAAGATTTCTACAAAGAAGAATGCAGTTGATTAACGGAAGAAACTACCAACTAGGAGGAAGTTATGAGGAAAAATGAATTTACATCTTTAGATGATTGGAAAATTGGTTGGTGGAAGAAAGGCAATGTGTATCGGTATTGTTATGGCGTCATGTGGACCGGACTTACACCAATGATCAAGTATCGAACAAAAAGAGGTCACTTAAGTAATTCACGTAGAGCGACGGCAATCAATCCAGTTTGTGATGATTGGTTTCCGAGAGCAACTTATTTAGGAAAAGAATTACCAGAAGAAGTCAACTAATGACAGAGATTACGGAATAAAAAGGAGTGACTATATTGTTTATTGTGGTAGAAGAATATCCTGGCAGTGGAGATATTAAAATTGGAGTTTTTACGACTTTGAGAAAAGCGACAAAAGCCTTTGAAGAGTGTCTAAGACTCAATGATAATCATAACGAATGGCAAAGATTAAAAGACGAGGAAGAGGATAAAGAATATTATTACACAGACGGTTCTTATGGTTGGACTGTAACGATGACCAAGATACCAAAAAATGAAATGTGGGCTTACGCTTAGTCCACTAACCACCAAAATAGTTGGCTGTCGAATGGTCATAAAATAATATTAGGTCCTAACCAGCTAGAAAATAATGCAGTTATCCACTCAGAATCTTTTCTTCTGGTATCAAATGGAATATATCCGTTATATGAATAGTTATAATCTATTTTCCATCCACCAGAAGATGTTTGTTTTTTTCGTAGCGCTTCCAGCATTGGGAAAACTTCTGGGCGATGAAAGCTATTTGTTTTACTAACTATATAAACAAGATCTGTAAAGGAGAGCACATAACTCTGAGGAAACATAATATCGGTGATATGGGCACTAATCGGTTGACGATTACTTAGGCGTTGGAACATATTGTGCTGTAGCATATATTCTAATCCGATATGAATTAAATGATTTACCTCTTTATCTGAAACAGGAGAAAATTCACGATAGGTAATTAATGCTCGGATTGTTTTACCTATACCAATATAACAAGGAACATTTTTCATGCACCCCCCATGTTTACAAATTCCATTATGTGGCCAAGTAGTTTTCGTAACACGATCAAAAACTTGATAGTTTTTAATCCAAAGGAGTGCATTTTGTGCCTCTGGAGATTGATGTAAGCCCAGTCGGCAATATGCTTCAAGAATCATTGCATTATAGCAAGGGACAATATCATTAATTGATCCGGTGTAAGAAAAACCTTTATCCGTAGATATGTTTTTATTAATAAAGAGTACTAAGTTTTGTGTGTATTCTAGGTGAATTGCATTCGGGATTTCTGCAATTCCGATTAAATTCCAGATATAGCTCAATAGATTTTTATTTTCAATACTTGTCAACTTCTCTATAAGTTTTGAGTCTGTTAACAGGTGCATCACTTCTGAATGCGATAGGTCTTTGAGTAAATTATTTTCTTCAAGCAATCGGAGTTTTAATGCAGTGTCCATGTTTACACCTACTTTTTACGTTAATTATAGCAAACAAAAGAAATTTTAAAAGTCAGCTATCCGACGAAATAAAAAAACTACTCTAAGGGAAGAGTAGTAAAAAATTAGAATTTAATTTTTTGAATCATTAATACCGTGTTTTACAGCAAGTCTAATGACCCAATATAAACAAAAACCAATGAAAATGTACCAAACTAAACTGAAAAGCCACATTTCAATCACTCCTTTTTTTAAGTATATCATTCAATGTTAAAAGTAGACCATTAAAAATTTAACTATGGTAAAGAGAGGATGTGGCAACACAATTATTTCCGCAATCGTCAGCGATAGCAAACAGGAGGGATAAGTATGAATAAACAGGAGAAAGTGAAGATACCAAAATTCATGGTGGAATTAGTAGAGTACACCAAAAACAGAAATGCGGTGCCTGCCGATATTTTAGGAATGTTTAATGACTATGCGCCACATGAGCTAAATTTACCAGCTACTTTAAATTTAGAAAAATTAAGCGAATATTTCTCTATCGCTTGTCACCGATATGATTTCGAGAGAGCTTGCTTTGTTGGTTATGAAGTTAAGGAAACAGCTACCTATCGAGTGAAAATCGGCAATGGATATTTCATCAAATTTCAGTCTAATGGTTGTTTGGTTTCACCTCATGAAACAGATGGCATTATGGAGTTTGAATCTAAACAAGATGCAGAACGTGTTGCTAATACAATAGGCGGAATAGTGGTAAAAGTCGATGAACCGTAAACAATCAATCATCATAATACTTTTGACGATTGCTGGCTTGAGTTGGCTATCCTATACAATAATCAACTAGATCGAAATATTTGATTTATATTGATAGGTTGGTTAGTAAATGCATTGCAAAAAAACTCAACAAATCCACATTCTCTACAAATTGCCATATCAAGAACTATAGGTTTTCCTTGCTCAAAATGATGAAAACTTTCATCGGCGAGGATACACAAAAATTTTACTTTCTTTGATGGATTTATAAAAGCTAATTTGAAACTATTACAATTTAAACATTGCATTTCAATAACCTCAATATTTATTTTATGTACGATCCTAGCGAGGTGTGATAGAAGTAGCAACGCCTAAGTGGGGTTTGTTTGCCTCGCTAGGAGAAGGCTAGTAATTATCGAATAGATGTTATCGTCTAAATACCCATGTCTTTGAAAGGAGATTCGATACCAACCTTCAGATACAGGCTACTATATTTAAATAATGTATTTCAAACAGATTAAGAAAGCTTAATTTATAACGATTGATTTTTATTTTTGGAAAGGTTGGACATATGGAAACATTATCAATAATAGGATTTGTATTTTGTGTCATTATCATTATGACATCAGTTGTGATTTGTAAAAAAACAATAGAAGATGAGGAACAATAGCTAACAAAGAAAAAAGCCGGATTCCTCCGACCATCTTAAATATATCTGACTAGTATATTATAACACAGACAGTAGGAGGAATCAGAGATTATGGCGCTATTTGATCCAAAGAAATATCGTATCCCTAATTCTAGTGAGGTTGATCTCAAAGCTACTAAGCTTAACTTCGAAACATTTATGATTCAGTACGGAGCAGTTCGAGAAAAGGTTGGAAAAAACAGAATGCCTAAAATGACACAATCATTTAATCCGATTCCGTCCACTCCTCATCGCGAATACGACGGAGATGCAGAACGTTTCTTGATTGAACGTGAGGAATACATGCCGGAATACGAAGAACTACACAGACTTTTTGGAAAAGGGTATCTGTCGATTGCGAATCCCTTAAAGCACGGAGGAACAGAGCGACGGAGACAGATTTTCATGCTGCGGTATGTTTACAGCATAGGAGTTAGAGAAATATCAGAACGAACATATTTAGGCAAGACTGCCATCGTGGAAGAGAGCCAAGCTGGGTTGATTCAATTTTGTAAATCAATCGGGTTATTGATCCTAAAAAATGAGACAGAGCCTTTGGTGGAGTTGGACGGCTAATATTTAAGCGGTCATTTTCCGACCTTTTGCGGTCAATTCGCGGTCATTTTCCGACCCATCGCGGTCACTTATCTTGATAATATGATAGTGTCAAAAAGAATCGAGAGATGGTTGTTGGGCTACTCACATAACTCATAAACCGGAAGGGGGCTAATCTCCTCATCGCTTTCGCTTATTCTTAACGGCCAATAAGAAAGACGCCAAATAAAAAATAGAATGGAGTTGAGTTCACTTCTTATCTTCATTCGCGGCGTCTTCTTTTTAGGAGGGAAACTATGTTAGAAAAAGAAAGTTTCTTAAAACAATTAGAAGATCTTAAAAATGAAAAAGATTTGAATCAGATTGCAGATCTATTCAATTCGATTAACATCATGTATGGAGTAACAGTAAAAGAAGCTTGCGCACTAGCCTATTATTTGATAGACAAGTCCTTTTCTGCTGACCACAATGCATTGATGTTGCGCGAAAAGTTCGGCATAGATATCAACACATTGGGTTTAGACGGTAAGCTAACAATCGCTAGAGCCATGGTCAGTACGTATGCTACGGAAGTGGAAGCAAATGAGCAAACCTAAAAAGTTATCTTTTGTAAATGGAAAAAGAGTATTGATTGATCACGACAGCAGAAGAGAGGAGTTCCGTTCATACAATCAAGATCGCTGGAAATACCAAAATGATCTCATGCGTTTCTACAACTCGAAGCCGTGGCGAACCTTGAGCAAACAAGTACTAAACGAAAACTATTATGTGTGCTGCGTGTGTGGCGGAGACGCAACTCTAGCCGATCACATTGTACCTATCCGCGTCGATTGGGAGAGACGACTAGACAAGAATAACACACAACCAATGTGCGACAGCTGTCACACGATAAAAACAAAAAAAGAAACGAAAAAATGAACAATTAATTCTCTTTAAAGTGGGAGAAAAATCCATGTATAGGCTGAAAAGTGGGGATTAGTACCCCACTTTTTTTGTACGGGGCGGGGTCTGTGGGAGACGAAACAACGCTGCCCTCTTCCGTGACCAATTTTCCGTTTTTGAAATATTTTTTTGGAGGTGATCGCGATGGCTGGAAGGAAAATAAAGCCTTTGAAAAATAACAAATCTCATTTGACGAATGATCAGAAAGAAATTAGAACAAATGCGGAGAAATCGGCTTCCGATCCTTTCAAAAAATTACAGAATACACCACCAAAGCACTTGGGGGAAATTGCTCGATATGAGTATCAAAGGGTATCACAAGAATTGGACGAAATGCCGATTAGAAATCTTGATCGAGCGATGCTGGAACTTTATTGCACCTGGTACGAATTGTATAGAGAAGCCGAATCAGAAGTTCAAAAAAATGGTATTTATGCGATTGGTCAAATCCAAGAAACAAGCATTGATGAAGATGGGAATGAAGTTGTAAATATCATGGAAATCCCGATTAAAACAAAAAAGAACCCGGCGATATCAATTATGGCTGAGGCTAGTTCTCAAATCAAAAGTTGCGCTGGCAATCTTGGATTAACAGTTGATTCTAGAATGAGGATCTTCCTGCCTAAAGAAGGTGAGAAGCCGAAAAGTATATTTGATCAGTTCGGATAAAAAGAGAGGGGATATGCGTGCTTGACTATAATCAAATACCTGATCAATACAAAGACGATACGTATGCGTATGCTGTTCTCATAGTCGAACGAGAGATCGAATCATGCAAAAAAGTTTACGATGCCTGTATGCGTCACCTTCGCGATCTATTAAAGATTCCGAAAATGAGTTGGAAGTATGTTTATAATCCGCAAGAATCAAAAAAAGCAATCGATTTTCTTGAGATGCTTCCGGATGTGAAAACAGGAAAAACTTATCCGCTAGCAAATTTTCAACGCTTTATTATCGGCAATATATATGGTTGGAGACATAAGAAGGATAAAGCACTACGCCGTTTTAAACGTGCTTTTATCAGTGTTGCTAGGAAAAATGGTAAAACAATTCTGATTGCTGGGATTGTTTTATACGAGTTTCTTTTTGGAAAGAACCCGGCAATGTCTCGACAGATATTTTGTACCGCAAACGCGAAAGACCAAGCCAAAATTGCTTTTGAAATGGCAAGGAAACAACTGGATGCATTACGCGCAAAACATGCTGAGATCAAAAAGGCGACAAAGCGCGTGCGAGACGAGTTGAAAAATTTGATCGATGAATCTTACGTTACGTATTTATCGAAAGAAACTGGCGCAATTGATGGATTTGAGCCATACGTTGGTGTCTTTGATGAGTACGGTGCCAGCAAAACAAATGAAATGATGGAGCTTATCGAATCAGGTCAAGGTCAGCTAGACAATCCATTAACGCTGATCATTTCAACGGCAAACTTTAATTTAAACGTGCCGATGTACACCGTGGAATATCCTCGGATGACAAGCATTTTAAATGGGGAGCTGGACGATGATGAGCAATTCGCCTATATTGCAGAGCAAGAATCGTTAGAAGAGATAGAAAATCCCGAGATGTATATCAAAAGTAATCCGATCCTCGTAGTCGATGCTTTGAAAGATAAGATGATGGACTATCTAAAGAAGCGATGGAAAACGGCAAAAGAGACAGGAAATACGGTTAAAGTCTTAGTTAAAAACTTCAATATGTGGATGCAAGCCAGCGAAGAATCGTATATGTCGTCTGAACATTGGAAAAATGCGCAAATTGAAAAGCCTGATATTACAGGTCGGAAGACTTGGATCGGTGTGGATGTCGGGCGATCAAGTGATTTATTTAGTATCTCCTGGGCGGTCCACATGGATGACTACTTTTTTGTTGATAGCTTTTCTTTTGTAGCTACCAAGTACGGATTGGCTACAAAAGAAAAGAGGGATGGCTTGAATTATACTGACTTGCAGCAAAAAGGTGAATGCAAAATAACAGATTTAGAAAGTGGTGTGATTGACTATGACGAAGCCTACGAGTGGCTAGAAAACTTTATCATAGAAAACGAATTAGATGTACAATGTATTGCTTATGATCCGCACCAATACGGACACATTTTGACGTCTATCGAGAAATATCATCCGGAATGGCTGCAAGTTGAAATTCGTCAAGGCACCTTAACCCTAAACATGCCGACAAAGCAGTTTAGAGATGATGTGATTGACAAGAAAGTCCGACATAGCGGCAATTGGCTGTTAACGGCAGCGATCAATAATGCAATCACCAAAACGGATAACAACGGAATGAGGATCGATAAAAACAAGAATAGCAACAAAATTGATCCAATCGATGCATTGTTGGATGCATATGCGGTTTGTTATACGGAATTTCAATCCGAAGGGTATTGGACAGACGAAAAAATTCTTGGTGGTGATTTCGGTTTTTAGGAGGATTCAAATGAGGAAACTTTTTAATGTGTTTCTTGCAAATGTTCATACCATTTTTCTAGTTGTCGGCATTGCCTTTATCGCAGTGGCGGCCTTTTTATATTCAATAATTACAGGCTGGCTCGTTTTAGGCATTTCTTTTGTGGCAGCTGGATTATTAATAAATAAGGAATTAGGTTAAGAAATGATACTGGAAAGGGGGTGATAATGTGGCTTTTTTTCAACCGCTAGGATCAAAAGAGGAGCAGATCAACGCGCTGATGTATGACGAATTACCAACGTCGCAATCATTCACAGGTATTCGTGCATTGAAAAATTCAGATGTGCTAACAGCGGTCACGATTGTTGCTGGTGATATTTCAAGATTTCCGCTAGTGAAACAGGACTTAGACGGTGGAATCAGTCAAGATGAAAACTTGAATTATTTAATGAATGTGAAATCAACAAAAGAAGCAACAGCGCATGCATGGAAGTTCGCAATGGCCGTCAATGCGATCCTTTGCGGCAATGCTTATTCTAGAATCCTCCGTGATCCAATAAGCAAAAAACCGTTAGAATTCGAGTTTTATCCGCCTTCTGCGGTCACGATTGAAGCCGGAGAAGATTATACTTCGCGATCCTATGTATTTTATCCGCTGCAAGGGAATAGAGAAATCCGCTGTGGACCGGAGGATGTGATTCACTGGAAGTTTTTTAGCAGCGACACCGTGTACGGCCGATCGCCGTTGCTATCACTCCGAAACGAGATTAGTTTGCAAGAATCAGGTATTTCTACCTTGCTCAAATTCTTCCGCGATGGTTTTTCAAGCGGTATTTTGAAAATGCAAGGTGCGCAGCTGTCCGGAGAAGCAAGGAAAGCGGTGCGTAAGGAATTTGAAGTTTCTCGCGAAGGGGCAACAGGCGGCAGTCCGATCGTAATGGATTCGACGATGGATTATACGCCGCTTGAGATTGATACCAATGTTTTGTCTTTGATCAATTCAAACAACTATTCTACTGCTCAAATTGCGAAGTGTTTAAGGGTTCCGGCACACAAACTAGCAATCACGAATCCGAACCAATCCGTCAAGCAGTTAAATGACGACTATATTTTGAACGATCTGCCGTATTACTTTAACGCGATCACTTCTGAATTTCAGATGAAGCTTTTGGACCAGTCGGAGCGTAAGAAATTTGTCCTTAATTTTGATACCAGATCCGTTACAGGGTTGATGCCAGAGGACGTGATGAGATTGTACAATGGCGGCTTAGTGACAGGTGATCAAGCACTTAATTTGATGGGAATATCTGCAAGTGGAGATCCCGACATGCAACGTCGCAAATTTAGTTTGAATTATGTTTGGTCTGATTTAGCTGAGAAATATCAAATAGATCAGCAGAATAGACGAAAACGAAAGGGGGAAGATGATGACGAACAAAGCGGAGATCCGCCAGCGGACAACGAAACTGGAATTGAGAAAGTTGGAGAATGATGTCGAAGTGATCGAAGGCTATGCACTAAAATTCGATCGATGGTCTGATACGCTAGGCTGGTATTATCCTTTTCGTGAAAAGTTAGAGCGAGGCTGCTTAGATGAGGCTGATACAAGCAATGTGGTTGCATTGTTTAATCATAATCAGTCGCAAATATTAGGGCGAACAGGGGCAAACCTTGACCTGGAAGTCGATAATATCGGGTTAAAATTCCGAATCAAACCGACAAACACGACTTTATCAAAAGATTTGCTCGAAAATATCCGTGCTGGTGTGATCAATCAATGTTCTTTTGCCTTTAGCATTCCTGATGAAGAAGATGCTGAGGAATGGAGAGAAAATAAAGAAACTGGTATCTATGAGCGATTGATCAATAAAATCGATCGACTTTACGATGTATCAGTAGTGACTACGACTGCCTATCCGGACACAGAGGCAGTCGTTGGAGCAAGAAGCAAACAAATTGTTGAGGAGTTGCGCAATCATCCGCAAAAGCGGGAAGCGGAAAGAATGTTGATCGATTTAGACAAGGAAGAATTGTTGAATACTTTATAAATTCTAGTCACTCATTTTTGAGGTGGCTATTTTTTATACCAAAAAATAGGAGGATAACAAATGTTTGAAGAAAAAATCAAAGAATTGCGTGAAAAGATCGCTGCCAAAGAGGCGGTGGGTAAACAGTTAGCAACAGAAATCCGCTCGCTTCTACAAGATGATACCGGAGAAGAAAACATCAAAGAAGCAAAAGCAAAAAAAGCGGAACGCGATGCTGCACAAGCAGAACTCGTAGAACTGCGGGAAACTTTGGCACTTTATGAAGATCAGAAAGAGGGCAATTCTAAGCCAGTTGAGGGGCGGATGCAAGGCACCTCTCAAGATAAGGAATATCGAGATGCATTAAATGCATTTATCCGATCAAAAGGGGCAGAAACAGAAGGCCTTATCATGGTTGGAAAGGATGAAGCGTTAGTTCCCGAGAAGTTTTGGCGTGCGATCGACCCCGCCACTGATGGAATCATTAAAGATGACACACAAAAGGTGACCTCAGAAGAAATTTCTTATACTCCTGTACGAGAAATTAATACGGTCGTTAACTTAAAGCTTCTAGCTCGCATTCATAAAGCTAAAAAAGGCTCTGGAAAATATCCAATCTTAAAACGTGCAACTACACGTATGTACTCCGTTGGAGAGCTTGAAAAAAACCCTGCATTAGCAAAACCAGAGTTTGGCAGTGTTGATTGGGAAATCGTTACGTATCGCGGCGCCATTCCACTATCTCAAGAGTCAATCGATGATGCCGATGTTGATTTGGTCAATCTAGTCGCTGAAAATAACGCAGAAATCTCATTAAACACTACCAATTATGCTATGAGTGAGACGTTTAAAAAATTTCCAAAGAAAACTATTCATGGGTTGGATGACATTAAAACGATCTACAATGTTGATTTAGATCCGGCTTATGTTAAAACGATTGTTGCTTCTCAGTCGTTCTACAATTTTTTAGATACGGTGAAAGATGGCAACGGAAGATACATGCTGCAAGATAGCATTATTTCACCTTCAGGCAAGTCTTTTGGCGGCTATCCAATTTTTGTTATTGGTGATGATTTATTAGGAGAAGCAGGGGAAGCGAATGCATTCTTAGGAGATGTTAAGCGAGGTATCTTGTTTGCAGATCGGAAACGATTAAGTGTCCGTTGGGTGGAACACGACCTTTATGGTCAATATCTACAAGCGGTCTTACGTTTTGACGTTCAAATCGCGGATGAAAAAGCTGGTTACTTTTTAACTTATGAAACACCTGAAATTTCTGGAGGTACAGAATAATGAAAATTCGTGTGAGAAATACAATCAAGTTAGATATCGAGGGCAAAGTGAAGACCTATGGCCCTTCCCGAACGGTTTATAAAATCGATGACAAAGTTGCGAAAGAAAAGAATTACAGCAAACGATTCAAAAAATATCCTGAACACATTGAAATTGTGGAGGATATTGTTGAGGAGGTCGTGGTCGTTGATATGACCCCGCCTCCGGATCCAAAAGAAGAAGAGAAAGAACAAGAAACAGTATTGGAAGATTCAAAAGAAGATTCTTCGGCTGACAAACCAAAGAAAAAGAAAGCAGCGCCAAAGAAAAAAAAGAAAGATGAAGAATAGTACAAGCTACTCTTCTCTTTTGAAAGACGAAGAATTTGAGCAAATCAAAAACTATCTTAAAGTGGATCATCACTACGAAGATGAGCTGATCAAGGAATTCCTAGATGCGGTGGCGTTGCAAGTCATGGATGCGATCAGCTCAAAGCTTTCTTTGTGTGACTTTTGGTGTGATCCTCGCTTTCACTTAGCAGTCAAAAAGCAAGCAAAAGAAGAGTACGAGCATCGAGGCGTCTCGGCTGATACATTTCGTCACGAAATGGCGAATGGTGTCGTAAACATTATTCACCAGCTACGAGCAAAGGGAGTGATGGAGGATGTTCACTCGTAAATTGAATGAGCGAATCTTTTTCATTGAATACAAAAAAGAAAAGGACCAAAACGGCGATCTTATCAAAAAAGAGAAAGAGCGCTTTTTTTGTTGGGCAGAAGTAGCGAAAGCAACGACAAAAGAATTCCGCAATCGATCGACGGACAAGATCGATGAACTGAAAAAAAGACGCAACAAGCGAACTTTTTATATTCGTTTTCGCAAAGAAATCGAAGATGAAAAGTATATCAAGTGGCGTGATCGTGTGTATCGAATCATTGATATAGAAGAGGATTGGCAATCGAAAGATATGCTGATGATCACGGTGGAGGTGGTTAAGTAATGCCAGAAGGACTAGACGAGATCCTGGCCAACATCCACAAGTTGCAGGTCCAAAATAAGCGGGTTGCACGGGAAGCTGTCACAGAAGTTGCGGACAAGACAGCACAAATATTAGAAGTCAATACGCCTGTTGACGGCGGCGAGATGCAAGGGGATGTGGCAACTAGCGGTTTTAAGGGTGGAGCGCAAGGTCAAATCGAGAAAGACATTGGTTACGGCAAAAGAGCTGGCTGGCGGGTCAAGTATCCGGATACTGGCACAGTTTATCAAGCGGCACAGAATTTTAAAGAGCAAACGATCGCACAAGCTACACCAGTCGCGCAACAAATTTATGCAGATAAGATCAAAGAAGGATTGAAGCTATGAATATTGAAACGAGAGTATATCAACTTTTAAGCGGATCGTCTGGTTTAATACAGCTTCTGGAAAATTTGCGTTTAGAGCCTTTTGAGGATGGAGAAAACGGAATCTGGAAACATGAGATACCGCCGCTATTTTGTAAGAAGGAGCATGCGCCGTTTCTCCGGATAAGTCCGATTTTTGAAAGTGACGGGTCCTACTTTGATGATGCGGCACGATCAGAAGAACAAAGGGTCCTGATTTCGTTTTGGTGTCACACGGACACTGAGGCATATCAAATCAAGCGATGCATTGATCACGTGCTGAAAAGCAATGAGTTTACGCATTACACAGCAAACGAAAATCCTAGATACCAAGATACCGATATTGATCTGTTGATGAACAACAGAAAATATCGGTTTTTTGATTGGAAAAACAATGAGGAGGAATAACAAAATGGCAGAAACAACGAATACCGTGAAAATCGGTTTAGACAACTGGGAAGTAGCGAAGTTAGACGAAACAGATCGTGTGATCGGTGAACCGACACGAATCCCCGGGCTAACGTCAGCACAGTTGGCTTTAACTTTTAATACAGGTACTTTTCAAGCAGATGACGGCCTATGGGCGATCTTAGATGGAGGGATTTCTGGATTAGCTTTGACGATCGGCAATGCGGATATCAAGTCCGAGCATAAGGCGGTTTTACACGGAATCGATTTGGAAGACGGCATGGAGATCTATTCTACGGACATGATCATTCCTTATACGGCGCATATTTTCCGTTCTCGGCTTAATACGGGACAGTTTGTATGGTTCGGCTTAGTAAAAGGAAAATTTATGCCCGGTGGGGTTGATTTGAATACGCGTGCGGAGACACCGACCGGTCAACCTGATTCGGTGACGGGTAACTTTGAGCCGCGAAATGATGGAATCACACACATTATTGCTCGTGCAGACAGCCAAGATTTTGATTTAGCTAAGTTCCGTCAAAAAGTATTTCGTGGAATTCAAATTCCGCAAGCATAGAGAGGGAAATTCCCTCTCTTTTCTATATAAGGAGGAATCACAATGATCGAATTAGTATTACTTATCAACGGTGAAGAAAAAAAATACAGTAAACAACGGTTTACTTTGAAAGAAAACATATACGCGATGCAGCATCAAGTTGTAAGAGACAACTATTATAAAGATCCCGAAAAGTTAAAAGATCCGGAAGAGTTTGAAGTCTTACAAGAGCATTTAGCACAAACGATAGCAAAAATTTTCGGCAATCAATTTTCTGCTGATCAATTACTAGATGGTCTGGATATGAAAAATCGATCAATGATTGAAGATATTTTGCTTCTAGCGCTTGGTGGCAGGATTGATGAAAAAGGGACCGAAAAAGATGAAAAAAAGCAGTAAGCCCAACAGAGGCGCTGCAATCACTAAAAAAGATCATGCAGTCATTGTTGCAAAACGGTTATAAGTTGCCGGAAGTTTTGAACATGACGCTTGAGGATTTAGATATTTTCAATGAATTGTTTAGCGAACAAGAACCAACACAAGAACTCACAGAGGATTTCTTAGCGATGATTATGTAGGAAGGAGGCGAAACCTTGTCAACGAATATCGGGAATTTAGTCGCAACAGCTAGTCTAAACGTTGATCCTTTTCAACAGTCCGCACGTGTTTTAGAAACACAGATGCGGGCAATCAATAGTGCGATGAAAGTGCAAGAAACGGCGTGGAGCAATAATTCAAAAAATATCAATAATCAAAAAGCGCAATATAACTTGACCGGAAAAGCGATTGAAAATTATACAGCGCAGCTGGCAAAACAACGTGAAAAATATGACGGCTTGACGCAAAGCATCGGTGATGTCAACAGTGCAACAGCTGATCAAAAAACGCAGTTGTTAAGTGCTGAGGCTGCCGTCAACAAGACAGTCGCAGAGCTTGAACGTCTGACAAATCAGCATAACGAGCTTGGTCGGCAGATCGCAATCAGTGAATCAAACTGGACCAAAAGCGGTGATGCATTGATGCAATTCGGCGGAAAAGTATCAGCGGTCGGCGATGGAATGACTGATTTCGGGAAAAAGTATTCCCTCGGTGTCACAGCACCGATCATGGCCGGCGTTGGTCTAGTGACAAAAGCAGCGATGGACTGGGAGACAGACTTTGCTAGTGTCATGAAGACAAACGACGAGGTAGTCGATAGTAATGGAAAGGTCGTCTACTCCTATGATGAGCTGGAAGCGGGCTTGCGTGAGCTAACAAGTACATACCACTCAAGTCATTCAAAAATTGCGGGCGTTGCTGAGGCAGCTGGGCAATTAGGGATCGAAACCCAAAATGTTGTTGATTTTACCGAAACGATGATCATGTTAGGCGAAACGACTGTCTTTAGTGCAGAAGATGCCGCTGTTGCTTTAGCACGTTTGGCGAATATCACAAATATGCCGCAGACAGAGTTTAGAAACCTTGGATCGTCCCTGGTCGAATTAGGGAATAATTTTGCTGCAACTGAGGCAGAAATTGGGAACTTAGCAATGAACCTTGCCGCTGCCGGGGCGCAGGTTGGTATGACTGAGGGGGAAATTCTTGGTTTTGCGGCTGCTCTATCTAGTGTCGGAATTGAGGCACAAGCCGGCGGTACAGCCTTTTCGAAAGTTATGATCGAAATGCAGCTGGCGACAGAAACCGGAATAGGTGCCTTTGATGAACTAAAAGCACATGCTGAAGACCAAGGCGTCTCCTGGGAACGATTGACGTTAGCAGTAAGAAACGGCGGTAAAGAGCTAACCTCAGTGGCAAATGAAATGGGCTTTACATCTGCCGAGTTGAGAAAGATGTACAAAGAAGCGGATAACTCCAAAACGAGTTTGGAAGAATTTGCGGAAGTTGCCGGCATGACTAGCGATCAGTTTGCAAATCTCTTTAAAGAAAATCCGGCAGAGGCAATCATGGAATTTGTCGTCGGCTTATCAAAAGCTGAGGAGCAAGGAAGCTCTACGATTAAAGTGTTAGACGATATGGGGATCAGCGAGGTTCGGTTGCGTGATGCATTGCTTCGTGGTGCGAACGCTTCAGAGCTATTTGGCGAAGCGATACGCATGGGGAATGACGCGTTTACCGAAGGTACTGCATTGTCCGATGAATACGCGATTCGGCAGGAAACCGTAGCTCATAAGTTGGGCGTTGTAAAAAATCAATTGAAAGATGTTGCGATTGATATGGGCGGACCGTTTCTTGATGCATTAGGAAGTGCGGTCAATGCATCTAAACCATTAATCAACACATTGGCAGATCTAGCGAAAAGTTTTACTGAACTTAGCCCGGAAACACAAGAATCAATCGTAAAAACATTGTTATACACGGCAGCGATCGGACCGGCTGTTACAGCGACAGGATCTTTCTTAGGCACGATCGGCGGAGGGATTTCGTCAGTCGGATCATTTGCTAAAAAAATCGGCGAACTATCCGGCACTTTGAAAGCGAAAAAAACGGCATTGGCTGTTGCTGGCGATGGTACGGTACAGTTAGCTTCGCAAGTTGTGGATGCAACAGATAAATCAAATTGGTTTACGACGTCTATTTTAGGCGCAAAAGGCGGAACCGGACTTTTTGCTAAAGCGCTTGGTCTTGTGACATCTCCGTTAGGTTTAACGGTCGCAGCACTTGGCGTGGGTGCGATCGCCTATCAAACGTGGGGGAAAGAGGCAATCGCTTCGGCGAGCCGAACTCGCGAATGGGGGACGGACGTTGGCGCGGTAACACACGAAACTCTATCCTCGGTAAAAAATGATACTGAGGCAGCAGCTGGCCAATTTGGGATGATGGCTCAGGGATTCGAAGTTGATTCTGCAAGAATGGTTGAAAGTGTGGAATCAATCGGACGGACGATTGAGGATTCGCTTTCTCGTAAAATCGAAGGGTTGAAAGGATTGCTGGACGAGCTTCCGGAAGCGTTCGATGCTGCAATGCGAAGCATGGTCGAGGGAGAGATCGAAGCCGCCGAAAATGCGTTGGAGATCGTGCAACAAAACACTCAGCGGATTAGTGAAATTAAAGCTACCGCTGCCAAGCACGACCGCGACCTGAGTGTTGCAGAAAGCAAGATTATTCAAGATTTAGCTAGAGACACAACTCGAGCTTACGTTGAAACGCTTGATATATCGGCTAATGAGAAATCAAGAATACTTGATGCGATGAACGCTGATGTTGATAATGCTACAAAAGAACAATCTAAATCATGGCTACAAGCTTTAGGCGAACAACGTCGAGCAGCTGCAGAAAATTCAACTGAGTTAAGAAAAGACATGGAGCGCAACTTGGAAGCTTTGGGATATAGCCTAGAAGGTGAATTTGCACAGAAATTTCTTGGTGCTTGGGATGAAATAAATCAGACAACGATTGATGGATTTGACGCGCAAATGGCTGCAATCACTGCTAAATATCCAGAACTGATAAATGAAGTTTCACTAGCAAATGGGCAATTAATTAATGCCACGAGTGAAGCTGGTCAAGCGATGATTGCTAGTAATAAAGCAATTATTGAAAACGCTGAAAACATGAGTCGTCAGTTGGCAATTAATGCTACTAAAAATGCTGAAAAGCAGGCTTGGCGTGCAGATGAGGCAAATAGACTTTTGGGAAACGCTGCTGAGACATGGAATAGACTTGTGTTTGATGAAAAGACCGGTGAAGTAAAGACAAATGCCAATGAGGTAATTATCGAGGCAACAAAAGATGCGCAAACATGGAATGATTTGAAGTTGCTCGTGCATGATGCGGATCTAGATTCTAACGCTAAAAGAGTGATTGGTGAGGCGGCGGTTGCTAATGGCTGGTGGGAAGGCATGGCTTGGGGTGACAAGCAAGCGATCTTGCAGGATGAGTTTTCAATAACAATGTATGAGGCTTTAGATTCCGCCGGGGTTTGGCAAGAAATGTCTTTAGAAGCAAAGACGGCTTTCTTGTATTCAAACACACCGGAGGTCATGGCAGAAACATTACTTGATCTAGGTTTGTGGGAAGCATTTGAGCCAGAAATCAAACAACTAAACGCTGAAAACTTTCAGCTGCTTAGTAAATTAGCTGAATCAGAAGAAGCCTACGAACGATGGAAAAGCATTCCGGATGACACCAAGGAGCTTTTAGGAGACAACTACAACTTTTTGTCTGTACTTGCCACTTCGGAAACTGCTTTAGAAGAATGGAATGCCATGCCAACGAGTGTGAAAGAAATTTTGGCTAACAATCAAGATCTACTTGATAAAGTCACAGCGTCAGAGGCATCGTTTAACGCGTGGAATGCACTACCGAGTGAGGTCAAATTGATGCTTGGTAACAACGAGGATATTTTGGCGAAGGTGCGGGATGGTACGATTTCGATTGAAACTTATAATCGTAGCGTATTGCCTAACCTAAAAACCTTATTTGGTGATAATGCGGATGTATTAAACAAAGTCAGCAGAGCCACTACATCGATCAATGATTATAATCGCATTGTCATTCCGCAAACAAAAGTTGCTCGTGGGGAAGACCATGCGAGTGGACCTTTCGGAAACGCAGTCAGCGCTTGGCAAAGATTTTTTGAACTACCAACAACGACAACAAGGACTGTAAAAGCAGAGTTTATCGGTCCAACACTGCCCGGAAAAGCGACAGGTGATCCATATTTTCAAGGAGGACCGGTTTGGTTGGGCGATGGCGGCAAAGCGGAGCCGTTCCTTACTCCACAAGGTGATTTTGGGATTTCTCCTCCGGATTGGACGCTTTATGATTTGCCGCGAGGAACAAAAATATGGCCGTCTATCTCGAAAATGATGGAAACTTTGCCTCGGTACGAGCAAGGTACTAGCTTTGATGATACAGCTTTAAGCAGGATCAGTGATTGGACTACAAATACGCAAGCGGATAGTGTAACTACTAGCCGGTCCGAGAGAACATTTCCAGACTTGAAGCGAATCATCAAGCTGCTGGAAGTGATCGCTAGAAAAGAGTTTGTGATCACAGAGGGAGAGATTGCTTCTGTTGCTGATCGGCAAAATGCGGTCATCTTTGATCGCTTGTTGGCCAATAAAGGATTGGGAGGAATTTAATGGGGTCAGATGTCTTGATTATCAAAGGCGATGAACAGTTCTCGTTGCAGGAATGTTTTTCAGGAATCAAATTTTCCGGTTTGAAAAGAGAAGCGCCGGATCTTGAACAATCTTTTGTACAATTCGAAGGATCGGACGGCAATCAGATCAGCAATGAACGGTTTAACGGATTTCTCTTTACAACAAATTTTGCGATAGGCGTGGATTCATATCAAGAGTCTGCGCTTTTTACAACTGAGTTTCAACACTTTTTGATTGATAAACAGTTAATGTATTTAGTCAATCCAAATGAGCCGGGGAAAAGATACAGAATACGAGTAGCGATCGACTATGAGCAAGTAACAAGTCGTTTCGTTAATGGCACAATCAACTTTTATTGCTATCGAGGGCATGGCGAATCTTTGATGAAAACATTAGATGGCAACAGTGTGTGCTTAGAATGGCAAATTTCGCAAGGTTTGGCATCGGAAGATTATAAGTATATTCATAACACGAGCCGCTTTGTCATTTTTAATGCTGGCGACTTTACTATTGATCCTCGTGAACATGATTTGAGAATCAGAGTTGAAGGTGAAAGTGACGGACAGATGACGATATTTAACCGCACGACCGGCGAGCGCTTTATCTATCACCCGAATTTTAGTACTAACCGTGGCGATTGGGTAGAGATTGATGGCGTTTATCCTCGGCGAAATGGTGTTAATCGAGGCATCGATACAAATCACGGATTAATCACACTTGTCCCAGGGGAGAATGACATAGAGATTCAAAATATTAGTCGTGTACGTTCTGAGTGGGATTTCCGCTTTTTGTATAAGTAGGTGAGATCATGACAGATTTAATCATTCGAAATTATGAACAAACACAAGAGGAGTTGCTTATCGATTATGACAAGCACTCTTTTTTTGAAAATTGGCAAGAGAGCGAGACTTGGGAGTTGTCTTTGACAATCCGATTGAATGAGCGCAACAAAGTCTCTTTTGATCTCGTAGCGCACGAAAGCTCGATTTTTTATCGAGGTCAGGAATTTATTATCAAGCAGTTATCGGACAGCGGTGAAGGTAGCTCATTGTATAAAACAGTTGTCGCAACACACGTCTATTACTCGATCGCTGAGGGCTATCAATACGAAACAGTAACCGGTCGGCGCACGATGCGGCAATTGTTGGCTCATATCTTTGCAGCTGGAAATCGAGGGTTTAGTTGGGATCTAGTTGATCCGCACAATACGCTTGGTAGTCGCAACGTTGAGAACTTTGGTGATGATAGCTATTTAGGATTGATCAACAAGCTTTTATCCGATTTTGGAGCAGTAGTGATCCCTGATAACCGGAGGCTAACATTTTATCCGGCAGGCAGTTATGGCCAGCAAACGGAGCAGCAAATACGTTACAAGCACAACACCGACGAAGTTCGATTTGATATTGATACTTTATCATTGCGCACACAAATAAGAGGCTTTGGTGGTACCGATGACGATGATCGTGAATATTTTGCACCAATCACGTACACTAGCCCGGAATCGGCAAAATGGGGAATCAGAATACAACAACCGGTCCGAGATGAGCGCTATCAAGTTGCTGCTAATATGCGCGAGCGATTGATTCGTGAATTGCAAGATCAACCAGCAATCACAGGAGTTGTCACTTTAAAGTGGGCTACTGAAATCAACAAAGGTGATTTTGTGCCGTTTATCTATGAGCCGCTTAATGTAAATACTTATATCCAGGTCGTCGGTTACAAAAAGTACCCGGCAATCCCTAATAAACCGCCGGAAATTATTTTATCAAACACAAAAAAGACCATGACGAGTATTTTAGCAAAATTAATTCAAAGGAGGTTGATCTGATTGGAGTTACTAAAAAAGATCGGTATTCATTTAGACCGTAGATTTAGGGATACGATCAATGACAATGTAGACCTAGCCAATCGAGAGTTTGATCGTCTCGATCAGAAAGATAAATATCTTGAGTCAAGAATCAGCAATACAGTACTAAAATCAGGCGGCAACTCACCGAATGAGGTGATCGACGCACGTGTCAACTGGCGAGGGAAGACATTTTTAACACTACAAGAGCGATTAATCGCCGGAGAGGAATTGTCAGCACATGAAAGGCAAGAATTAGTATCTAAAATCGAGGATTTAAGCGATGGCTATGATCAGCTACTTGAGGTAATCCAGATGCTTTACGGTGGATCTGGCGGAATCCAAGTAATTTACGTCTCTAAAGATGGGAACGACACAACAGGCGACGGAACGGAGCGAAAGCCGTTCTTAACAGTTCAAGCAGCCGTCAACAGTTTACCGTTGCTATCGACCACGCGCTTTAATATACGGATTGGAAGCGGAGCATATCTTGAAGATGTTACCGTACGAGGTTTTAAGGCAGATAATATTGAAATCGTAGCAGAGAATAACTCATCTGTCAGCGCACTAACCGGGAACTTAAGTTGCTTTATTCGATCGATCCAGTTCATTGATTGCAGTACGTATTGCCGTGTAAGAGGTATTCAATCTACGGATATCGCAAACTCGCCGGGCTACTTCATCCGATTTGACCGAGTATCTTATGGAGCTATTGATAATTGTCGGGCAACGGCATCGACACTCGCACACGATTCTTACAATACGTTTCACTTTAGCGGCTGCTCGGGTAACGTGTATACTTCATGGGCAAGTCATCAACGTATGGTGATACGTGCCGAATTTACAGCAATGACTCGTCTGTCTGGAGATGTGGCCGGGAACAACAATACGGTTATATGTGGGGCACGTGGGGCAATTATTTTCCGAGACACCGCAGCAACGATCACAGGAACTACAATGGAACAACGATCGCTAGGGGGGCAAGTATTTTCATGACAGAAAAATCAACTATTCCTCGTTTGTTTCCGGACACTTTTTCAATCGGTCAATCGGAGTTAACGGGTCAGTATTCAGGCGCTGTTGTTCGAGGTCGATTATTTATCAACGATCAGCACGTGTCCTGGGGCGGAACATTCAACAACGGATTCTTCACTTATTATGTTGGTCCGGATCGTATCAAGCGACATGACAAAGTTGAATTAGTCGGATACGACTCGGGTAATAACGAAATTGCACGTGCAGTTGTAACGATCAAAGTTGAGACAGAGAATGCGTTATTCAAGAAAAATGAATCCTTGATCAGAATCCAAGCAGAACGTGTGGATCCAATCAGTACCAAGGTTGTATTTTTCTCCCATGATCGAGGGACTGCAAAGATGTATTTCAAGCTTGATAAAGATGGCGCACCACAGCCATTATCAAACGGCACCGTCGTTCCAATCTGCTTAGAAGGTGGATCAGAGACAAGCGACATGGGACGTTTCCGGCACGTATATCATGCGGTGATCGAGGATGCTGCAGAAGGACTTGTGTCGATTATCCTTAAAAATAATATCTTTGGCCATCAAGGACGAGTGGACGGAAGCATTTACATCAAGCCTCCAAACGATCAGCAACTAGATACAGCTGGTCGATTTCTTTTCCATATTGAACGAAGCCCGATCGACGATATGACCGAAAGCGTGTCTCAGTTTTATTACGATGGATTCCATGAAATCTACGAGAAACTCGCAAATGCAAAGCAACAGGTCGAAGATGATTTGACTGAGATGCGTGCATTAGTAAAGGCGACGCTTGATGAAATCGAGGCAGAAGTCAATCGGTATAAAGAAGAGGCGGAAGCTAAATTTACAGCGATCAATACCAACCTGACATCCTTAGCAGCAACGATCACTCAGCTAGAGAATCGACTGACGACTGTTAGGAATGAAATCGAGGCGTTGACCAATAGTCTTGAATATGGTGGACGGAATTATTTAGGTGATTCTGAATCACCTAAAATGATTAACTACCTTGGGTCAGTGGTCACATATGAAGAAAGTCAGACAGTAGAGGAATGGAGAGCATATAACGCAGTAAAACACACTGTATCAGGTGGTACACATAGTATCATAGGCGTAATACGAGCTAACCGTTTGGTTTCGCCGAATGTGAACTATATCCACAGCATTTATGTAGAAAACACCGGATCAACCAATGTGCTGATACAAAATAATCTAGGAAATACGATTACTGTTATTCCCGGAGAACGTACTCGTGTAGTATTTCCGGCGAGATCCTCGGCGACCGGGGCATCTTCAATGCAATTTGTCTTTTCTAGGAATCGAATCGAAGACGATTGCGAGTTCATCCTTTGGCGAGCAATGATTGCACAAGGGAATGTTGTGGGTGATTGGGTACCAAATCCAGATGAATTGGCCAAGCAAAAATCTCTCGAAGAAGCAAGCAGAAAAGTCCTGACATTAGAACAAAACACGATCCGTGTTACAAATCAGTTTCCGGATCATGATTTCTCAAAACAGGTTCCTCAGCCAGTAACTGAATCAGGAATAACCGTGTCCTATGATGCTCAAGGAGTAGTTTTTAATAATCCGACAAACAATCAAGGTCGAGTATACTGGGGAAGTCCACCACTAGGACTAACAGTGGGCAAAACATACAATGTGTCAATGTATGTTAATGCAAATGCCGCGAGCGCAGGAAAAGATTTTATTGTAGGGACGAGTAACGGGGAGAACTTTGCCTTTTCTTTAGCGGACAATGCTGCTTACTGGACGCAAGGTACAATCGGTCTCACTCATTGGACTGCTTTTTCAATCTGGATACCTGCGAATTCGGCACTTCGGATTCGTGAACTCTATATCTACGAAGCCAACACAGACATCACGACAGCGCGCATTGAGCGATTGGAAAAAGATAACTCGCTGCCAGCAATAAGTCCTACTTTCGATCCGAGGTTTATTAGTTACAGTGCAGATAATGGTATCTGGCATTGTCAGGTAGAAAGAACAGGAAATATTGTGGCACTAAGCGGGGCTATTGCAAACACCGTAGCGATCTCAACAACTGGAACTGAGAAAATACTCATGGCTAGGCTTCCCGTTGGGTATCGTCCAAAAAGGACAGTAAACAGGGTTATGGCCGGATCAGGGACCGCAATTTTTAACATGGAGATCGATCCAACTGGCGAAATCTATATGGCTCGTTATCGGGGAGCTACAACCAGTTTTACTTACGCTGCAGTTCAATTTGTAGGTGCATGGCTAAATGTTGGCACAACTTATCTAGGGGAGGATATGTAAATGGCATTAGATACAGAACGATTTTTAACTGAGCTTAGACAGTCACATAAGCAAGGTGCCTTTACGGAATATGTCCGAGAGTACTGGCATGAGGCTGTAAGTGAGTTAGAAGAGCACCAGCTGCGGATGGACGATGTGAATATGATGGTCGTCGATGCAAAAGATAACAGCGAATTTGAGGAAGTGGTTCATGATGTGATCGACGAATTAGAGGAGAACCACGAACCAGAAAACCCAATCGAAGAATTGAACTAGGTAGGTGACAGGATGGATGTATTTATCAAGAGTATAGCAGAGCACCCAGAGCAAACAATCATGGGGCTACTTTTTTCCGGCTTGCTTATCTGGGTGATGTATCAGAACAACGGACGTGAAAAACGGTATCAAGATACGATCGAAAGATTAACGAAATCTCTTGGCGACATGGATCATATCCGCTTATTGCTGGATAAGATCAACGACAAAATTAAGTAGGAGGAAGGAAATGAGCATTACACAGTTTATCATCGAAGAAGGGCTTGTGATGATCCTTGCATTATGGATCATTGGGTATTTTGTTAAGCATGCAGGGATTCTAAGAACCGAATGGATTCCTTTTTTATTGCTAGGAATTAGTTTAATATTTACACCACTTTTACTTGGTGGTTACACGGCAGAACACATCGTGCAGGCAGTTCTAGTGACAGGAGCTGCCGTACTAGGTCATCAATTTGTGATCCAAGGGGATCATTTGATTCACAGTGACGATCCACCAGATTATAGCAATGGTCAGTCAGAAACAGTAAATACAATCTATCGAGATCAGGATCAGTCACACGGCTGATCTTTTTCTATACAAAATTTAGGAGGAAAACACTATGACAAAAATTGTAGATTTACGAGGCGATTCAAGAATTTTAGGGCCATCTAACCCCAACAGATCCTTGGCAGGCATCACAAAAATCGCTCGTCACCATTCCGCAACTGCGACCGGTGATGTGTGGGCATTCCAAAATCACTGGCGAGGAACACTTGGCTGGGGGACTGGTGGTTACCACGAAATTATCTTGCGTGATGGATCAGTGCAATTAATCTATCGGGATAACGTCACGACGAACGGCGTGGGGAATTACAACAGCAAGACTTACCACATTTGTGTGGTGGGTAATGGCTCTTTTACTGCAGAACAAGAAAAAGCTTTTGATGAGCGTGCACGTGCAGCCATGCAACGTTTTAATCTGAAAGCATCCGACGTGTTAGGGCATAATGAGTTTTCAGGTCATGCATCAAATAGTTGTCCCGGAACCAATATGGCGGTGGTTCGTAGTCGGTTAGGGGCATCTGGTGGATCAACACCAGCGCCAAATCCCACTCACAACGTAGAAGCTTGGAACAAACGGCAGGTAGTGAGTACTGATGTCTTGAACGTACGTGCTGCGCAAAACACGAACTCTGCTATCATCAAAACGTTGCGACGTGGACAAACGTTTAATGCTACTCGTATCACAAGGAACGGTGAAAGCGTCAATGGGTTCACTACTTGGTTTGAGGTCGATGGGGCTGGTTGGGTATCTGGTGCTTTAGTTTCCGAGATTTCAAATAATAATACAGTTGCAGCACCGCCGGCTAACGTTTGGCATAGTCGTTCAGGGACCGTCACAGTAACTGCAGCAGCTGGTATCAATCTAAGGGGCACATCAAGTGGAGATACCACTACACCAACTAATCTAGGTATTCTAACTTTGTTGGGACGTGGTCAGCAAGTCAAATATGATCGTGTGCTAGTCCAGCGAAATGGTCATGCCTTTGTACGTCAACCTCGCTCAGGTGGATTTGGTTGGTTAGCTATTGGACCGACTAAGGATGGAAAAGTGACACCTTATTGGGTAAATGGAATCACACTTTAAACTATAAAAACGCATACAATGAACCATAAAAATTCAAAAATTTATGTAAAAATGAATTTAATCAATAAAAAACATTTTAGAGAGGAAGATTATTATGACAACAACGATTCAAGATTTACGAGGAGATGCAAGAATTTTAGGACCGTCAAATGCGAAACGAGATGTTTCAGTGGTGACAAATATTGCTCGCCACCACTCTGCAACGGACACTGGTGATGTATTTGTATTTCAAGAGTATTGGAACGGAACATTAGGTTGGGGAACGGGTGGTTATCATGAAATCATTCTCCGTGATGGCACGGTTCAATGGTGTTACTTCGATGACGATGTAACCAATGGCGTAGGTGGACACAATACACCGACCTATCATATTTGTTTAGTAGGGAATAGCTCGTTCACTGACGCACAAGAAAAAGCCTTTAATGAACGAGCAAAAGCAGCAATGGAACGATTTGGTTTAGGTGTTGAAAATATCTTGGGTCATAACGAATTTAGTGGTCATGCTTCAAACATTTGCCCGGGCATCAACATGGATGTCGTAAGGGATATTCTTAACGGTGGTGATGGCAATATTCCAGAGCCAGACTATATTATGCAAGATTGGAACAAAGAGATGGTTGTTGCAGCTGATATTTTGAATGTACGCCAAGAGCCAAATACACAATCAGCAATTTTGCGACAATTAACGAGAAGTCAAGTCTTCCAATCCGCACGTGTCACGATCAATGGTGAATTAGTAAATGGAATCAGACATTGGTATGAAGTTGATGGGAATGGATGGGTTTCAGGATCCTTAGTTGCGGAATCCTCTGTTGACAATGAATGGATCGAACAAAGTGGTGAAGTGACAGTTGCTATTTCTGGAGGCATTAATCTCCGAGGTCCTTCTGCAGGAGATGTAACAAACCCTACGAGTTTACCAATCATACGCCGAGTAGATTTAGATGAAGCATTTGCCTATAATAGAATACTGGTTCAGAAAAATGGTCATGCGTTTGCCCGTCAATCGCTAAATGAGGGGTATGCTTGGCTAGCAATCGGTTCAACTGTAAATGGCATAGTCACATCTTATTGGGTTAGTGGTATTGAAATCTAAATAAAAATCCCGTCCTACATAGTAGGGCGGGGGTACATAATTTACTGCCTAATTATTTTTGCTCACTTTTTTGATTAAAGTAAAATATCTTTCATACTAAAAGAAATTCTCATTTTGATATGAACATATTAGTTTCTATACTTTAAATATCTAAATATCAATGAGGTGCTCATACTTTTTTAGCATGTCATAAATTAGTTGTGCTTCATTTGATAATTTTATTGTTGCCGAGTTAATACTTTTACGACTTAATAGGATTAATTTGCGATGTAAACTTTTGTTGATTATAGATTTAATTTCATCATCTTGTTCAGGACCTAGGTCTATGTTATTATAACCATTCTTTATTAAAAAATATGAATATTCTAAGCAGCTCATCTTGTGAACGAATGCTGTAAATTCAATTTTATCTATTTTCAAAAAACCATCCTTTCATCCTAAACAATATTAATAATTTTAACATTGTTTTTCAAATCAATAATTTCAGTTGGTAATGAAATTTCTGAAAGATGAACTGAGAGTGGTAATGGAAAATTTATCAAAATATACTTAATTAAATTGTTATTAAACAGATAGTGTTGATCGGAAAAATGACTCAATCTTTGCTTACGTGCATTTATTCCATTAGGTTTATGAACATGATAGAATAGCTTAACCATTAAAGTAGCTTTTTCATTTTTCTTTTGCCCACTTCACCCCGTGGAGTGGGCTTTTTGTGTCGATAAAAAACAGCGTTATTTCAAACGCTGTTTAAATGAAGCTATATGTTACTTTAAAATTTCTATTGAAAGGTGATTACCTATTGTTTTAACTGAGATCTAAACATAAAGAATCCAATGACTTCTAGTATTCCCATGGCAATTAAGGTAAAGCCAAATACTTGTAGAAGAATCAATAAACTTGCGAATGGATTAAATAGAAGTAATGCACCACCAATAACAAGAATTACACTATAGATAATCCAAGCCACCGATTTGGTATTAAGACCTAGTACTAATTGAAAAGCACCATTAGAAATAATAGATAGACCTAATAAGATGGGGAGAATTGATGCGATGGTATTGGCAAATAGAAGAACGACAAGGGCTAACACAAGTAAAAATATCCCACTGAATAGTCCTAATCCCCAGTGTCCAGAGTCTTTTCTTGTTTTAAAATCTTCGAGAATATTAATCAGTCCGATCAAAGTTAAGTACCCAGCAAGTACATACCCAATAAAATTGAAGAAACCAGCTGGATTAATTGCAATAACTATTCCAAAAATTACATAAATAATAGCTCGAAGAATTGCATGACTCTTAAAATTTCTTTTTAATATAACTAACATAATAAACACCTCTTTTTGTTTTCTCAATTTTACATTTTCTTAAAATAAAATGCGAGTATTTAGGTAATTTAATTAACATGAAATTAGCATATGAAATGTAATGATTTTAAAAATATGTTAACCTTGGGGCAGATATATCCTAATAAAATTTGCAGGAGGTTCATCATGGATTATCATGTTTTAAAAAAAAATGATTCTCGTTGGTTAGCGATAGCCGCGCAAATATACAATGCTGATTGGGCAGCTGCTAAGTTTTTGGCAAAGAAAATGATAGGTGATGAGTTCAACAACTGGGAAGGGATTGTTGTGGCTGAATCCAATGATCGCATTATCGGTTTTTGTTCATTTGTTAGTAAGGATATAGTTGATTTAACATATAGTCCTTATATAGCAATTGTGTACGTTGAGCCTGCTTTTAGAGGGAATGGAATAAGTAAGGAGCTAGTGGAAATTGCGGAAAAGCAATTGATAATTGAGGGATTTCAAAGTATTTTTATTGTTACACAGCATACTGGTCTTTATGAAAAATGGGGTTATTCTCAAATTGACGAAGCAGAAGATAAGTTTGGAAGAACTATGAGAGTATTAGAAAAGGACTTCTAGCATAATAATTTATGTAATTAAATTGTGGTAAGCTTTGGCGTTTATGAAGCTCATTTCTCTACGACTAGTAAGCTTTTTGTTTGCAAAAAGCTTTAGATGAAAGTAACATAGTGGTACCCGTATCAGTTAAAACTTTGTTTCATTTTTTTACTTCTTTATGAAAACTCCCTGAACTTAATTGGTCAGGGAGTTTTTTCGTTCTCTAATATTTCAAGCTTTTTTATTATTATATAAATTTATCGATTCTTATTCTCTTGATCGCATGTTTCAATTAATTTATTTAATGCTTATGAGGTCCTTAATATTTTTCAATAAATGATTATAAATGAGCAATTGCTGGTAGAATACAGGTGGAAATTGCGAAGTACTCAAAAGCAATCAATAAAATAGGATGCAGAAAATCATTATGATGCATAGAGCGGACTGCTTGTGCTCGTGTTTAAATATGTATTGCCTAGTTAATAATAAATAAAGGAAAGATACAATAGCGTTGATTTACCTCTCCTATGAGTTTAGGTATATACTTATAAATAAAAATAATTCTAAATTCAAAAAAAGCTTATTTTTATAATATTATTTGATATATATGGAGGTGAAGTAAATGAGTATTCTAAAATCAGCTGTGAAGTACAAAGCAGCTAAGAAAGCGACAGATAAAGTACTAGGAAATGGATTACTATCGAGCGTGGTAGCTGCAAAAACAGTCAACAAAAGTAATGAGCGTAGTAGGCTAAGGAAAGAGAAGAAATAATAGAATTGAGAAAATAGAGAAGCCCTGTCATTAATTGCTTGATAGGGTTTTTTTAAATTTTTTCGAACAGTTATTTGATTTTTTAAGATTGTCCTCAATTACTTTCTTATGAATCAATGATTAGTTACTTTGGTAAATAATTGTAATGAGCATTTATTAAAAGCTTACATGGAAAATAAATAGCCCGCTATTGCGAGCTTATCTGTAAGTAATATTCGTTTTACTTGCGTTTACAAAGTTTATACTATAGTTTAGGAGATGCGTGCAATACTCTACGAAGAGTATTAGATGGTAATGCTTGGGGAAGTGTATCTAATACTCTTCGATTTTTATATTTTATCATGATTACAATTTAATAGAAATTATTGATTAGAAAATCGTCATAAATAGATTTAGTTTAATTAGTATAGAGTCACAATTTGGACTCATATCAAGCAATTTATTTTTCCTCATTCTCATTTAGGACTTACTTTATGTTTAATAAGGCAGATCATTCTTTGTTGCAATAAGTATTTTAATCGAATATCATATTAATGGTGCGTATGCACTAATATAGAGTACTAGGCTTAAATTGGGGAATTTAGAGACAAGGCCTAGTACTCTTATTATTATTCTATATAAATTAAACTATAGAATATCTTTGTGAGAGCAACTTAATTGAAATATTATAATAATTAACCTAACATTTAAGTATGGTCTCTCTGTATCACTTAGAGCAATGGTAAAAGCGGCTTGGGGAAGTCTTCTTTTGGCCATTGCTCGTTTTTGATTGTAGCACTAAAAAATTCAAATAGATATAATTAAAGCTTGAGAAATTTTGGTTGAAAAGTAAATTGCTTGAATTACTTTGGGAAAGATTTTAAAATAGTATTCATAGCGTTAATCTAGGCTAACATCTCTAGTTTTTTGTGCGGAGCCACTTTTGTGCCGAGTGGCTTTTTTTGAGCAAAAGTTTTGAACAACCTGTAAATAGGTCATATACTTAATTTACCTTATAAAAAACTTTTTCTTCTAATTGTGCCACTCCTCCCCGGGAGTGGTTGTTTTTTGCAAAAAAATAGCACAGCATATTTGCATATGCCGTGCTTGTGGAATTATGTTCCGTCATCACAATAATCATATAATAAATTAAGAAATAGGAAAAGGAAGATGCATATCAATCATTCCTTACTGAATTATGCGAACGTTCGTTCTGTTTGTAAAGCGAACAGAATATTTAACTATGGAAAAATTAAAAAATCTATGTATGCATGCCCGCGTTTTTGAATTCTTTTGACTACCCTTTTGTTACGTTTTATTGCGAATGTTTGCGCTATCTTTTGTCATTGCGCTTACGAAAAACCTTAACGTTGCGAGATTTTACGATTGATTGCAAGTAATATTGTTATTTTTGTTGTATAATAATAGGGACGGCTTATGCTTGGGAAATAATACAGTAGAAAAAAATTAAGAGGTGAATAAAAGTGGAAACGATAAAAATCATTCCTCTTGGCGGTGTACGCGAAAACGGAAAGAACATGTACATTGCTGAAGTTGGCGAGGATATATTTGTGCTGGATTGCGGTGTCCGTTATCCAGAAAATGAATTATTAGGGATCGATACAGTGATTCCAGACTTCACATATTTAGAAGAAAATGCCGACCGTGTGGCGGGTGTCTTCTTGACCCACGGGCATGCAGATGCGATTGGTGCATTGCCTTATTTCTTGGAGAATATCCAAGTACCGGTCTTTGGGACCGAGTTAACGATCGAACTAGCAAAATTGACCGTGAATAAAAATGAAGCTACCAAGCGCTTCAAAGATTTTCATGTGATCGATGAACATTCGGAGATCGACTTTGGCCATGCGACCATCAGCTTTTTCCGTACGACCCACTCTATCCCTGATTCTGTTGGAATCAGCGTAAAAACAGAAGCTGGCAATATCGTTTATACAGGAGATTTCAAGTTTGACCAAACAGCGATCCCTATGTATCAAACTGATTTTGGCCGCTTAGCGGAAATTGGAAAAGAAGGAGTCTTAGCATTGCTAAGTACGTCCTCAAATGCCGAAAATCCAACGCCGATTGCTTCTGAATTGACGATCCAAGATGAAGTTTATGACAATATCCGTTACTGGGAAGGTCGGATCATCGTCGCTAGCGTTGCTAGCAATTTGCAACGGGTGCAACAAGTATTAGATGCGGCGTTTCGTTCTGACCGCAAAGTCGTTTTGACTGGTCAAGATTTTGGTCGGATCATCAAAACGGCCATGAAGTTAGGGAAATTAAAATTACCTGCCGAAGACTTGCTGATCACCCAAAAAGAAATGAAAAAATACTCAGACGAACAGTTGTTGATTTTAGAAACAGGTCGTATGGGGGAACCAATCAAAGCGTTGCAAAAAATGGCCAACGGCTCTCACCGGACGCTGCGCATCAAAGAAGGAGATCTTGTTTACATCACAACGACGCCGACAACGGCAATGGAAACGGTGGTTGCGAAAACGGAAGATATCATCTATCGCGCTGGCGGTACCGTGAAACAGATCTCGGATAATTTCCGTGTTTCTGGTCATGCCAACCCGAATGATCTGCAGCTGATGTTGAATATGATGAAACCGAAGTACTTTATCCCTATTCAAGGCGAGTACCGCCAATTAGCCGCCCATGTGGACTTGGCGCAAGAAGTCGGGATTCCGATGAAAAATATCTTCATTACTGCACGCGGGGATGTTTTAGAATACAAAAAAGGCGAAATGATCGCCGCAGGTGCGGTCCCAGCTGAAAACGTCATGATCGATGGGATCGGTGTCGGTGATATTGGGAATATCGTCCTGCGAGACCGCAAAGTCTTATCTGAAGACGGAATCTTCGTTGCGGTAGTGACGATCAATCGTCGTGAAAAGAAAATTATTTCTGCGCCTCAAATCACTTCTCGCGGGTTTGTCTACGTGAAAGCCAGCCGTGACCTGATTCGTGAAAGTGGCGAGATCGTGGAAGAAATCGTAGAAAAACACCTTCATGATGAAGAGTTTGAATGGAGCAAATTGAAACAAGATATCCGTGATCGTTTGAGTCGTTTCTTGTTTGAACAAACCAAACGCCGTCCAGTCATCTTGCCGGTCATCATGGAATCAAGCCAAAGAAATCGCAACCGTAAATAATTCGTTTTGACCTACTGACAAAAGCAGGTGAAAGAATAGCCGTTTGACGGCCGATTTCTTTTCACCGAAGCTTTTGTCTTTTTTTGTGCAAGAAACAGGCGACGTTTTTTCAATAAATGCCCCTTATTTTGATCGTGAATGGGCAGATAAGGATTGACGGCGAATGGATTTCGATCAATAATACAAAGTTGTCCCCCTAAGACTAGAGGAACAAAATAAGCAAAGAGAGGATGGTCGATTTGTGAATAGTTATCAAGAAAACCCCGTAGTACAACAGAGAAAGTGGTGGATTCTCATTGCTGTTTCGATGTTTACCTTTATGTCAACACTGGATGGGAGTATCGTAAATATCGCATTGCCGACGATCTCGGCAGATATGGGTGTACCTATGAATCAAGCGGAATGGGTCGTGTCCGTTTACTTGATGATCGTTTGTGCCTGCCTTTTATTATTCGGTAAGGTAGGGGACAGTTGGGGCAAAATCAAAGTTTTCCGCTTGGGAATGCTAATTTTTATTATCGGTTCGCTGTTATGCGGGTTTAATCACTCCTTAGCATTTCTTTTATTTGCCCGAGTGGTGCAAGCGATCGGTGCTAGCATGACGATGGCGACGAATACCGGAATCATTACTGAAGTTTTTCCTATGAGTGAACGAGGACGCGCCTTAGGGATGATTGGTGCCTTTGTTTCGTTAGGCTCCATCGCCGGTCCTGGATTAGGCGGAGTGATTTTGGCGCATTTTTCTTGGCCGTTTATTTTTTGGATCAATGTTCCTGTCGGTATTCTGACGATGATTGCTGGAGAAAAGGTGTTACCAAAAGATATTACCATGAGTCATGATTCCATCGATAAAACCGGGTTTGTGCTGTTTTCAATTGCAATTATCAGCTTCTTCGGCGGCATTTTTCTTGGACAAGAGCGTGGCTTTCTAACGTGGCTGCCGCTGCTGTTGGGTGGGATCGCTTTAGTGGCATTCATCGTCTTTTTGCGAGTAGAAGCGCGTGTGAGCAAACCGCTGATTACCTTTGGGATCTTTCGTAATAAAATTTTCACCATGAGCCTGATCACGGCGTTGCTGATCTTTTCTGCAAACTTTTTTGTCAATGTCGTGATTCCCTTTTACTTGCAAAGTGCCCGAGGCTTAACGCCGAGCGTGGCAGGGATGCTGATGATGGTCTTTCCTTTGATGATGGTCATTGGTTCACCACTTAGCGGGTATTTGACGGACCGTGTAGGACCGGAGATTTTGGTCTTAGCTGGCTTAGCGTTGCTGTCGATCACTCAGCTGATGTATATGTTTATGAATCAGGATACGCCGATTTGGTATTATATCGTTGCCACTGCCATCATGGGACTTGGCAATTCGTTGTTCCAATCCCCAAACAATACGATGGTAATGAGCAGTGTCACCAAAGAAAATCTTGGGGTGGCAGGTAGTCTAAATTCCTTTGCCCGTAACTTGGGCATGGTGTTAGGGATATCCTTAGCAACGACGATTCTCTATGCAGCAATGAGTCAAGCGTATGGAAAGCATGTGACGACCTATATCGCAGGTCGGGCAGATATTTTTGCCTATGGCATGAAAATCACCTTCTTTGGGGCGTTCCTTCTTTGTATCACGGCGTTATTCTTAACAGTCTGGCGCATCTATAAACAAGGCGGACGTAAGAAAACGCTATGATCGCTTGAAGTCATCAGGTCGAACTGTTCTATTCCTTATTCAGAAAGGGTAGAACAGTTTTTTTATTTTTCTTGACAAGAACCAGAAAAAGGACGGATGTAATAAAGCTGCCAGAATTTGTGCTTTTGGATTTCTGGCGTTATCTGTTATAATGAAAAATATTAGACTGTATTACTTAGATGGAAAGGGGAATGTTGTATGAAACTCACGTATCACGGACACTCAGTGCTTGCTATCCAATTAGCGGATGGCCAAAAATTGTTGTTTGACCCTTTTATTACTGGAAATGCTCTGACTGATTTAGATGCAGAGACAGTGGAAACCGATTGGCTTTTGATCACGCATGGTCATAGTGATCATATTGGGGATATGGTGCCGATCGCCAAAAGAAATGAAGCGCCAGTGATCAGTGTCGTTGAAATTTGCCGCTATGCAGCCCGCAAAGGCGTTGCTGAGACGCATGGCATGAATATGGGAGGTTCTTTTGAGTTTCCGTTTGGCAAAATCTCAATGGTGGAAGCGAAACACAGCTCTGGCCTTGAAGAAGACGGAACGATGATCTATATGGGCAATCCTGTTGGAATCATTTTAGAAGCAGAAGGCAAAACCATCTACCACGCTGGAGATACTGCACTCTTTAGCGATATGGCGATGATCGGTGAACGTTTCGACATCGATGTGGCATTTTTACCGATCGGGGATAATTTTACGATGGGCGTTCAAGATGCCGCAACAGCAGCGGCCCTTTTAAACGCGAGCAAAGTAGTACCGATCCATTACAATACGTTTCCAATGATCAAGCAAGATCCGCAAACCTTCGTGAATTTATTGCCGGCAGGTGTGGGCCAGATCCTTGCAGTCGGTGAGACATTAGAAGTTTAAGCAACAGGAAGATTCGTAGTAGGAATAGGGGATAATTATGGCGACAAAACACGACTTGATTTTAGCGCATATCGAGAATCTGCCTGTAGGCGATCGCATCTCGGTGCGGGGAATCGCAAAAGACTTGAATGTCAGTGAAGGAACAGCCTATCGGGCAATCAAAGATGCGGAAAATATCGGCTTGGTTTCAACGATCCAGCGTGTCGGAACCATCCGTATCGAACGAAAACTAAAAAAACACATTGAAAAACTAACTTTCGGCGAAGTCGTCCAAATCATTGAAGGTGATGTTTTGGGCGGCGCTGCCGGTTTGGACAAAGACTTGAACAAATTTGTTATCGGCGCCATGAAAGAATCAGCAATGGAACGCTACATCACGCCTGGCTCCTTAGTGATCGTCGGAAACCGCAACGAAGTCCACAAGTTGGCACTGGAGGATGGCGCAGCCGTCTTGATCACGGGAGGCTTTGAAACAACAGAGGAAATCTGTCGTTTAGCAGACGAATTGGAGTTGCCGATTTTACAAACGACCTATGACACCTTTACCGTGGCAACGATGATCAACCGTGCCTTAAGCGACCAGCTGATCAAAAAGGACATTATGCTGGTGAGTGACATTTATATGCCATTGGAAAAAACCAAGTATCTGCACACCTTTGATACGGTCAAGGATTACAAACTGCTTTCGGAGTCTACCAATCACTCCCGCTATCCAGTCGTCAACAAGAATATGCGGGTCGTTGGGATCATCACAGCCAAAGATGTCTTAGAAAAGCCTGATACGCAGATCATCGAACGAATCATGACCCGGGAACCACGGGTCGTAAAAAAAGAGATGAGTGTGGCCTCTGCCAGCCATCAGATGATTTGGGATGGCTTAGAAGTGATGCCCGTCGTAGCTGATGACCTTTCTTTGATTGGGATTGTCACACGCCAAGACATTATGAAAGCGATGCAGATGGTCCAACGACAAACGCAAATTTCAGATACGATTTCTGACCAAATCTCGGGACAGATGCAAGTTATCGAACAAGATTTTGAAGGGAACAAACTGCCACAGCCGTATTTCAGCTTTGCGGTGACGCCCCAAATGGTTAATGAAGTCGGAACGATCTCTTTTGGTGTCTTGAGTGAAGTAATCGCTAATACGGCGAAACGTACGATGCAGTTGAATCAACGACGCAATAGCTGGATCGAGCAAGTCAATCTGCATTACTTCCGTTTGATCCAATTAGAAAGCGAGATCATCATTCAACCGAAGATTCTAGAACTGGGGCGACGTTCGGCGAAAATCGATATCGAAGTATCGATCGAAAATTCCTTAGTGGCAAAAGCGATCGTGGTATGCCAAGTAATGGAACGCCCATAAATCATCGAAAACGGCACTTATGGAAAAATTTTAGAGAGAAAGTTGAGACCATTCATGAAGGTACAAGAAGAAATACTTGCAACAATCAAAGCATTCGACCGGATCATTATCCATCGGCACCAGCGCCCTGATCCAGATGCATTAGGATCACAAGTGGGGTTGGCAGAAATTTTACGAGCTAGTTTTCCCAAAAAAGAAATCTATCAAGTTGGCGGACCCGTTGAAGGATTGGATTACTTGGCGCTGATGCAGACGATCCCTGATGATTTGTATAAAGGGGCGCTGGTGATCGTTACAGATACGGCCAATGCACCACGGATCAGTGACCAACGCTATGATCAAGGGGCGAAATTGATCAAAATCGATCATCACCCTAATGATGAACCTTACGGAGAACTGGTTTGGGTCAATACGAAAGCCAGCAGCTGTAGTGAGATGATCGTTTCGTTTTGGCAAATGTTTCAAAACGAGCTGACGATGACGCAAGAAGCGGCTCGTCTGTTATATGCGGGCATTGTTGGTGATACTGGACGGTTTTTATATCCGGCAACGACAGCGACAACCCTGCGCTTAGCGGCTGAACTATTGGATTACGGCTTTGATGCTCCGAAGATCAATCGTCAATTGGATCAAGTCTCTCGCAGTGTTGCTCGCCTTTCAGGGTATGTCTACGAAAACATCGAGATTGATGAGATTGGTGCTGGCAAAGTGATCCTATCGCAAGAATTGCAGCAGCGTTTTGGCGTAGTAGATTCGGAAACCTCAGCAGTCGTTTCCTTACCAGGGAAAATCGACGAAGTGATGGCTTGGGCGATCTTTGTCGAACAACCAGAAGGCTATTACCGTGTGCGGATGCGTTCGAAAGGTCCAGTGATCAATGAGATCGCCAAACGCCATCATGGTGGTGGACATCCGCTTGCCAGTGGAGCAAATGCAAAAGACCTTGAAGAAGTTGCAGTGATCTATCAAGAGATCCAAGCAGCGATCAAAGAATTTCAAGCAGAATAAACACTTTTACAAGCACATTTGCCAATAGAAAAAGGGCGTGCCAAAAGCTTTCGGCACGCCCTTTTTTAGACAAAACGCAGCGCAGGCTCATCACTGAACCGGTACTGCGTTTTTTTGTTGCGTATTTACGAGAAAATAAGAAGTTTACCCCCGTAGATCGTCTAAAAATTCGGTTTTGCTTTTCGTTTTCTCGTCTTTCATTTTGATGACTTTAGCTGGTGAGCCAGCAACGACTGCTCCAGCAGGGACATCTTCCGTCACCACAGAACCGGCAGCAACGACTGCACCTTCGCCGACACGGACGCCTTCAAGGACGACGGCATTTGCGCCGATCAAAACATTGTCTTCAATGATGACTGGGCTTGCTGAAGGTGGCTCAAGAACGCCAGCCAAGACAGCACCAGCGCCAATATGGGCTTTTTTCCCAACGGTTGCCCGGGCACCTAAAATCGCACCCATATCGATCATGGTTTCTTCACCAACCACAGCACCAATGTTGATCACTGCCCCCATCATGATAACGGCATTTTTTTCAATGATGGCTTGGTCACGGATAAAGGCACCTGGTTCGATACGGGCATCGACTTTCGTCAAGTCCAACAAAGGAATCGCTGAGTTGCGGCGATCATTTTCCAGATAGTGATCGGTGATCTTGTCTTGGTGCGCGGTTAAAAACTCAGCTACTTTTTGACTGTCACCAACCACGAAATAGAAGGTGCCGTTACCAAACAATTGGATGCCATCTGCTTGGACGTCGCCAAGATCTCCATTGATATAGACTTTTACAGGTGTTTGTTTATTTGCTTCTTTGATATATTTTGCTAATTGATAAGGATCGGAAAATTGTAATTCTGTCATGAGAGACCACCTTTACTTGTCGATTAGATTTTGCATGGAATAAAAACCGGCTGGTTGATCGGCTAAAAATTCCGCTGCTTTTAGTGCACCATTGGCGAAGATTTCGCGGGAGAGCGCAGTGTGTTTTAATTCAATGATTTCATCCTGCCCAGCATAGATGACAATGTGTTCCCCAGGGATCGTTCCGCCGCGAACGGCATGGATGCCCATCTGCTTGCGGTCATTTACTAGATCACTGCCTTCACGCCCGTAGAGATACTCTTTTTTCGTTTCGCAGCTGTCATTGATACTATCTGCCAACAGCAAAGCTGTACCACTTGGTGCATCGAGTTTTTGATTATGATGCTTTTCGATGATCTCAATGTCAAAGTCAGCTTCTAATGCGGGGGTGATACTTTGTAGTGCTTTGATCAGTACATTGATCCCCAACGACATATTGGCAGAATAGAAAACCGGAATCACTTTAGCAGCCAACGGCAGCATCATCTGCGTGTCTTCCGTCAAACCAGTTGTAGCAACCACGATTGGCAGCTGCTGTTCGACACAATAGTTCAACAAGGCAGGCACATTGCTATAATGAGAAAAATCAATCACCAAATCGATCGGTTGCGTGATTTTTTCTGGACGATCATAGATTGGAAAAGGACCATCTAATTGCTCGGTACGATCTAAGCCGGCGGCCACTTCTAACTGAGGGTGCTTTGCGATCAGGCTTTGCAACACTTTGCCCATGCGACCGTTTGCACCGCTTAATAAAATTTGTTTCACCAAAAACTCCTCCTTACAGCAATCCGTAATTGGTCATTTCTTCTTCTAAATGAACGAGGGTCGCATCTTCCGGGACACCCAAAGGCAAACGATAATGCAATTCGCATTTGCCCAGTAAGGAGACCGCTGCTTTGATCGGCACAGGATTTACTTCACTGAAAATCGCATCGATCAACGGTTTTTGTCGCAACTGCTCTTTGATGGCTGCTTTTACATCACCATTTAAGAAATCAGCAACGAGTTGTGCCGTTTGTTTCGGAGCGATATTGCCGATCGTTGAAATCACGCCAGAGCCACCTAAAGCTAAAATTGGGGTTACTTGATCGTCATTTCCTGAATAGATCGCAAAGTCATCATCCGCAAGACGAGCGATTTCTGCGATTTGCGAAATATCACCGCTGGCCTCTTTGATGCCTTTGATATTAGGGATTTTTTTTAGTTCTGCCACGGCTTCAGGTGTTAAATTTAAGCCGGTTCTTGAGCTGACGGAGTATAAGATCACTGGCAGCTCAACGCTTTGACAGATTGCTTCATAGTGAGCGACTAAACTTTTCTTGGTCGCTTTGTTGTAGTAAGGTGTTACAACCAATAATGCGTCAGCACCAACGCGCTGTGCTTCTTTTGAAAGATGGATCCCATGTTGGGTATTGTTGGAGCCTGTTCCTCCGATAACGGGGATTCGACCAGCAACTTGTTTTACCACCGCTTCGATCACCGCGATATGTTCTTCATCGTCTAACGTGGATGCTTCACCGGTCGTACCGCATGCAATGATTGCATTCGTTCCTTGCTGCACATGCCACTCCGCTAACTCCTTCAGCTTATCGAAATCCACCGAACCATCTTGAAGCATAGGGGTAATCAACGCAACGCCAGAACCTTTGAATATTGTCAAACTACGACACATCCTTTCAACCAATTTATTTTTCGTAACTCTACGTATAAGTGTACCAAAACGAGGGGTAAATTTTTCAATAAAAATCGAAACATTTCGACAATTTATACTATAGATTATTCGAATTATATACTATAATATTAAACAATATCAATGAAAAACTGAATATTCGCTGGTTTTTATGGATATTTTTAAAAGGAATGTATAGAAAGGTGTTTTAACATGCAAGTATCGCAAACAGTCACAGAATTAACCGAAGACGTGGTTCGTTTTCGTCGTGAATTACATACAATCCCTGAATTAGGGTTAACTGAGTTCAAAACAAAGGAATACTTGCTGCGTCAGTTGCAATCCTTTGGGATCAAAGAAATCTATCCAGTGATTGAAACCGGCTTGATTGCTGTCTTTCGCAGTGAGCGTCCAGGAAAGACACTGGCCTTTCGAACGGATATCGATGCACTACCGATCAAAGAAGAGACCGGTGTTTCCTTTGCTTCCAAACATGAAGGAAAAATGCACGCCTGCGGTCATGATGGCCATATGGCAACGATGCTAGGGTTTGCCAAATACTTAGCGACGCATCCTGAAGTGATTCGTGGAACGATCGTTTTGATTTTCCAACCAGCCGAGGAAAGCCCCGGTGGCGCTCAACTGATGATCGATGAAGGCATCTTACGAGATTTTGGCGTGGAAAAAATCGTGGGGCTGCATGTCTTCCCAGACTTTCCCGAAGGAGTCATTGCGAGTCGGAAAGGTCCGATGATGGCCCGTAACGGCGAGATCAATCTAACGATCAACGGTACGAGTGCCCATGGTGCCCAGCCTCATCAAGGGCATGATGCCATTTTAGCTGCGGCTGCGATCATTCAAGGATTGCATTCGATCATTTCACGCAATATCAGCCCGCTTTCTGCTGGGGTCATCACTTTTGGGAAGATCCATGGGGGAGATGCGGAAAATATCATTCCCGGCAAGGTCGTTTTAAAAGGAACGATGCGGGCGTTTGAAGATGAAGTCTATGAAACGATGACGCGCAGAATCACCACAGTCGCACAAGAAATCGCCAAAGGATATGATTGCACGGCGGATGTTGAATTCGAACATCTTTATCGTGTCGTGGACAATGATCCTGAGATGGTGGAAGTATTGGAAAAAGTGGTCGGGGAGAGCTACCGAGAAACACCGCCATATATGTTGGCAGAGGATTTTTCGATGTACCAAAAGGAAATCCCCGGCGTCTTTTTCTTTGTCGGTACCCGAAATGAAGAAAAAGGCTATGTCCACCCTTTACACAGCAGCAAAATGAATTTTGACGAAAAAAATCTATTGCAAGGCATCGAATGCTACGTTCGTTTGATCGAGGCGTTGAACGAGCCGACAGACAAGGAGTAAAGCGATGGCAAAAGAAATCAAGAACAATCACTTATACATTGACGGTTGCGATACCGTTGAGCTGGCAAAAACCTTTGGAACCCCCCTTTACGTGTATTCCGTTTCGGAGATTCGCGAAGAATGCCAAAAGATTCAGGCGCAGTTTTTGACGCGCTACAGCAAGACACGAGCAGCATATGCCGCTAAAGCTTTCTGTACTACAGCGATGCTGCAAGTGATCAAGTCAGAAGGACTTTCATTAGACGTGGTTAGCGGTGGGGAGCTGTATACAGCGATCCAAGCTGATTTTCCAGCAGAACACATCGAGTTTAACGGCAATAACAAATCCATTGAAGAATTAGCAGCCGCCCTTGATTATGGCGTGGGACGGATCATCGTTGATGGCATTCAAGAAGTCGGCTTGATCCGCGCGTTATGTCAAGAAAAGCAAGTCGTTGCTAAAATCTTGTTGCGCATCACACCCGAGGTTTCGGTCAGCACCCATCAATTTATCTCGACCGGACAAAAAGATTCAAAATTCGGGATTCCTTTAGATGAAGAAATCTTATTTCCGTTAGTGGAAGAAGTGATTCAAGCACCTGAATTGGATTTCTATGGCCTGCATTTTCATGTCGGCAGTCAATTGTCGGACAATCGCTCACATCTAGCGGCAGTTGATGCGGCTTTGGCCCTTGTCCAAACCATTCATGAACGTTTTGATTATTGGATCAAAGAACTAAATGTTGGCGGCGGCTTTGGCGTTCGATACACAGATGCAGATATTCGCCAACCCTACAGCTATTTTTTAGATCCTGTGATGGAAAAAATCGACGCCTTTTATGCGCAGCACCAGAGCGAACGTCCGACCATCGTTATTGAACCCGGTCGCAGTATCGTCGCAGAAGCAGGTATCAGTTTGCACACCATCGGCAGTATCAAGACATTGCCGGGAATCAGAACATACGCCAGCATTGACGGTGGCATGACAGACAATATTCGTCCTGGTCTTTATCAGGCAACTTACACTGGGATCTTAGCCAACCGCGCTTCCGAAGCAGCGACACAGAAGATCACCATTTCTGGTAAAGCTTGTGAGAGCACAGACATCTTAGTAAAAGATCTTGCATTACCGCCCGTTGAAACTGGGGATCTGTTTGCTACGTTCGCAACAGGAGCTTACGGCTATTCGATGGCCAGCAGCTACAATAATTTACAGATACCCGCAGTCGTCTTTGTGGAAAATGGCCAAGCGGAATTAGCCGTTAAACGCCAGTCCTACGAGCAAATGCTGCAAAATGAAGTGGTTCCTTCGTTTCTAAAAGAAGAAGCTTCCAGCAAGTAAAATTTTGAAAAGCAGGTGACAACATGACGATTCCTTATACAAAAATGCAAGGTGCGGGGAATGATTTTATCGTAATCGATAACCGCACATTGAAATTCTCCCATGAACAACTGTCGCAATTTGCTGCTCAAGTTTGCCATCGGAAATTTTCTGTCGGCGCGGATGCAGTCATGGCAGTGGATTTTCCCGCAGGAACCGCTGATTTTCGGATGCGGTTTTACAATGCTGATGGGACCGAAGCAGAAATGTGCGGCAACGGCGCTCGCTGTATTGCCCGTTATGCCTTTGAGAAGGGAATTGCTGGCGAGCAGATGACCATCGAAACAGTTGCTGGCGATGTCCCCGCATGGCGCTTGTCGGCAAAACACTACAAAGTAACCTTGAATCCACCGACCGTGACTACATTTGATCAAGCGTACCCGAATCCAATGGTTTCTTTCGTGGACTATGTGGAATTGGGTGATCCAGGAATCCCTCATGCGGTGGTTCACTATCCTGGTCTGGCAGAAACTGAGTTGGAACAGCTAGCTGAACTTGCCAAAGAAATTCGCTATTGGGAAGTTTTCCCAAAAGGGGCCAATGTCAATTTCTATGAAGAAGACGAGAAAGGTGAGCTGATCGTTCGCACGTATGAACGAGGGGTGGAAGGTTTTACCTATGCGTGCGGCACAGGTTCTGGTGCCACTGCGTATGTCGTGACCAAACGTCACCAGCAAGCGGCAGCGAATGTCTTGCTGCACGTGTTAGGTGGCGAGTTAACGGTAGAAGTTGATGTTGATCAGGGCGCATTAGAATTGATCGGTGATGCGGTTATGGTCTCTGAAGGCTTGATTCTAGATGAGAATTTGACTCTGTAAACACTGTGAAAGTTATTGCAAAAAGATGATATTTTCGTGAAAAAAAGAATTGACATTCATTTGAGGCTATCGTATAGTTAAACACAAATTAAAAAACACGCGATGATAAGAAGAGTAAGTCAGTTTCGATTGGATCAGAGAGCTCGGATTGGTGAGAAAGAGCACAGCCGTTTGACTGAAGATGGCCTTGGAGCGTTTGGACGTGAGCAAAAGCAAGCGTGCAGCGGGATTGCCCGTTATAGCAAAGCAGTTGATAAACTGATAAGGTTGGCAGCTTGTGCCAATGAATTAAAGGTGGTACCACGAACATGGTTGTTTCGTCCTTTCTCTATGATGGAGAAAGGACGTTTTTTTATTATAAAAAGGGGGAACTAAAAAATGAAACAGTTGAAAAAGGGAATCGTTGGGTTAGTTGCTGCTGCTGTCTTAATTACATTGGCAGCTTGTGGCAATACTAGCAGCACAGAGGATACACAGTCTGGTGAAAATAGTGTAGATGCAGTGGAAGAAAAAGTCGTTGGAGTGGCGCCGGGACCATACGGGGACATGGTGACAGAGGTGATTTCTCCATTACTGGAAGAAAAAGGGTATCAACTTACGACCAAAGTGTTTAATGATTATATTCAGCCGAACAATGCCTTGGCGAATGGCCAAATCGATGCCAATTTGTTTCAACATACGGCCTATCTAGAAAAATTTTCGGCAGATAACCAGTTATCCCTTACGGCATTACAAAAAGTGCCCACACTGGGAATGGGCATCTATTCGAAGCAACTGTCCAGCTTGGATGAGTTAGCAGACGGGGCGACTGTTTCGATTGCCAATGATGCCTCAAATTTAGCTCGGACCTTGCAACTGTTAGCTGCCAATGAGTTGATCACCATCGCAGACAATATCGACGAAACGAAAGCAACGGTGAATGATATCGAAGAAAATCCGAAGAATCTGACATTTAAAGAATTAGACGCAGCCCAATTGGCTCGTTCGTTAGATACAGTTGATTTAGCTTTAGTACCAGGAAACTTCGCTTGGGCGGCTTCTCTTGATCCTGCAGATGCTTTGGCGTTGGAGTCATTGAAAGAAGAATATAAAAATGTCTTTGTGGTGTCCTCCGAAGAAGAAGACAGTGATTTTGCTAAGGCAGTTACGGAAGTATTAGAAAGTGACGCATTTAAAGAAGCGATTGCCGAATCACCGTTCAGCAACTTTGATCAACCGAAATTTTGGACTGAGTAAGAAGAAGGGCATATCCTATGGCAAAAATAGAAGTAAAACAAGTATCAGTGACATTCACTCATAAAAAACAAATCAAAAAAGCAGTGGATTCCGTTGATTTTTCCGTTCAAGCTGGAGAAGTATATGGGATCGTCGGATTGAGCGGGGCGGGGAAAAGTACCTTGGTTCGTACGTTGAATCTACTGCAGGTGCCATCTAGCGGTCAAATTCTGATTGATGGTCAAGACATCACGCAAGCCAAAGGGAAACACTTGCGTGAAGTACGACAAAAAATCGGGATGATCTTTCAGCATTTCAATCTGATCCATAATCGAACCATCAAGGAAAATTTAGCCTTTGCTTTGCGCGCTGGGCATTATCCGCAAGATCAGCAAGAAGCGAGGATCAAGGAACTGTTGGAAATGGTGGATCTGCCTCACAAAATTCACGAGTATCCGAATAATTTGTCTGGGGGAGAAAAGCAACGGATCGGCATTGCACGAGCGATTGCCAACGAACCTGAGATTTTGTTGTGTGACGAAGCTACCAGTGCGTTAGATGTTGAAACGACCGAAGAAATTTTGAAATTGTTGATCCGAATCAAGGAACAGACAGGCATCACCATCGTCTTTATCACTCATGAATTGGATGTTGCCCGAAAGTTTTTTGATCGGGTAGCAGTGATGGAGAAGGGTCGCATCGTTGAAGAACAAACGACCTACGGCTTGTTCAGCCAGCCTAAACAGCCTATTACGAAAAAACTGGTTGGCCGCTACTTGGATCTGACGCTTCCCGAGGAGATTCTAGCAACCTTCACGGAAGGCGATTTGCTGGAATTGCGCTACCAAGGTGAGTATACGTTAGAACCGCTGATTTCGACTGTAGCTAAAGCCTACGATGTGTCGATCAATATTATCCACGGAAAAATTGAGTATATCAAAAAAGATGTGATCGGTATTTTGTATATCTATTTGACCGGACCCGCCGAAGAAGCAGCAAAAGCCCGAGAACACCTAGCTGCGAACGTCTTTTCTCTAAGAAAGATAGGTGAAGAAAATGGCTGATACGCTTGAGATTTTAAAAACAAACCTGCCCCAAGCACTATGGGAAACATTCTTCATGGTGGGAACTTCAGCAATTATAGGAGTAGTTTTCGGCTTATTGATTGGATTAGTCCTGTTTTTAGTCGGCAGTAACCTTTTTCATAAAAATGTTTTCTTGCATCATCTGGCCGATTTTGTCGTCAATGCAATCCGTTCGCTACCATTTTTGATCTTATTGATTACGTTGATTCCGTTATCAGCGATGCTGATCGGTGATCCTTATACCCCGGCGGGCGGAGCGATTGCTTTATCGATTGCCGCGATTCCTTTTTACGCCCGAATTGCTGAATCCGCATTTGCCGAAATCGACTATGGCGTCCTTGAAGCTAGTGTCGCTTCCGGAGCATCGACGGGGCAAATTATTCGCGAAGTGATTTTACCAGAAAGTCTGCCAGCCTTGATTCGCGGATTTGTGTTAACTTTGATCAGTCTTTTAGGCTACTCGGCGATGGTGGGAACGATTGGCGCAGGCGGCATTGGCGATTTAGCGATTCAGTATGGTTATTATCGCTATGAAACGGCGATTTTGATTGTGGTGATTCTCTTGTTGATCCTTTTGGTACAACTCATCCAGTGGGTCGGCGATGCTTGTGCGAATCATTTCTCGAAATAAAAATGAATTCTGTGTAGTTCCTTTTCGGATACACTTGAATTATCGCTTCTGTTATTACTCTACAGAAGCGATTTTTTTGCTTATCGGTCACTGATTTTTGGTTGCGCCACTAGTGGTTTTTCGGTATGCTGATGGTGAGTTGTTTTTTTACAGCGAAAATTATATTTTAAAGGAGCAACACTATGACTCAAATTCCTAATTGTCCAAATTGCCAATCTGAATACGCTTATGAAGATCGCGGGCTGTTTGTTTGTCCTGAATGCGGAAACGAATGGCAAGAGCAACAAGCGGCGGAAGAAGCACCCGTATACAAAGATGCCAATGGCAATATTTTAGTAGATGGTGATACAGTAACGGTCATCAAAGACTTGAAAGTCAAAGGCGCATCTGGCGCCATCAAACAAGGAACGAAAGTGAAAAACATCAAATTAGTCGAAGGCGACCATAACATTGATTGCAAGATCGATGGCTTCGGCCCAATGAAACTAAAATCAGAATTTGTAAAAAAAGGTTAAAAACAAAATCTTCCAGTCATCTTCATAATTTTTTCACCACTTTAATGGTAAAATAAGGTCAAAGATTAAAAGGGGGAATTTTATCGTGTATGGTATGGGCGGATACGGGTTCGGCTTTTTTTATGACCCGACTTTCATTCTTGTAATTATCGGTATGGTGATTTCGCTAGCAGCGTCAGCGTACGTCAAAAGTACCTTTAACAAATATGACAAAGTCAGAAGTAAAAATAATATTACCGGCACAAAAGCGGCGCAGTACATCTTGCAGAGCCAAGGAATCAATAATGTTGGTGTGCAAGCGATCGCTGGTGATTTGACGGATAATTACAATTCTGGCAACAAAATGTTGAGTTTATCACAATCCACCGCACAATCAACTTCGGTAGCAGCAATCGGTGTTGCGGCCCATGAGTGTGGTCACGCAGTCCAAGATGCCAAAGGCTATTTTCCTTTGCGTTTGCGTCATGCGATCGTACCGATCGCCAATATCGGAACCAGCATCTCGATCCCGTTGATTTTGATCGGGGTACTGTTACGAGGCTCGTTTCTGATCAACTTAGGTTTGTTGGCTTTCTCATTGGCGTTTATTTTCCAATTAGTGACCTTGCCGGTCGAGTTCGATGCCTCAAAACGGGCGATCCGTATTTTGGCAGATGGTGGCTTGTTAACAGAAGAGGAAGTACCACAAGCGAGAAGAGTGCTCTTTGCCGCAGCGTTGACCTATGTCGCAGCTGCCGTAGCAACCTTATTGCAACTCTTACGTTTGATTATTTTATTTGGTAATAACAACCGTCGGAATTAATCGACAGTGTGACAGAAAAAAGACCAGCTCAGCATCCTGAACTGGTCTTTTTTCGTTATTCTACTATTAAGTAAA
>Ga0153985_1000005_pt1 | contig 70794 bp, 64 predicted proteins | sample TSGA069MetaG_FD_104715 | JGI IMG/M metagenome (GOLD analysis project Ga0153985, IMG submission 104715) | Attine ant fungus gardens microbial communities from Georgia, USA - TSGA069 MetaG | ecosystem: Host-associated > Fungi > Mycelium > Unclassified | place: USA: Georgia, Alexander Wildlife...
ATTACCGGCACACGCAACAGAGTTGTTAGCGTGATTAAATAGATTCTCTTGATTTATCAAGGTTTCATTCATTACCATATTTTGGAGAAATACGAATTCCAACAAATTCTTGACGCAATCTAAATGAGCCGGTTATTTGCTTTTTTATCCCTTCTTGTAGCATACTTAAATTATAAGTCTGTTAAATTTTATACATTCTGGAAGCCATTTTCATTCTTTCTCGATAATCTCAACAGACTTATTTTGTTTACAAAATAAGTCTATCTCGCGTGTGAAAAAAAGAAAACGACGACTGAAATGAAAAAGAACTGATTTTTCTGAGGAAAAATTCATTTCTTAACATGAAAAGAAAGCGAATGCTGTTTCTCGCTTCAGCGTATTGGCAGAATTGCAAGTAAATTTGAACACAGAACATACGAAATAGGAATAGGAGTGCAAAAAAAATGATTGAATTTGACCACGTTTCTAAAATATACAATGGAAACAAAGTAGCCGTTGAAGATATCAATCTCTCTTTTGATAAAGGGGAATTCATTTGTTTGATTGGTACTAGCGGCAGCGGAAAAACGACGACCATGCGAATGATCAATCGGATGATCGAGCCGACTAAAGGAACAATCAAAATCAACGGCGAAGATATTCAAAAGAAAAATCCCGTTGAGCTGCGCCGGCAAATCGGCTACGTCATCCAAAATATTGGCTTGATGCCGCATATGACAATCCGCGATAACATTACTCTTGTACAACGATTGCTAAAGGTAGACAAAGAGGAACAAAACAAAACGGCTGAAAAAATGATCGACTTAGTTGAACTTCCACGTGATATGCTGGATCGTTATCCCCATGAATTATCAGGTGGGCAACAGCAACGGATCGGGGTTGTTCGTGCGCTGGCGGCTGATCAGGATGTTATCTTGATGGATGAACCCTTTGGTGCCTTAGACCCAATCACACGAGATTCTTTACAAGATCTTGTGAAGGATTTACAAGAACGCTTAGGCAAGACTATCGTTTTTGTTACTCACGATATGGATGAAGCATTAAAATTAGCTAATCGTATCGCGATTATGGATGATGGAAAGGTGCTTCAATTTGATACACCAGAAAATATCCTGCAGCATCCGGCGACTGATTTTGTGGAAGAACTTCTTGGCGAAGACCGTTTATTGCAAGCAAAACCTGATACTACAACGGTTGGTGAAATCATGATGCATACCGCGGTCTCGATCACCCCAGAGAAAAGTTTGCAGAATGCAATCCGTTTGATGCGCGAAAAACGTGTAGATACATTGCTGATTGTTGATGAAGATAATGTCTTGAAAGGGTTTGTCGATGTTGAAACAATTGATCATGAACGACGTCGCGGCAAAGCCACAAGCGTCGGTGATATCATCAATCCGAAAGTTTTCTACGTAAAAGAATCCGCCTTGGTTCGAGATAGTTTACAACGGATTTTAAAACGCGGCGTGAAATATGTGCCAGTTGTTGATGACGGTAATCATCTTGTTGGTATCCTAACGAGAGTCTCTCTAGTGGATATCATTTATGATGTGCTTTGGGGCGAAGAGGAAACCTTCGGAGACGCGGCTGAAAACATAACAAGCGAGGAGGCGTAATCATGCAAGCATTCATCAATGAATATGGTGGCCAAATGCTGACAAAGAGCGCTGAACATTTGTATATCTCTGCCATTGCTTTAGGTCTTGGTATTTTAGTTGCAGTTCCTTTAGGTATCTTGCTGACTCGTCTGCCCAAGATCGCAAACTTTGTGATTGGGGTCGCTAGTGTATTGCAAACTGTCCCTTCACTTGCTTTATTGGCCTTGATGATTCCCTTCTTCGGTGTGGGGAAATTCCCAGCGATTATCGCGCTGTTCATTTATTCTCTACTACCGATTTTACGCAACACCTTTATCGGGATGAAAAATGTCGATCGAAACTACCGGGATGTCGCTAAGGGCATGGGGATGACCAACTTACAATCAATCTTTACTGTTGAGCTTCCCATCGCGATCCCAACCATTATGGCGGGGATTCGTTTAGCCGCTGTTTATGTAATCGCTTGGGCAACGCTTGCTTCCTATATTGGTGCCGGCGGTTTAGGCGACTTGATCTTCAGTGGATTGAATAATTTCCAACCCCCTTTGATTATCGCAGGGACTGTACCAGTTATCTTAATGGCGCTAATTGTCGATCTCTTATTAGGGTTCCTAGAAGATCATTTGACTCCAGCAGCACTAAGGAAGGAGGAGTAAAGAATGAAGAAAATAAAAATTTGGGCTTTACTCGGACTTTCATTACTATTTCTAAGCAGCTGTTCTTTTCCTGGTCTAGCATCTAACGACAACGAAAATACCATTGGAATTACTGGTGGAATCACCTCTGAGACACAGATTTTGGCCAACTTAGTTTCCGGAATGATCAAGCATTACACTGATCTAGATACCACGATCATCAATAACTTGGCAACGACGACGATCAATCATCAAGCGATGATGAATCACGACGCCTCCATCTCAGCGGCCCGTTATACCGGAACTGACTTAACAACGACTTTAGGTTTGCCAGCGGAGAAAGATCCGAAAAAAGCCTTCAATACCCTTAAATCAGAATTCGAAAAACGCTACAAACAAACTTGGTTTTCTTCATACGGCTTTGACAACACCTATGTTTTCTTGGTTCGTAAAGATACTGCTGAAAAATACAATCTGAAAAAAGTCAGCGATTTGAAGAAACACGCTGGCGAACTGAAAGCCGGTGTTGATACTGCATGGATCACACGTGAAGGTGATGGATATGATGGTTTCAAAAAAACTTACGGCTTCGAATTTTCTTCGATATTGCCAATGCAGATTGGACTCGTTTATGATGCCGTAGAAGCTGGTAAGATGGATATCGTTTTAGGGTATTCAACTGATGGCCGGATTGCCAGCTACGATCTTGTGATGCTGGAAGACGACCGAAACTTCTTCCCGCCTTATGATGCGGCAGCGATTGCGAGTGATGAGGTCCTGAAGAAAAATCCTAAGATTCGCACAGCTTTAAAACGGTTAGAAGGAACGATCAATACTAAGGAAATGCAAAAATTGAACTATCGTGCCGATAATGACTTGGTCGAACCCTCTGTTATCGCAGAAGATTTCCTAAAACAACACAACTATTTTGAAAAGGAGTGAAGCACATGAATACGTTCCAACAATTTATAGATTACTTTCAAACTAACGGTGTCTACGTTTTCAATCAATTTGTGCGGCACTTCCTGATCTCAATCTACGGAGTGTTGTTCGCGGCAATCGTTGGGATTCCAATTGGAATCTTCATTTCAAAACATTATAAATTAGCCAATTGGGTAATCCGAATCGCGAATGTCATTCAAACGATTCCTTCACTAGCCATGATTTCAATCCTAATGATTGGTTTAGGCCTAGGAGTAAACGTGGTAATCTTAACCGTCTTTCTATACTCCTTATTGCCGATCATCAAAAACACTTATACTGGGATGCGTCAAGTGGACAAAAATGCTTTAGATGTCGGAAAAGGGATGGGAATGACCTCGTGGCAACGACTCTATATGATCGAACTGCCGCTTTCCGTTTCAGTCATTATGGCTGGTATTCGAAACGCGTTAGTTGTCGCGATCGGTATTACTGCGATCGGGGCCTTCGTTGGAGCCGGTGGTTTGGGAGATATCATCATCCGCGGAACCAATGCGACAGATGGTACTTCCTTGATCTTAGCCGGTGCTTTACCGACTGCCTTAATGGCGATTTTGACCGACTGGATTTTAAGTATCGTTGAACGAAAATTAGATCCAGCAACGAAAACAAGTAAATAGCCACTTAATAAACACCCCCTTAAGTCAATTGATGATGACTTAAAGGGGTGTTTGATTTATTTAAAACAAAAAAACCTCTTCTTTTAATCTAAACAGAAGAGGTTTTTGTTTATTCATTCAATTTTATTAGCCAAAAGAGAATCATCGCTCCTCTTAAGTTTAAAGATTGCTACTAACTATTTAACAATTCGTACCCGACTTCTTCATCACAAATCAAGACATTGATCAGCTTGCCATTGATTGCGCCCAAAGTCGCGGTCGCTCTTTTCTTCGAGCAAACAGCTCCGATACTGATTGGGGCTAGTCGTAAAGAATCTAAGCCGCTGGAAATCGGAAATTGATTACGATATTGAATCTCTTTCCCAGTAATATCAAACGCGCGGCCAATCATCGTACCAACAGCACCCTCCGCTACTAAATCATTCAAATCTCGATTATCTAAAATCCCTGAAGATACCAACGTATTGCGAGTCGTTTCAATATTTCCGATCCCGCTGAAAGCTACATCAATCTTTCGGCCCAGCGAAATATTCAAATCGATTTGCGGCTGCGCCAGTAACTCTTCTTGTAACTTCCGTGAGTTTACAAATGCAGGCGCATTAAAAAATTCATGTCGTCCATTTAATTTTTGCGCTAAACGAAAGACCAATTCATTCCCATCCATCACCGTTCGATTCGGTCCTAGGCTACCGGTCAGTTGGACCACATGGACATTCTTCACGTCACAATCAGGAAAATTCTTCACCATTTTCTCGACTGTCCTTCCCCAAGAGATCCCCAAGAGTTTATCGTTTGCTAAAGCTCCGCTGATATAATCCGCTGAAGCCTTTCCTACATTGTCTAAATTATACTCATACTCGCCCAATCCTTTAACAACAATGACTTCCAATAGATCGAACTTCTCCTTCAATTGGATCATCAAAGCATTGTTGCGCTCAAAAGGAGCTTCGATCGATATTTTAACGATCTGCTTTTCTCTAGCTTCTTCTAACATTCTGGAAATGGATGGACGCGATACCCCAATTATTTTCGCAATATCGTTTTGATTCATCCTATCTAAATAGTACATTTCCGCTACTTTTAATAACGTTGAAATATCATTCGCCATTTTTTCCTCCTGTGTAGAATTAGTCTGAGTCTCACTGTTTATTGTTACGTAATAAAAGTATCGATAATTTCCAACGCCTTTATTACCCCATCTTCATCATTTGTCGGACAATGCCATTTAGCTATCTTTTTTAATTCATCTGTTGCATTCCCCATCGCGATCGAATGAGGGAATTTTTCAAAGGAAGAAAGATCATTGCCATTGTCGCCGACCACAAAAACATCTTGATCCGAAAGGCCGTAATAGCTGGCTAATTCAACTAACCCATTGCCTTTACTGACATCTTTTTTTGCAAATTCAACCATGGTCGGGTAGCCCTGAACACAGGAATATTGCCGTGAAAAGTGTTGTTCTATCTCACTTTTGTTCTGTTTAATTATATCGGGCTTCTCACAAATAATCAATTTAGAATATTTCTCATGGGAATCAGGCGCATTCATGGGACAAACTTTTATTTGATTGTTCGTTAAAAAGCAAAATTCTAATGTTTCAAGATTAATTGTTGGAAATACCGTAGTCACCTGCTGATCACTAACGGCAATACAGGTCAAATCATTTTGCTCACAATAAGTTGCCACTTCTAAATAATCATGATAATCAAGCAACTCTTCGACTAACTTTTGATCACAACCATTTTGCACGACGGCACCATTCGCAATTACATGAAATTCTTCCACTATCCCTACTGCCTCCGCATGGGTCCGAACGCCTGACATCGGCCTTCCCGAACAAAAAGCAAAACGGTATCTCCCGCTTTCAGCTCTTTGACGAATCGCCTTTGCCACCTTCTCTGTCAGCTTTCCAGTAGAATCTAACGCCGTTCCATCAAGGTCTAATGCTACTAAAATCATCAGATTTTCCTTTCAAAAAAAGACTGGACAAGCAATCCAGTCTTTTTCAAGATTATTTTCCCATTTCCTTTAACGCTTCTAGAGCAGCATCTAAAAATGTTTCTTCATCAAGGCCCGTTAATAAACCGACAGAATTGATTTGCGGGATTCCTTCAGCATCCGCTGGATCAATCGGGCTTGTAAACGCAATCAAATCAATATCTCCGTTAGAAACCGCTCCTTTGACCATCCCAGGATTCACTTCTTGTATTTCGACTTCATAGCCATGTTCCTCTAATAATTCTACGATGCGCTCACCCACCATGGCTGAACTAACCGTACCTGATCCGCAGACCGATAAAACTTTAATCTCGCTCATCTCTGAACCTCCTATTTGGGTAATCTTTTTTCATTCATGTTACCGTAGTTTCTTCTATCCATTATAGTATAACGCTTTCATGAAGTGTGTCTTTTTAAAATTTAATTTTGCTTGTTACAGCTAAAACTTCCTCTGGTGTCTTAGCCGAACGAATCGAATCCAAGTCTTCTTTTGTTTTGAAGACACTCATTAATTGCCGCAACAAAGCCAGTTGCTTCTTCGGATGCTCCATTGCTAACGGGAAAAAGATATTGCTTTGTAATTTGATATCCGGACTCCCCATCATTGAGACTTCAATCGGCTCTTTCGTGACAACAACGCCCATCCCCGGACGTAAAACGTGTTCGGGATCTGTGTGAGGGATTGCAATATTGTGTCCATCGGCCGCTAAACCTGTCGGAAAAACTTTTTCTCTGGCGATCACCGCTTCTACGTATGTCGGCTTTACAATCTGCGCCTTTTCAAACTCAGCTCCGATCAATTGAATCACTTCTTCAAATGAGTGAATATCTTGATCAAGTAAAATACAATTTCTTTCAACGAGATTCTTTTCTTCCATCGCTATCCTCACCTTATTGTTTGTTCGGCTGCAAAACGACCTTAATTTCATTCCCAGCCATCACTTGTTCAATCGCTTCTTCCCATTTATCTAATGGATAGATTTTGGTGATTAACCGTTCTGCATCGATCTTGCCTTGTTTCATCAAATCTAATGTCAAATGCCAGGTAGAAGGTTTTTGTGACCGGGAACCAATCACATTCATCTCCCTTTGAACAATTGAGTTCATATCTAATTCATTTAAACTTTTAGCAAACACACCCATTTGCACCAAAGTCCCTTTTTGCTTCAAGTAATCAAAAATCCCTTTGATCGCAAGAGCAGCTCCTGAACATTCAAAGCAGTAATCCGCACCTTTGCCATTCGTAAATTTTTTGATAATCGCGGCAGCATCTTCTTTCAATGAATCAATCACGCGATCCGCACCTAATTCCTTGGCTGTTTTTAAGCGATCCGCATCTTGTGTGATGCCGATGACAATCACTTTAGCTTCGACACTTTTCAGTACTTGGCTCAAGCATAACCCAATCGGGCCAGGTCCGACAATCACCGCTACATCATTTTTTTTAACTTGAACCTTTTCCATACTTGCATGAACACCGCAAGCAATCGGTTCGGTAATCGAAGCGGCCAATAAACTGATTTTTTCATCTAGAATATGAATACTTTCTTCTCTAGTCAAGACATATTCAGCAAAACTGCCGTTCACTTGACTGCCTAATCCTTTTCGATTCAAGCAAAGATTGTATTCTTTATTTTGACAGGATTCACACTCACCGCAAGTAGCAAAGGTCGTTTCACTAGTGACAAAATCACCTTTCCGAACCTTTGTTACCTTATCTCCAACAGCCTCAACCACGCCTGAAAATTCGTGACCTAATACTAATGGCGTCTTCAATCGGTCATATTCTCCTTTAAACCCGTGAATATCAGTTCCGCAAATACCTGTGTAAATTACCTTGACTAATACCTCCTGATTTTCAGGGACAGGTTTCTCAAGCTCTAATAATTCCATTTTGTTGTAACCAGGTTCAGTTTTGACTAGCGCCTTCATGCGACCACCTTTTCTTTGGGAGTGTCCGTTTTTTCACCTTCCAAGAAGCTCCAAACAGCTTGTTTGTTCTTCTTGAATAAAATATACATCGCGAAGTAAAGAACAACTACGATGCCCATCCATAAGAAATTTCCAGATAAGAAGGCTAAGAAGATTAAGGCCATTACCGGGTTATATAAAATCCCGAAACTTGTGATCATCATCGCACCCTCTGGAATGTTTACACCCACTTGTGCGGCTACTTCAGTAAAGTAAGGTGCCGTCAAAGTACATACGTATAAACCAATTGTAAACCAAATAATCCCTGAAATAACGCCCTTGAAAATATTTCCTTTCGAAATACAAATGATCATTTCCACCATATACGGTAAAGCAATCAAATCAACTAACGGTAAAGTTTCATTTCCTGGTAAGACCATTGCCAGCAAGACCATGATCGGAATCAAAATCAGCCCTGTCATCAAAGTAGCTGGTTCTCCGTAACCAACCGCATCGTTCACCGATAACATCCATTCACGGTTTTTACCGCTTCCTTTGGCTGTCTTCTTACTAGCATTTGTCAAGCTAGTAAACGCTGATGCAAAGATACTTGCCACTCGAGGGAAGACGGCCATAACTGCGGATACCGCTAATCCCATGGTGAAGACACTGCCCCAACCATCTAAAGTATTCAATGTATTCAGATTACCCATAATCCCAATCAGCAATCCAAGAAATAGCCCTAAAGTAACCGGTTCTCCTAAGAAGCCTAATTTCTTTTTCAATGTCGCTGGATCCCAATTGATTTTCCCAGCACCTAATTTGTCTAAGATCCAATTCATCGCGATCGCATAGGGTACCGAAGTCACATGATGCGGCGCGGTTAAAGTCGTTCCCGGCAGATTGTAATAGTTCGCCCAGCGTTTTGCAATCACTTCCCCAAGCAGCATGACATACAGATTCTGAACGATCATACAGGCCATCGCCAAAGCCATGTTCTTGGTAATCAAATAAATCATTGAGCCCCAAACCATGAAAGAGTAGTTGTTCCACATATCACTTGGCATAAATACATCGGTCCATTTTACTAAGAATAATGCCACTTGCAACACCAAACCTACTACTAAGAAGATCACACCTACTTGAGTAGAGTAAGCAATAACCGAAGTCGCTTGCCAACCAGTGTCAAACACCGGCAACTTCACGCCTGTTTGCTCAACCATATTATTGATAACGGGGGTAACGATTGGGACAAATGAATTAACGATCAAATTAAATCCTGTTAATCCAATCCCAGCATTCAATGCAGATTGAAAGGCTTTTTTAGGTTTGACCTTTAAAAATAATGCCACGATGAACAACATCACTGGTACAACAACCGCTGCACCAAATGAACTTAAGATATTTTGTAACAACTCCATAATAATTCCTCCTTTTATTGAACTTATTTTCACTTGTTAGAACTTATGAAAAGTATCGCATGGGTTTTTCGTTCTGTCAATACTTTTATTGGAAACGATTACAACTAGTTTTTATCTACTATAAATACACAAGTTGTTTTAAAAACCTCACACCCATTCTTGACATTCGTTCTTTATAATGAAATAATGTAAAAAACAATATTGGAGGTAACGTTATGCTTGAACAACTGAAAGAAACGGTCTGCAAAGAGAATAAAGCGCTTCCTAAAAATGGATTGGTTTTATGGACAAGCGGAAATGTCAGTGCAAAAGATCCAGAAACAGAATATGTGGTCATCAAACCCAGCGGTATTCATTTTGATGACTTAACACCAGACAACATGATCGTTGTAGATTTAGCCGGCAATGTCATCGAAGGTGAACTATCCCCTTCCGTCGACACTGAATCCCATCTATATGTATACAATCATTGCCCTGAAGTTTTGGGTATCACGCACACCCACTCTCCTTATGCCACTGCTTTTTCAATCGCCGGAGAGCCGCTGCCCATCTATACAACATCTTCCGCTGCTGTCTTTGGTAAAGAAATCCCTCTATCTGAAATTGCGGCGGTTGGCGAAAAAGCCATTGGTGCTGAAATCGTACGTTGCTATCAAGAAACGAATTGCCCTGCGATCTTGCTAAAAAACCACGGCGTTTTCACAGTTGGAAAATCTGCTACAACTTCACTAAAGAATGCTGTCATTCTTGAAGAAACCGCTCAAAGTGTCTACTACGCCAGAACATTAAATCCGGCAATTAAACCATTAGAGTCTTCCTATACTTCTGAGGTATATGATTTTTATCAAAATAATTACGGGCAAAAATAATTATTAAAAGGATACTCATCCAGTTTTTCGCAGTATCTTCGAAATGAGAAACAGAGCATTATTTGAAAAAGATTTATCGGATGATCTATCGCTTTAAATCAGATTTATTTTTCTGAAAGGAAAAAATAAAAACAATAAAATGAAAAAAGGAGTTTTATCATGGATAATAATTATACGATTGCTGATGTAGAAAAAGCTGCCAAAAATATTCGTAAACATGTACTAAAATTGACTCTCGAAAGAAACGGCTGCTACTTATCGCAGGCATGTTCTTCTGCAGAACTTTTCGCCACTCTGTATTTACGTGTATTAAACTTGAGCGAAAGTAACGCTCCCCGGCTACCTGAAAAATTCCCGGGAACCCCTTCAAAGGATAATATGGATTACATCCAAGGAGCAGAATACCACGGATCACTAAAAGCACCTTATGACCGATTCTTTATCTCACCTGCACATTACGCAGCACCTGTTTACGCTGCCTTGATTGAGGCAAACCGCTTAGATGAAGAAGCTTTAGAAATGTTCAATCGTGATGGCTATTCAATGGAAATGATCGGCGCAAATCACACACCCGGTTTTGAAAACGCTGCCGGAACTTTAGATCAGGCGATCAGCGTTGCTGGCGGAACAGCCCATGCACGAAAACTTCGTGGAGAAGAAGGTCGTGTGTTTGTTATGATGTCCGACGGTGAGATGGAAGAGGGGCAACTATGGGAAGCCCTCCAAGCGGCTGCTTTTTATAAATTAGACAATTTGGTTCTACTAGTTGATATCAATGGACAGCAAGTTGAAGGAGAAACTAAGAAAGTCATGAACATTGAACCTTTAGAAGATCGCTTCACTGCTTTTGGCGCAAAAGCAGTATCTGTGGATGGCCACGATATTCAAGCGATTGAAGAAGCTGCTAAACAAGGGGAAAAGAACAAACCTCTAGTTATTCTCTGCTATACCGATCCAACTCAAGGTATCCCGTACTTAAACGAAAGAAGACCCATCTTGCATTTCGTTCGTCTAAAACAAGGAGAAGAATTCGATAAATATACTAAATTTTACAATGAAATGTAATCAAAACTAGAAAGGAGTTTTATTATGAAAATTGAATCGGATGTTCATTCAAAAAATATGATCAAGTTCGCTCAGGAAAATGAGGATGTTTTAGTTTTATCAGCTGATCTGGGCACTTCATGCGAGGTAAAAGAGTTTCCAAAGGTTTTCCCTGAAAAATATTTATCCATGGGGATCGCCGAACAGAATATGTTAAGCTGGGCAGCGGGGTTAGCTCGAGAAGGGTTTCGACCATTTTTACACACTTTTGCGGTTTTCCTTTATCGCAGACCGTTAGATCAATTAGAAATGTCGATCGCCTACCCTAACCTGCCAGTTTCACTTTTAGGTTTCGTACCTGGTATCACCACTCCTGGCGGCGTTACCCACCAATCAATCGAGGATGTAGGTATTTTACGGACTATCCCGAATATGACCATTTTTGATTGCGGCGATGCAACAGACGTCGAATCTGCCTTGAATATCTGTAAAGAAGTGAATGGGCCCATCTATGTTAGAATGCTTCGCGGACAGATGCCGCGCCTGTTCTCTCCAGACAAACCGACTGAGTTTAATAAAGGTCGTGTCATTTCTGAAGGGAATGATGTTGCCCTATTCTCCAGCAGTATCTGTACTGAAGAAGCGATGCGCGCAACTCAATGGCTCGAAAAACAAGGCGTTTCTGTACAGCATGTCCATATTACGACACTTAAGCCTTTTACAGATCCACTCGTAGTAGAATCGATTGAAAAAGTAAAACACGGAGTCGTTACAATGGAAAACCATGTGACTATCGGTGGGTTAGGTACCGCAGTTGGAGAAGTCATGCTAGAGCATCAACTCCATAAACAATTAATTAAAGTAGGCATCAATGACGAATGGACCCACGGCGCATCAAAACCTTATCTTTTGAAAAAATACGGATTAGACGCAGCTTCCTTAATCAGAGCTGTTGAAAAAATCTTAGACAAAGATCTTGGCTTCAAAGAAGAGGAATTGGAAGAAATCCGCCTAGAAGATTACGATCGTGTATAGAACAAAAAAAGTTCCTGAGAAGTGAATTTTCAGGAACTTTTTTTAGATGACAAGATCACTTTTTCCATTTTTTATATAGTCCTTTACCGTTCGAGCTAATAAGAATGGCGAGTTTGGTATCGCATCTACAGTATCTCCCGCAATATGTGAAGTAATGACTACATTATCTAATTCGAGCAAAGGATCATCTGCAGGCATCGGTTCCTCCCAAACAACGTCGATCGCAGCTCCAGTGATTTTTCGATGTCTCAACACGTCAACAAATGCTTCTTTATTAAGAATCCCCGGTCGAGCAGTATTAATCAGATAAGCACTAGGTTTCATACGTGCCAATAATTTCGCATCTACCAGATTTTCAGTCTCTGGCGTCACCCTCATATGCAAAGAAATAATATCCGCAGCTTCGAATAATTTTTCTAGAGAAACAAATTTAAGGTCAAGTCCTGATTGCACTATCTTTTCTTGATCAATAAACGGATCGTATACGATCACTTTTACACCTAAACTGATTAGACGCTGGGCTACTAGCTTCCCTATATGACCTAGACCTACTAATCCCACTGTTTGTTCAGAAAGAGTCGTTCGATAGGCATCATTAGGAAAATTTTTGGGCCATTTACCATGCATGACAGCCGCATGAGATAGAGCGATATTTCTAGTTACCGTGTAAATCAAACCGATCGTGTAATCCGCAACTGGTTCTGCGTTCCGGATGACATGAATAACAGGTATATTCTTTTCGCGAACACTATTCATATTGATGTGCTCTACCCCGCCGCGACAAGTACCGATCAACTTTAATTTTTCTACACTCTCCAGCATTTTTTGCGAAATTGGTGCAATATGAACAAATAGATAATCTGTATTTACTAATTCCTCCACGATCCCTTCAGGAATATCGACTGCTTCCGGACCATGCAGCTCAATCAATTTTTACTTGCGCTGAAATTCTTCTGGAGAATCATCCGCGTGCCATTCAAAAGCGACAATCTCTAGTGGTTCAGGAAGCCCCATGGATTCAACCGCACTTTTTAACGTCTCAACAGAAACAAAGGTATCACCGACCACAATTATCTTACTCATTTTTCCAATCCTCTCTCTTCTTCAAATCAACTCATTGACCATAGCTTGGAAATTGCTCATGCACCTCAGCCATATCTTCACGATCCAATACAACTGGATCTCCTAATATCGAGGCACCTACATGTAAACCAGCCAAACGTTCAATTTCACCCGCTATTGAGAAAGCCTCTTTTAATGTCGGACCGCATGTCAGCAAGCCATGATTTGCTAAAAAACAAGCATAACGATCTATCATTGCCTCAAACGCATACTCCGCCAGTTTTTCCGTGCCAAATGTAGCATATTTCGAACAACGAACATCATCACCTCCTGCAACCGCTATCATATAATTGGTCGCCGGTAAATCTTTTCGACAAGTCGCGAGTATCGAACTAAACGTCGAATGCGCATGTACGACCGCACGAATCTCATCCCCGCGTTTTTGATAATTGATCAAATGCATCTGCCACTCACTGGAAGGTTTCCGCGTTCCTTCCACAATTTCTCCTTCAAGATTCAACAAAACAATATCAGCAACAGTCATCTCAAAATAATCAATACCGCTTGGGGTGATCGCCATCAGCTGATTTTCAGGATCATACAAACTAATATTCCCGCCAGTCCCCGCTGTTAATCCTGTTGAAATCAACTTTTTACCATACTCCACCAATAACTCCTTTTCTTCCATCATCATTTCAATCCAACCTCCTTGTTGAAATTTATTTCTTACTTAAGAAATAATTCTCTATATAAAACCTAACACCTTAGCAAAACTAAGTCAACAAAGAACGTATGTCAGTTTTACAGAAATTATTATCAACGAGCGATATGAATTCATTTTCTCAAAAAAATCTTCAATCTAATAATTTAATCTCTGCTTTTCCCTATATGTGCTCCGTGGTATCATTTATGAAAGCTATTGCTTTGATAGAAAAAAATGAACGTAGGGAGAAAAAATGAAAGGGTTAGTTTGTAACTATTGTGGCGGCAACCACTTTAATAAAACTCAAGAGGGTTATGAATGTACTTATTGCCATGCCGTCTACGAGTACGATGATAAAAGTGAAGCGCAAAATATACCGAAAAAGAGACTGCCTATCCTGTGGGTGACTCTATTGCTGGTTTTGATAATCATTTTATCCAGCAGCTTTATCTTGTTCGGCTCAAAGGATCGGACAAGCTCTAAAACGATCCCTTCTTTAAACACAGCTAAGTCTAACGGATCAGAAAAAGCAGCGTATTCAATCAGTCAATTAAAAAATCCAGAAAGAAATGTTCGACTTGCTGAACTTTCTTTGAACCAAGAGGAAATCAATCAAGCTAAGGCTTCTGTAAAGGAATACGGAGGAGAAAATACACAAAAATTTGAAGAACGCTTAAAGAATGCGCAGAAGGAACACGATTCGCTAAAAGAGAACCGATCTAAAACTGCGCCGAAAGCGGACATGATCATTGAAAATCCAAATTCTGAGTTTGCTGTAACAACCTATTATCGCGAAGCTGGGTTTCTAGCTGCCTACGGCCCAAACTTCGATCATTATTCTAGCTCCGATATTTTACGAATTTGGGGACAACCGGATGAAATTATTACGGATTCAGAAAAAATCCATCAAAATATCGCCCTTGAATTCGATGAAAAAAATAACCCCGTAAACTATGAGGCTAAGATGCTTAGAGAGCAGTGGCTGCAAGGGCAGTTGACTTGGCGGGAAGTCAGGGCTTTCATTGTGATAAACCAAGACAACACTTATGGAGGATATGAAAAACAATTTGTTTATGAGAAACAAGGGAAACCGAACGTTTATTTTTCTGAAGACCGAGTAGAATACGTGACACCACTAGTACGCTATGTCGCCTTTACTCGATTGCAAGAAAAATATTCCCGTGCAGGATTGGGCAAGTATCCAGATGACTTCCCTGAAAACTATGGATCGGATGGATTGTATCATGAAAAATAAGGAATGTATGAACTGCGGAAGTACCAAATTTCATCAAGTTGAAAATGGCTGGAAGTGCGATTATTGCGGCACACTTTATTTGAAGCCCCAAAAGAATACCACTACCCCGCAAAGCCCTAAGACGCCTGAACGTCAACAGAAAAACATACGAGTCATCTTAGGTGGCGTTCTTGCAGTTATTTTTATTCTGGCTGGACCACTAGGCTATCTGTCCTCCAAAATCACCAATACAAATACAGCAACCTATAAACCGATCAAGCCTGGTACAGTGAGTTCATCAGAGGAAAACGAATTTCCCGGCGAATGGACTCAAAGTATTTATGAATCGGTAAAAGCAGCAACCGAAAATTATGATGACGATAGCAAAAAATATTCATTCACCGGCGGTTCGAGTTACGAAGAATTAGAGAAACTTGTTGGACCACCGGATACAATAACCAGCTGGGAAAAAGAAGATTACGGTATGCCGCCAAGGGCAATGGCTACTTGGAATAAAACCAAAGACGGGAAATACACTCCGCACGCTGTGACTATCCACTACGAAAAGAAAACATTAATGATTACAGATAAAGATCATCGCTAGATTGTTTTAAGGCGAATATATTTACAAAAAGGACCGAGCATCAGAATCAGATGCTCGGTCCTTTCGTTTTATTCTGTTAGTTCCTCAAATTGTGAATTATACAAAGCAGCATAAAGGCCGTTTTGAGCCAATAACTCCTCATGACTTCCTTGTTCCTTGATGTCTCCGCCTTGCATATAAAGAATCTTATCCGCATCTTTGATCGTTGATAGACGGTGAGCGATAACGAAGGATGTCCGACCAGCCATTAAATTATTCATAGCTTCTTGAATCAACCCTTCCGTCCGAGTATCAACCGATGACGTCGCTTCATCTAGGATCAAAATTGGTTTGTCAGCTAAAATCGCACGAGCGATCGTCAACAATTGTTTTTGACCTTGCGAGATATTTGAAGACTCTTCGTTCAATTCCATATCATAGCCGCCAGGCAATGTCTTGATGAAGTGATCCACGTGAGCAGCTTTTGCTGCTGCGTAAACTTCTTCATCCGTAGCATCTAAACGACCATAACGCAGATTGTCCATAATGGAGCCCTTGAACAGCCAAGTATCCTGCAAGACCATTCCGATATTTTTACGTAAATCGGCGCGGTTGAAATCTTTGATATTATGGCCATCGATCTTGATGGCGCCGGAGTTGACATCGTAAAAGCGCATCAATAATTTGACCATTGTCGTTTTACCAGCACCAGTCGGTCCAACGATCGCGACTGTCTGTCCTGGATCAACATGTGAGGTGAAATCTTGAATAACGATTTTATCCGATGTGTAGCCGAATTGAACATGGTCGAAGTCAACCATCCCTTTCGCTTTATCGATCTGAACAGGATTTTCAGCCAGTTGATCTTCTTCGTCTTCTGCTAAGAATTCAAAGACCCGTTCAGCTGCTGCAGCCATTGATTGCAGCATATTTGATACTTGGGCAAGTTGGGCAATTGGCTGGGTCAAATTACGTACATATTGGATAAACGCTTGGATATCCCCAACAGTGATCGATCCATTATAGGCCATGACTCCGCCGGCAATAGCTACACCAACATAACCTAAGTTACCGACAAAGTTCATAATCGGCTGCATCAAACCAGAAAGAAATTGTGATTTCCATGCGGATTTAAATAGAACATCATTTTGTTCTTTGAAATCCTTCAATGAGTTTTCTTCTTCATTGAACAAACGAACGATCGTATAACCACTAATGGTTTCTTCAACTTTTCCGTTGATTACACCAAGATATTCTTGTTGGGTCTTGAAGTATTTTTGCGAGTTCTTCACAACAACCATGATCAACAGTAATGAAATCGGCACGATCAAGATCGCGATTCCCGTCATTTTCACTGAGATCGAAAGCATCATGACGATAACTCCGACGATTGTAAATGTCGAAGTAATCAACTGCGTCAAACTTTGGTTCAACGATTGACCTAATGTATCTACGTCATTCGTAATCCGTGATAATACTTCACCAGTCGTACGACTTTCAAAATAGTTCATTGGCATCCGGTCGATTTTTTCAGAAATCTCTTTACGCATCCGATAAGTGATTTTTTGCGAAATCGTCGACATGATCCAACCTTGGATGATTCCAAATAAAGAAGCAACTCCATATAGTACTAACATAAAGAGCAGGATACCGCCGATTTTTTCAAAATTGATATCGCCCGTTCCCTGATACTTCTTAATCAAACCGTTAAATAATTCAGTAATTGCCTTTGATAAGATTTTAGGTCCCCAAATATTGAAAATCGTTGAGGCCATCGCAAAAATCATTACAAAGAAAACCGCGATTTTATATGCGCCAAGATACGAGACTAATTTGTTGATCGTACCTTTGAAGTCTTTGGCTTTTTCTACTGGCGCAGCCATTTGTCCGGGTCCGCCACCACGAGGGCGATTTTGTTTTTGTTCTGCCATTCTTCTCGCTCCTCCTTAATCTGCTTCTTCTATGCCTAGTTCAGCATTGCTTAATTGTGATTGCGCAATTTCTTGATAGACAGCTGATGATTCCATCAATTCTTCATGACGACCTTGAGCAACGACACGACCCTCATCCAATACGATGATGTTATCCGCATGCAGGATCGTCGAAATTTTTTGTGCCACGATGATTTGAGTTGCATCCTTGATGTTTTCGGCTAAGGCTTTACGCAATGCCACATCTGTTTTGTTATCAAGGGCTGAGAATGAGTCATCAAAGATTAAGATCTTCGGATTCTTCGCCAATGCTCGAGCGATTGATAAACGTTGTTTTTGCCCACCGGAAACGTTGGTTCCGCCTTGAGATATCGAACGTTCGAATCCTTTTTCATTGGAATTGATAAATTCATTGGCTTGTGCAATTTCAGCAGCCTTTTTCATCTGTTCATCTGAGATATTTGCATCGCCAAATTTAATATTCGAAGCAATATCGCCAGAGAATAGTACCCCTTTTTGCGGTACAAAGCCCATGATTTCATGCAGTTTATGCATGCTCATTTCACGAATATCGACACCATCAATCGTGATCCGTCCACCAGTTACATCAAATAGACGTGGGATCAAATTAACAATCGTTGATTTGCCTGAACCGGTCGAACCGATCAAAGCAGTTGTTTCACCAGGTTTAGCTGTGAAATTGATATGATGCAAGACATCCGCGTCAGCATCTCCATAACGGAATTGGACGCCCTCAAATTTCACTTCCCCTTTGAAGTCATGGTCATCTTTTGGTTGTTCTGGATCCTTAATTGTCGGTTCTGTGTTCAATACTTCATCCACCCGACCAGCAGCGACATTGGCACGAGGTAAAATAATTGATACCATTGACAACATCATAAAAGCCATAACGATTTGCATCGTATAAGTAATGAAGGCCATCATATCTCCGACTTGCAGTTGGCCATTATCCATATTGTGTCCGCCGACCCAAACGATCAAGACAGAGATACCATTCATCAATAGCATCATGATCGGCATCATCAAGGACATCGCCCGGTTAACAAACATTTGTGTTTTCATCAAGTTTGTATTCGCAACATCAAAACGTTCTTCCTCATATTTTTCACGAGAGAACGCACGAATGACCGGCAACCCTGTGATGATCTCACGAGAGACCAAGTTCACACGGTCAACCAATGTTTGCAACGCCTTGAACTTAGGCATCGTTGTCAGCAACAGCGTCACAACTAAGACTAAAACAGCCGCTACAGCTACGCCTACGATCCAGCCCATACCTGTTCCTGTTTTGTACACTCGGTAAATACCACCGATACCCAATATCGGTGCATATAGGACAATCCGCATGATCATAACGATCCCCATTTGAATCTGTTGGATATCATTCGTATTCCGAGTGATCAATGAAGCTGGAGAGAATTTTTCCATTTCGTTGTTCGAAAATTCCAACGTTCGTTCATATTGCCCAACTCGCAGATTCTTACCCACTGTGGCAGCAACTAATGAACCAATCAAACCAACGATAATCGCTGCTACCGCAGATACAAGCGTCAAGCCGATCATTTTAGCACCGGTTTTGATCATATAATCTGTTTGAATTTTCTTTGTGTTCACATTCAGTGCTTTGTACTCCGCTAAAGTCAGTTGAATCCCAACGGTCTTCAACGAAGCTTCGCCGACATCGCCTAAGCTTTCTTTCGTCGCTTTACGTGCAGCAGCAACTTTTTCCGGCATTGCATCGTTCTTAGCCTTGATTGCATCGCCAAGTTTTTGCGCTTCCGCACCTTTTGCTTGAGCTTCAGCCGCTAAACGTTGTGCTTCCGCACCTTTAGCAGCGGCAGTCGCGCCATCTGTTGCAGCAGCGGCTGCTTCTCCGGCTGCTTGGGCTTGTTCTCCAAGTTTTTTTGCATCTTTTCCTAAGGCTTGAGCTTGTGCCGCGTCTTTTGAAATCGCGGTATAAGCATCGATGATTTCTTTTGCTTCTGATCCATTACTTGAATCCTTTGATCGAGCAGAAGCGATCATCATCATTGGCAGATTAAAGATTTTCGCTAACTTTTCTTTTGTCATACCTTCTTGAAGATCTAACTTATAGATATCAACTTTTTCACCATCAATGGTTTGGGTTGCTTCCTTATAATTATCTTTGATCGTCTGCTTCTCTTTATCGGTCATGAAAATCTCGATTCCTTGAAGCGTTGATTTTCTGATTTTATCTGGAGTCGACTGTTCCAGTCCTCCTTGTTGAATACCGACATCAACGATATCCGATGTTAAACTTGGCAAGCTCAAATCACTAGAAGCCTGCACGATTAAAAGTAAAAATACGGCGATGATCGCATACCAGTATTTACCAAGATATTTAAAAATCTTCACTATTGATCACCTTCCCCTTCCATGGATAATTTTTGAGAGTAGTCGACAAACTTAGCAGTTAATTCGAGGTATTTTCTGGTGTCTTCTTCCCCCATCATTTCAAACACTCGAATAATTTTATTACGCATCTCCTGCTTTTCAGCTTTGGCTACTTTTTTTCCGCAATCCGTTAAACTGACATTAATTCGACGTCGATCGTCAGGATCCATCGTACGGCTAATCAATCCGCGCTTTTCCAAATTCCCCAGCACAGCAGCAATCCGAGCAGTTGATAAATTAAGCGTTTCGGCCAAATGTTTCGGGTTAGTAGGCTCGCCTAAACGATCAAGTACCTTAATGACGATATTGGCACCTTTGCTGCTCTTTTCGATTTTGCTAAATGCACCGTGGCGATTTTGAACCATCAGCTGCATCAGTTCACGTTCAGCGTCTTCTGCGAATGTCATCAGACTCCTCCTTCTTTCGAAAATAATTTCTGTTCATTAATACCTAATAGTGTTAGTAATTAATGCTGTTTGATATTACCGCTAATAGGAATTAAAATCAACCCTTTTTGCTCAAAAAAAGAATGAATACGTTTTATTATTTATATACTTTGAATTTTTTTAAAAAAGACTCTGAAATAAAAAAAAGAGTGCGCTAAGCAACCGCACACTCCTGTAAAAAACCGACTATTTTTTTAAATGATAGTTGTAAGTACTAATGATGATATCGTCACGATAAGACAGCCTGAAACGTAGACGCAGCGCCGTTTGATTATGCAACGATCGTTTCCATGTTCTATTAGGAACGAATTCAGGAATCAAAACAGTCGTCGTATAGTTATGCTGTTTCGCATTCTTGCTTACGCGATCGACATAACGACTGACCGGATTAACAATTGAACGATAAGGCGACCGAACAACAGAAAAACGTACATCCGGGAATTTTTCACGAAATTCATGTCGGATCTCCCGTTCTTTCTCTTCATTTTCTTCTAAAGAGACATGCATTGCGATCACATAGTCACCAATTGAGCGCGCGTAATTGATTGCCCCAATGTTCACCTGCGTGACATTCCCTACTAATACAATTACCGTATTTCCAGCATATTCATGTAATTCTACATCATCGACCAAACGTAGCTGTTCCGCAACATTTCTATAATGACCATGAATTTTATAGAAGCCGTAGATCAAAATCGGCATGATAATAAAGAAAGGCCAAATGTCCGGCAATCGATAAACAAACAAAATCAAGACAATCGCAAATGAAATCAACGCTCCAATGATATTAGCAATCGATTTTCTGACCCAGTGCGGTCCTTCTTTGCGCCATTTCAAGACCATCCCTGTTTGCGATAAGGTAAATGGAATAAAAACACCCACTGAGTATAGCGGAATCAAACGTTCTGTTGATCCTTGGAAAATCAATAATAGAACAATGGAGCCTAAAGCTAAAGTGATGATCCCGTTAGAGTAGCCTAAACGGTCCCCACGGTCTTGGTAGCGGTGGGGCAGGAACTTATCCTTAGCCAAGTTGTAAGCCAGGACAGGAAAGGCTGAGAAGCCTGTATTCGCTGCTACCGCTAAAATCAATGCCGTTACAAATTGTAAAAGATAAAACATGATCCCTTTTCCAAAGACCGCTTCACCAACTTGTGACAAGACGGTGACTTCAGCCGTCGGAACGATTCCGAACCAGTAATTCAAAAACGTAATCCCCGTGAAGAAGAAACCTAGGATTAAACCCATCATCGCCAGCGTACCTGCAGCATTTTTGGCCCGCGGTTTTTTGAAGAACGGTACAGCATTACTAATGGCTTCCACACCGGTTAATGAAGAGGAACCTGATGAGAAGGCACGTAACAATAGCGCGATGGATATCCCAGGTACTACCGACCCCACTTGCGCTGTTGCATGCAAAGGTGCAGCACCAGAAACAATCTTCACCAGACCAACAATGATCAGGATCGTAATAACAGCAATAAAACTATAAACCGGCGTCATCAGTAATCCGGCGCTTTCACGCAGCCCGCGTAAATTCATCAGCATCAATAATAAAACAATAATGACGGAAATCAAGACACGATGATGATACAGGGCTGGAATCGCAGAAGCAATAGCTTCAGCACCGGCCGATACAGATACGGCAACGGTCAGCATATAATCTACCAGAAGCGAGCCTCCAGCGATCAAGCCGGCATTCTTTCCTAAATTCTCACTACTAACGACATAAGCGCCGCCTCCATGAGGATAGGAATGAATAATTTGACGATAAGATAAAATCAATGATGTTAACAAAATCAATACCACAAATGCAATCGGTAATGAATACCAAATCGCCGCTGCTGACAAGGTGACCAGAACAACCACGATCTGTTCTGTTCCATATGCAACAGAGGATAGCGCATCTGATGACAGCATCGCTAAAGCCGCAAAACGCGACAAGTTTTGATCATCATTTTCAGACGACTTCAGTGGCCGACCAACCAGCAAGCGTTTAAGATAATCCACTAGACTCACTCCTTGTTCCTATTAATGTTTGTATTTTTCTTTCGAAAAATACAACTGTTTCTCACGCCGTATATCATTCCTCTATACTCTACAAAACTGTTTCTAGATATCAAACTTGAGAATTGTTTCTTGTTTCAGTACAAACTGCAAAAAGAGGAACTGACATCCTTGTTCCTATCCAAATAAAGTACCTTAAAAAAAATACAAACAAGCGAAATATTACTCGCACTCAAACCAAATGTCAATATTTTTTTCAACGACTTTTTATACCCTTAGTAAAACACGAAGACAGGCAAAACAACAGTAATACGCTGTCGTCTTGCCTGTCCTTTTTTTAATGGAAAATTTTGCTCTCGTGAGCTACTTTTGTGAGCTTAACTAGATGTGGTTGCAGAAGTGGATAAGCCCATGTTCCTAAGATACCAAATACAACGAAAAGTACGATCATGATAATGATATCACCTGTCGCGTTTGGCCAGTAGATTCCACCGGCACTTTCACGCAATAAGTTGACTGCATGTGTAAATGGCAGCCATGGATTGACCGCTTGGAAGAACTTACCTGAAACTTGGATCGGGTAGTTCCCGCCGCCGCCTGATATGGAAAGTACGAGAATAATAATCGCAATTCCTTTTCCGACAGTCCCAAAGAGGGCCACGAGCGTATAAACGATCATCATAAAGGCTAATGCTACTAAAACAGCAAACAACACGCTGTACACAGGATTTTTCACGTAAACACCTAATAAAAACATATTCCCAAGTGTTACGATCAAAGCTTGTCCGACACTTACAACTAAGTAAGTTAACATTCGAGCACCAAATTGTTCACGTTTAGTGTATTTGCCACGATCTTTTTTGTCCAAGAAAAATTCAGTCGTCGTAACACTTGAGAAGAGCACCGCACCTACCCATAAACACAATGCCATGTAGAATGGCGTGCTGGCTGATCCATTATTAGCGATTGGATACATTGTATTGGTTTGCAGATCAACTGGTGTCGTGAAGAAGTCACTTTCCTTTTGCGCGTCCAGTTTCAATAATTTCAATACTTGACCGAAATCGATCGTCTTGTCACCTTGCTGAATAGCGTTCGCTGCCTTTTGAATCCCGCTGCGTAATGCTGGATAATCATTTTGGATTAAATCAGTCGCAAGATCTAGAGCCTTTTCAACTTCTGGCATTTTATCATTCGCCATTTCCAGACTGCCAGTCAAATCTTTTTTCACGCCTGGCCAATCATTTTTCATGAAATCCGCTGCCAATCCTAATTTTTGCTCAACGACGGGCAATTCATTGTTATAAAGGTCTGCCCCAGTATTGATTCCATTGACGATGTCATTCATGTGTCCATTTAATAGTACATTCGCATCATGAACCTCTTGTCCGATTGCCGGCATTTGTTTTTGATATTTTTCTAGGAAAGTAATCGCGTTGCTGACCGTTCCTTCAGTCGATTTTAGTAATGAAGCAAAATCTATTTGCTGCGCTTGGTTCAAAACACCTTGCGCGGTAGTGATCGTGTTAATCAATTTATCAAGAATCGTGCTGACCGTTTGACCGATTTGCTCAGCATTTATCCCCTTAACAAAATTTGCTATATTACCTGCAGCAGTATTAATTTCATTTAAATATGCCTTGGCTTCTTTAATACTGCCATTTTGAACTAAATCATTCAAATGTCCAAAACGAGTGCTCAAATCTCCTAGAATATTCTTCAAATCCCCGAGTTGACCAATAATTGTCGCCAAGTTTTGGCTCGCCTCAGTATTTCCATTATCATCTGCTGTTTTCTTTAAGTCCGTCAAGAACTGAGTTAATTTATCGATTGCTGCTTGTTGGTCGGATAAATTATTTTGGAAATCAGTAATGATTGCTGCGATATGTGCTTTTTCATCTGGTGTTAGTTCTTCTTTATCTAACAAACTAGATAGATCATCTGTAATTGACTGGGTCGTAGTCGCTACTTGTCCAATCGACTCCAACGTAATCTGAACACTATTGGAAATACTTGGCACCGCGGATTTCAATTGTTCAGCACCATTTTTGGTCGTTGCAGCAAAATCATCCGCTTGATTTCCCAGCTTTTGAATATCCGGTAGAATTGTTTGAACTTGATGAATAATATTCAAGCCTTGTTTTGCTTCATTGATCCCATCATTCATGGTCTTTTCGATTTGTGCAAAATCGCTATCAACCTGTGCAATTTGATTCCCTGCTTGTTGAATCTCTGGAATTTTCTGTTGCAGGGTTAAGATGACACTGGCTTGCTTTTTGATCTCCGGCATTTTTTGATTCAACGCAATCAGTTTTTGACCCATCTCATCCACTTGCGGCAAGTACGTTGTTAATTCATTCGCTTTTGCTAGCTTTTCTTTCAGCTCAGGCAATTTTCCATGAACGTCTACGACTTCCTGAGTGTACTTATCAATTTCACCTAAATTATCATTCGTCGTCAAGATTAAATTTTTGACCTTATTGATGCTGACTAAGTTCTCATCGATGTTGTATCCGATCTCGTTAAAGACCTTCAGCAATGTCGAGCTCGCCGTCTTGATAAATTCTTCGCTGATCTCCTGTTGAATCGAGCCGGCACCCTTATCGGTGATTTTCGGTGCGATCGCGTTGATTTTTTGGTTCAAATAATATTCGATCTTCGGTTTTTGAATATCACCAGAAGTAAAACTCAATAAATCCTTCGAGAATTCTTTTGGTAAGTAGATACCGGCGTAATATTTTCCTGATTTTACGCCTTCGACGACTTGTTCTTTTGAATCAACAAAGCGCCAGCCTAACTGTTTATTCTTGTGCAGGTTTTTAATCACTTCGTTCCCGATCTCGACTTCTTTGTCTTGGAATTTCGCACCTGTATCGGCACTATATACAGCGATTGGTAGTTCGCCTGTGTTCGAGTATGGGTCCCATAATGCTTTGATATTGAACCATGCATATAATGACGGAATGATGACTAAAGCTGCCATCAGAAAAATGGCGATCGGATTTTTCAAAATTCGACGCCAATCTAATTTAAAAAGATGCCATGTGTGTTTAAGAGATTGAAAAACTTTCATTGATTTCACCTACTATTTTTTCTCGCTGAACTACTGTAGCACGTAATTTCGGCTAATTTCAATTCTAGTGAGTGCCTGAAATCACCTTTTTTGACATTCCTAACGATTTGTCACAATTGTATCCCTTTTCACCCATGCAATACTAAAGAAATGCTTAAAGACTAAGATTTTTCTGTTTCATAAAGCGATCTAAGAGTTGATTCGTCAGCTCCTCGATCTTATCTAGATCATTGTCTTCTGTTAAATTCAAAATAGGTGTAACTTCTAAATCGCGTAACCGAATTGGCTGAACTTGATTGCCTTCTTGACGAAGCGTTACCTCCGGATGCGGATTTTTGTCACCGCAAGGCCCAGCTACTAAATACGCGAATTGATAGCCGCCATCAATTTCACGCAACCGATAATAGCCATCTGCCAAATCTTCTGTTCCATCAAAATTTGCTTTCACTAATGCCCATTTTTGTTGATCCATCTTATTCCTCCCTCTTAATAATGATTTTTCCAGCTGACGGATGTCCTTCCAATTTTTCATGTCCCATAACTACACTTGATAAAGTAAATGGCAGCACTTCAGCAATCGTCAAATGAATGTCGTTTGCTAATTCGATCAGTGCCGTCAATGCTTCGAAATCAGAATAGTCTTTAGACGGACCAAAAGATATATATTTTCCAGCTTTCTTCTGATCACTTGGCAAATTATTTAAAGCCACAAAATTTCCACCGGCTTTCATGATTTGCATTCCTGATTCACCAGCACGACCTCCTTTGGTCGCATCAATCACTGTGTCCGCTTGATCGGCAAAAATCTTTCCCGCATCTTCTTCATCGTAAGCAGCGAACTGATCCGCGCCCAATTGCCGAACCAGCGTTTCGTTGCGTTTCGAAGCCGATGCTAGGACCGTTTTCCCTTGATTCTTTAAAAATTGAACTAACAGTGAGCCGACCGCTCCTGAAGCTCCCTGAACCATAACCGTCTCTCCGATTGTGCCACCTAATAAATGCATCACTAAATTGTAGGTTGTTAACCAGGGCGTGACGGCACCAGCCGCAACCTCCCAAGACATAGAAACAGGTTTTTTTATGACTTTTTTCCCAGGTACGACAACTTCTTCCCCGTAAGTTCCGCCAACTGCGTGAACGATCACGTCATCGCCAACTTCTATATGCGTAATTTCACTGCCTACTTCCGTCACGATTCCGGCACCATCATTACCTAACACATAAGGAAATTTTAGTGTACGAAAATCACGCATCGCACCTTGGCGCAAGGCAACATCATAAGGATTGATCGCAAAGGCTTTAAGTTCGACTCGAACGTGTGTGTCATCTAGCGAACGAGCTTCTGACTCGATTTCAATTAGTACATCTTCTGCTTTTCCATAATCCTTCATCGCAAAACGTTTCATTTTCTAACATCCTCTCTTATAAAAATCATTGGCTGAAATCGAATTCCAGAAACCGTTGCCTCTTCGCCATCTAATCGGAAACCCATTTTTTGATATGCTGATACAGCATAAGGCGACGAATTGACGGTTACTTGCTCCGGTAATAATTCTGAAATCATCGTTTGATACATCTTCTTCGCGATCCCTTGACGATGATACGCTTCATCAACAAAAAGCAGTGCAACATGAGCAGGCAAGCGGACAGCTAATACACCTGCAATTGTATCCTCACATTTACCGCACCAAATTTGCATCTGGCCAGATGCAAATTCTTGCTCAAGCTCTTCCTCCAGATACGTCAAAAAATGCGCCGTGCCTGCCTCAGAATAATCAGGTGCCTCAAAAATCATAAATACTTTTTTGATTAATTCTTTTGCTTCACTTAACTCTGATATATCTAGTCGTGAAATTCCAATCGCCATAGCTTCGCTCCCTCTCTAGACCTTTTATTTTATTGTAGCGATTATTTTATACTTGTACCAATTAAATGGTCGAAATCACGACTAATTATTTCTAAAAATGGTTTTTCAAGAATGAGCAGAACATTCTACTTAAACTGCTAAAAGTAAAAATCGTCAAAAAAAGATGCGCCATTTCTGGCACATCTCCATGACAATTATTAATCTAATTCAACTTTTCCGGTATAAAGTTGATAGTACATACCGTGTTCAGCTAATAGGCTCTCATGGTCACCTCGTTCAATAATTCGTCCATGATCCATAACCATGATAACATCCGAATTTTGAATCGTCGATAACCGGTGGGCGATCACAAATACCGTACGTCCTTCCATCAAACGGTCCATTCCTGATTGAACGATGCTTTCAGTTCGAGTATCGATACTGGAGGTCGCCTCGTCCATGATCATAACTGGAGGATCTGCGATTGCCGCACGAGCAATTGCCAGCAATTGGCGCTGACCTTGAGAAAGGCCTTCACCGTCGCCTGTAATCACTGTGTCGTATTTATCCGGCAAATGCTGGATAAAAGTATCTGCATTTGATAATTTTGCGGCTTGATAGACTTCTTCATCCGTCGCACTCAAATTCCCATAACGAATATTTTCCTTAACTGTTCCCGTAAATAAATGTGTGTCCTGTAAAACAATCCCTAAAGATGAACGAAGGGAATTCTTTTTGATCTTTTTAACATTGACTCCGTCGTAGCGGATTTTGCCTTCCTGAATATCATAAAAACGATTGATCAAATTTGTGATCGTCGTTTTACCAGCTCCTGTTGCTCCAACAAAAGCAACTTTTTGGCCAGGTTCAGCATAAAGATTGATATCTCGCAGAACCAGATGATCGTCATTGTACCCAAAATTGACATCTTCAAATCGAACATCGCCAGTCAAACGTACATAAGAAGTCGTACCATCTTCATGCGGATGCTTCCATGCCCAAATCCCAGTTCGTTCATTGGTTTCAATCATTTCACCATTAACTTCTTTAACGTTTACTAACGTCACATAGCCATCATCGACTTCCGATTCTTCATCTAATAATTGGAAGATCCGATCAGCTCCCGCCAAGGCCATGATGACGAAATTGATCTGTTGCGAAATTTGACTAATAGGACCATTTAACGAACGGCTCAGTTGCAAGAAGGACGCAATCATTCCTACTGTCAACGCAGAAACACCATAAACAGCGAATAAACCACCGATAATCGCTACTAAAACATATTGGATATTCAAAAGATTCATCATGATCGGCATTAAGGTGTTCGCTGTAGCATTAGCCTTCGCAGCACTTTCTTGTAACTGATCATTGATTACATCGAATTCCTTCATTGCGGTCTCTTCATGGTTGAATACCTTCACTACTTTTTGCCCGTGCATCATTTCTTCCACGTAACCGTTAACTTTCCCAAGAGAACGTTGCTGTTCACCGAAATATCGTCCGCTGCGGTTAGTGATAAAACGAAGCATCACCAGCATCAGAGAAACTGATACAATGACAAAACAAGTCAAAGGTACGCTTAGTGAGAACATCGCGATAAAAACCGAGACAAAAGTCACCAACGCCATCATTAAGTTCGGAATACTCTGTGAGATCATTTGGCGCAGCGTGTCTGTGTCATTGGTAAAATGACTCATAATATCGCCATCAGCATTTGAATCAAAATAACGTAATGGTAATGTTTCTAAATGATTAAACATCTGGTCGCGAATTTTCTTTTGCGTTCCCTCTGATACTTTTACCATGATCAAATTATAAGAAAGCGTTCCGATGATTCCGACAACATAGATCAAAGCCATCGTTACAATCGCTTTTAACAAACCAGTAAAATTCGGATTACTCTGTCCAATCAACGGCGTAATATAGTCGTCGATTACAACTTGTAAGAACAACGATCCTCGTACATTTGCAAATGCACTAATCAAAATCATGAAAAAGACGATCACTAATTGAACTTTGTATTCTTTCGCCATGATCTTTAACAATCGTTTAATTGTTTTTATTGGACTGGATTTGGCTGCAGGTCTTTTATTCATCGTGTTCACCAAATCCTTTCTGTTGAGAATCAAAGACTTCTTGATAAATCACATTCGTTTCTAGTAATTCATCGTGTGTTCCGATTCCATTGATTTTCCCATCATCCAAAACGAGGATACGATCCGCATCTTGGATTGAACTGATGCGTTGAGAAATAATGAAAGTTGTCGTTCCTGGAATCTCTTTAACCAACCCTTCGCGAATTGCTCGGTCCGTCTTCGTGTCGACAGCACTAGTAGAGTCATCTAAAATCAAAATTTTAGGCTTCTTCAGCAATGCGCGAGCAATTGTTAATCGTTGTTTCTGTCCGCCGGAAACATTATTCCCGCCTTCGGAGATCATCGTGTCATATTTATTAGGAAACTCCTGAATGAATGAATCAGCCTGTGCAATCGTAGCAGCATGAATGACTTCTTCTTCCGTCGCAGCCTCATCACCCCAGCGTAAATTCTCCGTAATAGTTCCGCTAAATAGAACATTATTTTGCAGAACCATCCCAACTTGATCACGTAATGTTTCCAAGTCGTAGCTTCGTACATCATGACCGCCGACTTTGATTTCACCATGTGTGACATCGTAAAGCCTAGGGATCAACTGCACCAAACTAGATTTTGAACTCCCTGTTCCGCCAACGATCCCAATCACTTCCCCAGAAGCAATCTTTAAATCAATGTTTTCTAAGACTAATTTATTCATATCGTCTTTATAACTAAAACAAACATTTTGAAATTCCACTGATCCGTCTGGCACTTCCGTTAATGGATCATCTCCATTTTTCAAATCACTTTCTTCATTAAGTACTTCTGTGATCCGTTCCGCAGACGTACGAGCGATCATCAATTGAACAAAGGTCATTGACATCATCATCAAACTCATTAAAATTTGCATCGTGTAGTTGAACATACTGACCAACTCACCCGTCGTCAAATTCCCTTTATCTACGATCAATTCCGCACCTAGCCAAGAAAGAAGCAGCATGCACGCGTAAACCGCGATTTGTAAAAGCGGCATATTGAAGGCAACAATGCGTTGGGCTTTGGTGAAATTATCGAAGACCATTTTTGATACTTGGCTGAATTTTTCTTCTTCGTGCTCTTCACGCACATAAGATTTCACTACACGAATCCCCTGCAGATTTTCATGAACAACGTTGTTCAAGCGGTCATAGGTCCGAAAAACCTTTTCGAATAGCGGATGGGCAAAACGAATAATCAGTCCCAAACCCACAATCATAATTGGCACAATCACTAAATAGATCATTGATAATTCTCTATTGATATGGAATGTCATCATCAAAGAAAAAATCAAAATCAGCGGTGAACGTACCAAAATCCGAATCACCATCTGATAAGCATTCTGCACATTCGTCACATCAGTTGTTAAACGAGTGATTAAACTCGAACTTGAAAAACGATCAATATTCGAAAAAGAAAAGCTTTGAATTCGTTCAAACAAATTATGCCGCAGATTTTTAGCGAATCCTGCTGAAGCGATTGCAGCTGTTCGTCCTCCTAAAGTTCCCATCGCTAGCGCAAATAATGCACACAGAAACAATAATCCGCCATACCGTAAAATCGTATTGCTATCACTTTTTTCGATTCCATGATCGATTAGCCCTGCCATAATCAAGGGCATGATCACATCCATCAATACTTCCCCCATTGTAAACAGCGGGGTCTGTAAGCTCTGCTTTTTATATTCACCGACATTTGCCAGTAATTTTTTTAACATGTACTCACGTCCTTCCATTCTTTCATTAATGATTGCTTACTATAGTATAGATAGTTTTACTCAAAAGTTCTAACAAATTCATTCCTTTTTCATAAAAAAGAATCGCCTTAGATTCAAGACGATCCTCCCTAAGCTGTCGTAAGCCGTTCAACAACACTCTCTTACCTTCTACAAGCCCTATATATATCAAAGCAATGCGCTTCGTTTTTTGCTCAAACTGTAAATCCCCACCAAATAATCTACTACGTTAATATACAGTCCTACAAAAGAATGATGCACATATGCTGAAAAAAAGAAGACTTACAGGAAGTCTTCTAACGAAACTCTTTTACAAATGAACCGATGGAGGAGAGATCACTTTCCGTCAAAAAATCATCCACAATTTTTAAATTGCCATAAGAATAATTTTTGATGGGATAATTTGCAATAACCAGATCGTATTCTTTAAAACGCTCGTCATGCACAAAATCCAATACCGAACCCTGATGAGGTTCAATTACCACACGGTAATAGAAACGACTGCGAATCAATTCCGCAAGCATTTCAGCATGGCTCTTTCCAGAATCACTTACTACCAAAATTTGAACCTTTGCCGAATGAACATCCAACGAATGAGCCAATCCTTCCCATTCTTTGAACAAGACAGTCAAAACTGAAAAATAGAATTGGCTGAACCAAGGGTCCCCAGTCGTTCGTTCCATACGTAATAACAATTGATGAACATATTTCGTAAAGTGAGGATATTGCAATTTGGCCTTTCTTGAAAAATAGGCTGCTGAATCAAATAGAATAGAATGCGGATAAGGACATACTTGATAAGACGCTTGAATTTTTAATAATTTTTGCAAAATATTTTTTCGTTGTCCCTCAGATAAAGACAACTCATAACTGAGCTCCAGCTCTCCCAAAAAATTCTCCAAATGACGTGAAGTTATTTGACAGCTGGGATCAAAGCGTGTAATAAAGCAGGAACAGAACAAACTATTAGCGACTTCATAATACCATTGGTTTGTAACAGTATATTTCGTCCCTTGAACAGTTCGATCTGCGGCTGGACGCAGAGTCAGTATCTTATCGATCAACGGCTGATTTAACTCTAATTTTTCCCTTTCTGACAAAATGAACCCCTGCGAAGTTCGTACAATGATGATCGCTAGCAAATAACTGCTTTCAATCATTTCGCGATCATTATAATCAATCTCAAAAGAACGATTAGCATTTTTAATAAAATCGAGCATTCTTTCACGCTCTAAGTCAAACGGCCATTCATTCAGGCCATATTTTTCTAAAAACAATTGTACATAAAAGACTCGTACCCAACGCTCATTTTTTGCAGTAATCCGAAATGGTCTGCGTTCTAAAACTAGCCCTTTTTCCTTTAATACCTTATCGATCTGTTTGATCATTCGGTAAAAAGTCGCCTCACTGATATAAAGTTCATTGATCCAATACTCCATATCTTCATTTGGCTGAAAAAATATCCGTTCCAAAAAAATGAATGCTTCCGATTCTTCCATCAGATTCCGAGCTAATTGCCGTGTTTTATTATGAAGCGCATCATTCAACCGCAATCCTTTTGTACGAGAATATTCTACTCCGACATGCTCGCTCCAATGATCATTGATTGCTTCGGCGTCAGATAAAATTGTTTTCATCGAACAGTCCAATAAATCTGCAATCATTTCTGGATTCTGCCATCCAATTAAGTCTCTTAAAACGCCAATGATGGCTAAACGTCGTTGTGTTGTATTTTTTAATAATCTCCGCACAAAAGTGTCCTCCTAAACCAATTGTCACAATTCTTCAAATTCAATAATCCTTTTTCTTTTTTTGGATTATAACATTCTTTGGTCATTATATCATAAAATAACTCTATAAAAGTGGAAAAATACTGGTATTTATTTAACTAAATTTCACAAATAACAATCTAATTTAACAATTACGTTATTTTTATTTTTTAACATTGATTCTTGCTTTATCATTTAATCAAAGTAGAAAAAGGGGTGTTTTCCTTGAAACTATCAAGAAGAAAGTCATTCATTTTTTCCGTTGTTATTGTATGCTTCCTATTATTCTTTGGACCGATCATTTTTTCATCTATTTCTGGCGCTCAGACACAAATTGAAAAAAATGCACAACAAGAAAATCAAGTGACGATTCACGGTGAAGACACTCTTACCATTACAACTACTGATTCTTTTCGTCCGGAACAATACTACAAAGCTGTTGATGATGAATACCAGCCAGTCAAAATGAACTATACGGATGTCAACGCTAATGATCCAGGACGATACGCCTTGACCTTAACAGCAAAAAACGATGAGGATCATGCCAAACGAACGGTCCTTATTATCGTAAAAGAAAGAAAAATCCGAAAAAAAGAGACGACCGAAAGCCAACCACCTATCTCTTCCACCTCAAAAGAGACCGCAAAGGAACCAGCCAAAAGTTCAGCACCACAGTCTCAAACAGAACCCAGTTCTTCCACAGCAGCTCCACAAATTGCAGAGAGTACACCAGAAAGTAGCACACCTCCATTAGATCAAGAGCAATCTACACAAGGTACGCCGCAAGCCGCGGCCCCAGAAGCAGCACAACCAGTTGTTGAGACACCTGCTCCGCAACCTGCAACTCAACCAAATCAACTTTCTTTTCACGGCCAATCTCTGCCTTATATAAATGCCGGACAAGGCAGTGGGCAAGGAGTCATTAATGGCGGTTCTATCGCCGCAACTTGGGGCGGAAATCCTACACAATCTGGAACAGATAATCAAAATACTCATTTTATTGGACACAATCCCGGATTTTTTTCACCAGTATTATCTCTCAGCGCAGGTGATGCCATCACAGTTACCGATGGTGTCGGCAATCCAACTACCTACATAGTCAATGGATTAATCAACGTTGATGACAGCGGTAGAGATATCAATTCTGGTCTAGACAACTGGGATCAAATCACTTCTGCCGGCGGAGGCGAGCGAATCACCCTGCAAACGTGCCTCGGAGACTCAGTAAATCTAATCGTTTTTGCGCAAGCATAAGAAGAACAGGCTGATAGGAAAAATATCAGCCTGTTCTTTTTATTTTTCTTTCTATAGAGTAACGAACAATATGAGCAATGAGCATCGTCAGGAAAACAATCGCAGTCACAACCTTTATTCCTGTTGGTATATATCCTGGCGGTCCGCCAATCCCTCTAAGGTTACCTATCACAATCAAGCATAACCCGCCTAAGTTATAGGTAATCAAAAGCAGCTTATTAATCTTTCGGATCCTTTCTTCCATCATCCTCTCCCCCATTCGCACTAGGTATTCCATACTGATTTCTAAAATTTTGTGAATCAGCTAAATAATCTAAAAAACTGGGTTTGGCTTGTCCTAACAGAACATCAATACTTTTTCGATAAAGTTTGCTAAGGGCGATCAACTGATCATAATCGGGGGCACTCTTATTCAACTCCCACTTAGAGACCGTTTGCGGAGTGACATGTAATAGTTCAGCAATTTGTTTTTGACTCATTCTTTTCCTTTGACGAAAATATCTAAGCTGTTCACCGATCTCAACCATTGTCCTCCTCCCTTTCATTTCTCTCTTCTTACATATATTATACAATGGAAAACTTCGAGTTTACTACAAATCATTGATAGATGATTCGTTGAAGAGACGAAAAAAGAACGCAACAGATCGTTGCGTTCTTGATAACTAGCTAATTCTAAAAAATATTCATTTCATTTCGTGTACGATTCAGCTAAACAGCTGTTTAATAATAATACCATTTCTCTCTTTCAACCAAAAACTGTAAAAAAAGCAGAACCGTCACCTGACAAATCAACAAAGCTGATTTTTATGTAAGATTTGATGTGGCAGCCGCCATTGTCTCGATGCCGACACTAATCCGTAAAGCGGCGTCAACTTCTGCCATCAAACAACGATCTAAATGACAAACTTTTTCTTTCAAACGACATTTGTCGATCGTGCGAATCTGCTCTAACAGAATGACCGAATCTCGTTCAATTCCGGTCCCATTTGATTTGATCCCGATATGTGTTGGTAATTTAGGTTTCGCCATTTTTGCCGTAATCGCAGCAATGATAATTGTTGGACTAAAGTGATTACCCAAATTATTCTGAATCACCAACACCGGACGAATCCCACCCTGCTCAGAACCAATGACTGGCGATAAATCCGCAAAATAGATATCACCACGTTTAACCATAATATTCTCCTTACTCCTTTTAATGTAATCATTTTTTTAAAGAAAAAAATGATTCGATGTTCATACCGTATATCATTCCTCTACACACTTTTTGCCTCGTGAGATTTGTTTCGTGATCCTAGCGCTCAGCGGTATTTACTGCGAAAAGAGGAACTGACATCCTTACTCCTTTTAATGTAATCATTTTTTTAAAGAAAAAATGATTCGATGTTCATACCGTATATCATTCCTCTACACACTTTTTGCCTTGTGAGATTTGTTTCGTGATCCTAGCGCTCAGTAGTATTTACTGCGAAAAGAGGAACTGACATCCTTACTCCTTTTAATGTAATCATTTTTTTAAAGAAAAAAATGATTCGATGTTCGTGCCGTATATCATTCCTCTACACGTAAAATAGCTAACTCCTCTTAGAGTAATTATTTTTCTAAACCCATGAAAAATAATGTTTATTTGTCGCTACGCATACCATTTCTCTAATCGCAATAAATCGTGAAGAGAAACTGACAAAGAGGAGTGGACATCCTCTCAAAGTTTAGAAATACTTTTTGCAATTACTCTTGATAAATTCTCGGTACACGTTCCGAAAGCATACAACACACCTCATAATGGATCGTACCTAGATGATCTGCTACATCTTGCATCGTGATTTCTTGCCCATTGTTCCTACCGATCAACGTGACTTTTGTTCCTACCTTAAACTTTCGCGGTAGACGGATCATTAATTGGTCCATGCATACTCGACCAATAATTTCACAGAACTCACCATCCACTAGCAATGAGAATCCTTGCATCTTCCGCAACCAACCATCCGCATAACCAATCGGAATCGTTCCGATCCATTCTTTTTCCGGTGTGTCATAGGTTTTTCCGTATCCTACACCTTCGCCCGAAGCCAATTCTTTGACTTGGATCAACTCAGACACTAATTCCATCACCGGTTTTAACGGGTAGGTCTCAGGCAATTCGTGACCTGAAGGATTCAGGCCATACATTCCTACACCGTAACGAATCATATTTCCCGGCATTTCTTTATCATGCCATAGCGCTGTCGCACTATTGCTTGAATGAACGTAACGCGGCAGATGATCCAACGCATCAATTACTTCATTAAAACGGTCGGCTTGTTTGTGCCAATAAGATGTATCTTTTTCATCTGCTGTCGCAAAGTGAGTAAACAATCCCTCCCAAATCATATTGGGTGACGCTTCAATTATTTCCGCTGCCTCCTTTACTTCTTTTGATGTTAGAAAACCGATACGTCCCATCCCAGTATCTGCTTTGATATGAATTTTGATCGGCGCCGTCGTTTCTTCTAAATCTTTCAATACTTCTTGAGCTTCAATCAACCATTCTTTAGTTGCAACAGTGATCGACAGATCGTAATCGACAACCAATGATAAATAGCTTGGAAATACAACACTCAACACTAAGATCGGTTCAGTGATTCCCGCTTCTCGTAATTCGATCGCTTCATCTAATGTCGCTACACAAAATCCAGTCGCTCCTACTGATAGGGCCATTTGTGCGGTAGCAATTGCTCCATGGCCATAGCCGTCTGCCTTAACTACAGCAAATAATTCAAATCCTTCTGGCAAACGATCAATTTCATTTTTAATATTCTCTCTCAATGATTTCCTATGTATGATGGCTCTTGTAGGTCGATGATAAGTTACAACCATAAACTAAGTGTCCTTCTTTCTATTCCTCTAGCAGTACTTGTGCAATTGCTAGTTCCTCTGTGTGGGTCAAGCTGACAAAAACCTTCCCCTGATGAGGTGATTTTGTAAAGGCGGGTGCACCATGATCATCACGTAAAATTTCTAAATCCTGAAAACTGACTTTTCCAATGCCGGTTCCCCAAGCTTTGGAAAAAGCTTCTTTACATGCATACCGTCCTGCTAGAAATTCTACCTGACGATGAGGAGAATGGCTAGCGAAAAGGGTCTGTTCCGCTGGAGTTAATATTCGTTCGATAAAATGCGGACGGCGTTCAATGATTTTTGCGACCCGCTCCAATTCAGTCGCATCGATCCCGATTCCTTTAATCATACTCTCAACCCTTTCAAGTAACATCTTTATTTTACCAAAGACTTCTTTAAATGCTACGATTTTTTTTTAATAATTCATTCAAAGTCCTTTATATCAAGAAAAAAGCCATCAATCAAAAAGATCGATGGCTTTGACAGTTATGCGTGAACTAGTCGTTTGTATTCGTACGGATCACAAATCCGCGCTTTTTGTCGTTATTGCGATTTGTATTTTTGTTGTTGCTGCGTGATTTGTTACCGCCGTAATTTTTGTTTTTGTTACGGTCACGGTCGCCGCCGCGATCTTTACGGTAATTGTCTTTACCACGGCCGCCGCCACGGTTATTACCGCCGCCGCGCTTGCCGCCACCGCCGCGATTGAAACCGCCTTTTTTATTTGAAGGCAATGGGCGTTCTGGCGTGATTTTTACTGGCACAGAATCTGCAGGATCTTTAGCCGTTGTTTTCAATAACAATGCGACTAACTCTTCTGGAGAATAAGCTGCCAATAATTCCTGCGCAGACTCATTATATTTTTCTAAACTATCGGAAGTTTCTTCCATTTGGCTTTGGATTTGTTCCATTGCCGCACCTAATTGACCCTTGAAGGCTTCTTTTTCGGTTGGCGGACGCATCGGATTCATGCGTTTTTTCGTCAAGTTTTCAATGACATGCAAGTAACCCATTTCGTTTGGTGTAACGAAAGTCACTGACATACCACCTTTACCAGCACGGCCAGTACGACCAATACGGTGAACATAGCTTTCTGGATCTTGTGGAATATCGTAATTGTACACATGTGTCACACCTGAAATATCTAACCCACGAGCAGCTACATCTGTTGCTACAAGGATGTCAAGATCCCCACGTTTAAACGAACGCAATACGCTCATTCGTTTTTGTTGTGATAAATCGCCGTGGATTCCCTCTGCTTTATAACCGCGAGCTTCTAATCCACGTGCTAATTCGTCAACACGACGCTTCGTACGACCAAAAACGATCGCTAAATCAGGGGTTTGAACGTCAAACAAACGAGTCATGACATCGAATTTTTCATAATCTTTTGCTCGAACATAATATTGATCAATCAAATCAGCCGTCATTTCTTTAGCCTTGATTTTCACATGTTCAGGAGCTTTCATAAACTTAACGCCGATTTTCTTGATTGCATCAGGCATCGTTGCTGAAAACAACAATGTTTGGCGTTGTTCAGGGACTTTACTGATGATTTTTTCGATATCTTCTAAGAAGCCCATGTTTAACATTTCATCAGCTTCATCTAAGACAAGTGTTTCAACGGTCTCTAATTTCAAGGTGTGGCGATTGATATGATCCAGCATCCGACCAGGCGTTCCTACTACGATCTGTGGGCGATCTTTCAATCCACGAATCTGACGACCGATATCTGCGCCGCCGTATACAGCTTGGACGCGAATTTTTTTATCACGGCCTAAGCGATATAATTCTTCCTGTGTTTGGATCGCTAATTCACGTGTTGGTGCGATAACTAGTCCTTGTAAAACATTTTTCGTTGCGTCAATCTTGTTTAACATCGGCAATCCGAAAGCGGCTGTTTTACCAGTACCTGTCTGTGCTTGCCCAATAACATCTTTTCCATCTAATGCTAATGGAATTGTTTGTGCTTGGATCGGTGTTGCTTCTTCAAAACCTGCGCGTTCAACCGCAATCAATAGTTCTGGTGATAATTTTAGTTCTTTGAATTTCAAATGATATCCTCCTAATGTCTGTTGACCTTATCATTTAGAGCGTATGGTTTGGTATCCACGTTCAGTCTGCAACTGTCCCTTTAGTTGCCGTCCTTGGCGATACTACCGAAAAACCGCTCCGCGAAGTCAGGCGGAAGGATCATCTCTCACAAAAAGTGGCTGAGACATTGTTCAACTGAAAAATGCCCCAACCGCTTCTCAAAAATAATTGGTAAGCCAACGAAACAATCGCTAGCGAATCTTTAATTTATTGGATGACTCATTCAATCATTACTTCATTTCTCGGCAATGGCTCATTTTAGCACATCATTTCGTTTTCTGCAAGTTTTCACTATTTCTGCAATGCCTCAACGACCTCTATTAAGCCTAGCCCATTACTGCCTTTCAATACGATGCTGTCCGTCGGTTGTAAACTGTCTTTGACTGCTTGTAGCATTTGAGCTTTATCCGCTTTGGCATAATAATGAACCGACAATGCTGGATAACGATCCGCTAAGGCTAGCTTCAGACCTTTTATTTCATCGCCATATAAATAAATTTCTTGAAAGTCTTGATCATTGATATGCTCTACCATATTAACATGAAGAGCATATGAATCTGCGCCTAACTCCAGCATATCTGCTAGAACTGCTAAACGACGTCCTTCCGTCGGTAATTTTGCAAAGGTATCTAAGACTAAGCCCATCGCTGTGGGATTAGCATTATAAACATCGCTCAAAATATCCGCCCCATTGCTGGCTTTCAACCATTCTGTGCGATTCTGAGTAACTTGAACATAGGCCAAACCTTGAAAAATTTCATCGGTACTTACATCGAACCAGCGACCGATCGCCATCGCAATCAATGCATTTTGCACATTATAACTGCCAGGTAATGGAATTTGATACCCATTATCATCAACTGAAAAAACGGTCGCTCCTTTATTCTCATTCAGAATTGTAGCAGACAGATCACCTTTTTGGATGCCGACTGTTTCCACTGTTTGCGAAAGCGAATGGGTACGATCTTCTAATAGCGGTTCATCAGCAGGAATAACCAACAGACCATCCGACGCCAATCCTGTGGTTATTTCCATCTTAGCATCCGCGATTTTTTCACGTGAACCTAGGTTTTCAATGTGGGCCTCACCAATAATCGTGATTGCCGCAACATCAGGTTCTGCTAGTTCTGATAAGACACTGATTTCACCAGCATGATCCATCCCCATCTCCAAAATCAACTTTTCCGTTCCTTCTGGCATGTGTAAAATCGTGTAAGGTAAGCCGATATCGTTGTTGTAATTGCCTTGTGTTTTATACGTCCGAAACTTTTGGCTAAGGACCGATTCAGTCATATCTTTAGTCGTGGTTTTTCCATTTGAGCCTGTAATCGCAATTACATCTGGATTTTCTTCTAATAAATAGTAGCTTGCTAACGCTTGAAAGGCTGACAGCGTATCCTTAACTAAGATTACTGCGATACCTTCAGGTGCAGTCGCTGGATCATTGCTCCAAAGCGTTGCAGTCGCTCCGTTTTCAATTGCCTTTGATACAAACTCGTGGCCATCATTTGTTCCCTGTAACGGAACAAACAGATCGCCGGCTTCAATTTTTCGTGAATCGAATTCGACACCAGTAACGGTCACCTCATTTTCCGTCAGTACTTCCCCTTGAACGGCCTTGCTGATGATTGTCGTTGTAAAATTCATGGTGTTCCTCCCAAATTTTTGTTTCTGACTACAGTAAACTTCCTACCATCATATAATAATAGTTTGATAAGCCCGACGTTAAAAGGAACTTGAAACATCATTCATACCGAATCATGTCTCAAGTTCTGCTTGCTGCTTAAACAGATAGTTAATTATTCAAAGGCAGCCTGCAATTCGTAACGCTTCGTACCCAACTGAATCAATTCTTCAATCAAATCGCCATATTTCAATCCCATATTTTCCCACAATAATGGATACATACTAAATTTGGTGAATCCAGGCATCGTATTCAATTCATTCAGGAACAATTCATTTTTATTGGTCAAGAAGAAATCGCAACGACTAAGTCCTGATCCGCCTAGCATTGTGTACGCTAATTTGGCATAATCTCGTGCTTTTTGCATCACTTCTTCTGGTACTTCTGCTGGAATCGCCATTTGGATCGTGTTGTCGATGTACTTCGCATTATAGTCATAAAACGCTACTTCTTTCACAACTTCACCTGGTAAAGTCGTTCGTACATCATCATTTCCTAAAACAGCAACTTCAATTTCACGCGCGTCAATCCCTTGCTCGACTAAGGCACGAGAATCGTAACGATACGCTTCTTGAAGAGCATTTTGTAGTTCTTCACGATTTTCCGCTCTTGTAATCCCTACACTCGAGCCCATATTAGCTGGTTTGACAAACATTGGATACAATAACGTCCCTTCACATTTGTCAAAGATTTGTTTTGGATTTTCTTTCCATTGATTTTTCAAAACTGGCACATAAGGAACCTGTGGAATACCGGCTGCTTGCAGAATATATTTAGTCATAATCTTGTCCATAGCACAAGTGCTAGTCATCACACCAGCACCAATATAAGGCATGTCCAATGTTTCTAAGAATCCTTGAATCGTTCCATCTTCACCATTAGGTCCATGCAAAACTGGAAAAACAATCGCGTTGTCTTCTTTGATATCGCCGGGAGCAATCACCTTGCCGTTGAACCCTTCAACCTCATGTCCAGTTGGATCCCAAGTTAATCGCAACGCTTCATCTGTTTCTGGTGCTTCCGTTAACAATGGGCCTTTGACCCATTGGCCGGTTTTATCGATATAAATAAGTTGTACTTGATAATAGTCAAAATAAACCGCAGAAATAACTGAAAAGGCCGACAAAATTGCTACATCGTGTTCTGGACTTTTCCCACCATAAAGTAAAATAATTTTCAACTGAATATCCTCCGTTACTTTCTGATCCCTAACATTTTAGCACAAAAATCAAAATCCCCAAAAAGAAATTTTACAAGTATTACAAAGCCTATCATTTAGATTACATTAAAGACTGTTGAATCAAGCTTTCCAGCACACCCTTAAAATGTGATCGATCTTCATTAGTAAATGGTTTAGGCCCTTTCGTGCGTTGTTTTGCTTGGCGCATCTTGCTGCCAATAAATCGCTGTGTCAACAAGGCATCGATGTTCATCTGAGTATATTCCAAACCAGTTTGATGTAAGACATGAGCTGCTTTCGCCAATGTCAAAGAGGCCAGTCCGTAATCTTGAGTAATCAAAATATCATCTGAGTGAATGACGGACACAATCTTGAAATCCGCCGAATCGGCACCGCGATCAACATAGATAAATTCTACAAAATCTGGATACTCCTTTTTTGAATAATGGTCAATACTAGTTACGATCACTACCGGAAGCGCATATTTTTCAGCAACTATGATAGTTGTATCCTTTACCGGCGATCCATCGCCGTCAATGATCAAACGCATGTTTTCCACTCCTTCCAGCCAGCCAAAGCCCAATTAATAAAATCAAGATCGAGATAAATTTAACTATGTCCATTGTGGCAAGGATTTCTGGTGTGTGCAAGCTGCGCAACAAAAAAATATCTTTGATCGGCAGATTTTTTATTTGTAACGTTACGAGCATTAGAAACATCAAAATGAATTGATGGGTAATGCTTCCTTTATTCGATGTCGAATATTTTGCAGTCAGACGTTGTTGTGTATCGATGCTTTCCGTTTGATAGTACAGCCGATTCAGCCAAGCACTCGTTCCCTTTTGAAAAAATGTCAGAACAAAAATTGCCAATGGGAATAGGAACCGCACACTTAACAGCAACAATCCTACTGATAAGCCAGCAATTTGGACAAGCAACTCATTTTTGAAATATTTACGAACCTTTCCGGCTAAAACCAATGAACTAATCACTCCCAAAAGATAAGGTAGAAACAGATACATTCCTTGGGAAGCTGCTCCTTTATATACCGCAACGTAAAAAGCGCCAAAAAGAAAAATGAAATTCCCCAGCATTCCATTTAGAAAAGTCAGCGCATTTTGCCAAAATGGAAGCTTCCAACGATTTTTAACTTGGTTGACTACAAGGATAGCGACCATAAAAATACCAGCAAATAAAAGAATCGCTTGATTCAGTAACGATTCGCTAAACAACAATCGACCACTCCGTAATAGAAAAAGGGCAATAAAAAATAGAATGAACCAAATCAGTTCTGAAATAGAGAAAACATGCTTCGTCAACTCTTTAAAATCCATCTCATAATGCGGATAATGCTTTACTGTATGGTAAGCAAATACATAATAAAGTGTAACAATACTTGGTACAATCACCGCTTGTACAGGAAAAACGAGCGTCGTCCCAAAGAATAAGGGCAATAAGACAATCAACGCAACTAGATAATGCCGACTGCTCATTGGTTGAAAGCCCTTGGTTTTTTCAAAAAAATTCACACTTGTATTCGCCGGCGGTAGCCAAGCAGCACTCAGCCCTAAAAGGGCACTGCCAAATAAATAGAATGTAAAATGTAAAGCCCCGATCAAAGTTAAAAAGGCGCCGATGCCTCCTAGTAAAAGCGAAACCATCAGCAAAGTGTATTGATCAATGGAACGATAAAGCCCGCGAATCAAAAAATTCCTGTGACTCGAAATGTGTAGAATAAAACAAAGGGTAAAACGGTGATCGACAATCGCACATCAAACAAATGCATAAATAATAAATAAGGAATGACGATCATCGTATTCGCTAAAACAAAGGGTGTCGTCTGTGTAAACTGTCGTAAAAAATTTTTAATTGTTTCCATCAAAAAATATCCTTCCATTAGTAAGGAATCAAAGTCATCGCTTTTCGAAATTCCTTGACTAAATGTTTCTCTTTATACGCGTTAAATTCCGCCTGATGCTTATTCAATAAGCTGCGCATTTTCATTGGAATAAAAATCTCTGCCAATTGATTATCCAATACAAAATCCCGCGTAATCCCCCATTCATAATAATAACCCAACGGACGACAGCTATAGATCGTGTCTTGGATCATTTGATCTTCGAAGCGACGATGGGTATGTCCAAAAACAACATGCTGAACATTTGGATAATGATCCAATAATTCACCTAACGCCTGCGAGCCTAAAAAAGCATTCAGTTTGTTCCAGATTTGATATTTGCCACTTAAATGAACGATAAACTCTTCCTTTGGCACAAAATGCGTGACTAAAATAACTTGATATTTTTTTCGCGCTAAATCATCCAGTACACTACGTAATTGTCGCAAAATTGCTTGATCCACTGTTTGATCGTCCGAAAAACGTTCAATAATCCGATCAAACCAATAAATATTTTTAATAGAACGAATCTGCTGCGAATCGTTCAATTCAGAAAATCCATAATCATACCACCCATTAAAACCCAGCAATACCGTTCGTTGATTAAGCGGCAGATAACGCAAATTTAAAAAATGGCTGTCAGGGTAATGTTCAATCATCTGTTCCCCTTTGATATTTCCCATCTCATGATTTCCCAGATTGAAGGTCGTTGGTATCCCACGCTGGCGAAAAAATTGATTGACTGCCAGTGTCTCGTCGATCTTATTGGCAGTATCTCCAGCAAAATGCAGACGCGTCGCCTCTTGTTCGCGTAACAGCGTAAAAAGTTTTGTCAATTCGGCTTCCCCGAAGTGATTAATATCTGCATGTAGATCCGTAATCACAGGTAATTTACCCATATCACTGCCTCCTTCCCGTCTACTTTACACAAATCACTGCAATAATGCGAGTCAAATGCTGAATCCAGCCGCAGGATTTTTTAGGTCTGTGCTATACTTATTTTAAAGAAAGAATTTAAGGAGGAGATTATAATGGCTACTTACCAGAACCTTCAAACCGATTTATTGCAAGCGCTTGATTTACACGTGGATATCTTAAAAGAAGTCAATGATATCAAAGCAGAAGAAATTCCTGCGTTTTTATTTATGATGCGCAGTCTCGGATTCATGCTGGATCGTGCTGCTCTAGTTTTAGCCAGTGGCGATGACGAAGAAATGTACTACATGATGTTCCAATATTATAGCTTATTGAAAGAATTGAAATTGAATTTAGCGATGAATTATCCCTATGCTACACTTCAAGAAGAACCTCTAATTGATACCGTAGCCCAATTTCCTGACACTTACGAAAAAGAAATGAAGCTTTGGTGGGAAGAGAAAACTGGCTTAGTTGTTGAATCAACGAAGCAAACTCTGGAATTGGAAGAAAAGTAATGCGAATCGCTGTATACTGCGGCGCACATTTAGGCTCTGAGCCAGCCTATCAGGAAGCCGCAAAAAAAATAGGATTTTGGATCGTTGAGAATAATCATGAACTCGTCTATGGCGGCAGCAAACTGGGGTTAATGGGTGTGGTAGCTGATAGCGTTTTAGAATTGGGTGGTACAGTAACAGGGATCATGCCAAAGTTTTTACAAGATCGCGAACGCCTCCATACTGGCTTAACTCATATGATTACTGTCAATGATTTGGATGAGCGTAAAAAAACTATGATGCAACAGGCGGACGTTTGTTTGGCTTTACCAGGCGGGATCGGTACATTAGAAGAAATCAGCGAAGCTTACTCATGGGCGCGCGTTGGACAAAATAATAAGCCTTGTATTTTCTTTGATGTAAAAAATTATTATCGTCCATTACGAGAGTTTTTTGATCAGATGGTAGAAAAAGAGTTTTTATCCAACATCGATCGTCAGTTAGTTTTGTTTTCTAATTCACTTTCCGAAATCGATACCTTCATTCAACGTTATTACACAAAATAATCCACGCGGGCTAAGCCGCGTGGATTATTTTTTAGATAGCCATTTCAGGATATAAGAAGCGCAGCACATCTACAGTTAAGCGACGGCTCTTGCCGATGTATGGGTAGATATGCATATGCATCATCGGATTGAAGTTAGCCTCGATAATCCCATAATCTTCTTGTGTCCCATAGGGTTTATCTTTATCTGGGATAATCAAATCAATTCCGCTAATACTTGCACCTAATACTTCCACCGCATCGATCGCTAATTGCTTATAGCTTTCATGGATCTCATCCGTAACATCAATCGAGTCTCCACCAGTCGACACATTGGAGTTTTCGCGTAAGAAGACTTGCTGATCTTTTTCAGGAACACTATCGATCCGTAGACCTTGTTCCTTCAACATCAATTGTTCTAAGTCACCTAACTGGATTTTTTCCAACGGCGACCGATGATTTGTTCCACGTAAAGGATTCGTATTCTTTTCGGCTACCAGTTCTTCAATCGTATGCTCACCATCACCAATAACATTTGCAGGAATTCGCAATAAGACCGCCTTCACCTGATGATCAATTACGAAAAAGCGATATTCCGTCCCTGGAAGAAACTCTTCGATGATGATTTCTTCATCTTCAGCAAACGCAATCGCCAAACCGGCATTAAAATCAGTTATCGCTGTCTCCCCTTTAAAGATTGTGATACCTAAACCATAATTCGTTGATTTTGGTTTGATCACAAAAGCTTTTTGAGCGAAACGAGGATAAGATTTTTTCGCCGCTTCGATTGAACCAAACGTTTCACCGTCCGGCACACGAAATCCTGCGCGAGCTAGGACTATTTTAGTGACCGTTTTATTCGCCATCAGTAATGGCGCAATATACGTATCTTTGCTGGTCATATTCCCATTCTTTACTAATTCTTGATGATCATTATGCTGCAACTTCACGAACTGATCTTGACGATCCAATACTTCAGTCTCAATCCCTTTTTGAATTGCGTCAAATAAGAGGTTTTGTGTTGATAATTCCATTTCTTGGAATCCAGCCAGTTGATATGGGTGTAGCCAAGCCTGATCATAAAACTTGCGGCCTAGTTCCGTCGCCACTGCAGCCTGGCCTTCCGTTTCATCTAACGCAAGGATTCTCGCCGCCAAAGTTTCTTCTGGATGCTCCAGCCAAACTTGATATTTTTTAATCAAATCCGTATTCTCTAACTCTAGTTCATCAGCCATTTGCAGCATTTCAGCAAAAATCGTTTGCCCCTCCGCTAAATGACCTGTTGGTTTCGTGGGATGCTCTAACGAAACCTCATCACTAATACGATTGCCTTCTGCAACCCATTCATCAGCTGATAATTTTTCGTCCGTCCATAACAAATAAAGCATAAATAAATGAATAAACTCAATTTCATCTGCGTCTATCCCCACACGGTCAAAAGGGTTCAAGTCAATATTACGCAACTCTACATATCGAATTCCTGTATGAAAAAGATCCGCCACCTTTTTTCCGCCTCGCATACGAATCGGTGCATAGAATTCTTTTTCTTCTGACAAGCGCCCTTGCGCAACATTTTCCGCCAAATCATCACTGTAACGAGTTAACGTTTCATATGATACTTGCACGTCAGGCTTGTTCACATACCCATATTGGCTAGTTCGAATACTCCGGACTGGCTCTTTCGGGCGGTCTTCATCATCAAAGTAACGATCCTCACTTAATGGACTTGCACCAAATAAATAAGTTAGAAGCCAGCGATAACGTAAAAAGTTACGGGCAATTTTCATATATAAACGGGTTTTAAAATTCTCCATAGAAAATTCTTCCGTTTGTGCTAAAAACAATTGATTAACTAAGTCTAAACCATATTCGAAATTGAAATGAATCCCGCTCACCATTTGTTTTCGTTTGCCGTATTCCCGCGCCAAATAGCGACGATATAGAACATCCGCATGACGTTCCAGTTTCGCTATCTGAATATCTTCCTCTTTTTCAGGAAGCACCGGCGGCATGGAGAATGGCCACATCATCTCATCTTTTGACATACTACGTTGTGCCACATCGTGAATTGCTTCTAAATAGGCCAACACCTCATCAACTGATTCAGTGACTGGTGTAATCAATTCTAGTTGTGTTTCAGAAAAATCTGTTTGAATATAAGGATGAAAGCTCCGGTTTCCTACAGAGGCTGGATGATCTGTTTGTACTAAATCACCATTCAATGTGACCCGTTGACTTTCTTTTTCAATACCATAACGCGCTTGCAACAAAAAAGGTCTTACCTTTTCTTGTGCCATCATTTTTTTTGTATTCATTTGTCCATAGCCCTCCCAAGCTACATTATATAGAAGAACACCCAGAAACAGAACGGAAATGCTTAAAAAAGGATAGTATTAAAGATGAAAATATAATTAAATAATAATAACAATATAATTAATCGACAAGTAATCGCAGCTTGCACGTTTTTAACAAAAGAATGGAGGCCTCGCATATGCACAAAGAAAAACAATCAACGATAAATGATACGTCTCATCTATGTCAGAAAACTGAGCCAAAAAATTTTGAGATGTTGCGCCCACATCGCCAGCATCAATTCCATTGCGACGAGGTCCATAGAATAATGGATGCCAACGCGCGTCAAAATAATATCAGTTTACACGTTCCTCCACATTTTCAAGACATGCAAAAGAACTGCTGAGATTTTCTCAACAGTTCCTTTTTTACTCTTCTTTCAATAAACCTTTAAACAGTCCTACTGCGAAATCATTCGAATCAAACGCTTCGAGATCATTAAGTCCTTCACCTAAACCAACAAGTTTCACCGGTAAATGTAATTCATTGCGGATCGCCAGAACGATCCCACCTTTTGCGGTACCATCAAGTTTAGTCAAGACCAGTCCCGAAACATCCGTTGTTTCTTTAAATTGACGTGCTTGGACTAAAGCATTTTGTCCCGTCGTCGCATCAACAACCAATAATACCTCATGTGGTGCTGATGGAAATTCTCGTTGGATTACTCGCTTGATTTTTTCCAACTCATTCATCAAATTAACTTTATTTTGCAAACGTCCCGCCGTATCAATCAACAAGATGTCATAGTTTTCCTTTTTGGCCTTGTCCACCGCATCGAAAACTACTGCAGCAGGATCGCCGCCAGCATTTCCCCGTACAACTTCCACGCCAGAACGTTCACCCCATACTACGAGTTGATCGATCGCACCGGCACGAAAAGTATCAGCGGCTGCCAACAGAACTTTTTTCCCTTCATTTTTGTACTGATTTGCCAATTTACCAATACTAGTCGTCTTACCAGTTCCGTTAACGCCGACAAATAGTATCACACTCAATCCGTCATCTTGCAGATTGATCTTATTATTTTCATTGACACCTTCCGCTTCATAAATATCAACTAACTTTTCAATAATGACATTTTGAACCTGAGCGGGCTTCTTCACGTTTTTCAATTTAACTTCTTGTCTTAGTGAATCTGTCAATTTAATGGCCGTATCGAAACCGACATCGGCACCAATCAAGGTTTCTTCTAACTCCTCAAAAAAGTCTTCATCCACTCGGCGGAAACGAGCAAACAATTCGTTCATTCGATCGCCAAACGATTTACGCGTCTTTTCAAGACCCTTATCGTATTTTTCTTGAACCGTCTCATTCGTTTCCACAGCATCTTCCGGATCAATGATTTCTGACACTGTTTCACTTTCTACTGGTGTTTCCACAGTTTCACTTTCTGTCGCTTTTTCTTCAACGTTCACCTGATCAACTGATGTTTCTTCACTAGTCCCCGCCAGATCGTCAAAAGTTTCAACCGTTTCTGTTGCTTCAAGTCTGTCTGGTTCTGACATTGATACTTCTTGCGAAGGTGTATCTAACGACTCCGCAGTTTCCTCAAGTACTTCTTCAATCGCTTCGTCACTATTCTCAGTCATTTCAGCAGCAGCATCTTCTGTAATTGGTGTTTCCGTTACATCTTTTGTTTCTGCGCCATCTCCGGTATCAGAGATCTCTTTATCTTCAACGACTTCCTCTTGTTTTTCAGGCTCTTCATTTTGTTCACCAGTGAAGGCTTTTTTTATGCGGTCAAATAATCCCATTTAAAATCCCCCCTTATCAAATAAGTCTAATCATTCAATTCATCAAATACAAATTTCTGAATGGCATGTGCAACGCCATCAGCCTGATTGGTTCTAGTCACAAAATTTGCAGCAGACTTAACACCGTCCGTCGCATTTTCCATCGCTACTCCCATACCAGCGTAGTTGATCATTGACAAATCATTGGCTTCATCACCTAATGCCATCATTTCATGTGCCTCGATGCCAAGATGTTGTCCTAATACTGAAAGGCCAAAAGCTTTTGTTACACCTCTTGGCATAAATTCTAATAGATTTGGTCGAGTCTTGAAAATCTCAAAACGATCATATTCTTCCGTTGGAATCAACTGGATCTTTTGATCCAAATATTCAGCATCAATTGCGGCAACAACTTTATTGTACAGCGTATCTTCTGTTAATGCGTCAAGCGTTTTCGGAGCATAGGTCAGTGCCTTATTCAACGCCGGATAGATCGAAGGATGATCGGTCGCTGTTTCAAATTGAAAACACAACGCGTCAGACAAAACATCCATCGGCAAGTCAAGTTCTGCTAACAACTGATGGAGATGTTTTACCTCTGCCAACTCCATTGCTGTTTTCCCTAAAATTTCTCCTGTATTTGTTTGGATCAGACCACCATTGAATGTAATCGAGTAATCATCAGCATCAAGTAAATCCAGCTCTGCTAAGTAATCCTTGATTGCAATCAAAGGACGCCCCGTACAAATCACGATTTTGACTCCTCGCGCTTTTGCTTCGCCCAATATTTTTTTATTTGTATCGGAAATCGTTTTTGCATCTGTCAATAATGTACCATCTAAATCAATCGCAACTAACTTTATCATTCTAAGAATTCCCCTTCCTTCATTTGGAATTTCCCGTCTTCTTTTACTTCTTCAAGGCGTACCGAAATAATTTTTGAAACGCCCGATTCTTGCATCGTCACTCCATAGAGCACATCCGCCGCTTCCATTGTACCCTTACGATGAGTAACCACAATAAACTGCGTGTCGTTTTGGAAAGCACTTAAATAACGACCAAAGCGCGAAACATTTGCTTCATCTAAAGCAGCTTCGACCTCATCTAAGACACAGAATGGTACCGGACGAACCTGGATAATTGAGAATAATAAAGCAATCGCTGTTAATGCTCGTTCACCACCAGAAAGCAATGATAAACTTTGTAATTTTTTACCTGGCGGCTGCGCCTCGATCTCTATCCCTGTATTTAGTAGATCATCAGGATCTGTCAATACTAGTTCTGCTCGACCACCACCAAACATATTCGGAAAAACTACATTGAATTTTTCGCGGATCGCCTGGAAAGTCGTATAGAAACGAGTTTTGACCTCATCATCCATCTCATCCATTGTTTCAAACAACTGTTCTTTCGCCGATAATAAGTCATCTCGTTGAGTCGTAAGAAAGTCGTAACGTTCTTCGACCTGTTGATATTGTTCAATCGCATTTAGATTAACTGGACCTAGCTTTTCGATTGACTGTTTTAACCGGCTGACTTCGTTTTGCGCCATTTGTTGATCAATTTCAGGATTTGCCTGCGCTTCCGCTCCTTCAAAGGTCAAGCTGTATTCTTCTTGCAAATAAGCCAATGCATTATCCAATTTCAATTCATAACGATTTTTTTGAACATCAGCTTGCGATTGTCGTGCTAATAATTGTTTTTGTTCACGATTGGCCTCGGTCAAGTCGCTATCTGCCTGATCGACTTGATTTTGCAGGCTCTGACGCATTTCTTTCCATAGGTTCAGCTGCTCTTGTAAATGCTCTCGAGCAACAGCCAATTCCGTCAGTCGTTGGTTGAGGCTTTCTTCAGATTCTTCATGGTCTGATGAGTCACTAGAAAGTGCCAATAGTTGATTTTCCAGACTTGTGATCTGATCATCCATCTCATCAATCTGCATTTCAAAACTTAAAATCTGTCGTTCTAAATACAGCAGTCGTTCATCTAATACCGCATAATCTGCTTGTAAACGACTTAGTTCAGTATTAATATGGGCACGCTTTTCTTCTAATTGATCGCTCTCTTCATTCAATTGTTGAATCTCTTGGTTGATCTGCTCTTGCTGTGCCTTTAACTCGTTTTGCTGAATCTCCAGCGTTTCTTTTTGCGTTTGATAATCATTTAAGAAGCTTTCTAACTCCTTCGCTTCATAAGAGAACAATGTTTGCTCTTTTTGTAAACGGGTTAATTCAGTACTAACACGTTCTTCATCGCTCTGCGCTTCTTGATAGGCTAAACGCGTTTGTTCACCTTTGGAACGCAACGTTTCCAACGCATCCGTCTGCTCTGCCACTTTTATTTGCAATTCATGAACAAACTTTTCCTTCATTTGCAATGCCTGATTGATTTCTTCGTAACGCTTTGTCCATTCTTCCAACTCATGCCCTTGATTGAACAAATTCCCACGATTTCCTTGTTTCGTGGCACCGCCAGTCATGGATCCGCCAGCGTTCATCACATCTCCGTCTAAAGAAACCACCCGAACTTGATATCTTAATTGCCGAGCAAGCTGATTGGCGCTATTCAGATCCTTCGCAATCACGATCGCTCCCAATAGATTCTGCATAACAGACGCAACACTCTCTGGGAATGACACCAACTCACTAGCAACACCTAAAAAACCGTCTTCATCTTTGATTGCCTGATACTGACTAGCCCCTAAACTACGTGGTTTGATTGTCGTCAAAGGCAAAAACGTTCCACGTCCGCTGCGTTGCTTTTTCAAGAAAGTGATTCCTTGCCGCGCATCTTTTTCGTTTTCAACAATGATGTGTTGCGCTGATGCACCTAAAGCCGTCTCGATCGCCAATGTATACTCTTGAGGTACTTGGATCAGCTCTGCGACTGCACCAACGATTCCGCTTAGTTGCTCTTTATGTTTCAAGACACTTCGGACACCTTGATAAAATCCGCTATAATTCTCTTGAATTTCCTGCAAACTTTTTTGTCGTGCTCGTGCTTGTTGGACCTGACTCATCAAATCATACATCAGCTGTTGTTCTTTTTGCAGCTGATGCTGGGCCGCATTTTTTTCTTCTGCTAAGTGACGGTAATTTTCTTGTTCTTCTGTCAACTGCACTTCTAGAGCACGACTCTTAGCTTCTGCTGCACTTTGTTGTGCTGTCAACTCTTCTAATTGTTCTCGTAAAGCTTCATAACGCGTCATACTCTGTTGGTTTTTTGCTGTTTCTTGAGTGTATTGACGTTCTAAGTATTTCAACTCATTGCTGACATTTGCTGATTCTTGCATCAATTCAACGTATGTACCACGTAAGTCTTCCAATAATTCTTTTGGAGATTTTTTATACTTTTCTGCTTCTTCAGTTAATTCTTTGATTTTTTCTTCTAGTAAAACCTTTTCCGTCTGCTTCTCAGTTTGCTGCACTTGAATGTCTTGTAGATTTACTTGCGCCTCCGTTTTTTTCTTACGTTGTTCGTTTAAGGTTGTTTGATATTCTGCGCTAGATTTTTGAGTGTTTTTTGAGCGTTCGCTCAATAATTCTTTTTGCCCTTCTGCTTGTTTCAAAGCTTCAGATAAGTGCAGTAATTGCTGCTGACCAGTGTCTAACTGCTCATCTAGCGAACCTCGCTTTTCACGCAGGGTTCCCAGCTGTAGTTCCGTTTGTTGAATAAACCGGCTCTTTTCTTCGACTGTCGTGGACAATTCATCAAAATCATTCTTCGCTGATTGCCAAGCATCGCGCGTCTGTTTTATTTTAGCTACTGTTAAACTTACATCCGTCGCAGTCAATTCCTTTTTGAGCGTTAAAAACTCCTTAGCTGCTTCACTTTGAGCAGCTAAAGGAGTCAGCTGATCTTCTAATTCATAAATAATGTCCTGAACTCGACTTAGATTGTCTTCTGTCTCAAAAAGTTTTTGTTCCGCTTTGCGCTTTCGCTGTTTGTATTTCAAAACACCAGCAGCTTCTTCAAAAATTCCACGGCGATCTTCGGGCTTGCTAGAGAAAATCGCTTCGACCTTTCCTTGGGAAATAATTGAAAAAGATTCTTTTCCTAAACCGGAATCCATAAATAAATCTTGGATATCCTTCAAACGACAAGCCTTCTTGTTAATAAAAAAGTCGCTTTCGCCAGTTCGGCGATAGCGTCTTGTCACACTAACTTCGCTAAAGGCCAGCGGCAGGTACTGATCGGTGTTGTCTAATACAACCGTCACTTCCGCTATATTCAACTGCTTGCGAGATTCCGAACCAGCAAAAATAATATCCGGCATCTTGCCCCCACGCAAGCTTTTCGCAGATTGTTCCCCTAAAACCCAGCGAATTGCCTCAGTAATATTACTTTTCCCGCTCCCATTTGGTCCAATGACCGCTGTCACACCTTGTTCAAAGTCGATCTTAGTCCGATCAGCAAATGATTTGAAGCCAGCGATCTCAATTCGTTTTAAATACAAAATGTTCCTCCTAAAATTTCATAAAAAAGCTGCACGAACTTGCACAGCAAACGTAATTGCTGTGCACCTAAATTCAGGATTGCTCGCTAAGCCGGACATAAGGTAATACTTACAAGAAAAGTCCCTTTCCACAACTACTTATCATACTTAGGAAAACAGACTTACTTTGCAGTAATTTTTGCTAGTGCCTTTTCTGCTGCATCTTGTTCCGCCAATTTCTTAGATTTACCTTGACCTGAGCCGATCAATTGATTATCCGCGTAAACATCAATCGTAAAAATTCGTTCGTGAGCAGGTCCTTCTTCATTTACTAAACGATAGTCGATCGTTACATCTCCGCTTTTTTGTAAAACCTCTTGCAATCGTGTTTTATGATCCATTTCGCGTGTGAAGACACCCGCTTCAATCTTCGGAAATACGACTGTTCGGATAAAGCGAAGCGCAACATCATACCCTTGATCTAAATATAAAGCGCCTAAAAAAGCTTCGAATAAGTCACATAACAGTGCGGCACGATCGCGTCCGCCGGAATTCTCTTCGCCCTTACCCAACATAATATAATGATCAAAATGACATTCTTTCGCAAATTTTGATAAACTTTCTTCTCTTACAATTGCTGAACGCAAACGCGTCAAACGTCCTTCTGGCAAGTTTGGATAATGGTGATACAAATAGTCCGATACTTGAATTTCTAAGACAGCGTCCCCTAAAAATTCTAACCGTTCATTATCTGAAATATTCATATTACGGTGTTCATTCACATATGAAGAGTGGGTAAACGCCTGTTCCAATAGGTTCACATCGTGAAAGACGATGCCGTAGTTTTCTTTCAATTCATTGATCAACTGTGTATCCATGGGCTCATTCCTTTTTTTGAGATTTCCATCACACTTTATTATACTGTTTTTTCCACGAATTTTAAATCAGAAGTCGTGATCGTAGGAAATTTTCAAAAAATTTATCGAACTTTTCCTGTCTCCTTGAGAAAATGTTAAAGTAGAAAAAACGAGCGGAGGAACTTTAATGGAGAAACTTTCTGATGCACTATTGATTATTGATTTACAAAAAGGTGTCTGCTTCGATGATAAATTGATCGATCATTTTACTGATTTGGTTATAGAGATTAACCATCGTATTCAACTCTATCGTGAACAAGTAAAACCAATTATTTTTGTCCAACATTCTGATGAAGACCTAATTCCAAATACAGATGCATGGGAAATCATAGAAGAATTGGATCGGAAAGAAAACGATACGATCGTTCAAAAAACTCATGCCAACTCTTTTTATCATACTGACTTACAGAAAATCTTACAGCAACAACAAATCATCAGCTTGGAAATTTGCGGTGCTCAAACACAATATTGTATTGATGCCACTATAAAATTCGCACATGGCCTAGGTTACCAATTAACGATGCTGAAAAATACTTCGACAACTTACGACGACGATTTTCTTTCAGCGTCAGATACTATTGCCTTTTACGAAAACATTTGGAATAGACTTTTTTTGGATTTGATCCAATAAAAAAAAAACTCCGTCCTCAACGACGAAGTTTATCTTCAAAGTATTAAACAAATAAAAAGTGCGCCAGTAAAAACTGGCACACCATTTTTTTGTTAAGCTTGGTTGTTTTCCATAATGTAATCAACTGCAGCTCCAACAGTTTCAATTTTTTCTGCATCTTCATCAGAAATTTCTGTTCCGAATTCATCTTCTAATTCTAAAACAAATTCCATGATACTGATTGAATCTGCATTTAAGTCGTCTTTGATACTCAATTCAAGGGTCACTTTATCTTTATCGATTTCAAAGTGGTTTGAAATTATTTCAGCAACTTGGCTAAATACTTCTTCACGAGTCAACAACATTCACCTCCACCTGATCAACTAATATTCGTCTATGTTTTACCAGAAGGTCACAGTTCATTTTACTGATGTTTGACAGCTTTGTCTACCTTTTTTCAGAAATTCACTGACGCTTATTCGCCTTTAGGAGTTTCGAAAAACTGGACCAATTCACCGACAACATTCGTTTCTAACATCGTATGGATTTGATCGATGGTATTGGCTACCGCTTCTGGCCCCGTCGACCCATGTGTTTTAATGACTGGTGCCTTTAGACCAAATAATACTGCACCGCCGTGAGAGGAATAATCCAGCTTATCTTTTAGTCCGTATAATGTATCCTTCAACATCGCGGCGCCGAGTTTCCCTTTGACACCTGCATCATTGATACTGCCTTTTAGTAAGCTCATTAATCCCATCGCAGTTCCTTCGATCGTTTTTAAAACAGCATTCCCAGTAAATCCATCAGTAACAACGACGTCGGCTACACCGTTTAGAAGTTCCCGTGCTTCCACATTCCCAACAAAATTGATACTTTCCTCAGCTTGCAATAATTTGAATGCTTCTTTCGTCAATTCGCTACCTTTGGTTTCCTCTGTTCCATTGTTTAGCAGACCCACACGAGGCGACGTGATTCCCCGTACGCGTTTCGCATAGAAAGAACCTAAAACAGCGTATTGATGAAGATGTTCTGCCTTATTTTCTGCGTTAGCTCCAAGGTCTAACATATCAAACCCTTGATCGCCGTTCAATACAGGTAATGTCGACATCAATCCGGGACGCTCGATGCCCTTAATACGACCAACTACGAATAAGCCCGTTGCTAATAGAGCCCCAGTATTCCCTGCTGAAAAAATGGCATCAGCCTTACCTTCTTTGACTGCTTGAGCAGCTAAAACCATCGATGCCGTTTTTTTACGGCGAATCGCTTTAACGGGTTCATCATCACTATTTATCTTTTCATCCGTGTGGATGATTGTGATGTTTTTTTCGCTAGTGATATATTGACGAATTGCGTCTTCTTTTCCATATAATTGAAACTCGATCTCTGGATGTTTTTTTTGTGCGAGCATCACGCCCTCTACAATAGCTTGCGGTGCGAAATCGCCGCCCATTGCATCTACAGCAATTTTCATGAAAAAAATCTCTCCTTTTATTCCCAATGTATTCTTCCATTAGAGGGCTCGGCTTAATGCGAGTCATCAATAATGGGGCTGGCAGCCTTTGATTTTCTACAGTATATCACACTAGTCGAAGTATGTTTCACCAGTTTCGGTGGGTTTTAGGGTCTTCGCTAAAGGCTCGAAAGCTGGTTTCTCGCGCCAATTATCGATTTGCCAAATCTGATTTGCTTCGTCTCGCGCTACTTCCAATACATTCGCGTCATTTACAAGATCAGCAATCAAAAATTGCGGCAATCCGGATTGACGGAACCCAAAGACTTCACCTGGCCCGCGTAATTCCAAATCCTTTTCACTCAAGACAAAACCATTATTCGTTTCAGTCATGATCTTCATGCGCTCTTTACCCATTTCATTTTTCGGGCTGGCAACTAGAATACAATAAGAGGCATCCGAACCACGACCGACTCGCCCACGCAATTGGTGGAGCTGTGCCAAACCAAACCGATCCGCATCCATGATAAACATCACTGTCGCATTTGGTACGTTGACGCCAACTTCAATAACTGTGGTGGAGACCAAAATCTGACTTTGATTGTCCTTGAATTCTTCCATGATCGCATCTTTTTCAGTATTCTTCATTTTTCCATGCAAAAGATTAACCTGATAAGTTGGTGCATAATACTCCTTCAAGTGCTCATAAATCTCAGTTGCATTTTTCACATCTAATGCTTCAGACTCTTCAATCAACGGACAAATCACATACAGCTGATGACCGGCCTGTAATTCTTGTTTTGCCCAATCTAACGTATGCTCTAATTGTTTCGGCTTGATCCAACTCGTTTTAACTGGAATTCGCCCCGCCGGCATTTGATCAATAACAGAGACATCCATCTCACCATATGCCGTAATCGCCAATGTTCTCGGGATCGGCGTTGCTGTCATAAACAGAACATCTGGATGCAACCCTTTTTCTCGCAGAACTCTTCGTTGATTCACACCGAACCGATGTTGTTCATCAGTAATGACTAACCCAAGATTACCAAACTGTACATCATCTTGAATCAGCGCGTGTGTCCCAATCACTACATCGATTTCACCATTTTGCAGACCGGCCAAAATTGCACGACGCTCTTTAGTCTTAGTGGAACCAGTTAATAATGCTGTCGTCAATTCTAACGGATCAAATAATTGATTCAAACTTTCTAAATGCTGCTGCGCCAATATTTCTGTTGGTACCATCAAGGCACCTTGAAAACCCGCTGTCATTGTTGCATAGAGCGCGATTGCTGCAACGACCGTCTTTCCACTTCCGACATCCCCTTGCAGCAAACGCTGCATGTGTTTTTTACTCCGCAAGTCATAGCAAATTTCGTTGGTGACCCTTTTTTGAGCGTCCGTCAATTCGAAAGGCAGCTTTTGAGTAAATTGCTTCAGACGTTCCACATCGTAGCGAATCGCAATACCATTTTTCTCACTGCGTTCACTTTTCTTCAATCCCTGCATTCGCATTTGGAATAGGAAAAATTCTTCAAAAACCACTCGTCGTTTAGCCTGTTGGCTCTCAGTTGGATTTTTAGGAAAATGCATCGCTCGCATCGCTTGCTTTCTTGGCATTAATCGATATTTATCCAGTAGATAGTCAGGTAAATTTTCGGTTACCTGATCACCAAATTTTTCAAATGCAACTTTGATCAAATCAATTAAAGTACTCTGCCGGATCGCTTTAGTTACATGATAAATCGGTGCATACTCTTCCGTTTGTTTCCCGCCTAAGATTTTCATCCCAGTCAACGATTTACGTTTGGCATCCCATTTCCCATAAACGGCTAGTTCTTCGCCGACTTCAACCTTATCTTTTAAATAAGGTTGATTGAAGAAGGAGACCATAAAGACCGCATGATCTTGCATCATTCGAAACTGCAACCGGCTTTTTTTATAACCAAAACGGCTGACCACTGGTGCTGAAACGATCACACCTTTTAATGTGACTTTCTCTTGGTCATTGATCTCTAATAGATTTTTTTCTTGAATATCTTCATAACGAAATGGATAATAACTTAACAAATCTTCGATCGTTACAATCCCTAACTCAGTTAACGTTTGTGCGCGCTTTGGTCCTACACCCGGCAATACGGAGACAGATTCTTGAATCGCCATAAATGGCCTCCTTTCTATTAATAAGATACGTTTTTCAGATGTCTAACTCTTGTTGACTAACAGCCAGTTTGTCCTAAAGGACATTCTTTTTTCAAAAACCAAAAAAAAACAGTTCTTTTCGTTTCATATATGGGAGCTCAAAGCCGGTCTGACAAAAACAGGAGCGCGCCAGATATTCTTGGCTCGCTCCTCCGACTTTTACGTATTATTCTGCTGAAAGCAAGTATGGATAGACTGGTTGTTTTCCTTCGTGAATCTCAACCTCTAAGTCTGGATAGCTTGCTTCAATTGCTTCGCTTAATTTTTCAGCTTCTGTTTGTGTGCCTTCTTCGCCAACAATAATCGTGATGATTTCAATATCTTCACTAATCATTTTGTTCAACGTATCTAAAGCTGCTTGGTATTTGTCTGCTTCAGAAAGAATAATTTTACCATCAATCATCCCCAAGTAGTCACCTTCATGAATTTCAACACCATCGATTGCTGTATCGCGAATCGCATTGGTGATTTGACCACTGACTACAGATTCAAGCATTTCAGTCATCGCTGTTTTGTTATCCTCTAAGCTTTGATCACCATTGAAGGCCAACATCGCTGTCATCCCTTGAGAGACCGTTTTACTAGGTACAACTGCTACAGGTATGTCTGCTACCTCCGCTGCTTGATCAGCAGCCATAAAGATATTTTTATTATTTGGCAAGACGATTACTTGATCCGCATTGACTTCTTTGATTGCTTTTAAAATGTCTTCAGTACTTGGATTCATCGTTTGACCGCCGCTAATCACGTAAGCCACACCCAAACTCTTGAATAATTCTTGAACACCTTCACCGGCAGCGATCGCAATCACTGCGTAAGGTTGATGTTCAACGGGAGCCGCTTCGAAAGCCGCTACTTCTTCATCATGCTCCAAAATCGTTTCATGTTGAAGACGCATATTATCAACTTTGACCTTAATCAAAGCGCCAAATTTTTGTCCGTAGTTCATTACTTCACCTGGATGTTCCGTATGCACATGCACTTTGACAATTTCATCATCGTTAACAACTAACAATGAATCACCAATACCATCTAAATAATCACGGAATGTGTCATAATCAAAGTTGCTGTCAACCGTTGGTCCTTCACCTAGACGAACCATGATTTCTGTACAATAACCGAACTTGATATCGGCTGTTGCTAATTGACCTTGAATACTGCGATGATGCTCTGCATTAACCATTTCATCCATTTCAGCAGGACTTGGTTCATACGTATCATCTGCCTGGAAATCACCGTTTAGCGCATTTAAAAAGCCTTCATAAATGAACAATAGTCCTTGGCCTCCACTATCAACCACGCCAACTTCCTTTAAAACTGGTAGCATATCAGGTGTTTTATCCAATGCTTTTTTTCCAGACTTAACAACAGCGGTCATCACTTCGATCACATCATCCGTTTGTCTAGCTTTGCGTTCACCGGCTTTTGCTGATTCCCGCGCCACAGTCAAAATCGTTCCTTCTACGGGCTTCATCACTGCTTTATAAGCCGTCTCTACCCCGTGAACCAAAGCTTTTGCTAGATCCTCTGCGTTTAGCGTATCTACATCTAAAATAGACTTAGAAAAGCCACGGAATAATTGTGACAGGATAACGCCAGAATTTCCTCGGGCTCCCATCAGTAATCCTTTCGCTAAAACATTCGCTAATTCACCGACTTTTTCTGAAGCGGAATTAACAACAGCAGTCGCACCACTGGTCATGGATAAGTTCATATTGGTCCCAGTATCGCCATCCGGCACTGGGAATACATTTAATGAGTTGACATATTCTGCATTAACTTGCAGACGTTTAGCGCCAGCCTCTACCATTTCTTGGAATTGACTCGCGCTGATTTCTGTTACCTTCACTTACTTAGTCCTCCTTAAGAACGCTGCCTTTAGTCAGGCAGAACACGTACACCTTGAACATAAACATTCACTGAGTTAGCTGTAACTCCAAGCATCGTTTCCAAATTGTATTTCACTTTTTCTTGGACATTGCGCGATACTTCTGAGATCTTCGTGCCATAGCTGACGATCGTATAGACATCAACTGCGATTCCGTTCTCTTCTTGACGTACAACGACGCCGCGTGAATAATTTTCTTTTCTTAAAATTTCTGTAATATTGTCTTTGATTTGATTTTTACTAGCCATACCAACGATACCAAACACGTCAGTAACCGCACCGCCGACAACCGTCGCGATGACGTCGTTTGAAATTTCGATCATACCAGTCTGTGTATTGATTTTCACAGCCATAGTTGTTAGCCTCCTTAAATAGGCCTTTTCGCCCATTTTTTCTACTACAATAGTTTATCATAGCCCTATGACAAATAAAAGAAAGTTCCATTGCGATTTGCTGATAGGGCGCGCTCTGCTTGCCGCAATCTTCTGCCAACTTTCTTACATCAAAATTCTTGTTAAAAAAATTTTACGCTAACAGAGTATAATTTACCTGCAAATCCTTAGATTGTCAATCTTTCTAAAAAAATTCACTTGCTAATATTACTAATATGTGCTATTTTATTTTAGTATGAGCCAAAGAAGCGCTCCAATATCAAGGCAAAAGGAGGAAATATCACATGGCAAAAGTTTGCTATTTTACTGGTCGTAAAACAAGAAGTGGAAATAACCGTTCTCACGCTCTGAACGCTACGAAACGTACTGTAAAACCTAATTTACAAAAAGTTCGCGTGTTAATTGACGGAAAACCTAAAAAAGTTTGGGTCTCAACTCGTGCTTTGAAATCTGGAAAAGTTGAGCGCGTTTAATATTATCCAACTAAGTCAAACCGTTCAATTACGAACGGTTTTTTGTTTATCTATCTTTTATATTAAAGAGAGGCGAGTCGATGACTGATCGACTCGTTTTTTTTTGGTTTAAACAAATTCTCCTCGACATAATTTCCAAATCTTTGCTTGAGTTTCATAGCTCTTTCACAATATTTTGCTGCATTTATGGTAGAATTTGGATAGTCTGTTGAAAGAAGTTTGGTGATTTTTATATGAAAAACTATCTTAAAGAAAATCGTTGGTACTTATTGGCCAGTTTTTTCCTGCCGCTGCTGCTCATGGTGATCGTTTATTTGACGATTGGGATTTATCCAGGTTCCAGCCGTAGTGTCTTGGCTAGTGATGCCTTTTCGCAATTTTCAAATTTCCATGCAAGTTTTCGTAATATGCTTTTAGGCAAACAAGGCCTTTTTTATAATTGGAATGCCTCCATGGGATTGAATTATCTATCGTTAGTTTCCTATTATCTTGGAGGATTCTTTACACCATTGGTCATTTTCTTCCCAAATCAGTTGATGCCCGACGCACTGTATTTTTTAACATTAATTAAGATCGGCTCAGCGGGATTAGCGTTTTGGTTTTATGCCAAAGGTAGTTTTAAATTACCCAATTGGTCACGAGTAGCTCTTAGTGTAACCTATGCGCTCATGTCTTTTGCCATTGCTCATTCTGAGATTATCATGTGGCTGGATGCGTTTGTTTACCTGCCCTTAATCATTTTAGGTATCAATCGTATAATGGATTTGAAAAAGCCGACCGTACTTTTTGTTTCCTATTTAATGTTGTTTTTGACTAGTTTTTATATGGGCTTCATGATCGGTATTTTTTCAGTGTTGTATTTTATTGCTCGTTTGGTCACCAATTGGAAGGTCTACAAAAAAAGTATCCTTTCTTATGGTGCTACCTCATTATTAGCTGGTTTTGCTTCAATGATCGTAATTTTGCCGTCAATTCTTGATTTACGAACAAATGGTGAAGAACTAACACAAATCGCTACCTTCAAAACAGAAGCAACTAGTTGGTGGGATTTTATTGCAAAAAATTTGATTGGATCGTACGATACCACGAAATATGGGTCGATTCCGTTCATTTATATAGGCCTTTTGCCATTGGCGTTATGTCTATTTTTCTTCATTTGTAAAAAAATTCCTTGGAAAAATAAACTCGCCTTCGGACTAATTGGCGCGATTTTGATCGCAAGTTTCTATATTCAACCACTGAATTTATTCTGGCATGGGATGCATGCACCAAATATGTTCTTGTTCCGCTATGCTTACCTGCTTTCGTTTCTAGTGATCACACTAGCCGCATGGGGTTGGGAGAAATTGGATCGTGATACTATCCTACAGCTAGTCGCCGTCTTCCTATTGCTAATCGCTGCCTTCGCGATTTTCTGGGGAATGAAAGGCAAGGATTATGACTATCTAAAAAACATTTCACTTTATATCACAATCGGTTTCTTAGCTGTCTATGCTTTAGTTTTTACAGCACGTCATTTTAATAAAATTCCATTGAAAGCCCTCAGCATCCTGCTTCTATTATTGATGTCTACGGAAGCGTTTATCAATAGCGACTTTATGGTGCGTGGTATTTTGAAAGATTGGAATTATGCCTCTCGCAGTCTCTATACCGAGCCTTATCCATCGATCAAGGCTCTTGTAGATGAAACGAAAAATGATAATGATTATTTTTATCGAATGGAAAATCTCGACCCTGTCTCATCCAACGACGCCTTTAATTATGGCTATAGCGGCGTAAGTATGTTTTCTTCAATCCGTAATCGTCATTCGTCCGGTTACATGGATCAATTAGGGTTTCGCTCGAGAGGTACGAGTCTGAACATCCGCTATCAAAACAACACCTTGCTTGCCGACGCATTTACTGGAATCAAATACAACATCGCAAAGGCGAAAGATTTGAACAAATATGGGTTTACTAAAACTAAAAGTGTCGGCGAATACAATCTGTTTGAAAATACGTATGCTTTGCCGTTAGCATTTACTGCACCGACAAGCATTGATAAATTAAAGTCTTTGCCAAACGACAACCTTGGTACACAGACACAATTATTCAATGCCTTATCACAAGAACAGTTCCAGTATTATCAGTTCTTGCCAATGACACAAGTAAGTACAAAAAATGCCACGGTCACCAACGCTGGCAATATTATGACGATTGCAGAAAAACAAGGAAACGTCGCAAAAGATGTCACTTGGAAGGTTCAGGTTCCAGCAAACACACAGGCTTACTTAAGTCTCTATCCATACGATTTTGCTGAATTGGAAAGTTCAACGGCTACTGTCACAGCAAATGGACAGACCCGCCAAGCCCAGATCGGAATCAGCGGACAATATTATGATCTAGGGTATTATCAAAAAGCAACAATGGTTACCTTTACTGCTAGCTTTTATGGAACAAAATCAATCAGCTTCCAAAATCCGCAAGTTCTCGCCTTAGATACGGTCGCCTATCAATTAGCAGTCGATAAAATCAAAGAGAATAGTGTAGATATGAAAGTTGGTAAACGCAGCGCCGAAGGAACTGTGAATGTTAAAGAAGCCCAAACACTGATTACAACAATTCCTTATGATGAAGGCTGGACTGCCAAAATCGATGGCAAGAAAGTTGAGACAAAAGCTTTTCAGAATGCATTTGTCAGCATCCACGTTCCAAAGGGCAAACATACAATAACCTTTAGTTACCTACCTAAAGGTTTTATCGCAGGAGCTGTCTCCTTCGTGGTCGCAATTGGGATGTTCATTTTTTATCTGCGGATATTAAAATCGAAACACACACATCGACATTCTTAATAAAAAAGAAGCCGCCACAATTGGCGAGCTTCTTTTTTGATTACTTATAGTTTTAATTTAGCACGATCACTAGAATAGTATGCGTTCAATAGGTACAAATGAAGAGTTGCCACTCGGCATTCCTTAACACAATTACTTTTTTATTCGTATTTTACTTCCGCGAGATATAATCCTTCTGGATGGGCCGTTGGTCCAGCAACGTTACGATCTTTCGCCTCAATAATCATCGGCATACTATCTGCAGGAATACGGCCATTTCCAACTTTTAATAAAGTCCCTACTAAAATTCGGATCATCTTATATAAAAAACCATTTCCGCGAAAAATAAAAGTCAATTCCGTTCCTGCTTCATTTACTTCAAGATCTGCTTGATAAATTGTTCGAACTTTATCCTCGATCGACCCGCCAGTTGCGCAAAAAGAAGTGAAATCATGTGTCCCTAATAAATCCGGCAACGCCCGTCGGATTAAGTCCAAGTCCAAAGGATATGGATAGTAGGCAGCATAATACCGGCGAAATGGACTTCTCGGTTTCGCGATTTGAACTTTAAAATGATACGTCTTCTCCACGACATGATAACGCGCATGAAATGCATCATCCACGACTTCAACAGAAGAAACCGCGATATCATCTGGCGTCTGAGTATCTAATGCAAATCGCATCCGTTCTAATGGTCTTTCCTGCGGATAATCAAAATGAATCACTTGACCAATCGCATGGACTCCTGCGTCTGTCCTTCCTGAGCCGAAAATCGTAACAGGAGACCCATTGTTCATTTTTTGCAGCGTCTTTTCTACCTCTTCCTGTACAGTTCGACCATTTGGTTGTCGTTGAAAACCATTAAAGTTTGTACCATCATAAGCAATCACTGCTTTATATCTAACCATTATATTTCCCCTTTGTTCATATTAAGGAATCAATTTTTCTAAAAAAGTTACTCATATTTCCCAGTCATACTAGTATCTCAATCGGAGTTATTATAACAGCTTTTTAAAGAGATTCCAACGCATGTAAATCTGACGCTTGATATTTATTGCTGCCTGATAATGATTTTTTGTATTTCCAACATTCAATCGCGTCCGGCAATGATCGCCCTTGATTATCTGCAAAAAAATCACGAATATACCTATTATATTCAAACTGCGAATCAATTTTATCTGGTTTTTTCAGCGCTATCTTTGGATAAATTTCAATCGCCTCACGATAACTTTTACCAGCATTTTCTTTCAACCAATTTTGAAAAGCAACTTTAAAAACAAACGACGCTCCCAATTCTTGTTTAAAAAAAGCTCGATGGACTTCCGAGAAAACAATGTTCTCTTCAATAAGACTGTCTTGACTCAACTCTTCATTACGTAATTTCTTTTTCCCACTAGTTTTATTCGCTAAACTTTTTCCTGTTCGCAAATAGTGTTCAACTCGCTCATTCAATAATGCTTTACTCCCTGAAATAGCCAAGCCCTGTTTTTGACAAAAAGCTTGCAACTCCGATTTTAAATAATAATACTCACGAAATATTTCTGGTTTCAACCCAGCATGCAACTCCGGCCGCTTCTCAGCCATTCTTTCTCCTCCATTCATTTGCTCAACCCATCCTACCATAAGATAGATGCTGCAAAGAATTTTATTTCCGCATTCACAAATGACTTTTTCCTATATTTCTTGATGACACAGACAAAAAAAGCTTGGATCTCTCCAAGCTTAACTTCGTAAAAAGATTAGAATAATCGTTGCGATTGCAAAAACTGCGAGAACAATCGTGTCGCGTGATGCCCACTGTAATTTACGATACTTACTGCGCCCTTCACCGCCACGATATCCGCGAGCTTCCATCGCAGTTGCTAAATCCTCTGCACGATTGAAGCTACTTACAAATAAAGGAATCAGCAACGGTACAATCGCTTTAACCTTTTGGATCAGATTTCCATCATTAAAATCAACCCCACGCGCACGCTGCGCGTTCATAATCTTTTCCGTCTCATCCATTAAGGTCGGTACAAAACGTAATGCAATCGACAACATCAATGCAACCTCGTGCACCGGCAAATGGAATTTTTTTAGCGGATTCAATAAAGATTCAATTGCGTCAGACATTGACAATGGCGGTGTCGTCAAAGTCAACAATGTTGACATAAAAATAATCAACACGAAACGACAGAAAATGAACAACCCATTTTGAATCCCATAAGAAGAAAGACTGAAAACGCCCCATGACCAATACAAGGTACCGCCACGCGTAAACAACATCTGTAATGCTACGGTAAAGATGATCAGCCAAATCAGAGGTCTGACTCCTTTTAAGAAGAAGTTCATATTTATTTTTGATAAAAATACTGCAAACAATGTAAAAGCACCTAAAAATAAATAGCTTTGCCAATTATTCGCCAAAAAGATGATACCAATAAAATAAAAGCTAGCTACTAATTTAGCCCGTGGGTCCAAACGATGAATCAGAGAATCGCCTGGAATATAACGGCCAAAGATCAATTTATTCATCATGAGCAGGACCTCCTGCTTTTTTTACGATCCAGTCTGCCAGCTCGTTTTCCGTTAAAGGTAATTCTTCAAAAGCTGCCCCTCGTGCTTGCATCTTTTCAGCAAACGCACTGGCTTGTGGAACACCTAATTGTTTCTCTTTCAGCCATGCAACATCTGCAAATACAGTCTGAGGATCCCCATGCTTCACCACGTGGCCTTTTTCTAAAACATAAACGTAATCCGCGAAATTTGCCACATCATCCATTAAATGAGTCACTAGAACAATCGTCATATTTTTTTCTTTATGCAACCGCCAAAACATTTCCATCATTTCTTTGCGCCCAAGTGGATCTAATCCTGCTGTAGGCTCATCTAAGACTAAAACTTCCGGTTCCATTGCTAAGACACCCGCAATCGCAACACGGCGCATTTGTCCCCCAGAAAGTTCAAATGGCGAACGCTCCAGATACTCTTCATCCATTCCTACTAACTGCAAGTTTTCTTTAGCTAGAATTAATGCCTCCTCATCACTGACCCCAAAATTCTTTGGTCCGAAAGCAATATCTTTTGCCACAGTTTCTTCAAAAAGCTGGGCCTCTGGAAATTGAAAGACAATCCCAACTTTTCTGCGAACCGGTTTCAAATTTTTGTTATCCGTAGTTGGTGTAATCGTTCGATCACCAATTATTACATGTCCATCCGTTGGTTTTAACAACGCATTCAAATGTTGCAACAAAGTAGACTTGCCACTGCCTGTATGTCCCACCAGTGCCGTATACGAACCTTCCTTAATATCGAGATCAATATCATAAAGTGCTCGTTGCTCAAAGGGAGTATTGGGTTGATAAACGTAACTTACTTTTTCAAAACGGATGTCCATAACCAGTCCATCATCCCTTCTTCATCTAAATAATCCGACGGCACATTCACACCACGAGCTTTCAGAGCGGATTTTAGCTTCTCAGGAAAAGGCAAATCCAATCCTAAAGAAACTAATTCAGGCCCTGCAGAAAAAATTTCCTCAGGCGTCCCTTCTTGATAAAGTTCTCCTTCTCTCATCACCAAAATCCGATTAGCGCTAGCTGCTTCATCGATATCATGAGTAATCGAAATAACGGTCAGATCGCTTTCTTCTTTAATCTCTTGAATTGTCGCAATAACATCGTCTCGTCCTTCAGGATCTAACATACTAGTAGCCTCATCCAAAATAATGATCTCCGGACGTAAAGCAACAACACCAGCAATTGCTACCCGTTGTTTTTGACCGCCAGATAATCGAGCTGGTTCTCGCGTAGCGAAGTCCTGCATTTTTACTTTTTCCAAAGCATTTTGGACACGACGCTGCATTTCACTACGTTCGATTCCTTGGTTCTCTAACCCAAAAGCAACATCATCTTCCACTGTCGCGCCGACAAATTGATTATCTGGATTTTGAAAAACCATCCCTACCATTCGTCGAATATCCCAGACAGACTCTTCAGACAATTCCATACCACCAACGGTGACTGTTCCTTTTTGTGGTAAATGAAGACCGTTGATTGCTTTGGCCAAAGTCGATTTTCCCGAACCGTTATGTCCGACAATCGCAATCCATTCACCTTTTTTTATTGAAAAGCTGACATCCTTTAGCGCAGGTGCCGTCTCTTCTTGATAGCTAAATTCAATTTGATTGATTTCTATAATTGGCTTCATGGTTACACCTTTCCACTTCTTTGCAAATCTGTTCTAAGCCTAGCAAAAAAGCCCCATTTTATCAATCCTTGATACTCAATAAAATGCTTTTGTATACCGATCTGTCTTGACAGCATTTTTGGGTATAAAAAAACACTTTATGATGAGTGCCGGCTTCCCAGACAATCTGGGAAGCGGCGCTGAGCTAGACTCGGAGAAAATCTCCAACATCATAACACTCTAAAAGAATCATCTATAAAGTGAAGAGTGACTATTATACAAGTTCTAAAACGACCATAGGGGCGTTGTCGCCACGACGAGGTTCAGTTTTTAAGATACGAGTGTATCCACCTTGACGTTCGGTGTAACGAGGAGCGATATCGTTGAATAATTTTTGCAATGCAGTTTCAACAACAACAGCTTCGTTTTCTTCACGAACCTCAGCGACTTCATTACGTACAAAGCTAGCAGCTTGGCGACGTGCATGAAGATCCCCGCGTTTTCCTAAAGTAATCATCTTTTCAGCAGTTGAACGAACTTCTTTCGCACGAGCTTCAGTCGTAACGATACGTTCGTTGATAATTAAGTCAGTTGTTAAGTCACGCAACATCGCTTTACGTTGGCTAGATGTGCGTCCTAATTTACGATAACTCACGTAGGTTTCCCTCCTTTGTCAACAATATTAATCGTCTTTACGTAGTCCTAAACCAAGATCATGTAATTTAGCCTTCACTTCTTCAAGTGATTTACGGCCCAAATTACGTACTTTAATCATTTCAGGTTCAGACTTATTCGTTAATTCTTGAACCGTATTAATTCCGGCACGTTTCAAGCAATTGTACGAACGTACAGACAAGTCTAGTTCTTCGATGGTCATTTCTAACATTTTTTCTTTTTGAGTCTCTTCTTTTTCAACCATGATTTCAGCGTTTTTCGCTTCATCAGTAAGATTTACGAAGATATCCAAATGTTCAGTTAGAATTTTCGCTGCAAGACTCAAAGCTTCTTGAGCAATGATTGATCCGTCAGTCCAAATTTCCATCGTTAATTTATCGAAGTCATCACGACGACCAACACGTGTATTTTCAACTTGATAGTTTACTTTACGTACTGGTGTATAGATAGAATCGACCGGAAGGACACCAATAGGCATATCTTCCTTTTTATTTTCGTCTGCTTGAACATAGCCTCGACCAGGTTTTACTGTTAAGCGAGCATGGAATGTCGCTCCTTCAGCAACAGTACAAATGTACATATCTTTATTCAAGATTTCAACGTCGCTGTCAACGATAATATCGCCGGCAGTTACCGTAGCTGGTCCAGTAATATCGATCTCAAGGGTTTTTTCTTCTTCAGCGAATAA
>Ga0153985_1000006_pt1 | contig 68523 bp, 79 predicted proteins | sample TSGA069MetaG_FD_104715 | JGI IMG/M metagenome (GOLD analysis project Ga0153985, IMG submission 104715) | Attine ant fungus gardens microbial communities from Georgia, USA - TSGA069 MetaG | ecosystem: Host-associated > Fungi > Mycelium > Unclassified | place: USA: Georgia, Alexander Wildlife...
CTTTTTTCTCTAATAAGCGCAATGCTTCTACCACACCATCGTGTGCCATACGCCACGTGGCAATTGCTCCCCAAACCATTGTCGTACCCCTTCCGTTACCGTTTACATTTCAAAATCTGACCTCATTATAAATAGTATATACTGTTTTGTATATACTAAATGACAAATTTTTTTATCTTTTTTTAGCGTTTTCTAAGTTAAAAAAAGGATAAAATAAAAAAACGCTACGCCACTGTAATGGAATATCGCTTTTAAATAGAAATAAAACATAGTCTTCAATCGCTTCTAATTAATTGCAGAGAATCAAAAAAACTACACGCCCGATAGATCAGGAGTGTAGTTCTTCACGCAAATGATTGATTAAAAAGTGACGTCGTTGAAAGTGATAAAGCTAAAACTATGAATCTCTGCTTTTTTTATAGTTAGTTACAAAAAAAGAAAAAGTCTACAGCATCAAGCCCATGACATATAAATGATAATATTGGCCATCAATCAACGTAGTATTCTTCAATTCCCCTTCGATTTCAAAACCAAATTTTTTATACAATTCCACTGCCATTTCGTTGTCTTTTCTAGTATCCAGCTGAACCTTGGTGGTTATTCCGTTTCCTCTGGACCACTCTAACAGACGACGGATCAACTCACTGCCGATCCCTTTTCCTTGGTATTTTTCTGTGACAACGATGCCTAGTTCTCCGAAATGTCTGGCCTTAATTTTATTCCCCGAGCTAATCGTTCCAATCCCAACAATCTGATCTCCAGCGACTGCCAAAATCATGACAGAATTCGGCTGCTGTTCAGTACCTAAAATGGCTTCTTTCTGCATATCCACATCTAGCGGATACTCGTTCTCTGTAAAACTCAAATAAGTTGTCTCACCACCGACTCGATTGTAAAAAGCGACAATCTCCTCGGCATCGTCTATGACCGGTTCTCTATAAATAACACTCTCATTTAAACTCATCATATCCCTCTTTCTACATCCCAATTCAAGAAAACGCATTCATCTCATACTAGTGAAATTGTATGTCCTGCTAAAATAATTGTCAAGGGGGGCCAATATAAAACGTATTAATAGAAATTGAACCCAAAGTAAATTCAATAAAATCGAGCCGCGGGCGAAGTTGACTAACCTTTCCAACTTCCTACCCAGCGACTCGATTTATAGTACAACAAGTCCATTTATTCAATTAATTTCAACATGGCCCGCATATAGATTTCCATGTTTAATAGCAGATCCTCTTCATCCATGTATTCATCTTGATTATGAGCGATGCCTTTTTGACCCGGAAATGATGGACCAAATGCGACGATATTCGGGACAAAACGGGCATAAGTAGCCCCAGTCGTTGTCACAGGTGTCCCATCTAAACCAGTCACTTCTTCATAAACATTGGCCAATTTTTGAACATTCGCATCTTCTTTCGGGAAATGGCTGCTTTTGATTCGGCGGACAACGTTTAATTGACTAGCGAGAGGCAGATGCTTCTCTAATGACTCGGTTACTTCTGATTCCGCCACAGAGACTGGATAACGAATAGCAACAGAAAGCGCTAGCTGTCCATCTTTTTTGACTACCTGATATGGCGTGATCATTAACTTCCCACTATCCGCATCTGAAAAATCGATACCTAAGCCTTCACCATAATGCTGATTAGCTAAGCTTTTTACGATCCATGAGAAATAATCCGCCAAGCTGCCCGTAGTCAACCCCTCTTGAGTGATTTTTTCAGCTAATAAGGTGATCGCATTTTCGCCAAGTTCTGGCGCATTCGAAGGCGCTCTTTTTCCATTTACACGAATTGTTTTTCCATCAATGGCTAAAGATAGTTCATCGGGCACATGGTCACGCGCCTGATCGCCCATAAATTCTCCTAGCGTGTTCAGTTCCGATTCGGGAAACGCTGTCAAAATATCATAATTCACAATGCCCCGCTCACCATATACCACTGGATATTTACAGTCTGGAGTGAAGCCGAATTCAGGCGCTTTTTCATCGCTTAAATACATTGGAATGTCTGAACTGCCATTTTCTTCATCTGTTCCAAAAACGATTCGAATCGTTTTTCGAATGGGCAGATTCAGCTCTTTCAACAGCTTTAAACCAAATAAACAAGCTAAAATCGGTCCTTTATTGTCTAAAATTCCCCGTCCATAAAAACGTTGGTCCTGTTTACTCAATTTGAAGGGAGGAAAAGACCAGCCTTCACCAGCAGGGACGACATCTAAATGCCCGACAACACCAATATATTCTTCATCTTCTCCCCATTGGGCATAGCCGACCGCATCATTTACGATCGCTGTTTTAAACCCATATTTCTGAGCCAAGTTCAGTACCGTTTCCAAGGCTTCTTTGGGGCCTTTGCCAAAGGGCGCATGCTGCTCCGGTGTTCCTTTGACACTTTCCACTTGCATTACTTGATCAAGATCCTGGTAAAATTGTTCTTTACTCTCTTCAATCACTTTTCTAAAATCAACTGACATAAGAAGACTCCTTTATTATGTTTGGTTTCACCATTCTAATGGTTATAACGAGTAAGGGTTGTTTTGAATACATAGCGATCCGAACGATAATAAGAAATATCGTAAAAAATCGGTGTCGCATCCAGTGCATAGGTCACTGAATAAACTTGTAATAATGGGTCACCCATAGGAACGTCTAATAATTTTGAAAGATCCGGTTTGACTAAGATTGCCTCGACCTCTTGATGTGAATAGGCGATCTCGGTCTTTTCCTCCAGCAATTTAAACAAAGAGCCGTTAAAATCTTCCTTAGTCAATCCTTTAACGTAATACTCTGATAAATAAATCTTTTCGACCGTCATTGGTTCATTGTCCAAAATTCGGCGGCGAACCAATTCATAGATTGGATGATCTGCTTCTAACTGCAACGCGTTCAGAATTTCTTCTGATGGTTCTTCAACCTTTTGGAATGAAATGACTTCCGTACTGCTGGTTTTTCCATAAGATTTCGCTGCTTCGGTAAAGCCTTGTAGACCCGAGCGCCCGCTTTGGATCTTTGGCTGCGACATCACATAACTGCCTTTTCCGCGCCGCTTAACCAAAATATTCTTATTGATCAAATCATCGATCGCTTTACGAATCGTCAGGCGGCTGCAATCAAATTCCTTAGCTAGATCATACTCAGAGGGCAATTTTTGCGAACTGACATACATCCCTTCGTGAATGCGCTTCTCGATCTCAGCGGATACCTGATCAAATTTCGCCTTTGTCGTTTTTTTCTCTTCCATATTCTCTCCTTATTCTTAATAATGGATTTATTTTTCTTGCCGTATACCATTTCTCTACCCCATTGAAAATGCGAGAGAAACTGGTATCCTTATTCTTATTAACGGATTTATTTCTACGATGTCTAAAGTATTCTCAACCTCACTATACTGATTCTTCGTCAAATTGGCTAGACCAACTTTACCGATTAAAAATACATTCGGTATATACCTAACAGTATATACTATATGCGCAATTTAAAAAAATTCAATCATTCTCAGACTTTTTTTAGTTTTAGGCCAGACGGTTTTAATAGGAATATCTTTTTATCCAGCTTTCTTTCCGACCCTGTTTCGCTTATAATACCAACAGGTGATTTTATGAATACAATTGATGCAACGGAAATCGTTGAAAAGATGAGCAACCAAAAAATAAATTATGATCGTGTCCTCCATAAGATGATTCAATCATGGGAAAAAGCGGACGTACGCCCTAGAATTCTGATTCATTCCTGCTGTGCGCCGTGCAGTACATACACATTGGAATTTTTGACTCAGCATGCGGATGTCACGATCTTCTTCTCTAATTCCAATATTCATCCTGAAAGTGAGTACCAACGGCGGGTTTTGGTTCAGGAAAAATTTATCAATGACTTTAACGCCGCGACTGACAATCATGTGGATCTGATCATTGATGATTACAAACCAAACGAATTCATCCAAGTGATGCAGCAAAAAAATCTGACGGAAGAACCGGAAGGCGGCAAACGCTGTACCGCTTGCTTCAATATGCGGTTGGATTTAGCAGCGAAGGAAGCGTTGGATCGGGGCTACGATTATTTCGGCAGCGCCTTGACGATTTCCCCGAAAAAAAATAGTCAATTGATCAATCAAATTGGTATGGATATCCAAAAAATCTATAATACTCATTATTTACCGAGTGATTTCAAGAAGAACTCCGGTTATCAACGGTCAATCGAGATGTGTAAAGAGTATGATGTCTACCGCCAATGCTACTGCGGCTGTGTTTTTGCGGCGAAGCAGCAAGGCGTTGATTTGAAGGTAATCAATAAGGAAGCGACGGCTTTTGTCAGCGAACATCAAAAACAACCAACTGAAGCCTAAAATGAGAGCGGTAGAGGAAATCTATCGTTCTTTTTTTAGGCACTTAGCCTTTCTTTTTTTATAAATTTCGATACACAAAATATTGACAGCCTTTACATACCGATTGTTTCTTCGGTACAATGAACGGATACAAAGCTGATTAAGAGAGGTTCTATTATGAGCAAGCGCAAACTGAATTCACGCTTCGGCTTCTTTCTATTATTAATACTTTTACTATGGGCGAAAAATCTATTTGCTTATTTCATTGATTTTGATTTGAGGCTGGACAATGCTCTTCAAGTATTTATCCTGCTGATCAATCCAATCGCAACGACGATGCTCTTTTTGTCGATTTTTCTATTTATCAAAAGAACACGAGCCGCCTACATCACCGGCTATCTTATTTACCTATTACTGAGCATCCTGCTTTTTGCGAATGTCGTCTACTATCAGGAATTTACTGATTTTCTCACTATCGATACGATTTTAGGTGCAGGAAAAGTCGCCAGCGGACTTGGCGAGAGTGCCATTCGTTTATTTAAGCCCCATGACGTTCTGTATTTTCTCGATTGCATCGTTGTATTGGCTGTCCTACTTTTGAAAAAAATTCCACTGGATGTCCGTCCAGTTCGGGCGAGAGCAGCTTTTTCAGTAACGATCGCCGCTTTACTGCTTCTATCAGGTAATATTATTTTGGCGGAAACAAGTCGGCCCGGGCTGTTAACTAGGACTTTTTCTAGAGATTATCTGGTGAAACATCTAGGGATCAATGCCTACACCGTTTATGATGGCATTAAAACTTATCAAGTTTCTCAGATCCGTGCACAAGCTAGTCCCAATGATATGGAAGTTTTGGCAGAAAAACTCAAACAGCAGCCAAAAGAAACAAATTTGGAAACATTCGGTATCGCCAAAGACAAGAATATCATCTATGTTCATCTGGAAAGTGCCCACCAATTCTTAATTGATTACAAGGTTAAAGATGAGAATGGCATCGAACACGAAGTCATGCCTTTTGTAAACAGCTTATATCACAGTAACAGCTCTTTTAGCTTCGATAATTTTTACCATCAAGTCAGCGCTGGAAAAACCAGCGACGCAGAAACCTTATTAGAAAATTCATTGTTTGGCTTGAACCAGGGATCGCTTTTTTCACAATTGGGCGGAAAGAACACCTTTAACGCCGCTCCTGCGATACTTGATCAAAAACTAGGCTATACGACGGCGGCTTTCCATGGAAATGCCGGCAGCTTTTGGAATCGAAATGAAACCTATAAAAAATTTGGCTATCAGCATTTCTTTGATGCCAGCTACTACAAAGTGAATGACAAAAATTCCTTCCAATATGGCTTGCATGATAAGCCCTTCTTCCAACAATCGGTGAAGTATTTGGAACACCTGCAGCAGCCCTTTTACGCGAAATTTTTGGCCGTTTCCAATCACTATCCGTTTTCTGAGCTGCCTGAAGCCGAAAATGGATTCCCGAAAGTTAACACCGGAGATTCAACGATCGATGGTTACTTCGCGACAGCTAATTATACAGATACCGCCATCAAAGAATTCTTTGATTACCTAAAAGCAAGCGGCCTTTATGAGAACTCCATGATCGTCTTATACGGGGATCATTACGGTATATCTGATTCTCGAATCGAGGATACGAAGGAATTATTCGGTGAAGAAGATTGGACGACCTTTGACACGATGCAGGCCCAGAAAGTACCGCTGATCATCCATATTCCCGGTCAAGAAAAAGGGACCATCAATCATACTTACGGGGGACAAATCGATGTGCTGCCGACATTACTAAATATGATCGGTTACGATTCGGATAACTTGATGCTGTTGGGGCATGATTTGCTCTCACCTAATAAAGAACAATTAGTCGCGTTTCGCAACGGAAATTTCGTTACAAAGGATTATTCCTACCACAAAGGCGATGTCTATGACAATCAAACCGGCGAGCTATTGAACTTCAGTCAGCCTGAGATCTATGAGGCGGCAAAAGTAGTCAAAAAGCAAGTTGATGAACAGCTGGCTATTTCTGACCAAATCAACAATGGCGACTTGCTGAGGTTTTATTACGACGGCGGTCTAACTACTGTCAAATCAGAAGAAATCAGCTACAAAAATTCTTTAAAAACACTAACCAGCCTCGAGAAAAAGCTGGGGAGCGATTCAACCAGTATCTTTTCTAAAAATGGACAGCGTTCAACGGAAGAGTTCTACAAAACCAAATCTTATAAAGAATATGCCGCTGAGGGGACTAACTAAAAAACGCGAAAACAGAAGCTACACTGTTTTCGCGTTTTTTTCGTTTAATCATTTTTAGCATGCCATCAAGAGGGCTTGATGATCTTCTCTTGAAAGAGTGTCTCGAAGGTATTTACCGCGCCGCCATGCTCCACGATTTTTCCGTCCACAACTCGATCAATATCTACTCCTGTGAAAGAAAGCTTCTTATTCGTAGCTTTCATCCCTAACCAATCCCCTTTATGCGTCCCTTCCATAATAAATTCCGAAATAACATAGTCCTGATCTTGGAATTGACGAATAATTTTCATCGTATAATCAGGATACGTTTTCTTCACATCAATCAGATGCTCCTTCATTCCATCGACTCCCAATGGAATGATCGTTTCACCGGCTTTAATAGTACATTCGGGAGAAATATAGTCTGAAACCTGATCGATCAAATTGTTCGAAACGACTACTTCATAGAATTGTTTTACTCTCTCTTTGCTGTCCATCTGTCTCCCCCTCTAGTGTAAAGACCTATTTTATTGATCTATTTCAATAACTCTTCTAACACCTGCAGGACACCCGACTCATTATTCGAAGGGGCTTGATTTTTCGCAGTGGTCAACACCTCAGGACTACACTCTTTCATGGCGTAGCTGTGTTCCGTTAACGCCAGCATTTCCAAATCATTATTGGCATCGCCAAATGCGGCCAATCCATTCGGTTCGATCCCCCATTGATCTAACAAATAACTGATGGCCCGACCTTTTGTTACACCAGGAACAATAATATCAATACTGCCATGCCCGCTAGTGACCGCCGTGATCTCACCAGCGAATAGTTCGTTTAACTGCGCGGCGATCTCATTGGTCTTCTCCACCTCAACATCCAAAGCAAATTTCACGATCGGATCTTCAGGCAGATTGGCAAAATCTGCCAATTCTTCCAGCCGATAACTGTAAATCCCAGCAAATTTTTTAAATTCTTCGCTGGCACTTTCCAGTACATACGAAGATGCGATCCCACAGGCTACAAACTCTAAATCATGGGCACCTTCAACTAGATACGTCATAATTTTTTCAGTTATTTCCTTTGAGAAATGTCGTTCCCGCTGCAATCCTTGATCATTAAAAATCAACGCGCCATTTTCCGACACATACGTAATCTCACAGTCAGCCTCAAAAAATGACCGCAACTGATAATACTGATTGCCACTGGCTACAATGAAACGAATCCCCTTTTCCTGCATTTGAAGAAATAACTGCTCAAACCGCGGTCGGTCATAGTCGTTTTGACTATTTAAAAATGTCCCATCCATATCTACTGCTACTGCCTTGATCATACGCTTCCTCCTTTGATAAGTTGTTGTAATACGTTCAATTGCAATTCAAAATTTTGTCGAGCTTTTTTATTTTCTGTATCCAAAATAAATCCACAAGATAAGTTCAATAGCGCGGCCAGCATCAGAAACCCAGCCGTAATCAGTGTCGGCATCCGTTCAACTAGGCCTGTGCGGAAATATTCTAAGAAGACTGGAATACCTAAAATGACTGCCAACACTGCTAAACAAGCAGCCACTGCACTGAAAAACAGTAGCGGACGATAATCTTTGAACAATTGAAAAATCGTCTTGATTACTCGCATCCCATCAGAGATCGTATTCAACTTCGAATCGCTGCCTTCAGGCCGATCACGATAATCTACCTCAACATTTTTGATTACAAAGTTTTTGTCCAGCGCGTGAATGTTCATTTCAGTCTCGATCTCAAACCCTTTGCTTAATACCGGCATGCTTTTAGCAAAAAGCGGACTCAAGGCACGATAGCCTGTCAAAATATCCTTGATATTCCCTTTGAAGAAATAATTGATCAGATTTCGAACGACGACATTGCCTGAGTTATGGAAGGGACGCTTATTCTCTGAAAAATACGTCGATGATAACCGATCACCCGTCACCATATCAGCACCATTCTCCAAGACCTCACGGCACAAATTGCGGGCATCTTTGGCCGGATAAGTATCATCGCCGTCCACCAGCAAATAACATTCCGCCTCGATCTCGCGAAACATTGTCCGCACCACATTGCCTTTTCCCTGCCGACTTTCTTTTTTGACCTTCACACCTGCCGCTTTGGCAATCGCGTAGGTCTCATCGGTGGAATTATTGTCATAAACATAAATCGTCCCTTCCGGTAATTCCTTTTTGAAATCATCAATCACCGCTTGAATTGTTTGTGCTTCGTTATAACAGGGGATCAATACTGCAATTTTATCCAATCGAGCGTTCCTCTTTTCTTTGGTTTATTCGATAATTTTTCGGCGTTTGATTAAAACGATCTTTAAATAGTTTTCCAAAATAGCTGGCATTTTTGAACCCGCACTCTTGGGCGATACGATCAACTGTCCAATTAGTATTTAGCATCAGCGCGACAGCCAACGACATACGATAATCATTGATATACTCTATTGGTTTCTTTTGTGTAAAGCGGGCGAAAATTCGAAAACATTCTGAACGGCTGATACCGGCAAATTCACAAATCGTTTGAATCGTGATCCGCTCCATATAATTTTGCTGGATATAAGTCATCACAGCTTTGATTTCTTTTTCATATTTCTCTGGACGTTTTGTCAGAGGACACTTTTCTTGATCTAGTAAATGCAGAAACAGTTTTTCCCAGATCAGACTGAGTTTAGCAAGAATCCGCAACTCATAACCAGCCTGCTCCTCGATCGCTGCCAACTCAATCAATGCGGTGGACATTTCCTGCCCTATCGTGCTGTCCCGCTCAAATCTCTTTCCAAGAAAGCCTTCGTTGCTTAATGATTGAAAATATTTCTGATAGATTGTTCCCGCAACGCCGCCAGTCAAGATATCCGCTGAAAAAACAATCGTCAGCAGCTCCGCCGAATCCTCATTTTCACGTAACGCAGCTCCATGCAAACTATTCGAATAAACAATCATGCTGTCGCCCTCATTTAAAATAAAGCGTTGATCATTCAATCGATAATCCAGTCTTCCTTTTATCAATACATTCATTTCGATCGTCTCATGCCAATGGTAATTCAGGATCTGGCCAACCGTCTCATTAAAATCATCCTGCCAAATACCAAAGGGAAACGCATTGTCTGGAAACTCCATCAATTCTTTTAGATTACTATCTAAATAAAGCTCTTTCGCTAACACATCATCACCACTTTTGAAACTATTTTTATAGTTAACATCTAAATTATAGTCCATATACATAATTATTGAAACTATTTTTTTATCAGCATATGAATCATAACCGATTCTTATCTTGTTCAATGCACGCAAAAAGCACGAAAGTCGGGATAGCTATCCGTTCTCTCGTGTTCAGCGTAAACTTTGCAGACTCTATTTATTAAACCACCCTAAACATATTGTCCAAAGCTCTTATTAGTCCATACTTAAGAAGCCCAATCGTCTCACTTTTTTTCGATCAAACAGTTCGTATTAGGTTCATCTAAAGACAGACTTCACCTCTTCCTTCGATTTTTCGGTTTGCCTAACAGTTTGTTCACCTCTCGCTGAAGCTGTTTATCCTTACGCTCATTCATGATGCGTTCCATACTTTTTCCATAGCGCTCGTAAGTGGTATCTGGTTTTTGTAACATGTCCTTTGGCTTTATTTTTCCAGATAACTCACTATTCCCAGCCGTTTTCTTCGCTGGCGGAGCCGTTTCTTTAACCAAAGCCGCAGCATTTTGCGACAATTCGCCTGGTAAGGGATACTTCGCATCGATTTCTGCCATTAGTTCTTCGTGCGTCAACGCACGAACAGCCTCATCAGCGGACAAAGGAGACTGGGAACTTTTAGCAGATTGATCCGCCATAGATTGAATCGGAGTTTCATTTTGCGATCCAGCAGTCTTTTGATTCAGCGTATCTTGAGTAGTCTCCGTTTGTTCTACAGACATCTCCTCATGTTCGGCATCGATACAGGTTTTAGGACTTTTAAATTTTACGTATTCAGTAAAACGGCGAACGCCTGATACCTGAAAAATCGTCAAAGACGTCAATATCTTCAAGACTTCGCTTGTTTCAATTTCAGAACAAACCTTCTTAGCGTCCTTTAATGTCCAGGTATGTCTTTTGCCGTTGGCATCCTTAAATATCGAAACAATATTGAATTGATAATCGGAGACCTTCGATGTCTCCTGATTCTTCTTATCTAAAAGTGTTTTATATAAACAAGTTTCCTTGGTTAATTTTCTAAACTCCGCAGCATTACTGAATAGACGAAGAATAACCCCCTGCCATTCTTCATCAGTAAAATAATCTTGAAAGAGCACGCAATATCGGCGCAAAGTATCGTTTGGTTGGGACATCAGCAAAATTTCGCGAAGCACCGTTTTGCAGGTGTCAGAAAAATCACTGACACACAAAGCCTGTCTTATAAGGATTGCTACAGCAAACTCCATTACAGTAGCAGTATTTTTCGTTTGTTGATAATACTGAACCAAGCGTTTCCGTAAGCCTTTTTCACCCATACAAAACAACTGTCTCTGCCCCAACACTACATCCATACTTTTCATCCTCCATCTTAATGTAATCATTTCATTTTCTACATGATAGCTCAATGATAACACCGATGTAAATAGGTTTCCGGAATACTCTTATTTAGAATTTTTTATTAAACCTTTGGGTAATAACGTTCCTGATTCTTTTATTTCTAAATCATTATCATAACCATCCATTTTAAATAACAAACAAGAGACGACTATTAGCACATCTTGACGTTTATAACCAAGAATTCTATTTTGAGGAGATATCTCTTAAATCGCTGTTCGTCAAAATAATGTAATTGACTATAATTTTTTTACCTTCACATTCAAAAATCACGAAAAAAAGAGCTGAATCGCTCAGCTCTCGTTTCATTTTATTAATACCTTTCCATCTCAATTTACACTTACCTACAAGCCATAGGCAATCAATGACTCGCCTTCGTTAATCGGCAGCCCAGCTGCTTGATATAAAATCTGCCCTTCTTGTTCTGCAAAGACTTCCTTTAAAACATTGCCGAAAAAATCTTCGATCACGCCCAACAGCTGACCTTTTTGAACTAGATCGCTAATTTCACAGGTAGGCGTCCATAGACCAGTTGATGGACTATGGACGTAACAAACCTCCGTTAGTAATGGCAATTCCTTTTTATCTTCGAGTGGTTGTTCCAGCATTTTCAAATCGGCCATAATTCTAGCTGCGTCATCAACAAAGCCTTCGATTTCTTGAGCATGACATTCACCAAATCCGCCACGTTCGATCAGCAAAGCAGGAACTCCCATAGCGCATGCGCGATTGTAGGCTTCCGTTCGTCCTTTAGAAATGACTCCAAAGGGCAGATTCAAACAATTCGCGTGTTGACGGGCCTTTTTCAGTGCTGCCGGCTCGCCAACCCCTGGAACAAAGACAAAGGCATTTAATTTTTCTGATAGATCACCGCTATGAAAATCAAGATAAAAATCTGCCGCGGAAAAGACTTCTGTTTCCAAAGTATAAGCGATCTTCTCAGATTCCGTCCCTAGAGGATTGCCTGGAAAACAGCGATTGATGTTTTTTCCATCAGCCGGATTGACAAATGCTCTTCGCTCAAAGAAAGCTCGCTGATTGATGCATGGAAAGATTAACACATTTCCCGCAAGTCGGCTGGGATCAATTTTTTGAATCAATTGTTTTGCGGCCTCGATCCCCGGATATTCCGAGCCATGAATACCTGCAGTAATCAGCAGGGTCCGTCCTGATTGTCCGCCTTTAATGATAGTTGCCGGAAGCGTCACTGCTGTTTCCGCTACCTGAATATGGTACTGCTGCGTGCTAGAAGTTGGCTGATTTTCCAACAGATGTTTCATCAATTTTTCTCCTTTGTGCTTTCATGGATGTCTAACCGTTCGTCAGCAAACGCTGTTTCACTTTGGCTAACGAGTAAACGGACTTGATCAATCGCTGCGTGTAAGGTACTTCTGAAGAACTCAATGATTGGTCAGAAGCTAATTGATCAACAATTTTGCCCTCTTGCATGACCAAAATAGCATGGGCAAACGATTGAACGAGTGCCAGATCATGACTAATAAACAGGATCGTCATATTATTTTTCTTTTGCAATTTGATCAGCAGATCAATGATACTTTTCTGTACAGAAACGTCCAAAGCAGATGTAGCTTCATCACAGATCAAAATCTCAGGATTTAACGCTAACGCACGAGCGATACTTACCCGTTGACATTGGCCGCCGCTTAAATGGTGAGCATAGCGGTCCAAATATTCTTCAGAAAGCTCCACCATCGCCAATAATTCTTGAGCTTTTTTGCGCTTATCCTGTGGCTCCAGCCTTCGATAATTAAACAAGGGCTCTGTCACGACATCGATCACTTTCATTTTTGGATTAATCGAAGCAGCAGGTGCCTGAAAAACCATTTGAATCCTTGGTCTAAGTTGCCAAATCTCCCGTCTGTCTAAGGTCAACAGGTTCTTCCCATGGAAATGGATACTGCCGTGTGTAGGCTCTTCCATCAGCATCAGCATATTCACCAACGTTGATTTTCCCGATCCACTCTCACCAACGATTCCCAGTGTTTCCCCTTTTTCCGCAGTAAAAGTAAGCTGGTTGCAGGCGGTTAATACTTCTTTGTTGGGTAAAGTGAAATCTTTCGTCAATTCATTCACTTCTAGAATCATTTCAGACATAGGCTTCTCCTTCCAGCTCAGGAACCGAGGCTAAGAGTCTTTTTGTATAGGAGCTTTTAGGTGTATTGATTACTTCTAAAGGAGAACCTTGGTTGACGATCCGCCCCTTTTCCATCACAATCAACTGGTCCGCCATGTACGCCGCCATCGCCACATTATGAGTAACGAGAATAATCGCTGTGTTGAACTGTGTTCGAACGCGTAAAAGTTCGTCTACAATTTGTTCTTGTGTAACCACATCTAGTGCACTGGTAGGTTCATCCGCCAAAAGCAGCTTAGAATTGAAGGTCATCGCCATTGCAATACCGACTCGCTGACACATCCCACCGCTTAGTTGATGCGGATAACTGTTCATAATACTATGGGCATCTCTCAACTGCATTTTCGTCAGCATCTCTTCCGCTTGCTGCCGCGCCATTTCACGGCTTATTTCTTTGTGCTGAAGAATATATTCCTCATATTGCCGTCCAATTTTTCGAATGGGATTCAAGGACGCATTGCTATCCTGAAAAATCATGGAAAAGGCCGTTCCCCGCATCTGCTGCCACTGAGAAACTGTTTGCTGCAGCAACGCTCCCCCTTCAAACTGAATCTCACCAGTAATAGAGGTTTCTTTTGGTAACGCACCTAAGATGGCCTTCAGCACAGTGGATTTTCCACTGCCGCTCTCACCTACGATACAGATAATCTCACCACTTCGCAGGGTCAGGTCGAAGTCTTCCAGGCTGGAGGATTGATTTCCTTGATAACGAACAGATAGTTTCTCAATCTTTAGCATAAGCGCTCACTCTCTATTTAAACTTCACATCTTTTGTTAGCCAGTAGTAGTCCATCGGATACAATTCTAAGCCGGTCACCTGATCAGAATAGAACAAGTACGTTGTTTCATAACCAAAGAAAACTGTCGCGGCATCGTCCATAATCAGTTGCTGGATCTCAATATCTAAATCACGACGCTTATCTTCTTCAAAAGTGACCGCCAGCTCATCAATCAGCTTGTCGACCTTCTCATTTTTGTAACCCGCTTGATTCGATGGAGAGCTGCTATACCAGTTTTCTCGTAGATAATTTTCCGGATCGCCCGTATTCGCTACCAGCACATTCCAGATCAGCATATCAAAGCTGCCAGAGTCACGCATATCCAGCAATGTTTCGTAGCTCACCGTGTTCAATTTGACATTGATGCCAATATCCTTCAAGTTTGCCTGTGCCGCCTGTGCATAAATGTTCAGCTCTTCACGGCTAGTATAGATCACAAATTCTAACTCTAGCGGTTTTCCATCTGGCATTTCAACAAAACCGTCATCATCCGTGTCCTTAAAACCAGCTTCGGCCAATATTTTTTTCGCTGAAGCTGGATCATAGGCATTTTCATCCTTTAATTCATCAAATCCAAAATCCAATGTCGGCGGAATCGGCGCCTTGCCTGGTGTTGCTCCGCCTTTTAATAATTTCTTCGTATAAGTTTCACGATCTAATCCGCGAATCAATGCCTGCCGCAGCTTCAAATCTTTCAGCGGGCCGTTTTGATTCATGAAGGAATACGTAGAGCGCAGAGACTCCAGCTTCATGTTCTTGATATCATCTTGTTTTTTGAACTCTTCTAGATTTTCAGTTTTTAAGTTATAGGCCACTTGGATTTCACCGTTTTGCAAGGCCATCGAACGGGTTGCCTGATCATCGATACATTTCATAGTAACTGTATCCAATGGTACTTCGCCATCCCAGTAATGTTCATTTTTAACCAATTCGCAGTCCTCTGTTGGATTAAACTTCTTCACCGCATATGGACCCGTACAAATTGGCCCATCCTTAGCGAACGTATCCGTATCAGCCGTCGTATCAACAATCAAAAAGAGCGGATCTGCCAAACTTCCTGGAACAACCGCGGATGGCTTCTCTGTTTTGATTACTAATTGGTTGTCTTTTACTTCAATTGACTCTGGTTTAAAGAAGGTTTCACCTCGTGAGTTTAGCTTAAATGACCGTTCAAGCGAAGCCTTTACAATCTCTGGTGTCATTTCATTGCCATTAGAAAATTTCACATCCTCACGAATAGTAAAGCTCCAGGTCAATTCATCGTCACTAACAAACCACTCTTCTGACAAACAGGGTTCGATTTTTCCGTCTTTATCAAAACGGACCAGATTTTCACCAACCCCATAACGGGAAACGACCCAGCCAAAATATTGCTCAGTCGGCTCCAAAGTATCAGCGAAGCTTGTGACTCCAATCGTTACATTCTTCTCATCACTTTTTGCAGCCTCTTTCTCATTTCCACAGCCTGCTAACCCGCCGATTCCCATGATCAACAAAGCTGCTGCAATACCGCGGTTTACCCATTTTTTCATTTGATTTCCTCCTCGTATTAATTCTGCGTATCTAACAAATCACTTACACTATCGCCCAAAAGATTAAACGTCACTACTACTATGACCATCGCAAGGCCGGGATAGATCATCAGCCACGGCGCTGTTGTCAGATAAGTCCTCCCCTCGTTTAACATCAACCCCCACTCTGGAGCAGGTGCCTGCGCACCAAAGCCTAAAAAAGATAGGGCTGCAATTTCCAACATCAACGTCCCCATGTCAGTCATTGCTGTTATCAGCATTGGTGGAAAAATATTCGGTAAAATGTAGTGGGACATCAACCGTCTATTGCTGGTTCCTGTTACCAATGCAGCCTTCATGAATAAGCTTTCATTGATTCGCAGTACTAAACTGCGGGATAATCTGGCATATTTCGTCCAGCTGACAGCGGTTATTGCGATCACTGCATTGACCAAGTTTGGACCTAATACACCTGCGATCGCGATCGCCAGCACTAACCCGGGAAAAGAGATCATCATGTCCGCCAGACGCATGATCACATGATCCACCCAGCCACCGAAAAAGCCAGCCAAAATACCTAAAAAAGTTCCTAATATAAAAATAATTCCTACCATGATCACCGTTGATCCTAATGAGGCCCGGGTTCCAAAAATAATTCTGGATAACAGATCTCTGCCCAGCTTATCCGTCCCAAATTTATTGAGACTGTTTGGTGCTGTCAGCGATTTGTTCATATCGGCTGATAATGGATCGAATGGGGCCAATTGCTCAGCAAACACTGCCACCAAAAGAATAATTATCAGTAAAACTAAAGAAATTGTCAGTTGTCGATTCGTTTTCAACAAAGCTAAGCGTCTTTTCATGATTTATGCTCCTTTAGTCGCGGATCGATCAATGGATAAGATAAATCAACGAAACAATTGATCGTCATATATAGTAAAGAGATCATTAGTACATAGCCCTGAATCAAAGGGAAATCACGACAAGCAATTGCCTTGACCGCCATATTCCCTAATCCCGGCCAGTTGTAAATAATCTCTACGACTGCTGTCCCGCCTAATAAACTTCCAAAAGACAAGCCTAAAATCGTTACTAACGGTAACAATACGTTGGGTAAAACATGACGAAGCAAGATCTTATTTTCTGGAATTCCCCGCATCCTGGCACCGGTCACGTAGTCCTTATTCAATTCTTCCAGAACAGTAATTCGAACCTGCCGCGTATATTTCGCAGACATCGCTATCGCTAAAGTCACTGCTGGTAAAATCAGCGAGCGCCCATCAGCTGTTCCGCCCGAAACAGAGACCCAGCCTAAATTCACCCCAAAAATCCGTAATAAAATAAGCCCGATCCAAAAGCTAGGAATCGATATCCCGATAAATGAAAAGCCGCGGATCAAATAATCTAAGACTTTATTATGAAAAACCGCGGACAATACCCCTAAAGGAAAGGAGACGGCGATCATTAATAACAAGGAAGAGACCGCTAATGCCACTGTGGGAATCAGACACGAGAGTAATTTTTGAAAAACCGGAACTTTAAAGGAATAACTCATCCCCATATCCCCTGTCACTACACCCTTCAGCCAACTTCCGTACTGAACAAAGAAGGGCTGATCCAACCCCAGATCCTTTCTAGCCTGCGCTAATAATTCCGGTGTGGGAATATTTCCGCATTCTGTCAGCATGATTTCTGCCGGATCGCCTGGTGATAAATAAACCAGTAAAAAGGTCAAAAAACTGATGCCGAATAATACGATGATTATTTGAATGATTCGATGACTGCTCCTCTGAATACTCATTTTTCTCTCCTATTAGTTTCCACATACTTATCTGTTGTCTTTTCAACATGCCAAAAAACCCTAATTCAATGAATTAGGGCAAATTTATACAGCAAAAAGACAAATCTTTTCTAACCTCTGTCTGGTTGCGGTATAAAAGAATTTCCCAATCCATTCTCTTATCGCTCCCAACAAAGGTATCCTGACTTTGCATCATCCTACTCTCAAGCCTTCCCGTAAAGTGGCTTCATTGATTTCGTCCGCGTATACAGTAGAAAGGGGCTGCTGAGGATTTTCACCTCATTCCCTTTGTTGAATGCGTTTTCTTTAGCTGAATTGTAAAGGAACTTACTTGAAAATCATACATTTCCTAAATAGGTCAGCCAGAATTTCACAAATCCGAAAAGGAAAAGGCAAAATATTACTATTTTTCTTATTAATTATTGATTAAGCTGTCTTAACTGCTTGAAAGGAATTTTAGCCAGTAATCCGTTCGATAAACTGTCCTTTTTTCCATAAAAAAAATCACTTCCGTTTTTTTCGAAAGTGATCCTTTTTTAATAAACTTGGTATTCTTGTCCCGTTTGCTTGCCTTCAACACTTTTTACATAAGCCATCGCTACACGCTCTGCCGGTACAGGAACAAAGCCTTTAAATGAATCTTGATACTTATCATAGGATTCCACCAAAACATTCGGACTGACACAATTGATTCGAATCCCCTGGGTAAAGTCGATCGCCGCTGCTTTTACAAAGGCGCTAACACCGCCGTTCGCCATCGCGGCCGACGCTCCGCCAGGAATCGGATCATCCTTCATGATCCCTGTCGTCAAGGTTATACTGCCATCCCGACGCAAATATTTTTGTCCGATCAACGCCAAATTGATTTGTCCCAGTAACTTGCTTTGCACCGCCACCATGTTGTCTTCTGGTGTCATTTCTTCTACTAATTGAAACTTCGCGGTCCCCGACGCATTCACAATCGCATCTATATGACCGACTTTTTTAAACATCGCTTCGATACTGTCCACCGAGGTCAAATCGACTTGGATATCCCCGCTTGTTCTGCCTGCTAAAATTAATTCATGCTGTTCATTCAATTTCTCAACGATAGCCTGTCCGATCGTTCCTTTACCGCCTACTACTAAAATACGCACTATCATTCGCTCCTTTTCATTTTTCTAAATAGTCGCTAGTGGTCATTGTCGTGACCCCAGAATTTTTCAGTTTCTTGTTCCATATATTTCGCATAGGCTTAATAACAGAGTCGTGAGCATCCTCAATCAATGTCACAGGAAAATTTTCAGCCAGCGCGCCTTTACAGGTGCTCTGAACGCAAGCGTTACTCATCAATCCAACCACCACAAACTCTTTAAACTCATGTTCCGCAATCAACGATCTAAATTCTGACGCTTTAAAGGTATTCATCTGAACCTTTGTTATGGTGAGGTCATCCGCCTCACGATGCAAACTCTTTGAAAGCTCCCCATATCCGGTCTTTTTAATAAAAACGACTGGACGCCCAGTTTTATGAAAATGATCGATCAAGTCATTCACATGCTTTAAAAGCTTTTCTTTTCCAATCAATGGTGCTAATGTTCCAGTCTGGATGTCTACAACCAACAGTGTCGGTCCCGTCACTTCTGCTTCCTCCCTCCGTTTTCTTCTACCCTATTATAAAACAAACAAAAAAGGCTTTCATTAAAAATTGAAGCCTCAACACTAGCAATCATTCATTTTTTTACCCTACTCTCACTAGAACATTAACCAAACGAAAACGTCGGTCAAAAAAAGACCTGCCATATCAGCAGGTCCACAAATTAATCTTCTTTTTCTTTGTCGATTTTTTTGTTGATTTTACCAGCAACATCATCTGCTGTCTCTTTTACTTTGTCTTTTGCTTTGCCGAAGCCTTGTTGAATCTTTCCTTTTAATTCAGTTGATTCATCGTCGGTAACTTTTCCTTTTGCTTCGTTCACTTTACCTTTTAGTTCATCGTTGTTTGCCATAATAAACACTCCTTTGATAAAATAATCGAAATTTGTTTCTAAAATTATTTTACCATCGAGAAATTCAGATGGCTAAGAATCTGCTTGCAGATCTAAAAGGCGTTCGGCCTGTTGGATTTCCTGCTTCACTGATTTGATCCGCTCATCCTTTAACTCACTAAAGTAATCTAACTGCTTTAATCGTTCCAGCTCGATTTTCGCTGCGGCTAACTCTGCCCGCGCCTCAATAAGAACGCTTTCATTCATTTCCATTGTATAATTCCTCCCAAGCATCATGTATCGACCATCAACTAATTCTATGCTACACTGCTTTCGAGGTGAAGTAAATGCGAAACACATGGTTGCAGGAACAATTAGCCGCGATTTCAGATGAAAAGTATCATTTTATCGTCGACGAAGCAGTTAAATACATCGAACAATTAGAAGATGACAATGAAAGTCTGCAGGTCGCTTTGGAAGGCAATATCTGGAGCCCCAAAAAATGGAACGAAAAAGCAGAGAAGTAGCCCGCTGATTAAGGGCTGCTTCTCTGCTTTTAAGTGTTCCTGATAAAACAGTCAATTTCTCTTTGCGCTTCTCTCGCGACATCCTCATTATAATTCGAAGAATAAGAATCAAGAAAACCATGCTCCGCTTCAAATAAGCGATCAGTAACATGCTGCTTCTTGTTTAAATCTAGAACCAATGGCTCCACTGAAAAAGCTGCTTCTTGTGAAAAAAGCAGGAGTGTCTTGCATGTAGGAGTGATTTTAAGATGGTCTCTGATTCTAGAACCGTAACAGGCGATCACGCCATCACAAGACTCTTCTTCACTACAAAGCCATGCCAGTGTCCCGCCAACACTATAGCCTATAACACACACGAACTCATGAAGCATGGTTAATTCCTCGATCAAGTCAGCGACTCTTTTTCGCATATCGGCTTGATTCAGAGAATAATAATACGCATAGGCCTGCTCAGCCTCCTGATAAGAAAAAGGCGCACGAGCCAAAAAATTCGGACAATAAACGTAAAAACCCATTTTTTCAAAATAATCAATTTGATCACGCATAAAATCATTGACGCCATAAATTTCATGGAGCATTAAGATCGCTTTACTAATTAAGATCACCCTCGTTTTAGTTTATTTTAACAGAGTCGAAGGGATTATTAAGCCTTGATTTCTATATTGCACAAAAAAGACCCTCTACTAAGAGGATCTTTCATCTAACCATCGAATTGCCCGCATCAAACGTTGAGCTCCGTCGATTATTTTTTCTTTAGGAGCGCCTATATTGAAACGCAGATAGGTATCTCCTTCTGGTCCATAAGTCGCGCCTTTCATAATCGCGACCTTTTCTTGTTTTACTAAAACATTCTGTAGTTCTCCCATCGTAAAAGGTAAATCTTTGATATTGATCCAGCCAAGATAGGTCGCCTCAGGAATGGCAAAATGAATGCGGGGATCACTATCGATTATTTTTTTTAATTCAGCAAAATTTTCATCAACTGTCTGATTTAATTCTTCCACCCATTTTTTTTGATTGTTGTAGCAATCCATGGTGGCCAATAATGCAGGATATGGAATCGAAGATAAGCCATCCCGTCCTTTTAAAATACTCAGAAATTTTTCTCGAAAGTCGGAATCTGAGAATAGCGCATAAGAACCGCCCAGCCCCGGAGAATTAAAGGTTTTTGAGGCTGATGAAATTAAGACAACAGGAACCTCAATGTGATCAATAAATTTCAAAATCGGCAAATGCTGCTGTCCAGGTCGGCGAACATCCATATGAATCTCATCGCTGATAATCGCGACGTGATATTGATTACATAACTCGATTAATTGCGCTAATTCTGTTTCTGTTAATACTCGCCCAGTCGGGTTATGAGGATTGCATAACAGAAAAATTGCTGGTTTCTCGGCAGCAAAAACTTTTTCTAACGCTGTAAAATCAACGGTGAAGGCTTCATTCTGATTTGTCAGGGAAAAACCGAATAATTTCCGATCATTGCCGCCAATACAATTGAAAAAAGCATCATAACACGGAGTGAAGGTCACAACCTTATCCCCTTGTTGGCTTAATAATTGGATACAAACCGATAAGCTGTAGATCACACTTGGAGAGTAAACACACCATTCAGGATCAATGGCGCAAGCAAATTCCTGTTGGAACCAGCGGCTGATACTTTTCTTGTAGTCCAAATGATTCCAGCGAGTGTAGCCAAAGAAACCACGGGTAACTGCCTCATCCAACACTTTGATCGTTCCATCAGGAATCATAAAATCTGTATCTGAAATAGAAAAAGGCAACAAATCCTTTTCGCCGAAGCGGTCCTGAACATAATCCCATTGGGTCGAATAAGTGCCGTATCGTGAACGCGGCTCGTTAAAATTGCTCAAGATCGACACCTCCTTCATCTAATGACCGAATAACCGCAGATAACAAATCGATCGTTGCTTCCACATCAGCAATTTCCACAATCGAATTCCATGAATGGCAATAGCGAACCGGTACGCACAAGACTAAAGTTGGTTTTCCAGCAAATAGTTGAACCGATCCGGCATCCGTACCACCCCTGCCCAGTAGATCATACTGCCACGGAAGTTGATTTTTATCGGCGACTTCTTTACAGTAGTCTAATAATTTTATATTCCCTAGCGCAGTTTTATCTGCTAAAACCAGACCTGGTCCATGCCCTTGAACACGATTTTCAAATTCTGCTGCTTTGGGCGTATCTTTCCCATTGGCGACATCAATCACGATATTAATCTCGGCATCAACTTGTGCCGCCGCAACTTTCGAGCCGCGTGTTCCTGCCTCCTCTTGAACCGTTCCAACACCGATAACTTCAATAGTTTTTGTTTTTACTTGATTTTTAACTTGCGCCATTATGGTACAGGCTACTCGATCATCCAATGCTTTTCCAATGACTTTTTCCTGATTGAAGCTTTTCTTCGCCTGCGTATTGGGTAAAATCATGTCACCGATCTGTAGCCCTGCTTCTTCTAATTCGACGTTTGAATGAACGCCAAAATCAATGTACATTTCACTGATTGGAACAACTTCGGACATTTTATGACTTGTTTTGGGCAGTGTTCCCACAATTCCTTCTAAAATGGCGCCATTTTTGCGACAAGTCGCCCTTACCTGCTGTCCCAAAACCACATGGCCCCACCAACCGCCAATTGGATAAAAATAGACAAAACCATCTTCCGTTATGCGATGGACGAAAAAACCCACCTCGTCCATATGAGCATACAACGCGATTTTTTTCTTCGTTGTTTTCAAGTCACCAAAATAAAGATTACCGAAAGTATCCTTTGTTACTGGTGCTTGAATCGTTTCTTGCATAGCAGCTTGGACTTGTGCTTCTTGTCCCGGCAGTGCATCTAAATTGGATAATTTCATCAATAATTTATCGGTTGCAGTCAATTGTCATCCACTCCTTGCTAAACTGAGTCAAAATCTCGGCGTTCCCGACTTCATTCACAAACACATCATCCTCGATGCGAATTCCGAACCTATCTGGCAGATACACGCCCGGTTCGATCGTAAAGCTCATATCCTTTTCAATAGTCAAGGACTCTTTGGGTACCAAGGCAGGATATTCATGGCAAGAAAGTCCGATCCCATGCCCCAGATTATGACTGAAATAATGGGCAAGATTTTCTTTTTCCAAAGACTGTCGCGCCGTTTGGTCAATCGTCCCTAACGCTTTCCCGACAGTCACCGCCGTGATTGCTTGTTCTTGGGCAGTCAGAACTTTTCGATAGGTAGCTTTGATTGCTTCAGCTACTTCACCAAAAGCAAACGTTCGAGTGATATCTGAATAATACCCCTGATAGATCGAACCAAAATCGATCATAATCAGCTCATCGGCTTCAATTTTTTTCTGACTTGCATGAGCATGAGGCAAAGCAGTCCGTACACCTGAAGCTACGATCGTTTCGAAAGCGGGGCCCTCGCTGCCTAATTTTTTGCTGCGATAGTCGATTTCATTCGCTAGTTCCAATTCTGTCATGCCCATACGAATCAGCGGCAGGATCACTTCCAGCGTCTGATCAGCGATCAGCGCCGCTTGTTTAATCAGACGGATTTCCTCTGGCGTTTTGATCATTCGCAATTCTTCAATGATATTCTCCGTTGCGACAAGACCTCCATTAACTTCTTCCATTAAAACCTGGAAGCTTTTAAAAGTCTGATAAGCAATCGTTCCTGCTTCAATTCCCAGCGTTGTGCCTTCAACAAAAGGACGTAATGTTTCAATTAAACTTCCGCCAACAGGTATCTCACAAATTTCGATCCCTCGAGTTTGCTGCTGAGCCTGCTGTGTATAACGGCCATCAACAAATAGACGCAACTCTTTTTCTGTGACTAGCAATAATCCATTCGATCCTGTAAAGCCGCATAAATAGCGGCGATTGATTTTATCCGTTACCAAAAGTCCTGCTAATTTTTCTTCAGCTAATTTTTTCCGTAATTCAGCTATTTTCATTCGTTGCACTCCCAATCCCTATTAAGGTATTTATTTTTTACATCGAAAGAAATTCATCTGGCATCCTTAAAACAAAAAGGACAGTCGCAACTGTCCTTTTCGGCTAGAAATCAATATCTGTTAAATATTGTTCGTCGTCATCTGAAATGACAGAGTTGGCTTTTTCTGCTTCTAATAATGCTTCGCGTTCTAATTCTTGTTTTTCTAACACTTTAAAGAACGGCAAGTATAAACCAAAAGACATCGCGACTTGAATCACTTGGATAATGATTGCCCGCCAGTCAAAGCCGGTCAGAAAGCCTTCCATAAATACTGGTACGTACGGCGGATCAAAAATCGGGAAGTTCAACAATCCTAATTTCATACAAATCATTGGGAACATTCCCACTAGGGCACCGCCGAAGATAAATGGAATCATCAAGACTGGATTCAAAATGATCGGCACACCGAAAAGTACGGGTTCATTGATACCAAATAGCGACGGCAGCAAGGCTACTGCTCCGACTTTTTTATAGCGTAACGACTTACTGATCAGCATCGCTAAAACTAGACCAATCGTAACTCCTGAACCAGAGAAATTTGCAAAAGCTGACAAGGTTCCCCAGCTTCATGAGCGGCAATGTTTTCTGACAAATACTGTACCGCAATCGGTGAAAGGATCGGAGACAATACAGCTGAATGAATTCCGAAGAACCAAAAAACTAGACGTAAAACTAAGACAAAGTAAATGATCCATAATGAATCAAGACTGCCGATTGCTGGTGCTAAAACATTCATAATCACTTGCGGCAGCAGCACACCGCCAGACAAACTATCCGTCACTGCCCGGATCACGATGAACAAAATTCCGATCGCGGCAGTTGGTGTAATCAACTCAAAGGAACTAGAAACAAAATCCGGCACCCCTTCAGGCATTTTAATGACCAATTTATGCTTCGTAAAGAACTGATAAATTTTTACTGAAATAATAGCAACAAAGATTGCCGTGAATAACCCCTTTGAATCTAGATATGAAGCAACGATATTCCCATTGTCATCGACATCCATCGCGACGATCAAAAAAGCAATCGCTGAAAGCATCATAGAGCCGACGGTATACAATTTGTAGTGTTCACTCAGAAAATACGAGATTGCTAAAACAGCGTATAACCCCACCAAACCTAGTGAAACCTTCGAAATAATCCCAAAAATATACCCATAATTCTCAAACCAATTTGCAACTGCCTGTGTCTTGATGAACTCCTGGATAGACGGGAAGATCGCTGCAATAGAACCCAATAATAGTACCGGGGTCATCACGACCATCCCTTTTTTAATAGCAGTTAAGTACGGATTACTGTCAACTTTGTTGGCAATTGGAACCAATGTTTTACGAATGAATGCTTCTACCTTTTCAAAGGCACCCTGTTTCTTTGGATTTTCCATTTTTTTCGCTCCTAACTATTGATTTTTCAATGCTTGATTTTTGCGATAAGCCACTAATGCTTGTTTCATCACGGTCGCGCCATCCATTGACCCATAAATATCTGAAGTCAATAGAACAGTCGGTTTCTCTGCTTTCTCCGCTTCACCTTTAATAAAATCATATTTGTGACTCAATTGCGGGCCAACCAAAATTACATCATAGTCATTGATGTAGCGTTCCAATTTATCGACACCGATCGCTTCCATTGGATAATCCTTTTCATCCAAATTTTTTGATTCTTTGACAATTTTCTTCATTGACTCCATCATCATGGTTGTTGAGAAGCCCCCAGCACAAACTAGTAATGTTTTCATGTGATATCCCCCTAAAAATTTTTATCTTAATACAAAGCTTTAGCTTCGCTTTGTTCCTTTAACATACCGATCATTTCTTCGATCAAATCACGAGCTAAAATGCTGGTCATCAAATGATCCTGGGCATGAATCATCAATAAGCTCGTTTCCGTTTTATCCCCATTGATATCTCCCGTGATCAATTTTGTCTGCACATCATGAGCATCGATACTTTTCTCTTTGGCCTCTTGCATCTTAGCCTCAGCCTCAGCAAACTTGCCTTTTCGTGCGAGTCGTAACGCTTCAAACGCAGAGCCTCGCGAATCTCCTGCTGCAGAAATAATTTTGAAAATATCCATTTCTTGATCGCTCATTCTTTTTATCCTTCTTTCATTAAACTTTTCATATAAGACGTGAAGTCTTGAAAATGTGTGATTTTTTGTAGTTGATTATCTAACATCGGATCATCCATCATTTTGATCATTAGACGACTGATTTCCTTATGCAGATTTAAATGATCTTTCTTGATGTTGATCAGAAAAATGACCCTGACCTGCTTTTCACGATATATCAACGGTTTTTTCAACAAAACCACGTCGATAACCTCTTTGAGTGCCGCCTGCTCCATAGGATGGGGACCAGCGATTCCATGTTGATAAATCGTATCGATCATCTTTTCTCGTTCTAAAACACTTTGCTTAAACCCTGACTCGACCCAATTCTGTTCTTCCAAACGAGTCCCTTCATTTTCTAAAACGTGCAGATAATCTGGTGCCGTCTCCAAGATCTGAAACCAGTTGGGATCAAACAAACTAAGAATAAATTGGTTAACGTCATGCACCTTGTTTTGCGACTCCCGCAGCAAATTCAGATCTTTTTCGATTTTACTGATTTCCGCCTGGCTCAAAATCGTCTTCGTAAAAATGATCGGAATCTCAAAATTGGCCTGTTCAAGTGGAACTGTTGAGATCAGCAGATCAAAGCTTGAATCGATTTGATCGATCTCATTTAACGCGAAGGTCGCCACCTCAGCATTACTAAATAGTCGTTCCAAATTGACTTTTAATAAATACGCGGCACCGCCACCTGTCGAACAAATCACCGCAATCTTTTGATAATCCTCGATCAGCTGATTGGATTGTTTTTCCAAACTAGCCGCAAAGTAAATCGCCACGTAACCAATCTCGTCTTTACTAATGTCTGCATCGAGGTCTTCATTCAGCTCATTGATGAAAACCATCGCGACATTAAAAACATTGGCATATTGTGTGTATATGTCTTCAATGATCGGATTCTCTAATTGATGGCCTGTATACAACCGCTGAAGCAGCGGCGCCACATGCATCAATAAGGCATTGGCTAGGTCTTGGTCCTCCCGGAAATGTGTATGGTAGCGTCGGTCAACCTGCTCCAATGCTTTTTCGATCGCCGGTTTCAATTGCTGATTACTGGTTGGATCATCCAAAACAGTAAATTTCCCGCGAAGCTGTTCTTCCAAGTATTTTTTTTCGGCACTGGAGAATGTCAGCTGATAAGCAGCTTCTAAGTAAGTCACTAATTTTTCTGTTAAGCGATCAAAATCATCACTCGTTTTACTTTCCTCCGCCTCTTCGCCACTCAAGGTATTGTTTTGCAGAATCCGGAAATAAAGCAGCCGAATGTGCTGAACCACATTTTCAAAAACAATGTCTCCGATCTTCAGTTGATTAGCCAACAGCTGTCTTTTTAAAAACTGCCGCAATTCTTCTTCATTAAAGACGAAGTTGAACTGCTTGTATTTTTCTGTCAATACGGGCGTGCGGATGGTATTGCGGATCAGATACAGAATCGCTCTGCGCTTTTTACTTTCCGACCCAATAATCCTTAAACCATAGTGGGCTTTGCTGAAAAGGGTCAGTCCATATCTTTCACAAAACTGTTCCACCTGTTTGATGTCCGCCTTGACAGTAGATAAACTCACATCCAGCCATTCAGCAATCTGCTGCATCGTGATATATTCCTCATGAAACAGAAGCAGCAGCTCGACATTTTTGATCCGCTCCTGTGGACTGGAGCTATCAACCTGTTCCTGCCGTGTCAAACGCGTCAGGTACCTTCGAAAAGTTGTTAGGTCCGTAATTCCCAGCTGATAACCGGCCGCTCGTATACGGTTGATCGTAAAGCCTTTCCTTACACCAATTTCCTTTAACCATTTGATATCATTCGCAAGCGTTCGTTCAGATATTTGAAACGCGGCCGCCAATGCTTTGGGAGCAATCGCCTGCTTCTTCATATATAAGTATTCAACAATTTTTTCTTGTCTCATAACTACCTCCCGCTTACATGTAAACTATACAATGTAAGCCCTTTACTTAAAATGGCAAGATTTTCCAATAATAAATGCAAAAATAAACTGAAAGAGCTCTTCATTATTAAAGCATAGCGATCACTCCTACTAAAGCAATCAAAAAAACTTTCACTTAAATTAGCAGCAAGAAAAAACCTGATACAAATCATCAATGACGCTAGATTTCTGATTACCTTCTGAGCTATTAGTCAGTCTCTCCAGACACGTCAAAAAAGGCCCTCACCAAGTTAGAGAGCCTTTGGGACATTGCGCTTCATTAAAACGTCTGTGACAGATAATTTAGTCTTTATCCTTATTAGGCAACGATTGCATCAAAGCAAAGAAGTGATTTGCCTCGCCAGTACTAAAATAGTTATACCAAGCTTCCAACGTATCAGCTTGAAAAACATCCAAATAGTCAATAATTTGTTTCGCCCACAGCAATCCTCCTGTTGAACTGGCAGTAAACAAGTTGCTGTCCGCTACAGATGGCTGATCAAGATAGAAGTTTTGCCCCTTGTAACTAGGAGAAAACATGTCGAGGAAGCCTGCCCCATTGCTAGTATGTGGACGCGTATCTAATACCCCAGCATTGGCAAGTGCAACAGTGGCTCCGCAAATTGCCCCCACTGCAGCGCCTACAGCAAGAAATTCATTCGCTTTTTCAATGATAGCGACATGTTTTGGATCGCTCCATGTATCCGCGCCAGGTAAAAGCAGTACGTTCGTTTCATTCACAACAAGATCATCAATCAAGCAATCAGGGATTATTGTCATTCCGCCCATTGTAGTGATTGGATCTTTAGATCCGCTGACCGTTTTCAGCGAAACACGTTGCGCACCCTCTTTGAAAAAGCGTCCAGAATTCAGTTCTGCTGTAACATACCCTAATTCCCAGTCAGCCAAAGTATCAAGAACATAAACATAGATTGTATTCATCATTTTCCTCCATTTTATACGTAGTTAGTGAATCGATTTGATTGTACCTTTAGTATACCTAACAATTGTTGACAACAGTATGGCAACAATTGTTAGGTATACTAAAGAAATTTTAAAAATCTGATTTCTCCATTATTTAGTGGGCCTTTTGTTGAAAAAATAAGCCCTTCTTTAATTGAAGGACTTATCGTTTTTTAGCATTTGATATATGAATACCCTTGTTCCTGCAGTTCTACTAAACCAATTACGCCTGACTCGATGATCTCCACCTGCTCATGCATTTGTTTGGAACGAACATGGAAGTTTCGCATCGAATGATGACACGCCTGATAAGTTACATGCGGATACTCCTTCATAAACTTGATCACTCGCGGCAATAAGTAGCCTTGGATCGCTTCGCCATTCATTAACAGCACGATGTCCGCATCTGGCTCTGACAACAATATATGCTCGATATCATGACGGGCCTCTCTGATCATTCCTAACTCATCGACATGAAAAACAACTTTCATCTAAAACGCCTCCTTAGTTTCTATTAATGGGTAAAACCATAATTTTTTATTTCAGTCTCCTCATGAAAGACTAAGTGACTATTTTCCAACTCTTTAATTGCCGCTTTCAAGTCCTCAATAAAATCATGGGCCATATTCATCCCAAAATCACTTCTTACCACGATTCGCTGAATAACCTGATCTGCTAAATCATTCGGCAACGGATAAGACGGAACCTGCCAGCCTTTCATTAATAAGCGATCTGACAAATCATAAAGGGTCCATTTACGTTCACTATCATCGGCCAATCGATAGCAAACCAATGGCAGCTGACTGCCGTCGTTGATGAGTTCAAAATGACGGGATTGATCGATTTCCTTAGCCAAATAAACCGCCACATCATGCGTTCGCTGATGGATGCTTTGGTAGCCTTCAAATCCAAACCGCACAAAGTTATAATATTGACCGATCATCTGAGACGCACTATGTGAGAAATTGATCGCCATCGTCGGCATTTCCCCACCAAGATAGCTGACCTTGAAGATCAATTCTTCCGGCAGGTATTTTTCATCCCGCCAGACGACCCACCCGACACCAGGGTATACCAAGCCGTATTTATGTCCTGAGGTGTTAATCGAGATGACATTCTTTAGTTGAAAATCCCAAACTAGCTCTGGTTCAACAAATGGCGCATACAGCCCGCCCGAGGCGCCATCCACATGGATATATACCTTATGTTCGGTCTGCTGATTGTACTCTTCAACTAATTGATCCAGTTTCTTGATATCGTCATATTGTCCAGTATACGTAATTCCTAATATTCCGACGATCCCGATCGTGTAGTCATCGACTGCCTCCACTGCTTTTTCAACATCTAAGGACAACTGATCCCCCGACATAGGAATCTCACGGAGCTCGATATCCCAATATACACAAAATTTTTCCCAACACACTTGATAACCTGAAGAAATAATCAAATTCGGCTTCTTCGCTTGGATGTCCACACCTAATCTCTCTGCGCGCTTGCGCCAAGCGAATTTCATCGCCATGCCGCCCAGCATACACGCCTCAGAAGATCCGATCGTTGAAGTTCCGATATATTTTTCTGGTCCCTGCGCATGCCAAAGATCTGCAATGATATTCACACAGCGGTTCTCCATTTCAGCCGTCCGCGGATACTCAGATTTATCGATCATATTTTTATCCAGCGTCTCACTCATCAGTTTGACCGCTTCAGGTTCCATAAACGTCTGACAAAACGTCGCCAAATTCAAACGAGCGTTTCCTTCATCTAATAGATCATCTTTGATCATTTGGTAGGCGATCCGCGGTTCGATCGATTTTTCCCCTAAATGATAAGACGGTAAGACTTCCTCTTCATTGCTCGAGCCAAAAATCGGTTCCAAATAACTCGCTTCACGTCGATCTTTCTTTCCATACAGCATCCGCTACGTCTCCTCTATCATTAGAATGCCCAAATTTATCCGATTGAATAAAACTTCCTACTACTTTAAGAGTAGCTGAAAGCGCTAAAAAATACAAAAGAATTCCTTCCGTTTCTTTCCTAGTTTGGGCAGTTTTTTCGATTTAAGCTAAAATAATTCGTTTATTTCAAAAAAATCAGCGCTTTTTTAAATAAAAGACTTTCTTTTTACTTGTGAATCTATTATTTTGGTAGTAGCATGCAAAAAAAATTAGCGGAGGACGCATAATGTCTTATCAGGAAATGCTTTTTACATTCTTAGGTGGATTAGGAATTTTCCTTTTCGGGATCAAATATTTAGGTGACGGTTTGCAAAAAGCTGCCGGAAATCGATTGAGAGAAATTCTAAATCGTTTTACCTCAACACCCTTTCGAGCTGTACTAGCCGGTATCATCGTCACCGGTCTTATCCAAAGCAGTTCGGGTACCACTGTTTTGGCTGTTGGTCTCGTAAGCGCTGGATTTATGACCTTGAAACAAGCAATCGGGGTTATCATGGGGGCGAACGTCGGTACGACCGTAACCGCTTTTATTATCGGATTCAATTTGAGTGAATACGCCCTGCCGATCATCGGTATCGGAGCGATTCTGCTCTTTTTCGCAAAACGAAACTCACTCCAATCAATTGGACAGATTCTTTTCGGATTTGGGGCCTTATTTTATGGACTAAAATTAATGGGAATGGCCATGGACCCCTTAAAGGACTTGCCGCAATTTAATCAATTAATGCTTAGTGTAGCTGATCATCCCGTTTTAGGTGTCGGTATCGGTACTTTGTTAACCATGGTCTTGCAGAGTTCAAGTGCCACGATCGGCATCTTGCAACAATTGTATATGCAAGGAAGCGTGACATTAGGAGCTGCTCTACCTATCCTATTTGGGGACAATATCGGTACGACGATCACTGCGATCATCGCTTGTCTAGGTGCCAGTGTCGCTGCTAAACGAACTGCTGCGTCTCACGTCATCTTCAACCTAGTTGGCGCTCTGATCTTTACGATCTTGTTAACACCATTTACGAGTGTTGTCGTATTTTTCGCCGACTCGCTGGGCTTGAATCCCGCGATGCAGCTGGCCTTTGCCCATGGACTCTTCAACGTTTCCAATCTGGCGATCCAATTCTGGTTCATTCCGCAGATCGAAATGCTCGTGAAGAAGATCGTACCTGGCAGCGAGAAGAATTTGAATATCCGTTCAGTGACTTTGAGCGAGCCGATCATTCATACCTCTTCTGTTATGGCGATTGAACAAGCTAAAGGTGAAGTGGTTCAGATGGGGAATTATGTCCTGTCTTCTGTGACAGCCGCGCGCAAGTATTATAATGATACGAAAGAAGAATGGCGCGATGATGTTTTGCAGTATGAAGATGCAATCAATCAATGCGATATTGAATTGACGGAATATCTCGTAAAAATCTCAGCGACGGAATTGACTCCTTTAGAAAGTCAGGAGCAAGCGATGCTGCTAGAATTCACGAAGGACTTCGAGCGTATGGGCGATCATTCCATGAATATCATCCGCTATGTCGAAGAATCCATCGCTCTAGAAGAGAAACAACGAGCAAAAGATAAGCGGAATAAAACAAAATCAACAAATAACCGACAAACTTTCTTGCTCCACGATGAAGACCTTGAACGTCTTTTCGATAAAGTCTTAAAAAATATCCGCGATGCGATGCAGGTTTTAGAGAACGATGATGTCGAGCTTGCGCAAAAGATGTTAGACCGTGAAGAAGAAATCAATCAATTGGTTGAATTGCTACGTAAAAAATATATTAAACTCATGACAAAAGGCGAAGGACGTGCTGCTGACGGAGTGCTGCTGATCGATATCAGCTCCAACTTGGAACGCTCAAGCGATCGTACGCTCCATATCGCGAAATATTTCTTGGGGAATAAATATAACTTCAAATACGATACGTCGAACTTCCACTATGAGCGACCAGAAGAATCATCAGAAGATTCGTTGGGCGATGCTGGTGAAGTGTTAGACTAAAAAAAGCTACCTGCTGCTCTTTCAAAGAGTTGTAGGTAGCTTTTTTTATACTATAGCTCAATTCCTTTCAGCAACCTTCCATTTTTATTCCTTTATGGCAGACATCTCATTTCGAGTGTTTCGTCAACTATCAATGATCACGATGATAAGAATAACTGATTAAATGGCAACCTTTCACAATCGTAAGTTTCCAAACTCTTTCGTAAGTATTTTCTCCTTCGTTTCCTTGTTATGATGAATACATCAAAGAAAGGGAGTTGAAGAAATGGATACAATTACAGTTACTTTATTGGGTTGGGGACTTTATTCAGTGATTAATTATTTTGAAAAACGCGGTGAACGTGGAAAAGCAATTATTGCGACAGTACTTGTCAGTCTTGTGATTATTTTGTCGAATGTCTTTGGCAATTTTGCCAGTGCTTCGCAGTTAGGAGTATCAAAATTAGTCCTGACAATCGGAGCAAGTGTAGTTATTCTTGCATTCTTCCTGTTTCTACCAGCTATTTTTAGAGCGAAAAAATAAACGAGGAAAAGATTCTCTACGAATCTTCTCCTCGTTTTTCTTATTCTTCTACTGAAATCGGTACAACCTCAAACTTCGTAACATCTACCAAGCCAATGTCCGTAATTTTCAAATTAGGAATGACCGCTAATGACATAAAACCTAGCGTCATGATCGGATCAACTTTTTCTGAGACACCTAAAACCTCATGGGCCAAACGATTAATCTCCGACTCTTGTTCCGCAACTGCTTCTCCTGAAAGATCGCTCATTAATCCCGCAATTGGCAGAGCCATACTGCCGATCACTTTTCCAGATTCGAGCACTACTACACCGCCCTCTTGCTCCTTTAATGCGAGCACAGCTGCAGCCATATCTTCATCGTTCGTCCCTGTCACGATCAAATTATGGGAATCATGAGCGATCGACAAACCGATTGCTCCTTTTTTTAAACCATAATCCTTTAACAATCCAACAAAGACATTTCCGGTATTGTGATGGCGCTCGATGACCGCGATTTTCGCAACATCTTCCTGCGAATCAAAGATAAAGTGATTCAATGCGTCACGTTGAACAGAAACGATCGCCTCATTGGTCAACGCTTCCTGTGGAATAACTTCAATCGCACGTGCCTTGCTGCTCGTTAGGGTCAGCGTCAATTGTTCCTTGCGGAAATTGTCAATATGCACACTTGATTGAACCTTTTCAGTCGGTACACGTTTGATTGCGGGTAGATATTCACCATTTTCTGCGATCAATTTTCCAGCAATATACGTCGCTTCGATCTTCAATTGTGCCAAATCAGAGAAAACGACCAAATCCGCTCTCAAGCCCGGCGCAATCGCGCCACGATCGGTCAATTGGCAGCATTGAGCCGCATTGATCGTTGCCATTTGAATCGCCCGAATCGGTGAGACACCCTCTTCGATGCAAATTCGAATACTGTTATCCAAATGACCCTTTTCTAACATCGTTTTCGCCTGCAAGTCATCTGCCGATAGCACACAACGCTGATAATTATTTTCCGTCACACCTTTTAACAATGTTCGTAGATTTTGAGTCACCGACCCTTCACGTAAGAAAACATACATCCCGCGTGTGATCCGGTCCTTCAGTTCTTCGACGGTCGAACATTCATGATCATTGGCGATACCCGCAGCCGCATAAGCATTCAATTCTTTATCGAATACCATCGGCGAATGGCCGTCGATCCGTAAGTTGCGTTCTTTAGCAGCCAATAACTTATCCAGCACCTCATCTTGAGCATTGATCACACCAGGAAAATTCATGAATTCAGCTAACCCGTCGACTTGGTTCTTAGCAAACGATGGAAGCATATCCGCAGCTTCCACCACTGCCCCGGCATTCTCCATGTTGGTCGCCGGTACACATGAGGGCATCATGTAACGAATATCCAATGCTGTTTTCTTCGCGGCCTCTATCATATACTCTAATCCCGGTAAACCAAGAACATTGACGATTTCATGGGGATCAGCTAGTACCGTCGTCGTACCATGAGGAACTAACAACCGGCCAAATTCTTCCGGTGTCACATAGGACGATTCCACATGGATATGAGGATCGATAAATCCCGGAGCCACAAATTTCCCTTCTAAATCGATTATTTTGTTTCCTTGATAATCCTCACCAACTCCAGCAATCTGACCATCAACAATCGCTATATCTCCTTGAATGATTTCCGCCTGATAAACATCCACCACCTGAGCATTTCTTAAAACTACATCAGCCGGCACACGTCCCGCTGCTACATCGATCAGTCGCTTTAATGTTGCTTTATCCACTTTTTTCGCCCCTTTTTTAAATATTTTTTCTATTATAGCAGGGTTGAACCCGCGAATCACTAATAATTCGCTTAGAATCCTTGAAATAATTCTAAAAAAGAAAAAAACTCACAAAAAATCCGCTCTATTTAGTTGAAACAGCCTGCTAAATCCGAACGATAAGAATGGATAGCTTCCATTGTGTTTCAATAGATAGAGCCATCAAAGATAAGCAGACATCAACCTTAAGCAAACATTTTCTCCCTCGCCTGACATTCACAAGTAAAAATGTCACTGCAAACAATTTTTCTACAGCACACATTCTTTTTTGAAATATGAAAAAGAAGCAGTTCCAAACCAATGGAACTGCTTCTTTCAAAAACTGAGATATTATTATTGAGCTTTATCCTTCTGGATGCAGCACATCATATGTTTTCTTCAATACTTCATCTGTATAATCGGTTAAACTTTGATACACTTCTTCATTCAAACGTTTATAAATCGCCACATTTTCAGGTTTTGGTGTGAAGACATCCTTCACTTTGACCATTTTCTCAACAGCCTCTTCATATGTTTCATAGATGCCTAAACCAACTGCTGCGTTGATCGCAGCTCCAACACTGGCACTGCCGTTCACTACATTGCGCTTGATCGGCAAATTAAAGACATCCGCGAAAATTTGCATCAATAGATCACTGTTTGAACCGCCGCCGGTAACAATCACTTCATCAATTGGATGTCCCATCTCATCGGTCATATTCGTCACGTTGTTCTTCATGGTATAAGCGATGCCTTCTAGAATCGAGCGATACAGATAACGATAATCGTGGTGAGCATTAAAACCAATCATCACTCCCCGTTTGAAGGGTTCCCAAGGATTGGCTAACCAATCCAATTTCGTCATCAAACCGTCACTGCCTGCTGGAATATTAGCGGCTTGTTCGTTTAGGTATTCTTCTTCACTAATCCCTTGATAGTTTGAACGAATACTGATTTTTTCACCTAAAAGATCTTTAAACCAAGATACGGTCCACATCCCGCGGCGAATACCATAACCTTCATAGATATAGCGGCTAGGCATTGATGACAAGATGCCCCAATAATTAACGGCATCACTAGGCGGCATTTGTTTGCCCATCATCATACTGCAAATATACGTTCCTAACGATACAACCGCACTCGTATCTTGAATCAGTCCGGCACCTAAGGCCTCCACTGCCTTATCACTCGTTGTCGCAAAGACTGGCAAGCCTTCAGGTAATCCGGTTTTTTCACTTGCCTCTTTCGTTATTTCGTCTAGCTTTTCTCCGGGTTTAACTGCTTCAAACAGCATATCTTCTGGGAGATTGTATTGTTTTAAAACTTCTTCATTCGTTGACCAATCCCACGTTTCATAATCAACCGGCCATTGACCAAAGTTATTTCCAATATTATCTTTAAATTCACCTGTCAAACGATGGGTAATGTATCCGCTTGTCGAGGTCACATATTGAACTTCTGGATTGTCATGAACATAGGGCGTTGACGTACGTTTATCCATCCAGCTGATTACCGGCTGTGCTAATGTTCCGTCCTTTTTCAGCAAAACTCGGCAGCAACGGATAAAACCTAGCCCGATTCCGACAATATTCTCTTTACGTACACCGAACTCATCCATCGCTTTGTTTGCTGCGACACATAAGGCATCCCATAAGTCATCACCAGGATGCTCAACTACGACATCTGTTCCTAGGTGCATAGGGCGTAATGCTTCTTTGCCTTCACCTACGATATTTCCTTCTAAATCAAAAATGACGATCTTGGTACTTTGGCTTCCGCCATCAATACCGACGATATATTTCTTTTCCATAGTCTCTCCTTTTGATTTTTTCTTCTATTATATAGATGGACTATCGTACTAAGAAACCACCATCAACTGCCAAGATATGTCCATTAACAAAATGTGAAGCTTCTGATGCTAAGAATGCCGTTGCTCCCATCAAGTCAGCAACATCGCCCCAACGTCCTTCTGGTGTATGATCTACAATCCACTTGCTGCGTTCTGGGTCTTCGATCGATGCTTTCGCTGCATGGGTTTTGAAATATCCTGGCGCAATGCCGTTCACTTGGATATTGTATTGGGCTAATTCATCACAATAAGCTTTTGTCAAACCAGCTAAACCATGTTTAGATGCAGCATATGCTGGCGCCCATTGTCCGCCTAAGAAAGAGAACATTGAACAGATATTGATGATTTTTCCGCTCTTTTGAGGAATCATCACTTTAGCGGCTTCATGACTCATATCAAATGCTGCTGTTAAATTGATGTTAATCGTCGGGTCCCATTTGTAACGACCATAGCTTACAACATCGTCGCACGGGCAAATGCCGGCACAGTTTACTAAAATATCTACCGAACCCAATTCAGCAATACATTTTTCAACCACTTCTTGGCACACGCCGTCTTTCGTGATATCTGCTTCCATATATGCCGTTTTCGCACCACGTTCTGCTAAAACAGCGTTAAATTCTGGATCATCCGGCATGATTGATGGCATGAAAATATTCGCGCCTGCTTCTGCTAAAGCTAATGAAAATGCTTGTCCTAGCCCAGTATTTCCGCCAGTTACGATCGCGTTTTTGCCTTTGATATGAAACATATCCATTTTAAAGTCTTTGATTTCCATTTTTCTACCTTCTTTTCCTTTATTTTTTGTTTTCACCCGCTTGGGGATTATCCCTTGAGTCTAGTACTTAGCTTCCTTGCAAATTCTGCCGCATCGCCATGAACGACGATACTGGCTAAATAATTCATCGGTGCACCAAGATCCGTATTCACCGAAATAATCTCTTTTACATTTTTTAACCCTTCGATATGCTGCGTTGAACCATAGATTCCTAAAGCGATATACAAGTCTGGGCTAACCGTCTTGCCCGATTGGCCGACTTGAATTTCACGGGACGCTTTTTTACGATCGACTAATTGTTTCGATACCGCCACGACACCCGTTAGTTCTTCTGCCAAATCCTGCAATTGATCAATTGGCTGAGTATAACCGCCGCCTGCTGAAACAATCACGTCTGCCTCGCGAATATCCGCAACTGTTTGTTCACTTTCCACAATCTCCAAAACCTCGATTGTTGACGCTTTCAATTCAGCTGACACAAACCTAGTATATTTTGATTCCTTACTTAAGTCCGCTGCATGAAAAACATTCGGATGAACACTTGCCATGATCGGTGATGAATCGCACACGATACTTGCCATAATATTGCCTGAAAAAGCCGGTCGCACCAATTTTTTTCCGCGTTTGTCAACGTGAATATCGGTAATATCAGCCACTAATCCTACCTCAAGCCGCATCGCCAATCGCGGCGCCACCATCCGCCCAAATTCCGTTGCTAAAATGATGATGCTGTCAAATTGATACTCTCTATGAACTTGTTCAATGATATCCGTTATTATTCGACTATCCTTTAATTGGGTCGTCGACATTTCGACATTAATCACCTCATCAAGTCCTGTAACTTCTTCAGGCAAATTGATACCTAATCCATAAACAAAAGTTTCTTCTTCACCAGCTAAGCGGTGAACTACTTCAGTCAAATCCAATGAATAATCGACCTGATCGTTATCTATCAGAATGAGTCCTTTAAACATTATAAGTACCCCTTTTCTTTTAGAAAATGAACCACTTCATCGATACCTTCATCGTCGACTTTCACTACTTTGTGTTCCACTTGCTCCCTTTTTACAACCACATTTTTTCTTACCTTTGTTGGGGAGCCCTTGCCCCCAATTATTTCTGTGGGCAACTGCAATCGTTCATTGGTTACCACTTCAAATTGGTCATCCACATTTCTCCCGATATTTTCATATCTTACAAACCCTAAACGCAAATTCATTTGATGTGTGACACTCAGCACACTGGGATTTTCGATTTTTAAGCGATATGTTTTTTCCTCTTGCAAGGCTTCAACGATCGAATATTCCTTTGTCACTTCCTTGATCGCGACAATATTGGAAAATTGATTGATTCCCATGATTTCCGCGATTTGCGGACCAACATGTCCGGTCCCGCCATCCAAAGTATGGGTACCAGTAAGCAACAAATCATATTCTTGTGAAGAAAGATAACTGGAAATGATTCGGCTCGTTACCAGCGAATCACTGCCAGCAAAGTGACGATCACTGATCAAAACTGCTCGATCTGCACCCAATCGGACGAAATCCTTCATCGCCTCTTCCAGCTTCAGCGGTCCCATTGTAATAACTTCAACATAGGTAGAAGGGTCTTGTTTTTTTCGCATCATGGCAAAAGCCAAAGCGTTCTTATCATCTGGATTCAAAATGAGACGCGAACTATCACGATCAATCTTATCCGTCTCATAATCATAGACAAACTTTTCTGTATCCGGAACAAATTTGACTAAACAAATGATTTTCATGATTCCCCTCCTTCAACTATGTATTTCATTCAAGGACGATCAGACGTCCTTGAATGAATCGTGTGTTTATTTTTGGTACTTCAACCCTTCTTGTACTGGGTAGATATTTCCGAAACTCATGATCCCCTTAGGATCGAAAACTTCTTTCAAGCTTTCTAACATATAGTACGCAGATTGATGTTCATCTTTTGTCCATTCGTTACGATACTTGCCGATACCGTGATGGTGACACATTGAACCGCCTAATTTCAGTGTTTCTTCTACGATGATCGCTTGGATCGGATGATGATAGATTTTCATTTCATCTTCTGGCTCACAATTGATGGCGTAGTTGTAAACGAAGTACATGTTCGTTCCGTTCAGATAACTATGGGAAGAATGCCCGCCTAACATCGTTAAATCATCAGCACGAGGGAACTCGTTACGAATTCTATCGATAACATTGTTATAAATCTTAGTGATCGTTTCCCAGTCAGCCGATACTTCTGTTGTATAGCCATCGTGTTTGTCATTGTCGATCATACCTTGAATTTCATCATCGATCGTTTGTTGTGTCCAGTTCAATTGGTTGAACCAGTTTTCGATTAATTGGGAATCTACTTGCTTCACGATGCCGTCTTTGAATTTCTCGACCGCTTCTTCAATCCCTTTACCCGTTGCTTCAACAATGCCTTCTGGGCCTTCTGCCATGAAAATCAAGACGCATTTCCCTTCGTAGAAATGATAGAAATGCTGGCGCGCATCCTCCGGTGAATATGTCCGAGCAACCGATGGACGGTAACCGTTTACCATCACTTCACGAAGAACCTTCACACCATCTTCAACATCGTTTACTAAGTAACCAAAGAATTTATTATTGTCTGGATAGTATTTAAAGATTTTCACTGTCACTTCCGTGATATAGCAAAGCGTTCCTTCATTTCCGATCACAATATGGCGAATGTCTGGGCCACCTGCACGACGAGAAATATTCTTGATCCGTGAAATATGACCGTTCGGGAAAACACATTCCAATCCTACAACCATGTCTTCGATTCCGCCATAAAGAGTTGAGAATTGTCCGATTGAGCGGGTTGCAACCAATCCGCCATATTGGGCAATTGGTTTTGATTGTGGTGAATGGCCTGTAGTGTAGCCGATTTTTCTCAATTCATCCTCTAACGCTTGCAAGGGTACTCCGGCTTGAACGGTAGCTTGCATGTTATAAGGATCGATTTTCAAAATCTTATTCATATGAGAACCGTCGATCACTAATGCTAGATCTTTCCAGTTTTCCAAACCGCCTTCTGTTGCAGTTTGCCCGCTGCGGGGAATGACATTGATATCATTTTCGTTACAATACATCAAAAGTTCTTTAACTTCTTCTGGATTATTAGGATAAACTACGGCAGTCGGCAATGGATTATCCAGTACTCCTTTAGCCTTCATATATTTGCGATAGCGGTCAGATGCGGCATCATATAATGTTTCGTGATCCGTTACTACCTGTTCTTCAGAGACGATATTTTTTACGTCCTTAATGATTGCTTCTTTCACCAATGTTTCAGAGTTCATTCAATTAGCTCCATTCATCTTTTTTTCGAAAGCGCTTTTCCTGAGTTCAGTATAAATGGTCATCTCTTGTTTTACATTAAAATTTGATTAAATTTTCTATTTAATTTCACTTTTTTATTCTATTTTGGAAAATTTTCCATTTTTTATTTGCTTTTCTGATTCTGATTATGCTATTCTGAATTCAAGATAAATCATTGCCTTTAAGGAGGTTTCCCATGAAAATACAGTTGGATCGGTTAAACGATCTAGAAATAAAAATTCATAACCGTTTGCTGGCGGAAAGCCAAGACAAACCCAACCTGACAATTACTGAAGCCGCCAAACTTACGGACGTTTCTCCTTCAAAGATTTCCAAGCTGGTCAAAAAAATGGGCTTCTCCGGCTACAAAGAGTATTTCCGTTTTTTGACTGGCAAGGAATTAGTCAAGCAAAAAAAATTGAACAGCGAGTTTGCCCGTATCAAGGACTTCATAGAGAATTTTGACGAGTCGGCGGTAGACTACCTAGCTGATTTGATTCAGCAATCGGGAAAGATTTTGCTTTTTGGCTATGGACCTACAAATTTTTGCATGGAGTATTTTGAATACAAACTGAATTTCACTTTGAACAAAAATGTGATTCGTGTCAGTCAGCCATCCTTGATCCCTGATTTGTTAACGAAGGATTCCTTGCTGCTGATTTTCTCCGTTGCTGGGAAATTCGCCAACTTTGATCCATTATTCGAAGAAGCGAAGAAGCATCAAGCCAAATCTTTGCTGGTGATGGAGGAAATGAATACAGACTTATCTCTTGATGCCAGTGAAATAATTTTCTTAACAAAATCGCATCAAAATGAAACCTTGAAATCTCACGAAAAGACTCGAACCATTTTGTTGATGTTCATCGAAGAGGTTGTTCGAAAGTTGACTGAAGAAGACCCCCGCGAATAAATCGCGGAGGTCCTTTTTTAATATCCGTAAATTATTTCATAATCCAATCAAACAGCCAATCCATCATCATCGCAATAAAAGCACATAAAACCGCCCCGACAATAATGATCGGACCGCCATCCGTAATCGCAATTCCTCGTAAGATCACATCGCCGACACCACCAGCTCCGACGAATGAACCGATCGTCGTAATACCAACCGAGATCACTAAGGCATTGCGAACACCGGCTAAAATCACCGGCAATGCCAGCGGAATCTTGATCATGTAAAGAATTTGATACCGATTCATTCCGATCCCTTTAGCGCTATCGATATACATCGGATCGACATTGACTAGCCCAACATATATGTTTTTAACGATCGGCAACAAGGAATACAGGACAACGGTTGCCACCACAGTATTCTGCCCCAAGCCCATTAAGATTAACAGTACCGTCAGCATCGCAATCGACGGAATCGTTTGAATGATATTAATGACCCCAATCACCACATCAGACAGCTTTGGCTTCTCGGATAAAAAAATTCCCAGTGGAAAACCGATCAAGAAGGTCAGCACCACACCAATCACTGAGATATAAACATGCACGCCAAATTGTGTGATCAAATACGAAGAGTTTTCACTTAGATATTGCAGCAAATTTTCAACCATCAGCTTCCCTCCTCAAAAAAGTTATGCTTTTCCAAAAATCGGCGAGCAATAATTTTCGGCTCCAACAATTCATTATCCGATTCATAATTCAAGCGCTGCATCGTTTCAGTATCAATCGTATTTTGTAATTTCAACAAAATCGGTTTTAACTCCGGATATTGTTTCAGCGTCTTTCCTGAAACAACGACGCTTGCAGTGTACGGCGGAAAGAACTTCAAGTCATCTTCCAACATTACGAGATCATAGCTGCCGACCCGTCCATCAGTGGAATAGCCCAAAATCACATCTAGCTCCTTGGCGACTAACGCGTCATAAAGCAATCCCACCTGCATCGGATAGACCCGTTGGAATTTGGTATTATAGGCTTCTGTATATCCCTTATAGCCGTCACCTTCTCGTTTATACCACGTCTGATCGGAGCCAAGACGCATTTTCCCCGCACATTTTTTTAAATCGCTGACCTTTTTTAAATCATATTTTTTGGCAGTTTCTTGCGTCACCATAAAAGTAAATTGGTTAGAAAAACCATAACTCGGAAACCATTCGAACCCAAAACGCTCATCAAATTCCCGCTGGACGATCTTTAATGCTTTAGCGGGATCTTTTTCCGTCGGCAATCCTAAAGTACCGATCAAGTCGGTTCCCGTATAACGTGTTGGCGCAATGTCTAAATCTCCTCGCACCATTGCTTCATGCATCAAATTAGCTGACCCCAAATTATTAAGATAGACAATGTTTTTATCCGTGGCGTGCTGGAGTAGCTCAACGACGATATTCCCTAGAATCTGTGATTCCGAGGTCACTCCGCCAGCCACTGTGATCGTATCATCCTTGGCGGAAAAATTCCGTACGATAAAACTTCCAAATAGCAGGATCATCGCCGCTAATAGAAAAATTCGCTTTTTCATCGACTCACCCTCTATCCATCGTTAATTTTAATTCCGAACGTTTAAGCAATGCATCTGATAGCAAAGCTAACAAAGTGATTGGGATCGTCCCCATCATCACAAGATCCAAACGATATAAATTCAATCCGTTAAAAATAAAATCGCCTAAACCACCTGCACCGATATACGAAGCTAAAGTCGTCCACGAAATGACATAAACAGTCGATACACGAATACCTGCCATAATGACTCCCATCGCTAACGGCAATTCGATCTGTAATAATCGTTGCATTTGTGACATCCCCATCCCCTTGGCGGCATCTAAATATGTGGCGTCAACTGATTTGATACCAACATAAGTATTTCGTAATATCGGCAATAGCGAATACAAAAAAAGCGCGATCACTGCTGGAATTTTCCCGATTCCAAAGAAAGGAATCATGATCGACAGCAACGCTAATGAAGGGATCGTTTGAAAAACCCCTACGACTTTGATTACTGTCTCAGAGCCTTTTTCTACCCGCGTCAAAAGTGCCCCTAAAGGAACCGCTACGAGGATACCAAGAAAAATCGCCAAAAAGGATAAATAAAAATGTTCCCAGAATTTCAATAAAATCTCACTACCATATTCGGACCAAAAATTCATGCTAGCACCTCCTACTGCAATTGTTCCTGGACAAGCGACACTAACGCTGAACGAGTCACGATGCCCACCAGATGATTCTCATCATCCACCACTGGCAAATATTTGAAGACATGATTAATCAGCGGTTCGATCACGTCCGCCACCCGATCATTTTGATTTACACTTGCTGTGTCGGTTCCCATCACATCAAAAATAGACGATTTTGGTTTAAGCTTAGAAATGTTACGTTCAACAAAGTTAATATCAACAAAACCCTTCAAGCAGTTCTCGTCATCCACCACCAACAAGGTATCAACTTTTTTCTCTGACATTTGACGAATCGCATCAGTGATCGATTTGCTCAGCAAGATCGATTCGACCCGCTCCACCATCAAATCAGCCACAGTCATTTCATTGTTGTAATAGACATTACGTTTGCGTTTTCCAATCAGTTCTTCAACAAAATCATTCGCTGGATGTTCCAAGATCGTTTCTACCGTATCGTATTGAACGATCTCACCATGATCCATAATAATGATTTTATCTGCCAGCTTGATTGCCTCATCCATGTCATGAGTAACAAAAACAATCGTTTTCTTCATCTCCCGCTGCAAACCTTTGATCATTTCTTGCAACGCGTCCCGCGTGATTGGGTCTAAAGCGCCAAAAGGTTCATCCATCAAAATAATATCTTGACTGGCCGCCAATGCCCGAATGACACCGATTCGCTGTTGCTGACCACCAGAAAGATTTTTCGGTTTCCGTTCTAAATAGTCTAAAGGCAAATCGACTCGTTGGATCAATCGTTCTGCGATCCCAGATTTCTTTTCGTCGCTCCACTTTAACAATTTAGGCACGATCATGATATTTTCTCGGATGGTCATATGAGGAAACAAACCAATGTTTTGAATCACGTAGCCGATTTGTCTCCGCAACTCATCCTCGTTCAATTTGGTAACATCTTGTCCATTGATTTTAATACTGCCCTTTGACGGTTCGATCATTCGATTAATCATTCGTACTAGTGTCGTTTTCCCGCTCCCGCTAGTCCCGATAACACAAATAAATTGATTGTCTTCAATCGTCAAATCAAAGGGATGGACGGCGATCGCTTTTTCTCCATACCTTTTTTCTACCTGTTCAAACTCGATCATAGTAATGATCCCTCCATTTTTATGTAATTGCCGTGACTCATTTCCGCTGTCACGACAAACAATAATTAGCGATTATCTTACTAAATAGCCACCATCGATTGGTAAAATATGTCCATTAACAAAATTTGAAGCCGGACTTGCTAAATAAACCAATGCCCCCATCAAATCTGCTACTTCTCCCCAATAATTAGCAGGCACATGTGCTAAAACTTTTTGATTGATCTCTGGATTTTCCCGATCTCTTTTAGTCATATCGGTCGCTAAATAGCCTGGCGCTATTCCGTTCACTTGGATATTGTATGCGGCCAATTCATCACAATACGCTTTAGTCAAACCAACCAGTCCATGTTTTGCTGCCGCATTTGCCGGGGACTGTTGGCCACCCAAAAATGAAAACAATGAGCAGATATTGATAATCTTTCCGCTCTTTTGCGGAATCATCACTTTCGCCGCATCGTGAGACATTTCAAAGGCCGCCGATAAATTAAGTTGGATCATCGGGTCCCATTTTGAACGATCAAACTGCAGCACATCTGCTGAGAGATGCATCCCGGCACAATTCACCAGCACATCCACCGTACCAAAGACTTCAACGCAATGCTCGACAACCTGTTGCGGCACACCCTCCTCCGTCAGATCAACTTCCATAAAAACATAACAAGAGCCCGTCTCTTCAATAATTTTCTGCGTTGTTCCATCATCATCGATTAAGCTGGGCACAAGAATATTTGCTCCGCTCTTCGCCAATGCCAGCGAAAATGCTCGCCCAATACCTGTATTTCCTCCAGTTACGATAGCGACTTTTCCATCCAGTGAAAAAAAATCCATACTGAATTCCGTGATTTCCATTTATCTTCCCCCCGTTTGTGTGATAGAGCCTCACGAAATCGTTCAGCTTTCATTCTATCCGTTTAAAGATTGATGTGTTCGACCAAAAATAGATAAATCCAAAACAAAAAAGCGAACACCAAATAAGCTGGTGTCCGCTTTTCTCTGTCCTCTTAGCAACAACTACCGTTTTTACTTTTTATATTTCCCAAACATCCATGTTTGTTGTTGAAATGGCTACTGCTCCTGCCTGCAATGCCGTCATTACCAATTCCTTGTCACAAACCAAGCCACTGGCGATAATCGGAACATCCACCACATCCTGTACCCAAGATAGAACCTTTGGCATCGCTCCAGGTAAAACTTCTACGACATCTGCTTTCGAGGTTCCTAATTGTTTTGGCAAATTATGATACGACTTTGAATCGATCAAAAAGAAACGATGAACGGTAAATAATCCTCTAGCATTCGCCGCCCGCAGCAAGATTGATTTCGAACTGATAATGCCATCCGCTCTAGTGGCTCGCTTCAAATAATCGACCGCAGTCTCCTTTGTGGCCAGACCATCGATCAAGTCCACATCCACCATCACGATCTTACCAGCTTCTTTTAAACGATCAACAATATCCACAATACTGCAAACATCTCCATACAAAACGAAGATGATATCACTTTCGCAGGTCAAGGCCTTCTCAAAACTGCGCTTGCTATTGATGGCAGCAATCAGCGGATTGTCCTCCATCATTTGAATAATTTTTCTTTTCATTTTTATCCTTATCCCTACTAAGTAATTTAATACGCTTTCATTCTAGCATACCTCACAAACACTTACATGAGAAAACATGATCCCCCGAATTCTTTTTCTTGGAATATCCTTTTGATTTCTCAATCAAGCGCAATTAGAAACACTTGTGTTTCCTCAGTTTAATGGATTACAGCTTTTTCGTCAATTGTTCAGAGAAAAAAAGACTTGCGGAAATCTGTTGTAATATCAAGGTTTCCCATGCCTTTCAAACGTGAAAATTTCGCTGAAAAAGATTTCTCTAAAAATTTTGAGTATAAAAAGAGGTTGACATCGCTTTCATAAGATTCTATACTTTGGGTGTTACTAGAGACCAGAGAGAAGTAACGCTTACTTAAGCGTTGCTTCTTTTTTGTTTTTTTGTAAAAGAATTCACAATCAGGAGGGCGTTATATGAACAAGCAAGCAGTTAAAAAATGGGGAACGTTGTTACTACTTTCAGCCGGCGCTGGAATTATCTTTCAGCTTCCTTACATTCGGGAGACGTTTTATGTACCGATCCAAAAAGCAATGGATCTGACAAATGCGCAGATGGGAATGCTTTCTTCCGGTTACGCTACGATGGCGACATTTTCTTATTTTGTCGGTGGGATCGTAGCAGATAAATTCTCAGCTCGGAAGTTGCTGACCTTTTCATTCTTGATTACCGGTATCTTAGGCGTTTGGTTCTCTACCTTCCCCGGTTTTCAAATCAGTCGGTTGATTTTCGTTTTAATGGGAATCTCAACTATCATTACCTATTGGTCCGCGGCGATCAAAGCAACTCGGATGTTGGGTGACAGTTCAGAGCAAGGGCGTTTGTTTGGTTGGCAAGAAGGTTTGCGTGGACTGTTGAATGCATTACTTGTATTTGGAATGACAGCTGTTTACAGCCGTTTTTCAAACGAAGTATTAGGTACCGCTTGGGCGATTCGTGTATGTGCAATTGCTGTTATTATTATTGGTATTTTAAATTGGTTTGTCATTGAAGACACAGCAGCAGAATCACACACTGAACCGATCTCTAAAGTTGCGATCGGCATGTTCAAAACTTTGAAATTGCCCCGTACATGGGTACTTGTAGCCATTGTATTCTTTGCTTATAGTATTTATGGAATTCTAGGCTATATCAATACTTATGCAATAAATGTTTACGGATTATCAGTTGCAGGTGGAACAACACTTGGTGGTGTGCGTTATTTAGTTCAAGCAGCCGGCGGGATCATCGGTGGGATCATCGCGGATAAACTGGGCTCTCGTATCCGTGTTATCATCGGTGGTGCAGGGCTGTTGACAGTTTGTTTTGCTGGGTTCTTGGTATTGCCAGCTAGTGCGGGATTATTAGTCACAGTAATCGCCAACTTCATCTTTGGACTATTCCTTATTTACGTAGTTCGTAGTCAATACTTCGCAATCATTGATGATGCTGGATTCCCAGTTGAAATGACGGGGCGTGTATCTGGAATCGTTTCTTGTCTAGGCTACCTGCCAGACGTATTTATGTACACTATGATCGGCGGATGGTTAGATGCAAACCCTGGTAAAGCCGGTTTCAATATGATGTTTATGTACGCGATCGCAATGGGTATCGGTTGTATTATCTTCTCATTGGTTCTTACTGCAATTATCAAAAAAGACAAAGCTTCAGGAACTGTCTCTACTGAAGTTGAATAAATATAAAAAGTTTCATCCCTTCGATATAACAAAGGGATGAAACTTTTTAATTTTCGGGAACATCCAAAAATTCACCATGCATGTTTTCATAATGCTTGACACTCAATGTCTCAAAAACAGCAATCATGGGATGCTCATAATTCAGCTCTTTTTGAAATTCATTCAACTGAGCGGCCAATTTCTTGTACTCAACTAACTCTTCCGCGAAAAAATACCCCTTTAAAGCAATGCTTTCATGTTTTTCTTTGTCAAAACAAAATAGACTCCCCGAACGGTTTTGTCGAATATTTTCTGCCGTCCGTCCATCACCATTGATATAAAATTTAAAATAGTAAAAGCCATTTCGCTCAAGCGGCGGTGAAACCGCAATGACATGAGGAAATCCGCGATTATCAATCGTGACCAGAGTAAATGTATCCGCGCTGGCTAACAATGTTTCCATGTTCTTATCCAATCCTAAAACCTCCCTTTTCTAATTCTCTTGTTTTTCAGGTACATAAATCGGCACAAAATCGGCCAAAAATTCCACTGTTAACGGTAAGGCAGGTCCTTTATCACCGTCGATCCGAGAATAAATTGTTTTGTCAGTCAATGGTTTCAATTCCAATTTGTCTGTCTCTAAATAAGTAAGTGCATCGGAATCTTTTAGACGTCCGGTGAAGATAAAGCGAAGCATCTGTAATAATTTTCGAAAGCGCATATTATGCAGAATACTAACGTGAAGTTTGTCATAATCTGAATCTACATACTCCACCCCACCGATAGAGTGAGTTGTCGTAGCTAACGAAAACCAGACCTTCAGCTTCTCATGGAAATTGTCAGCTTTGATTTCTACTGGATAAGACGTATCTTTTCCAATTTGTTTGACAGCTTTCATCGGATAAACAATCAAGCCGAATTTTTGCTTTTCACTCTGCCGAACTTCATTGGAAATGTCCGCAAATGAGCCAAATGTAAAGGAGCTGATAATCGCTTTCTGCCGATCTTGACAAGCAGCGATGCCCACTTTGCGCTGATTACCAGCGATAATCACATCCATTGCTTCTTCCTCATCCATCGGTAAATGCCAGCGTTTCGTAAAATTATTGATCGTCCCGCCAGGAATGATTCCTAACGGCAATGCTTTTCCTGCTTGAACAAATGCCGTACCAACAATATTTAATGAGCCATCTCCGCCGATTGCTACGATCCCATCAAATTCATCAACAGCTTCCTTTACTGTCTTTATTGCTTTTTCTGGATCTGGCGCTGTTAAATAGTCAGCTGAATGACCAGCTTGTTCAAATTTTTCTCTCATTCTTTTTGCTAATTTTTCCGCGTCTCCATCCCCAGCATTAGGATTGAAAAATATTCCGTAACGCATCTTTTCCACCTTCATTCAAATCCATTCAAAATTAATTTCAAGTACTAATTATTCCAATCTTTTCTACTCCACTTTATCATTTTTAACCTAAAAAAACTGTTTACACGAACTAAATTTTTAGAAATTGATTGCTTTTACTTTTTTTCTTAAAAAAACCTGCTATGATAAAGCAAAGAGAGGGTTGAGAAAAATGTTTGAACCAACAAAACCGCGACGAAGTGATGTCTCTTTTGACGTCGTCCCTGAACACATGCAGCAGGAAATCTGGCATATGATTTTCATGCGTCCATTAAAAGGGCTACCGTTAACTTCACCACAACGATTTCACTTTTTTAAAAATAAAATTGCTTGTACATTGAGTGTTGTATATTCTCAAAGTGATCCCTATTTTTCTGATGGCATCACCGCACCTTACGTGGATGCTTATGAAGAAATCGATTTTCCAAAAGCGATGTATGTCTATGATGATGGCCAAGAACTAATTATGACTCTAGATGAAAAAATCGTCTGACTTTTTGTCAGACGATTTTTTTGGTTTATTTTACGACCATAACATTGCATGGGGCTTGATTCACTACATAAGCAGTTGTTGAACCAACGAGTAGCAACGACAAGGCGCCTAAACCTGTCGCCCCCATCACGATCAAATCTGTTTCCAACTTCTCAGCTAATTCAACGATTTCTCTTTTTGGATTACCTGCGATGATTTGAGAGGTCAAATGGACTTCTTGTTCCTCTGTTACGCGATGATGCTCCAATTCAGTGATGATATTTTGAGCTTTTTCATGGACTTCCTGCATCAATGGAATCGAATTTCCTCCAGTGGTTCCGGTAAAACTAGCCGTATCAATCACTGTCGCCAAGGTTAATTTACCCTTATTTCTCTTCGCGATGTTGATCGCCTCGTCAAACGCTTTTTTGGATTGCTTTGAACCATCCACAGCAACTAAAATATTTTTATATTCATCAACCATTTTTACCGCCCCTTTCAGTCCTAGTTTATCATTTTGCCAATGTTTCGAAAAACAAAACTATCCATTTCTCCTCGTTTTTTTAATTTTTAAAATGATTAAATCTGCTTTAAAGACGAGTAGATAAATTGTTCTTTTCTTTTCAAGATGCTAAACTTTCATCACCTGAATGATACGTAGTTCAAACGATTTTTCTTTAAGAAAACAGACACAAACATAAGGAGACTCAAAGATGAACAAAATTCAACGAAGAAAAGCCCATCTCATTATTCACAGCGCATCTACTGCTGCTGCTGGCGTTGGTGCTGGGATGGCGCAATTGCCTTTTCCCGATGCTACTGTCCTATTACCGATCCAAACTGCAATGGTGATCGCTTTGGGTAAGGTTTTTCATATTAAATTAGAAGCAGGCGCTGCAAAAGCCTTAGCAACTCAATTTTTAGCTCAAAAAGCTGGTCAAATGACTGCTCGCTTCTTAGCTGGAAAGCTCCCCGTAGCCGGTAATATTGTCAATGGTTCCACCGCTGCTGCTATTACTGAAAGCTATGGCTGGATGATTGCTAGAGAATTCTCTGAAGAACAGCAGAAAAAAATCAAAGTATAATATTTTTTTAATTACTCATGAACAACTTTCAAATTTATTTTGACTTCGCTATACTTGTAGGCGTGGATGAACTTGGTGTTTTACTCGTTCAATGATGTAGTCCGCATTTAAGATAGAGGTGCAGGTTCGATTCCTGTCATCCACATAAATAATAAGACTTTTTTTTAAGGAAACAGGAGTAAGGAAGCTGAGAAGCTTCCTTTTTTTGGCTTTTAAAAAAATATTCGTCTTTTTAGGCTGATTTAAGGTTTATCCTCTACGCTATTATCTAGAAGGCATCAAAAAAGAGGAGGATTCTATTGAAAATCAAACGAGTAACAACGATTATTCTTATGAGCACTTTATTACTCGGCACTAACACTTTTCCAATTGCAGGATTGGCCACTGATCAAGGCGGTGTGCCAACGGCTCCGCCAGATGGCGGCGGAATGGGCGGTGCCGATACAATGACCTATGACTATAGCGGCGAGTTAAAAGGAAGCTTAGTTGCTGACAATCAAGAAGCCAGCTCCGCTTCTGAAAGTCATACTTCAACAGGAAGCGATGAAAATACAGCATTAGCAAAAAATGCGGGTAAACTGAATCTAACAAAGAGTGCGTTAGAAAAATCTGGTGACAGTGCCAATGACGATAATAGTAATTTTTACGGCTTAAATTCTGTTTTATTAGCAGTCAACGAAAACTCTTTCGCCTACCTTTCAAACAGTCAATTGACTGCTACAGGTAAAGGCAGCAATGGATTGTTTGCAACGGATGACGGAACAATTTATGCTAATGATAATACAATCACGACTGAGGCTGACAATTCCCGCGGGATGGATGCAACATACGGCGGAACAATTATTGCGAATAAAACGACGATTAGCACAAAAGGCGATCATAGCGCTGCTTTAGCTACGGATCGCGGCGGCGGAAATGTTTCCGTAACAGACAGTCAATTTACAACACAGGGTTCAGGCTCTCCTCTGCTCTATTCCACCGGTGATATTGAGGTGAATGATGTTGAAGGAACCTCTACTGGCAGCCAAATTGCCGGCATGGAAGGCTTTAATTCGATTCAAATTTACAATTCTAAATTAACCAGCAAGTTAACAGGAACAACTGGCAGTGACCCTATCGCAAACGGCGTGATTATTTATCAGTCTACTTCAGGCGATGCAGAGGCTTCTACTGGTGAAACAGCAACCTTCGAAGCTGTCAATTCGACTTTAAAAAGTGCGACCGAAGGAACCATGTTTTATATAACGAACACGGAAGCGAATGTAATTTTACAGGATACCAAATTAGACTTTGATAACGACAAAGCCGCTTTATTAACGATTCAAGGAAATAACTCCAATAATTGGGGGACTGCTGGCAGTAATGGCGGAACTGTCAATTTCACTGGGATCAAGCAGAAGTTAGCTGGAAAAATCAGTGTCGACTCAATCAGCAGCCTTAACTTATCCTTGACTGAAGGAACGACCTTCAGCGGTAATACAGAAATCACTACAAACGATGTAAATACAGCTGCTAGTAATGCACCGATCACGGTCAATGTCGATAATACTTCTAAGTGGACTGTCACTGATGATTCACAAGTGACAAATCTAAATTTGGAATCTGGTGGGAAGATTGTAGATGAGGATGGAAAAACTGTCACTATTAAAGCTGGTGGAGAAACAGTTGTAGAAGGAGATGGCTCAACTACTCTTACCGTTACAGGAACATATTCAACTGAAATGGCTTTAGACGAAAACAATAAACTGAGTGATCCTTCGATCGATCGAACAACTTTTGATCAGCATTTCCAATTATCAACGGCTTTTACCAACAAGTCCGCTGCGACAGAAAATACGAAAACTAGCAGTAATACTGATGAAGCCTCTGCTGAAATTAAATCTCGTACTGATACGAATAATCAGCTCGCTTCTTCTAAAAAAAATAGCAATTACAGTCTATGGTTTGTTTTAAGCGGTGCAATTGTCGTTGCAGGTGCTTTTATTATCATTCATTTTAGAAAAAGAACAAAACGGAGACACTAAACAGATTTTTTTAATACTACCCGCACGCTTGCAGGAATTTGCAAGCGTGTTTTTTACATCTAATTAAAAAGGACCACTCTTGATGAGTGATCCGAACAAACTTCTAGAATGCATTGTCGCTTAATAGAGTCTCCCCTTTTTCAGACAAGAAAAAGAACTTAAACTGATTTTTAATAGACCCATTGCTATCAAATATATTTCCTTGAATAAAGCCATTTTTCTTTAGAACAGCTAAACTGTTCTCAAATTCACCTTTAGATGTTTTAAAAAAATGATGGGTCAGGTTACTAAAATTTTTATTTGCGATTTCATTCAGAATATAGTATTCCAATTCCTTTAGTTTCATGGTACGCCCCCTTTCTGGAGGATCATAATACCACTATTATTTTGAATTTGATATTTATTTCACAAATTTTTTCTTTTACAAAAAAATTCTTATTGAATTGACAGTTTAAACCTAGACTTTTTGTCAGTGTATCACCATTGATTTATAAACAAATCGTAACATTTCTTTATTATTTGCTTAAAACAATCCATCATATTTCAATTATAAGCGTTATTCCCATTAACAATAACGGCTTTATATCGCTGATTTTGAGATGTATAATCGATATTACCTTATCCTTATACCACGTATTTATTTTCACACCTATCCTTTACTTCTTTCCTATAATGAGGTAGCATTCCTGTTGGTAACAGATTTTCTGTTAGAAACACTGGAAAAAAGGATTTTTTATTATGAAGAAATTTTATACTTGGCTTTACCGCCAACCTAGACACATTATTTATCGACTAATTTTTATTTTCTGCCTTCTTTTTTGGCTCATTATTTATTTTATTTTGAAGTGATCGTTTTAAAGGAACGGTGTAGCGCAAAACTACACCGTTTCTTTTCGTCTAAAACATCTGACACTTCGAGATATTTTCAATCATTTTGTTCTATATTCCTATATATCGCAAACACTATTGTCTGAATTCACTCTCATTGACCACCTTTATAACGAGACTATTTTTTATATAGATCGTTCTTCTCTTTTTGCGTATTTTATTTAGAAAGTTTTCAACTTACTACTTTACTTTACGAACAAATGTTCGTATAATGAATTTGAGGTGATGACCATGTCTATGATTAGTCCAGATTCAATTGAACTGTTTTATCGAACTTATGACTCCTTAGTGAAGGAGCCATTGCCATTAGCATTATATTTAAACCAAATTACCGCAAAGATGGATGCTGAAAATCGTGATTATTTCGTTATCCCTGCCAAAAAGACCGGTCGCAAGAAGGATATTTATTTTCAATTTGAACGTAAAGACAATGAACTCGTTTTTAAAGGTATCCATACAAGGAGGACTGGCGATGGAAACTCTTAAAGGAACCGTTACAAAACTAAAAATCATTCAGTTTTCGCAACAACCGCTCGTCTATTTTCAATTGGCAAATACCAATTGCTTGATATCTGCGCATTCACTGAATTTTCTAGCAGATGTTGAGAACGGTATGAAGATTGTTGTTCTCGGCAAACGAAATACTCGAGGGCAGTTAGTTATCGCTAAATATGCTGTATTAGGCAAAACCAAACTTATGAATGACATTCAGCAAACCTATCAAACTGCAAGCTAAAAGCCAGCACAAAAAATGTGCTGGCTTGCTTTTTAGTCTAACGTACAACCATCACGTTACAAGGAGCATTATTTACGACATAGGCAGTCGTTGATCCCAATAGCAAACGTGAAAATGTTCCAGTTCCTGTAGCGCCCATTAAAATCAAATCTATCTTTTCCAATTCGGCGTATTCAACAATTTTAGTTTTCGGATTTCCATCATCAGTGATTGTCGAGTAAAAAATATCGTCAGGAATTGATTCCTCCAATGATTCCACAACAGCACTTGCTGCTTTATGAGCTTCCTTGACAATATGATCCACTGCATAAGGTTCGGTCCCTAAATGATTGGTGTCTGATACGATCAAAATATACAAATGTGCGTCATTTCTTCGCGTGACTTCAATAGCTTCTTGAAATGCTCGTCGTGCCTGCTCCGATGAATCTACTGCGACTAATATTCTCTTGTAAGACTCTTTCATAGTAAGACCCCCTTTCTTCTATTTAATTGTAAAGCATCCTCCACATTAATATCAAGCGCTTTCATTCGACTCTCTATATCTCCACAAAAAAAGCACCTTGATCACCAAGGTGCTTAAAGGGGATGCTAGTCAAATAAAACTAGCTAAGAAAGATTGAGAGAGGTCTTCCTCATATTCATATTTTAACAGATTTTTAATCCATTTTGGTGATTTTACGAATTGTTTTTTAACATTTTTAAATTTATTCTGAATGTTACTAAATATTTTTCACTTGAAAAAATGTCTGTTTTTAAAAATTACCGGGTTCTTAAATTACTAAAATTGTTATTTTTAGATATAATACTCATTTCTCCCGAAAAAAATCCTTGCAGTTTTAATACTACAAGGAAGTCATCATTTTACTTTGATACATTTTTCACAAAAACAGTTAAAAAAATTAGATTCTTACATATTCTAATTCAAATCCAGTGGCATCATTCTTCATAGCAACTTGATATGCCGTAGCTAATGTTTCCATCGTCGCAGGATCTAACGCTAATTTCATAAACGTCGGCAGATCCATTTTTTCTACATCTGCTTTTCGCTCTGTCGCTATCGGCTGCATCATTTTAGCAAAACCGCCTGTGATTGAAATACTTTGTTTCTCACAACGGATAGCATCTCTTAACTCCATTGGGTTCGCAACTACCTTTTTCATCCCCATCACCTCTTCTTTTTTTTGATCATAGCATAGCGGGCATCATAAATCAATATTTTTGTGAAATAAAACACAAGTATTTTTAGTATTCTTTCTGTTATACTTTAAAAAAAGGAGCAGAATTTATGGATAGATATGTACAAAGAAAAAAACGAGGATGAATCGAAGATAGCGACCTAATCGCGTATAGAGATACCACTATCAATGAGTTATTGAGCCTCCTCGTTAATGAGAATGCTGGTAAACGCTCTATCGCCGCAAAACTTTTGCCTCTTACTTGTGAAGTAACAGACATTCTTCTGAACTCTTTGGAAAAGGAACCTGCACTTTATACTCGATTGGCGATTACCGATAAGCTGGAAAACGGGAATTCAACAACTGCTCTGAAAATGATTGATTATCTCGCTGTGATCGGTAAAAACCAGCATCAATTTCCTGTTTCCCCTTCCAAAAAGAAAGGCTTTCCTCTGCCGCGAGATTTAATTGCTCGTTCATTAGGGCGAATGGATTCTGAGATTTTTCCTACTTTGCTTGATTCTGCTGAAAAACTACCGATTTCAAAACTCAGTGAATTGATTGATGCGATCGGCTACATGGTTTTTTATGATCCAGCATTAGCCACATTGGAGAATTATCAACGACTTTTACAAATAAAGAAGGCACACACTACAGAAATTTTGATTCAATGGAAATTTTTGATCTGTTTTTCTGCCTTTCCTCAAAGTAAAGAGCTGTTATTAAAAGAAGAGCAATTTGTAGAAGAATCCCAGCGTTCTTTGAGAATAATTGCAGCAAAAAAGGACTGAGAAAAAACTCAATCCTTTTTTCATTTTGTATAATATTGAATGATTTGATACAACGCTTCTGTAGCTCCGATGCCGCATTTCTCATTGTAGTACTGGGTAAAGCGCTCATCAGCTAAATACATTTCGCTTAACCCTCGATGCGCCTCTTTAGTATATTTTTTCCAGCTGAATTGCAGCCACAACCTGTGTAGATCGAATATCTCCTCCGCTAACGGCCCAGAAATGTCTCCATCCTTCATATATTGAGTCAGTTTTCCGAATAAGGTCGTTTCAACTTCTTCCATTTTTTGATAATCAAACTCGCTCATTTCGATCCATTTTTGATTAGAATCTTCGACAGCTTCTTTGCCATATTTTTCACGGATTTCTTCACCATATTTTTCTTCGTTTTCAAGCAATGATTTCTGTTTGAAAGCTTCAAATTTTTCTCTATTAGTCATCTCTATTTCTCCTTTATAATAAAGTAATGTATCGTCAAGAATTTTCAGTAAACGATCCAACTCCTTCTGTTTTCTTACCACTTCAACTCTTTGATCCATCAGCGTTTGTTGAATTTTTTCCGCCGGTCGATCGATTAATTCTCTAATGGTTTTTAAGGGGACCCCTACCGATCGGTATAGTAGGATTTGCTGCAGTCGATCAATCTCTTTTTCAGTGTACATCCGATAACCCGATTCACTTAAAAAGGCTGGTTTCAATAACGCGCGTTCATCATAAAATCGCAGAGTCCGAGTGCTGACCCCTGAAAGTTCTGCCACTTGCTTGATTGTATAAACCATTTTTATCCCTTCTATCTTTTACATCTTATATGTCTATTTTCAGGATCTCTCTCTGATAAAAAACATCTTACACCTTTACGTAACGTGAAGGTCAAGGAAAAACCAGCAGTTCTCTGCTGGCGAATTCTCTACTTCTATTTAACAACCATTACATTACATGGTGCATTGTTAACAACATAATCAGTAGTAGATCCCACTAGCATACGTTCAACTGCACCTTTTCCTGTCGCTCCCATATAAATCAGATCAATTTTGTATGTTGCCGGCAAGTCAAAACAAAGGGCCTTTTTAGGACTGCCTACACAAGTCACCAACTGTTTATTATAGTAGTTAATGCTTGCAACCTCTTCTTCTAATAATTTGATCGCTGCCTGCTTTTCTTCCTCGATGATCTGGGACACAGGTGTTGCACTATTAATTAAAAGCCCACTGCTGTTGATGACTTGTGCGATGTATAAACGTGCATTGTTCCTTTGTGCGGCTTCAACTGCTTCCATTAAAGCCTGATGTGCCTGCGGAGAGCCATCTACTGCTGCCAAAATATTATAATAGCGTTCTTTCATTGAGCCGTCCCCCTTTTATCTTAGTATAGCAAGTAAAAGGGCCTTTGTAAGCCCTTCCTTAATTCAAAAACTTGTTGCAATAAGCTTTATAGTGGGTGATACTTTTTTCCAAGACAGAAAAAAACACCTCGGAGAAAACCGAAGCGGCAAAAGAGCTTAATTTTTTTCTAGATATAAAGACTGCTGATCTGATTCGTGATAAATCTCTTTTAGATCTGACCAATCAATTTCTCGATTTTTGTAACCATAGGGATCATTCACATAAACAACCTTTTTCTCGCGATCAAAGCCCGTAATGACAGCAGAATGAATCAACGGCGTAACATACATACTGCCTTGATCCGTTTCCCACAGTAGCCAATCAGAATCTTTCGGAACTTGAAAGTCAACTGTCGCAATGATCCAAACGGGTTTTCCACTAGCAACGATGTTCATTATTTTATTAAACGATGTTTTTTCGTTCGCAATGACACGATAATCATCACCAACATATTCATTTGCTAGCTTTGCGATCGGTTCAACAGCAACGCCCATCGCTTCATCCCCGCCAGTAATATCTCCAACAAAACCTAAATGGGGATTTCCATGATTTCCAGATTCTGTATACAAAGGTTGATAGTCTAATTCGTCAGCCAGTTCATTCTTATTCGTATCATAACCGTAATACTGTAATAACATCGAAAGTGCAGTCACTTCACAACCATTTTCCAACGCATCGCCATCGAATTGACTCTCTAATGGAACATCCATTACGATTTTATCTTTTTGCTGCGGCTGTTCAATTAATTCCGTGATTTCATCTTTTCCTTTTGCAAAATAGAAACCACCGCTGGCTACCGCAAAAATAATCAGCAAGAAAATAATTCTTTTTTTCTTCATTTCATCACCTAACATTAATAGTCCATCGGAAATTATACGGTCTATTGATAAATACAACAAAGAAAAACCCTCGAAACATTGGAATTTTATGCTATTTTAACGTTTTCCATATCTTTAAAGAACAATGGTTAAAGTTTAGATAAGTTCTTAGATTCCCAGAGAAATTTACACACTTTTTGTTAGTAATAGTGTGTTTTTTATGCTAGAATGGTAATTGGAATTTCGTTATCATCGTGATAGTTGCCTTTCGTCACTATAAGAAAGGAGGATGATTATGACATTCGATAACACAAAGATGCAATACCGTGTCACATTGAATACTGATTTAAATCTTTTTATCGTCTTCGACAAAAATGATAAAAATCATGTAGCAACTGGCGTAACGATTGAAAAAGCGGTACAAGAATTGCAAAAAACGAAATAGGGATCATTAGAAGTAATATCCTTAAAACGAAAATGGGAGTGACTCCTCAATGAAAGACGCAATATTGCGTTAAAAGCACCTGCTGTGAATCCACGGTAGGTGCCTTTTTTTTGTCTTTCGCAGTGCTTTAGTAAAACCGATAAAACTTGAATTTTGCAGAAAAAAAGAGTTTGACGATTAAATTCCTCGTCAAACTCTTGCTTTTTATCGCACAACCATCACATTACAAGGCGCGTGATTAACAATATAACCACTCGTGGAGCCTACCAATAAACGTTGGAAACGTCCCTTTCCAGTTGCCCCGACATAAATCAAATCAATATCGTATTGTTTAGGTAATTCTTCCGTTAAAGCTTTTTTCGGATTCCCAATATATTGAATGAGTTCCATATTCTGGTAACGCCCACGTTCAGCCAGTTTTTCTAAATATTTTTTCGCTCGCTGCGACTCTTCAGCTAAGATATCGTCCATTGGTTGGGCACTGCTCATCAAAATACTGGAATCATCGATCACCTGTACGACATATAATTTTGCTTCATTTCGTCTAGCCGCTCCAATCGCTTCGAAAAACGCGCCTTCTGACTGATCGGATCCGTCTACAGCAACCATAATATTCTTATATCTACTGATCATAATATCCCCATCCTATTCCTATTTTAATTAGCGAATGACCGTTACACTGCATGGCGCATGATTGACAACAAAAGCCGCAGTAGATCCGATTCGTGATAAACTGATCTCCCCTTTTCCTGTAGCACCTAGGTAGATCATATCGATATCATTGTCTTTAGCGAACTCAACGATTTTTTCTTTTGGACTACCTAAATCAACAAAAGGCTCAATATTTTCTAATTCTTTTCGAGACGCATCATGAACTTTTTTCAACATTTCTTTTTCAACTTGTTCTTTTTCTGCCGCATAAATTTTGCTGAAAGAAAAAGCACTGGTGGAGAGTTCACTGTCGTTAATGATTGAAATAACATTCAGTTTGGCATCATGGCGCTTGGCTGCTTCAACGGCTTCTTCAAAAGCATGCTCTGAATGCTCAGACCCATCAATTGCTACTAAAATATTTTTGTATTTACGAATCATTGTAACCGCCTCCTTAATTAAATTATAAAGGAAAATAAGTGATCTGTGAAACGATATCAACTTTTCATTTAATTGTTAAACCGAGCAAATCGTAAATTTTTTTCGAGTAATTTACTGCATACAGGATTTATTAGCCAAATATATAAATGATCTACTAAAGAAATAGTCCACTGTTCACGTTTTAAAATTTTTCTGGCTTTTCCTGAGCATTTTTCTTGTATCTCTTTTGTCAATCCGTTAAGGTTACAGTAGTTCATTTGTTTATCCGAGTTCCTTCCCAGGACTCCAGCCGTCGTTGCCCTGCGACGGCTTTTTTTGAGCAAAAAATTTGCAAAGAAAGCCTTTTCCATTTATAGTAAAAGGCGGGTATTACCCATCCTTTATAGAATTTGTTTTTCACTTGCAGACCGTTGCCTTTTGGCTCGGTCTTTTTTTGTTCGTCCAACTTTTCGCAGACGATTGAAATTGACTGATGGCTGATAGTTTTTACAAAGGAATAATCCGTGTACTACAAATAAATAGCTTTCACTGTTTTTAGAAAACTGGCTTCCTCAAAACAAAAAAGTACCTCTTTCTCCCTCTTTTGTGTGTTAAACTAGACATGTTTACACAGTAGTGCAATTGGAGGAACAGACATGTACAAAGCCAGCTTAAAAAATATCCTCACCCGAAAGGAAGAGCGTACGATTGACCTTTCTTTGATTCCACAAGTGGGTGATACCCTACAATTGAACCAGCCAGATAAGTTTTTACTGGTACACGGGATTACTCATATTATTGAAAACGAGTCCATTGAATTTGAAATTTTTGTCGAACCGATCGACCGTACGTATTGGATGAACGAAATTTAACGAAAGCGAGGATTTTTAAAATGATCGCTCACAAAAGAGATACGCTCCATGTAGTTTAATAAATACACAAATTACATGGAGGAATAATAATGACTACTATTTACGATAACGAAAACTTTTTTGAAAAATATAATCAGATGAATCGCAGCCAACAAGGCTTAGAAGGTGCCGGGGAATGGCAAACTTTAGAAAGACTTTTGCCAGATTTCAGGGGGAAACGGGTGCTCGATCTAGGCTGCGGGTATGGTTGGCACTGTCTTTATGCAGCTGAACACGGTGCAAGATCAGTCCTAGGTGTAGATCTATCTGAAAAAATGCTTGAGGTTGCTCGTCAAAAAAATACCTTTGATACCATTACTTATCTGCGTGATAGTATTGATGAGGTGAACTTTGATCCGGATAGTTTTGACATCGTGATCAGTTCCTTAGCGATTCATTATATTGCAGACTTTGAAAAATTAGTAAAAAATATCGCTGAATGGTTAATTACCGGCGGGCAACTAATCTTTTCAGTGGAGCATCCGATTTTTACTGCGAAAGGCTCGCAGGATTGGTTCTATGACGAACAAGGAAAAATCGCTCACTTCCCTGTCGACCATTATTTTTATGAAGGAAAACGCACTGCTCACTTTCTCGGCAGCGATGTCACAAAATATCATCGCACGTTGACTACTTATCTAGATGATCTGTTAATAAATGGCTTTCAGATCAAACGGATCGTCGAACCAATGCCACCAGAGAATATGATTGACCTTCCAGGTATGAAGGATGAAATGCGTCGTCCAATGATGCTGATAGTGAAGGCGGAGAAGAAATAGGCATTTGTTAAATAAGCTCACCAACTCTCAATATTTAGAGTCGATGAGCTTTTCAATTTCTATTTAATTGTTAACCCTTTCTTATCAACCCATCCTTTTAGATCAGGACTAAAAATGTAAGAACCTGAATCCTGAGTCAATTTAATTGTTTTACCCGACATTGATTTCGTTGTTCCCGGCTTCACATATCCTTTTTGTCCCCATGGTAGAGTATCAATCTCTTTTTCAATAGTATTGATAACTCCATTTTTTTCAATTTCCGTTACCACAATTTTTTTGTTAGTAATAATATTTCCATTTTTTACAGCGTCTATCTGATTAATTAAACTCTGACCAAAAGCCTTTTTATCAATCCAACCTAATGATGAAACATAATAGTAAGATCCATTTTTAGCAGACACTACTACTTGCTTTCCGATGTGATCTTTTGTATATCCAATAACTGGTACACCATTAAACCAAGGCAGAGGATTAATTTGATATCCGCCATTTTCAATTTTTCCTGAACAGTTAGTTTTAATGACTTCTACCATTCCTTTTTTGTCAACCCAACCTTTCAACTCTGGAGCATATGCGTAAGAATTAATTTCTTGGGTTAATTGAATTACTTTACCTTGAATAGATTTTGTGGTGCCTAATTTTGCATATCCTTTTTGTCCCCACGGCAACGTATCTATCTCTTTTTCCTCTTGATTAATCATCACAGTCCTGTCAATTTCTACAAATTCCATTTGCTTTAATACAGGTCCAGCGCTTAATAGACGTCGTGCAAAACTTGGGTAAAAATATTTAATGTCTACTGTAGTCACGTTTTGACCAGGTTGAGGCGCATGAATCATCTGATTGTTTCCAATATAAATTCCTACATGATAAGTATTTCCTTTAGTTCCATAAAATAGCAAATCTCCTGGAAGAAGAGAGTTTAAACTGACTTCTTTACCATATTTTTCTTGGTTAACTGTCCCCATTAATAGTTCCATGTTTACCGCTTGTTTGTATACATATTTGACTAAACCACCACAGTCAAATGATCCCGGTCCTGAAGCTCCCCAAACATACGGTTTTCCCAATTGTTCTTTAGCTTTATTAACGACTTTTGTTTGATCGCTCGTCATAGAAGCTCGTGTTGCGGTTAAATGCTGTATTTCTTCAAAAGCGACCAAAGGAATACTCATAATTTGTTGAAATTGCTCCTCTGTAAATCCTACGTCTAGTGCCTGTTTTTTTTCAAAATTTTCCATGATGAATCCTCTCTTTTATATAGATTTATTTAATACTTAAAATTTTTAATATGATTGTTAGGGATATTGAGTTTATTTCCTTCTACTTGTACCTCTTGTAATACCTTAGAAATATCCCCATTAGTAAAGCCTGCTCCACGTACTCTTACGTCCCATGTACCATAGCTATTCATTTCGCCAAAAACTTGATCCGATAATAAAATATCTTTGAGAAACTTACGAATATGAGGCAACATTCTTTCTGATTGCTTTTGGGTCAAATTGCGCGCCTCAAACCTGCTCCCTTGTTTATCACCATCAACAAGGGCAATATTTTCTTGCATGTACTCAGGATGAAAGGTTGTTAATTCTTGCTTTAGGCGATTGATTCCATGGGCTCTTTTCCAATTACTGTTCACCAGTATCATCAGTGTAAAGCGACCATCTTGTTGTTTTTTTGACTGAACTTGTTCACGTAATAAAATTTCTGAGTATTTATTTTGTAACCATGAAACCATTTTTTGAGCTTGATCAAAACTAATATTATCGATCGCGATACCATTTCTATTATTAGAAACATCCGAATTGACAGTTTCACTGTCCTCTAGTTTCAAACGATAAACATACCATCCCATTGAGTAAGGCATATCAGTTTCGTTATTTACAGAGATACCATTCGCATTATAATTACAATGAATAACTTTTTGATCATTTATTGCCATGACTATATGTCCAGCCGCCCATCCTGAGGCTCCTTTAGGCCCAAAAATTATTACATCTCCGCGTTTCATATTCCACGTCCTATTATGCACAATACATTCAAAATTAATTTGAACAAGCCAATTATGCATTGAATCAGTATTTAACACCCATCCTGCATTACTTGCTCCAGCCTTTCGTAACGAAATATAAATTGCACCTGAACAATCCGCAGTACCATCTGTTCCAATCCGACTTCCATACATGGAGTAAGTGATTTCTTTTCTCATCAACTCATCCATACTCTCAATTGCTAACTCCATATCAACACTCATATTCTTTCGTCACTTCTCAACCGGTATTTATTAGTGGCATCATACAATCCACATGCCATACCGCCAGCAACAAGTCCGCCCAATGCTAACTCTCCTAATGATTGATTAAAGAGAAAACTCATTGCTATTCCCAAAATTGCTCCTAATAGTAATGATACGATAGGCAAGAATCTTGTATCCACTAATCGAGTTTGTTTGATCCCTTCTATGATAATCATCATGATTGGGGAAAAACTTACTCCAGTTGCCAAAATATGCGTCAAAACCTCATCCATGTTCTCCTATCCTTTCATTTATATGATTGACCGCTGTCTCAATTCTCTCTATTTTCTTGAGTGACTCTGTCAGATCATCGATTGTATTTAAATAGCGTTCTTCTCGCGCATTGTTCTGCTTCATCACCCACACTAAGAGAAATACAAAAAGCACTGGAAATCCGATGCTTTCGGGATTATTGAGAAACGTTGAAATAAAGTTATCCATGCTTCACCAGCTTTCCTGAATCTATTCATTTTTTTTACTGGTCTTCTAGGTAATTCAGAAGAACAATTTGATTCAATTAGTGATTTCGTAATTTTCCTTTCACGCTGAAAAACAAACCATTAACCATCTGAAAAATAGAAAAAACCGTTTTTAAAACTTCTTCCAAACTATTAAAGTCCTTGTTTCCTCCCTCCAAAACATACTTCTATGTTTTCCCGCCCAAATTCAAAATAAACGCTCGTTTGTTCATGCATTTCATTCCTTTCTGTTTGATCTATCTACACTATATACGAACGTATGTTTGTTTTGTTGCCAAAAAAAAGACATCAAATACCTAGATGTTCTGCCAATTCTTCAAAAAAAGCATCGCGCAGACGAATCACTTGCCGTTTACTCAAAAAAACTTGGTCAGCAGCCAAGTCAAGGTTGACCTTTTGTTTATTCGTCATGTAAAGTAACTCGATGATCTCTCTTGTTTCGACAGTTGCGTTGTCCAAGCACATTGAAATGATTTTTTGATTTCGTTCCAAATTGATTAATTGCCGATCCAAAGAAATAGAAATCAATAACTTTTTATTTTTGGTATCTGTAGGCATATGTTGCTGAGTTGATTTATTATGAAGAAGTAATTTTTCTTTTCTTTCTAAGTAGTAATCTTCCATTTTAGGGTAGTCTTGTAAAATTCCTTTCAAATAGTCCTTCTTCCATTTTTCCACAGGCTCTCCTCCTTTAAGTAGCTCTTGTTTGAAACAAAAAATTCCGTATTATTTTTAATACTAAATTCCTTTAATAACTCTTCAAAACCTTTTTTGTAAATTAATGATAATACATTTCGCGTACTCTGTAAATCGTTTTGTCTACAAAATGGCTGATTTTTATCGAAAAAGATAGACGATTTGTGTTACTATAGGAAAGAAGGGAGTGTTATTATGTTTGCACAACAACTAAAAGAGTTAAGAAAAAGAACTCCACACCTGACACAATTAGACATGGCCAGAAAACTCGGGATCGCTAAAACTACTTACGCCTCCTATGAGCAAGGGAAACGAACACCAGATATAGAAACACAAAATAGCATTGCTGATTTCTTCAATGTCACTTTGGATTATTTACATGGTCGAGAGTCAAAAAAATCTTTTTCCACCAAACAAATGACTGTGGCAGCACATATCGATGAAGAAGTGACCGAGGAACAAATGGAAGACATTCTAAACTATATTGATTTTATTAAACAGAAACACGCAAAAAAGGATTGATTGAATGGATAAAGCAGAGAAATTAATGGCTCATTTTCAAGGAATCAATTATATTTTTGATCCTTCTATGCCAGATGGACAAAAAGGATTGTATATCAATAACCATGTATACTTGAACCCTCGTCAAACTTCTGAAGAATTGACTGATACAGTTGCCGAGGAAATCGCCCATTACTTAACAAGCTCAGGAGATATCACGCTGCAAGACACCAACGAACAGCGTAAACAGGAACAGAAAGCCCGCGACGTCGGTGCTACTTTGGTAGTTACTCCGCAAGATATTATCGACTGTCATAAAGAACGCTTTTCTACCGTTTGGGAATGCGCTGATTTTTTAGGAATCAACAAAGAGTCTTTGGAGCATGCTGTTAAGGTTTACGCTCGTATGTATGAGGAAGGACTTTCTTACAAAAATTATCGTATTCTTTTTCGAGCAAATGGAACCATCGGTGTTTTTGAATTTTTCGATGAATAAAAACGACCCTAGCGAACAAGCGCTAAGGTCGTTTTTTTATAATCTAGTATTATTAAAAGCTGGTATCGGGATCGACTAGGTCGCCATAACTAATAACCGTCGTAAAATCAATGAAATCTTCTGTTTCACTTTTAATAATTTTGACGATCGCGGAATTGTTCAATTTACTCTTAACTATTCCTAGCTGCGTTTCTTCTTTATATTCGAAATATACTTCTTGCCCTATCGAGAAGCGCTCTCCTAAAAAAGAGGGCTTTGGAGATTTAAATCCATAGGTGTTTGCCAATTGAATATCCTCCTTCAAATATTATAAAAAAAGAAGACCGTTTCCGATCTCCTTAGTCATCCGTCTATACAACAGTTTTAGTCTTTTACAATGTTTGTAGCTTGTAAGCCGCGTTGGCCTTCTTCAACATCGAAAGTTACTGCTTGACCTTCGTCCAAAGATTTGAATCCGTCGCCTTGGATAGCTGAGAAATGAGCGAAAACGTCATTTCCATCTTCTCCAGTGATAAAACCGAAACCTTTGTCTGCATTAAACCATTTTACTGTACCTTTATTCATATAAAGTACCTCCAATTACACATCAACTGTGTTTATTTGTAATAAAAAATGATGTGTAATAAAAAAGTATCTTAAAATCATAGATAACCACCTAGTCACATATCAAAGTATTACTTAGTTACCATAACATGAATGAATGGAAAAAGCAAAAAAACATGAACATTCACTGTTTTATCTATCAACAATATTAAGTTTCACTTCTTTTTCTTAATAACTCGACGTAACTCTTGTATTTATTTTTCTTTCAAACTAGTAAAACAAACTGGGTTGGCGCCATATTACTTTCAATAATCTTACTAAACACGAACGATTGTCAGTAAACTGAATAAGCCTTATCTTATAAAAAAACATACAGAACGAATTTCGCTCTGTATGTTCGAATTATTAAACACAAGTTTCTCACTATCAGAAAAAATTTCAGTACTATTACTCAGCAGTCTCTGCGTAGAAGCCAATCCCCTCTGAACGCCAACCAACTCTAACAAGGTGATCACGTTCATTTGAATCCGGTGTATAGTGATGAGCGCCTGCTTTTGCATTTGGATTGTACAGACGATAGATAGGAACTCTCGGCTGATTTGAAAAAGCAGATACAAACGCTGTTCCCTCGTCCCTCCAGCCCACTTTTTCTAAATGTGCAGCTTCATAGCTGTTCATGGATAGCGATAGGTAACTCTTCAAAGTTCATTTTCTTAGCTACTGAAAATGAATCATTCTCCAAGTTTTCCCCCGCTCCACACCGTACGTGCGACTTTCACCTCATACGGCGTTCCAACTTATTCCTTATTTTCAATAAATACTAGTTAAATTACATTTCTCACGATATTTATTTAGCTTATCAAGTTGTTTTCCAGTCAACTTGAGGAGTCTCCTGTATTTCTCA
>Ga0153985_1000007_pt1 | contig 65043 bp, 69 predicted proteins | sample TSGA069MetaG_FD_104715 | JGI IMG/M metagenome (GOLD analysis project Ga0153985, IMG submission 104715) | Attine ant fungus gardens microbial communities from Georgia, USA - TSGA069 MetaG | ecosystem: Host-associated > Fungi > Mycelium > Unclassified | place: USA: Georgia, Alexander Wildlife...
AGCGACGAAAATCGCTCCGACCATTTTTTGTGGAATCAATTTGACGAGTTATTTCAAATCGCTTAAACAAAACATTGAACATTTGGACGAGTCTGCTTACTTTTCAAACTTTGCAACAGAACCCTTTTTTAAGTATATTGATTTCTAAAATTGTAGTACCCACGTAATAACGTTTGACTATAGATATGATTTTTATTCATTATAAAAAAAGCTATAAACCCTTTGTTTTCAAGGGTTTATAGCTCTTAAAGTTTATTCCCACTCCAATATTGTTGGTATTGGCTAACCTCTTGATACATCAGTCTTTTTCGGATCAGAGTACCATTTTGGTGGGGTTTTTGGTGGGATAGAGTGTTTTACTTTTTGTGTAACGGATTGGTTTCCCGAAAATTGTACTTTAGTTTTTTTAGCTGTTTTGATCTCAATATTACCAGTCATTTCTTCAGCTATAGCTGAATCAGCTCCATACCACATATGAGCATAGTGTTTTAAAGTAATCTCTGGTGAAGAATGACCTAGTCTCTGAGACAATACTAAAACAGATACGTTGAATTCGTTAATCAAGTATGAAGCATGGCTGTGTCTTAATCCTTTTGCTTGAATTCGTTTGATATTTGCTAAAGAGGAATATCTGGAAATTACACGAGAGATGGTCGACTTTATCATTGGTAAGCCATCATACGAAAAAATGAAATCTTCTTCGTCTCCCAGACCTACTGTTTTTTGCCTTTTTCTCCACTCGTGCAAAATGGAGAGGGTATCATCGTCAAGGCTGATTGTCCTTTTCCCATCGGCTGTCTTTGTATAATCATTTCTAACCCAGTTGTGTTTTGATTTAATTACGAGCATATGGTGAACTCTCATCAACTTTTTTTCAAAATCAATGTTATTCCACCATAATGCGCAACCCTCATTTACACGAACGCCTGTAGCGAAATAGACCCACAACATTACAAAATTCAAATGCTCATAGAAATCACCAATAAAAATCTGAGAAATTACTTTTTCAAATTCTTGTTTCATCCAGTAAGGAACACTTGCTTTCCCTTTTGGAATTGCTTTTGCTTTTCGAGAGATATTGTATTCTAAATACCCCATCTCAACAGCAAAGTCTAAACTTTTACGAAACATACCGAAAACCAAACTAGCATATGATTGTGCATACCCAGCTCCGCTATCTTCAAGGCTAGTTAAAAGCCATGTGCGAAATGATTGAACATTTTCATTACTTATTGAACGCAGTGGGGTAGAAGCAAACCTATCCCGAATTTTTTCCAAAGTTTTTTCTCTAACCGAAAAAGTACTAGACTCAACATCAGTTTTGTAAAAAGGAATATATATAGTATCCATAAATTTTTCATAAGTCAGGCTATAATTGGAATACCCACGAGCTTTATGATACTGGCGCTTGATTTTAGTTAATTCCTTATAAGCTTCATGCGCGGAAGAAAAAGGCTTACCAGAAGAGTCTTTCCTTCCTTTTTTTCGTATTCTTTTACCAGTGATTTTGTCATGACCGAGTTCAGTTTGATAGAAAAAATTACCTTTGTTGTCTAAGTAGACCCCTTGATATTTAGTTTTTGTTTGTGTTGCCATTAGAATCATGCTCCATTTCCAGTGTAACACCTAGAATGGATTCAACAACGTCGGCAGGTACACGACCTAAACGCCGGTTATTATAAAATGGGTACCCTTTTTGTACCATAATTTGTTTGGCTTGTCTAACGATGTTTTCGGAAGTATAAGTGGGATACCCTAGGTTCATCAAGTCTTTTTTAGTAACCGTTTCATTCAATTCAATCACCGTCCTTTGCTGATAAATCATTGAAGTATTCGGTTGAATAGTAAATTGTTCTTCCATCATGAGTTACATGATCACTTCGTTTAGAGAAAGAAGGCGTGGAATTCTTGTCTAAATTATTTTCTTTCAAAATTTTTCCTTTAAAATCAGTTTTTTCAATAGGGTATTTTATGCCTCTCGAACAGCGGAAAATCCTAATTCCTTTTGGATAGAGATGTAATCTGGCACCTTTGACATATTTTTTTTCGCTATTATTTTCTGTTTGTGAATATTCTAAATTAGATAAGTATGCAATAACATAGCTGGCAATATGATCCGATTTTTTTAAACGTTTTGTAGAAGTGAAACCTCGCATCCACATTGAAGCCATTTCATCATTAGAAATAAACAAAGTAGTATAGTGTTCGTTTTTCAAAAGAACATGCAGATGCCAGCTACCACTTGCTTGAGGTTCTATCACAGAAATATATTTGGTCTTAGGATAATCTTTACGGAGCTTGCGAATGTAGACTTTAAAATGCTGATATACAGTTGAAGGATCAGTAACATGTTCTTTATAAGTTAAGGTTACCCAAAGCTCATTCTTCTCGCCTGAAAAATTGTGAGAAATCAACATTCGAAGTTTTCTCATTGATCGCTTAACAGAGTCGAGGTTATCTTGTCTATTGCTATTTGATGTATTCATAGTCCTTATTTCACCAGTTTCAATAATAACGTATCTACGCTTAGGCAAAATTTTAATGGATTGTTCAAATTGACCGAGGGCCGTGGTGAGCTCTAAGTTATTACCATATCGGTAAGATTTCACTAAACGTTTTTCAGAAATAAGAGTGACTTTTTTGGAGCTTTTATTATTCACTACATCATCTCGCTGACTCGATTCTTTTGTTACACGTTTATCAAGTTAATAAAGAAGTGCAGCGAATGAGAATCAAGCGTCAATCTTCGCTCGTGTCCTCGCTCATCAATTCTTTTTCTTCTCATTCGCTACACTTAATTACTCACCTTCTTGTTCTTCGAGAACGCGGTACGTTGACCAATAAAAAGTTCCTTGATCATCTACATATACTGCATCGCCAAAATTTTCGGCAACATAAAGTAGAGCGTCGTCATTCGTACAAGTATAACTCTTATAATTTTTGTCACTTTGTCGTTTTTCTTGCGTTAAAAAGCTTGCTACATCTTTTAAAGTTACTAGACAATCTGTGTAGTTATACGATTCGTCAAAATTGATTGATCGCAGCAAAATTATTCACCTCAACTTTTTGATTCAACTGTAATTACATTGTCTGCGACTAGAGATAAATTATTCGAATATTCACCGTAAATTTTTGCTATCGGATTGACCAATTTGACGTGAGCTAAGCGCTTAATATCAACTGAATTGGTGTTTCCATGGACTTTCACTACAAGCAACTCGCCCTCATTCAGACCAATTAAATCTTCGCCATTATTTTTATCTTTTCCGTAATTTGTTTCATCTTCCACGATTAGAATTTTGTATTTAAGCCCAATTTCATTTTTATTTTCGTCAAAAAGAACATCATGACCCGTAAATAGTAATTTCTTTTTTAGAAAAAATTCCTTAGCATTAAATACATTGAACATTGCGATCTTTTTCAAACTCATAAATAACACCTCTTTTATATTTTTTAACGGCCGTTGTATTTATCATAATACTATCATTTTAAATTAATTCAACTGTTTTTTTTGTTATTTCAACCAAGTATAACAAAAGATATAAGCTTAATTATATGCATTTATGTTATTGTGTTATCATAATAAGATAAATCTATAGAGTTATTTTTACATAAACTTGTTTTGACTGCATTTGAAATTGTTTGAATTGCGAAATAGCCTAGACTATGACTTGAGTATAAAATTAAAAATAACAATTAAAAAAAGACCACATTTTTTGAAATGTCGTCTTTTTAATCAAACTATTCTTTTGATAATATCGGATCATCACCATTATCAAAGTGAACTGTTGTAGTAGTATCTTTCACCTTAGTCACAAGATATGGTCCTGATGGATTATCTTTCGCATTCAAACTTGTAGCATATCCAGCATAAAAACCGGAAAGTATTTCTTTAGGAGATACAGTTGATTTAAATGTAAATGTAGTTTTTGTATTCAAATCACTTGAAGAGGTAGTCGGTATAACTGTATATGGCATTTGATTTCTTGAATCCTCTGAATCATGGTTAGATATAATTTTTTCTGGTGTTATATTGTTTCCACTATCATCTGTAATTAGATCAATTTTTTCAATCTTTTGTGAGTTTCGGATAGAGTAATGGCTTTCATTTATAAAAGTTTTAAGTTGCTCAATTTGCACTTGTGATTGACTAATGTCTTTTTGAATGACCTCTTTAGCGAGCTGATTATTGGTACCATTTTGTTGTTCATTTTTAGCAACAATAAATTCTTGTTGATTTTCTATTTCTTCCTTATAGCTCTGAATTTTATTATCATAATTATTTTTGTCCATTTTTTTAATCAGTGCAAGAGTTTCATTTTCATTCTTTTTATCAAAATCAGATAGAGTGACTGGTTTTGTAACATTCTCGCTAGAACTAGAGCCCAAATCATATTTTGTAAAATGACCATTTTTTGTAACGTAAGCATGCGATACGACCCCATCTTTCTTTAAATCATCCACAAAGAACCATACAGTTTGTTCTTTCTGTTTCACCTTTTCCCAAAATAATAACTGAGGTTCTTCTTTTTTATCACCTTTGCCATTATTAATTGAACAACCATACAGAGTTAATGTAATTGCAGAAAATAGTACTATAACCAAAATTATTTTTTTCACGTTTGCCAACTCCCTACTTTTATTTTCAAAGCTTAGTATAACTTAAATATACATATATAGCACTATTCTTATTAAAAAGATATTTGTGTACTAATGATTGGACTGTTTACAAACTATGCTTAATCTATCAACTTTTTTGGGGGTAGATTATGCAAGATTTGAACGGGTTAATTGCATTACAAATTCGAAAATATAGAAAAAATAAGAAAATGACACTGGAGGATTTATCGCAAGCAACAGAGATCGATGAAACCTACTTAGGACGTATAGAAAGAAATGAAATAAATATTACTTTAAACACTCTAGATAAAGTAATAAAAGGGCTGGATCACGATTACGCTTCGTTCTTTAGCTTTTTTGACAATATTCCTCAAGACAATGAATTATATGATTTAATGGGAAAAATAGACGTCTCTCAAGAGAAAGAAAAAATTATAGAAATTCTTAGGATGCTAGTAGACATAACTAAATAAATTTTTAGCTCATTGGCACTTATATAATTCCACTTGCTAATGAGCCTTCAAAAGTATGTTGCTTTGACTACACTACTGAGTTGGAGATAATTCGGCAGGCATGCAAAGCCAACATACTTTTGTTTATTATCAAATGAAATTCTGATAAACAAATTCGCACTGAAATATCGTTAATTAGTTTTCTAAACTGACTCAAATAATGAAAAAAATCTCAATATGAGACATCAACTTTATTAATAGGTCTTTTTTTTGCTTTTATGTAAACTGAAATGAATTTGCAACTGGTTTTGGAGCGTAATCTAATAAAGTAAGGAGAAAGATTAGATGGATAATACTGTTTATGAAAATATTGGGAAATTGATTCTACTTAGAGATTTCACTCAGGCAGAACTAGCTTATAAATCGAAACTTTCGAGAAATACCATTAATCAAATATCATCAGTCAAAAGAAAAAGTAATCCTAAATTATCAACTCTTATAAAGGTTTCTAAGGCATTGGATGTAGATTTTCCACAATTGTTTATTTGCGATATTAATGTTGAAAAATCTTTTGGCGAAGAAAGAGCTTTAAAAGAGTATTTGAATATTTTTATCCAGAACATAGAATTCAAAATTCGAGGTTCTAATCAAAAATTATTGAGTAGTGAGCCCGGAATTCAAGAGTCAACTGTAAGTGAGCTATTAAATGGCAATATTTCTGATCCAAATCTTTCAACCCTTTATGCAATATCAACTCAACTTGATATTGGACTAGATTTCTTATTTACAAGAGGAGGAGATTTGACATGATTTTTGAACCTTATAAAGATGAATTGGCGATAATTAATCAAATTCATAAATATAATGATTCTGAATATGTAGTCATTCGTTTAACAAAAACTATGATTGATAAAAACAACATAGATGCAAATGCTTTATTTAGAGATTTATTAAAAAATAATGGATTTGTAGATTATGATTTCTTGGAGCGTGGTGGTAATAACGGGAAAAAATTTCAAACAGAATTTGTATTCAATGACAATTTTATTGAAGTTACAATGAATTTTTATCGTGTTAAAAATTCTAGAGGTGATCGGCGTTTTTCGATTTTTGGTATAAAAAAGATGTTTGATAATAACTTAATCGATGAAGGGGACTTATTGTATATATCATTCAATAAGCGCAAGTCAATTCCTGTGATTACAATTGTAAATGTCACTAATAATTTACCTTCAACAAGAGTTTTATTAAAACTATTTGGTGAAGATAGGGTTAATGAATCGTTATCTAGATTAATTCCAATGGTTAGAAAAATTGCCAAAAAAGGTTATCATATAAATTCCAAAGGAGTTGGAAAGATTTTTCCAAAGGATGCAGGAGATACATTGGAGTCTTTATTAGGAATTCGAACGAATAATTCCCAAGAAGCAGATTTTGAAGGAATAATTGAATTGAAATCAAAAACAAGTAAAACAATGGATACATTGTTTACCTTGCGACCGCAATTTGATAACACGCCGGTGGCAGATTTTGAGCCCAATGATAGAAGTAGAGTTTCTGCTTTTGCTCGTTTGTATGGATATTATTCTGAAAAACACATTGGATTCAAAAGTTTATATATAACTATTGGTTCTGAGAGTGCTCCACAAAATTCGTTTGGTTTTTTTCTTTTTGTTAACGAGGAAGAAAGGAAAATTGAATTAAGAAAACTAATCGATGATGGAAATGATATTCTTACAGCATACTGGACCTTCGGAGACTTAGAAGAAGAATTGCATAAAAAACATCCCGCGACTTTATGGGTAAAAGCTGAAACTAGGATGAACGATCGTGGAATTGGTGAGTTTAAATATATTCAGGCTGAACTTTCAAGATCTCCTCAATTTGCAACATTCTTAACATTAGTGAAAACAGGGGGGATCACCTATGATTGGAGAGGATACACAACCCCTGAAGGCGCCTATAGTGGGAAAAATCATGGAAATGCTTGGCGAATAAAAAATAAACAACGAAGTTTATTATTTGGTAGCATGGAAACCATAAATCTGCAATAACGAAGAGTAATTTCGCTCTCCGTTATTGCAGATTTTAAGAATTATTTGTACGTCGAGCAGCGTTGAATACCTCTAAAGCAATGGCTCGAGCTAATAATGGAGGGACGGCGTTACCAACTTGAGTGTATTGTGGGGTTTCGATAGCTCGTTGAGAGCCTCCAGTTGTTCTTTTTCCTAGAAATACAAAGCTATCGTCAAATGATTGTAACCTAGCCATTTCTCTGACTGTCAAAATTCTATTGAAGTAAGGATGAATGTAATCATCGGGCAAGGTCACCATTGTGGGGGAAATCCCTTCTGAATCCAAACGTGTGCGAATACCTTTTTTTGTGAATATTGCTTCTGCAAAGTTATCATCAATTTCACCAACTAAAAGTCTATTATGATAAGTTTCCTCATTGATGTCTCTATTTAGCTTCGTATTAATTATATTCCAAAATTCTATAGTAGTTTCAAAATCAGCGTTTAATCGTAATGACAGAGATGTGATGGTTCGTTCGAAATTTATATTATCTTGTAAACTTTGAAATTGCTTTAGTAGTGATAATTGTCTATTAGTAAAATGTAACCATTTATCGTTAACTGTAATTCTGTTTGAAAGTTTGAGCCTATTTAACGTCTGATTTATTATTTCCGCATTAGATTTACTATTGACTTGAAAAAGGCTCTCATAAAAAAGATTTGGAGCATCTTCCTTAAGATTTATGCCTGTGGCCTTTAAGCGATTCACTGCTTTTCTTCTATTTTCCCCTTGCACATATAAAGAAAAACGTTCTTGCACTATAGGTTCATGTCTAGATGTTTCCATGTTTGTGACACTCGTTCTAGGGATTGGTTGCCCCGTTAATATACTTGGGGTTCTCCCCTCCAAACTGTCTATAGAGTATTGAGTATTATACTCAAAGTTAGTTCCATAATATAGGCTTCCGAACGCATCACGTACGGTTGTCCTATCTTCGTGACGATCAATTACAGGGTAATTTATTGGTTCTACATCATTTCGGTAGGCAAGAAATACCACTCTATTTCTTTGTTGTGGAACTCCGAAATTAGCCGCATTTAATGTCTGAACCTCCAAGACATTGTACCCTAAACCAGATAATTCTGAATTTAGAATATCTTGAACAAGAGTTTGGCCTGAATAGTACTTATCACTCAAAACGCTAGGAAAATCAAGCATGCGCATATCTAATATACCTGTAACATTTTCCATTACTACATATTTTGGCAAAACATCTTTAATAATTCTCAGGTATTCATGAAATAGCATATTTCGTGGGTCATCGGCATTTCTTTTCCCAAGCCTGCTGAAACCTTGACAAGGGGGGCCCCCAAAAATTGCGTCAACTGATTTTGGGGGAAAAATATTTCCATATTTCAAATTATTAATACTTTCAAATATAAGATTGGACGTTAAATTTTTAATATCGGCTAATTCAAAGTGAGTATCAATACCTTCAACTAATCCAAGCTGTTTATGACGATTGGTGTACGTCTCTTCCACCATTGGGCTCTTATCACTAGAAAAAATAATATCAAATCCAGCTTGAATGATCCCTTCGCTGAAACCGCCCGCACCACAAAATAAATCTATTGCGTATGGCATTTTGGCACCGCCTTTATTATTGTTTTTTTGGACTTTAAACATTATAACAGAGAAAAATATATAAGTCCAGGAGTAACTTTTGTCAACTAGTTTGTGCTAATAGGTTCAGAGGTATTCTAATGATTGTATGAAAAGGAATGATTTCAGTCTTTTGTAAAGATACGCTAAAATACTTAATTTTTTTCAAATTAATAAAACCCCATCAGAAAAAATATTCTGGTGGGGTATTTGGTGGGGAACCAACTTGCTTCGAGTTGTTTATAGCCCATTTATAATCTACAAAACGTTGTTAAATCAAGGTAAACACTTCAAATTTGTTAGAAAGTCTATTCCCACTCCACAGTTGCTGGCGGCTTAGACGTAATATCATACACGATCCGATTGACATGAGCGACTTCATTCACTATCCGAACGGAGATCTTTTGCAAGACATCCCATGGGATACGTGCAAAATCTGCAGTCATCCCGTCGATTGAAGTAACCGCGCGGATACCGACTGTATAGTCATACGTGCGGCCGTCTCCCATAACACCGACTGAGCGGATGCCAGGTAGGACAGTGAAATATTGCCAGATGTCGCGGTCAAGACCGGCATTGGCGATTTCTTCCCGTAGAATCGCATCTGATTCGCGGACGATTTCTAGTTTTTCTTCAGTAAGTTCGCCAAGGACACGGATACCTAGACCTGGTCCTGGGAATGGTTGGCGCCAAACGATTGAGTCAGGCATGCCAAGCTGTGTTCCTAATTCGCGGACTTCGTCTTTGAATAGGGTATTTAATGGTTCGATCAATTCGAACTGCATGTCTTCTGGTAATCCACCTACGTTATGGTGTGATTTGATTGTTTGAGCTGTTTCGGTACCAGATTCGATCACATCGGTATAAAGCGTGCCTTGAGCTAAGAAAGAGATGCCTTCTTGACCAGCAAGTTTGGTTGCTTCATCGTCGAATAGGTAAACAAACTCGTTTCCGATGATTTTGCGTTTTTGTTCTGGATCAGAAACACCGGCTAATTTGTTTAGGAAACGATCTTTGGCATCGACTTTGATGATGTTCAAGCCGAATTTTCCGCCTAGTGCTTCCATGACTTGTTCGCCTTCATTTTTACGTAATAGACCGTGGTCTACGAAGATCGACGTTAATTGATCACCGATTGCTTTTTGTAAAAGCACCCCAACGACAGACGAGTCGACGCCGCCTGATAGGCCTAGCAAGACTTTTTTGTCACCAACTTGTTCGCGGATTTTTGCAACTTGCATATCGATAAAGTTATCCATACTCCAGTCGCCTTTACATTGACAGACATCAAGGGCAAAGTGACGTAATAAGTCGTTTCCGTATTCTGAATGGCGCACTTCTGCGTGGAATTGAATTCCGTAGAAGTTGCGGTTGGTATCTTGGATCGCTGCGATCGGGCAGTCTTTGCTGGTGCCGACTTTTTCGAAGCCTTCAGGAACTTGTGTAACCAAGTCGCCGTGGCTCATCCAAACGGTTTGTTCTTTTGGTGTTCCGGCAAATAGGACTGCATCGTCAGAAATGACTTCCAAAGTTGCTTGACCGTATTCACGGTTTTTAGCAGGTTCTACTTTTCCGCCTAAGTTATATGTGATCAACTGCATGCCGTAGCAGATTCCTAAGACTGGAATCCCTAATTCAAAGATTTTTGGATCAATGGAGAAGGCTCCTTCGTCATAAACACTGTTTGGGCCACCTGATAAGATGATCCCTTTTGGATTCATGGATTTAACTTCTTCTGCAGTGATGCGGTGGCTCATAAGTTCTGAAAAAACACCGAATTCACGGATACGACGAGTGATTAATTGGTTATACTGACTACCATAATCAAGTACAATGATTTTTTCTACGTTTGTCATTTCGGTAGAAACATTTGTCACAATTATTACCCCTTTTCAAGTTTTATTATAAAAGAAAGCAAGCTTTCTTTATAAGCTAGTATTTACGCAAATAGATCTCATCAATGATATGATGCTTTGCCTTGTGCAAGATAATATCAGCTCGGCCTCTTGTTGGCAAGATATACTCTTCCAAATTCTTCAAATTGACATTTTTCCAAACATCTTGCGCCATGCTTAAGGCTTCTTTACGATCGCCGATGGCATAATCGTAATAGTAATTATCAGGGTCTTTAAAGGCTGTATCTAATAAGGATTCAAAGCGTTCCAGATACCATCTTTCAACCATTTTCGGATCTGCGTCTACATAGATCGACAGATCAAAAAAGTCGCTGACATAGATTTGCTGATTTGCGGGCAGCTGCAAGGTATTGATTCCTTCCACGATCAAAATATCAGGAGAATCGATCAGCTCGTATTCGCCATCAACGATATCGTAGACATCATGGGAATATTTTGGGATCGGAATATTTTCTTTTCCTGATTTCACTTCATTCAAGGCATCGATCAACTTCTCCATGTCATAGCTTTCAGGAAATCCCTTGCGGTCCATGATCCCGCGGTCTTCTAAAACAGCATTTGGATATAGAAAACCGTCTGTAGTAATCAATTGTACCGTTTGATGTTTGAATAAACGGTCTAATAAGGTCTGGAGTAAACGAGCGGTGGTACTTTTTCCGACAGCCACACTTCCGGCGATCCCGATAATAAAAGGCGGCATCTTTACATAACGATGCAGAAACAACCCTTTACTTAAAGTTAGCGACTCAAAATCTTTCATATAAAGATGGATCAGGTGACATAAGGGCACATAGACATCGGCCACATCCTTCATCGAGATTTGGTCATTCAAACTTTTGATGCTATCAAGCTCTGCTTGTGTCAAAGGTGTGTTTCCCGGTGTGTAGAAATCCTGCCACTGGTCACGGGCGATCCGGAAATAGTTCCCTCTTTCGTTCATAATACCCTCCTTATTCATACTTAAGTATTCACTCTTCAAAAACGAAAAATGATTTCTAATTTCATACGATAAATCATTCAACAATGCTCTATCATCGAGCGAGCTCGGAAGAAATACATAAATTTTTAATGTAAAAATTCAAAACGATTTTCGTACGCATACCCGCCTATTAATCTTGCTACAGCAAGAAGTAGGACTGGCAACTGCGCTTATTCTACCACAAAAAACGTACTAGAAAGTGCTCCGCCTCCAAGAAATCCGAATAATTTCCTGACACAAAACGTTATTTCCCATTTTAGCCGAAAAAAACCCAAAAAAGCTATCGGAATGATAGGAGTTTCATTGTTTTTTTAGTTGTGGATGCGAAAACTAGCGAGATGTTAAGAATCGGCTTTAAAAGTGTATCATAGGAGTAACAGACTTATAGAAGCAGGTGATGAGATGAAGAAACTAGAAGACATGAGTTTGGAAGAGCTGTGGCAATTATTTCCTATAATATTGAAGGAACATCATTCATGCTATGCTTCGTGGTACGAAGAAGAAAAACAGCTTTTGAGTGATCGCTTGACTGATTTTGGAATGCTGCGAATCAATCATATCGGCAGTACATCGGTTGAAGGATTGATTGCGAAACCAATCGTGGATATTTTATTGGAGTTTTCCGACTGTTATGAATTGGATCGTGTCTCAGAGACGCTGCAAACTGCCGGCTGGATCTTAATGATCAAGGATGATGAAAAGCAGATGTTGGATCTGAATAAAGGATATACATCGGCGGGTTTTGCGGAGAAGGTGTTTCATTTGCATGTGCGGGTACTAGGTGATTGGGATGAACTTTATTTTAGAGATTATTTACGAGAGCATCGAGAGGTCGCGCGGGAATATGAAGAATTGAAATTGTCCTTAAAAGAAAAGTATGAACACAATCGTGATGCGTATACAGACGCAAAAACGGCCTTTGTCCAGAAGTACAGTCGAAAAGCACGGGAAGAATTCAGTGGACGCTATTTGATTAAATAAATCCTGTGTTTCGTGCTATGATAGGGAAGACTATTAGTAAGAAGGGATGACAATCATGAAGAAAATCGTTTTATTTGGCGACAGCTTACTGGCTGGTGTGATGAATGGCGAGACCAGCGATATTTTAGATAACTATATCCTTGATGAACTAACGGAGATGGGCTTTCCCGGCTATGGATTAGTGAAGTTGGGCAAACGTGGCGAGTCTTCTTCAGATGGTTTAGCTCGGGTGAATGAGGCGGTGGAAGCAGAGGGCGATTTTGTAGTAATCTCCTTTGGAACCAACGATTCATTGAAGCAAAAAAACACTGTCGAAGCATTTGGCGAAAATATCAAAGAGATCGTCGAGTCTTTTGATGCATCGAAAGTTGTTTTACTGACGACTGGCTACATTAATACGGCTATTTTCCCAAATGGTGATAACGAGCGTCAACAGCTTTATGCTGAAAAAGCGAAGCAAGTCGCTGAAGAAGTCGGAGTGAATGTGATTGATCTTTATCATCACATGACCGTCTATCCAAAACCAAATGAGTTCGTACAAACATTCGATGGTATCCATCCTTCAAAAGAAGGCTACCATTTCTTGGGTGCTTTGATCGCACGAGATATTAAAGAAAAATTATTAGCAGAAGGGTAAGTTTATGGCAAATCATTATTATTCCGAAAATCCTGAGACAGCTCACAATCTGCATCAATGGTCATTTGAGTTGGCAGGAAAAACATTTCAGTTCGTTACCGACAGCGGCGTCTTTTCTCGCGATACAGTCGATTTTGGCTCGCGGGTTCTGATCGAACAATTTGAATCCGAAGAGTTACCAGAAGGAACGCTATTAGATGTGGGCTGCGGGTATGGGCCGATTGGTATGGCCTTGGCTTATCAAACGCAACGGCCAGTGGAGATGATCGATGTGAACAATCGGGCGGTCGAACTGGCACAAGGCAATGCGAAGCGCAACGGCATTGAGGCAGACATTCATCAATCGAATATTTACGAGACGCTGCATCAAAAAGAGTATGCGGCGATTATCAGTAATCCACCGATTCGTGCTGGAAAGAAAGTCGTTCATCAAATTTTGAGTGATGCAGAACCCCTATTGAAAGTTGGCGGTTCATTGACGATCGTGATCCAAAAGAAACAAGGGGCACCGAGTGCGAAAAGCAAGATGGAAGAAGTTTTTGGCAACGCGGAGATCGTGGCGAAAGACAAAGGCTACTATATTATTCGCAGTGTGAAGGAATAAAAGCATCCCGTTAGTTCATAATTTGAGCTGACGGGATTTTTTTCGTGATGGAAAAGGCTTGCAAGTCGAGGGAAAGAAACGCTATAATCACATTGACTCACGTTTTTCACAAATGTGATAAAAAGGAGCGAGTTTATGCAAAAAGAAGAAGATAAATTATTGGTGCGCATTGCCGAAATGTATTATCAAGAAGATAAAAATCAAAGTCAGATTTCTAAAGAGTTAAATATTCATCGCAGCACGATCAGCCGCTTGTTGAAACGGTCCCGCAATGAAGGAATCGTGAACATTTCTATCAATTATGACAAAGCAGGAACCTACAGTATCGAAAAGGAGCTGCAGGAAAAATTTGATTTAGAAAAAGCGATCATCGTTCAAGCTGGAGCGGATCTAAGTCGGACTCAAAAGGATAAAATGTTGGCACAAGGTGTGGGTGAATACCTGACAGAGATCATCAAGGATGATATGATCTTTGGTTTTTCATGGGGAGAAACAATGGCCGCGATTCCTGAAGGGCTGACAAATTATGATGTGGAAAATATTCTATGTGTTCCGATGATCGGTGGGCCTTCTGGCCGTTTGATCAGTGATTATCACGTTAATACGATTACTTATGAAGCATCGAAAAAGCTGAACGGACGCGCATTATTGATCGATTCGCCGGCTTTTCCTGAAACAGTCGCGTTGAAGAAGGCGCTGATGGAAAATGAATTCAATCAAGAATTGATCGATTATTGGCGCAAGATCGATATCGCCATTCTTGGGATTGGTTCGCCGACCTTGAAGGCCAGTGAAAGCTGGAAACAGTTCTATGGCGAAGATGTCTTGGCTTATTTAGAAGGGAAAAAAGTCGTTGGGGATGTGGTATCGCGTTTCTACAATATCGAGGGTGAGCACATCGATAATACATTGGATGATCGTTTGATCGGTATCGATATTGCTGATTTGAAACGGACCCCTCATCGAATCGGTGTGGCCGAGGCCACTGATAAAGCAGATGCGATTGCCAGTGCACTAAAAGGACATTACATCAATGTCTTAGTCACGACAGAAGAAACTGCACGAGAAGTATTGAAAAGATAAGAGTGCCTGCGAATGGTAAGCGGATTGTCTAATTGGAAATTGCTTACGTGAATAGGAGCTAGATATGACTAAAGGAGGAGTCCATGCAAGTTATTCGTTTGCTTCAAACAACGTTGATTTTATTGAGCCGCAAACAAGTGACCGCAAAAGAGCTGGCGGAGCGATTCCAGGTTTCTGTCCGCACAATCTATCGGGATGTGGATGCGTTGAGTTTGGCTGGGATTCCTGTCTATGCTAATAAAGGCCGCAACGGTGGAATTTTTTTGGATGATTCCTATCATGTTAGTAATGCTTTGATTGAAAAAGAGGAGCAGGATGATCTGTTCTTGGCGCTGCATTTGTTGCAGTCAGTGGGATTGGCCGATACAGAGGATCTGTTGAAAAAAATGGGGACAGTTTACGATTGGAGCGAGTGGCTGGAAGTCGATCTGAGTCAGACAGAGATTACCAGCCAAACCTTTGAACAGATCAAAAAAGCGTTATTCAATCACTGTGAGATCATTTGTGTCTATCATACCGAATATGGGCAAACGCGTTTGGTGTCTTTGGCGCCGAAAAGAGTGCTGTACAAGTATCAAACTTGGTATTTGCTTGCTTGGGAATTGACTAAATAAGACTGGCAATTATTTCCTTTAAAACAACTCAGAGATGTTGTTTTAAAGGGGCCGATCGACTATCCATTGCCCGATGAGGTCTTGGACTTCCCGCAGTTAACTGTTCATCTACGTTTTAGTAAGCGGATCGCCTATAAAAAATATGCGGAGTTCATGGACTTTGATTGGAAGGACAATGCGGACAGCAGTTTTGATGCGACATTGACCTTTGCGGAGTTCGACGACCTGTATCGTTTCTTGATTCCATTGGGGAAGAATGTCGAAATTCTTGAACCTAGCTGGATTCGCGGAAAAGTATTGAATTATGTTGCTGCTTTTTATGAAAACCATTTTTAATATGACATGTTCTGGCATTCTCTTCCGTTACACTTGAAAAAAGGATGCCCGTTCACTATAAAAAAAGAACACTTTGGTTGAATGATCTACGGCATTCGAATTGAATATGGAGGAGATAACTATGAAATTTGAACAAATCGTTAAACCGGATCAGTGGATTCTTTCCCAAAGTTTTACTGTGAAAGTTGAAGAGATTCCACAGGTGATTGGACCGACCTTTATGAAATTAGGTGGATTTATCCAAGAGCAGGGCATAACTATTTTGAGTACACCATTCGTATCCTTTAAGAACATGGACGAGAATGGCGGATTGGATGAATCACCTATAGAGATGGAAGTTGGTTTTCCTGTTGCTTCAGAAGTTAAGGACGCGGATAAGATCGATTGCGACAGCTATTTTTTGTCATCTTACAAGGCGCTATCTGGACTTTATGTCGGTAAATACGATGACATGACCGATCCCTATTTCGCTATGATGGACGAGATCAAGAGAATCGGCGGAAAATTTCGCGGGATTTCTTACGAATATTACCTCAGTGATGAAGAAATACCTGAAGAACAACAAGAGACAATTATGGAGTTAGTTTACGAATAAGAGTAGAACCAATCAGACAAGTTGAAAAACTTGTCTTTTTTTTTTGCATTTTTTTATTTTTCAGACTCTATTTAGCTAATTAGCTACGAAACACTCGATATTTCTTTAAACGAGTGGACATAGTCAAATTTGATAGTGCTGCTCTTTTTTTTGCACTTTTGTGATTTAGTTTTAAAAAAGTTGCAAAAAGTTGTTGACAACGTTTTCTTGCGCAGTTAATATAAAGGTGCAACAAATGTTAAAAAGAAATCACGAATGTTAAAAGGGGCGTTTGCAATGGATTGGTTAGATGTACAAGGAAAAACAGTGATTGTCACAGGAGGCTCATCAGGAATTGGAGCGGCCATTGTCAAAGAATTATGTGAATTAGGAATCAATGTCGTAAATGCAGATTTACGAGAAGGTGCCTTTACTCATGAAAACTTATTTTTTAGTCAAACAGATGTTACTTCACCTGAATCCGTGGAGCAGACAGTAGCAGCAGCAACAGCGAAATTTCAGACGATCGACGCGGTAGTTAATAATGCTGGGATCAATATCCCCGCTTTGTTAGTGGATGAAGAAATGACTGAAGAGGGTAAATTCCAAATCAATGAACAGATCTTTAACAAGATGATCGCCATCAACCAAAAGGGCGTATATCTAATGGGGCAAGCGGTTGGTCGTGTAATGGTTAAGCAGGGCTATGGTGTCATCATCAACATGTCATCAGAATGCGGACTAGAAGGTTCGGAAGGCCAAAGTGTCTATGCTGCGACAAAGGCAGCGGTAAATAGTTTCACTCGTTCATGGGCAAAAGAGTTAGGGAAAAAAGGAGTTCGAGTTGTAGGAATCGCACCTGGAATCATGGAAGAAACAGGCTTGCGCACGATCGAGTATGAAACAGCGTTGGCTTACACTCGTGGGATTTCAGTAGAACAATTACGAGCAGGCTACACCAATACCAAAACAATTCCGTTGGGACGCGATGGAAAATTAAGTGAGGTCGCTGATCTAGTTGCTTACTTTGTTTCTGGGCGATCAAGTTATGTAGACGGCGTAACGGTCAATGTTGCTGGTGGAAAAACAAGAGGGTAATTTTGATTCTGCTGACCGTACAAGGTGCGGTTGGCAGAATTGTAGATGAATAAAACAGGAGGTATTTATGAACAAAGTAATTTTAGTTGCTCATGGGAAGCTTGCACACGAAATGAAAAATTCAGCCGAGATGATTTTTGGCGCACTGCCAGATTTTGAATCTGTAGAGTTTTTGAAGGAAGAAGGATTGGATACGATCAAAGAGAAAGTTTCTGCGGCAATGTGTGACCGCGAGGCTTCATATCTAGTTTTGACCGATTTATTTTGCGGTACGCCTTACAATGCCAGCTGTGCTGTAGCCATGAAAAATCCTGAACGTGAGATTGAGGTCGTGTCGGGAATGTCATTGCCGATCGTGTTGGAGGTAGCAAGTATGCTAGGAAATAATTTGCAGGATATTGTGAATCATGCAACAAGTATTCCTTGCGATACAGTGAAAGCGTTTAAACAACAGATGATTGAAGAAGAGGAGGATTTTTAAAATGCAAATCAAATTATCACGGATTGATGATCGGTTGATCCACGGTCAAGTTGCAACGGTTTGGGCAAAAGAAGCGGGTGCGAAACGAATCATCGTCGTCAGCAAAGAAGTCGCGAATGATGAAATTCGTAAAACATTGGTGAAACAAGCAGCACCTCCAGGAATCAAAGTCAACATCGTTGATCCAGAAAAAGCGGTAAAAGTTTACAACAATCCGAAGTACGCGGATGAAACAGTCTTCTATTTATTCACTAACCCGATGGAAGTATTTGAAATGGTTCAAATGCAAGTGCCGATCAACTCGATCAACATTGGTGGAATGCAATTTAAAACGGGGCGGACACAAATTACCAAAGCAGTCTCGGTAGATCAAACAGAAGCAGATGCGTTCCGAAAACTGGAAGCAGCAGGAGTGGAGCGGGACTTGCGAGTAGTGGCGACCGATCCAAAAGGCAATTTTGAAGAAAAACTGAAAGAAGCAGGTTTCTAATTAAAAATTGGCCAGATTAATAGCGGTATACGGCTTGAAGGTAAGACTAATTTTTACGTTAGAAAAATGAATTCATTAAATTGAAATAGGATGCCAGTTCCACTTTTTGCAGTTGAACCTTGAAGAGAAAGCATACAAGTAAGATAGGCAATTAAGAAGTACGTGACTTCTAGTGGAATGGTATACGGCTTGAAAAAAAGACTAATTTTAACGTTAGAAAAATTAATTCATTAAATTGAAATAGGATGCCAGTTCCACTTTTTGCAGTTGAATCTTGAAGAGAAAACCTACAAGTAAGATAGGCAATTAAGAAGTACGTGACTTCTAGTGGAATGGTATACGGCTTGAAAAAAAGACTAATTTTAACGTTAGAAAAATTAATTCATTAAATTGAAATAGGAGGACACAAAAATGGAATTATCAGCTTTGCAGATTGTACTTATTTTTCTTTTTTCATGTGTGTGCGGGATGGGCAGCGTGTTGGATGAATTTCAAACGCATCGACCGTTGATTGCATGTACGATGGTTGGTTTGATTTTAGGTGATGTGACAACGGGGATTATCTTAGGCGGGACTTTGGAGCTGATCGCTTTAGGGTGGATGAATATCGGTGCGGCGCAATCACCGGATTCCGCGTTAGCCAGTGTAATCTCAACGATCTTAGTTGTCGTGGGTCAACAAGATATTCAGTCAGGGATCGCGATTGCTTTGCCAGTTGCAGCGGCGGGACAGGTACTGACAGTTATCGCTCGAACGATCACGGTGGCTTTCCAGCATGCGGCAGATCGCGAAGCGGAGAAAGCGAACTTCAACAAAATCATTTTCCTGCATTTTAGTGCTTTATTCATTCAGGCTTTGCGTGTAGCGATTCCTGCAACGATCGTAGCGGCATTTGTTAGTGCAGAGATGGTAACGAAGATGTTGGATATGATTCCGGATGTCATCACAGGTGGATTAGCGGTTGCTGGCGGATTTATCGTAGTCGTCGGATATGCGATGGTCTTGAACATGATGAGTGTAGCTTACTTGATGCCTTTCTTCTATTTAGGATTTGTCATGGGCGGTTACTTAGAGTTTAGTTTATTGGCTTTCGGTATTATTGGTCTGATCACAGCATTAGTTTATGTACAGTTGAATCCGAACTTTAAGAAAAACGAAGTCCAAGGCAATCATGTGGCAGCAGTCGTTGCCGGCGAATTAGCCGATGATGAATTAGAAGATTAGGGGGCAAGCAAAATGGAAAATACTTCAACGGTAGCAACTAAAAAAGATATTTATGCGCAATCGCAATTGACCAAAAAAGATTTGATGACCACTTTTGTTTTTTCAAATTTCCAGCAAGCATCCTTTAACTTTGAACGAATTCATGCGCTGGCCTTCTGTGTGGATATGATCCCAACGATCCGAAGAGTTTACAAAACAAAAGAAGAACAATCCGAAGCATTGAAACGTCATTTAACTTTCTTCAATACGACACCAGCTGTTTGCGGACCGGTAATCGGCGTAACGATGGCGATGGAAGAAGCACGGGCAAGTGGCGCAGATATCGATGATGGAACGATCAATAGTTTGAAGGTCGGTTTGATGGGACCTTTGGCAGGTGTCGGCGATCCGTTAGTTTGGGGTACATTACGTCCAATCACCGCAGCATTAGGCGCTTCATTAGCTCTATCTGGAAACGTGATGGGGCCGATTCTATTTTTCGTAGCCTTCAACGCGATTCGTTTGGCGATGAAATGGTTTGGCTTGACCTATGGTTTCAGTAAAGGGATGGATATTGCCAAAGATCTATCCGGTAACTTATTGCAAAAATTGACCGAAGGCGCAACGATTTTGGGATTGTTCATTATGGGTGTGCTGGTAACAAAATGGACGACCATCAATATTCCGTTAGTTGTATCAAAAACACCTGGCGCGGATGGGAAAACAGTGATTACAACAGTGCAAAATGTTTTGGATGATCTAGTACCGGGGTTGCCGGCATTAGGCTTAACCTTGCTGATGATGTATCTATTGAAGAAAAAAGTCAGCCCAATCGTTTTGATCTTTGTCTTATTCGCGGTAGGAATTATTGGTTATTGGTTGGGAATCTTAGCTTAATCGTCAGTTCTGTTTCTTGCATTGCAAGGACAATAAAAATCAGATTCATTTTGCATAATTTTTGGAGAATAAATCAAAAAATGAGTTCGTTAATAGGAACTAGGAGGAATAGTAGTGAAAACAAAGGCAGTGCGTTTATATGGTAAGAAAGATTTGCGCTTGGAGGAATTTGAATTACCTGAAATCAAAGAAAATGAAATTTTAGCATCCGTAATCACTGACAGTATTTGCATGTCGACATGGAAGTTAGCGAACCAAGGCGCGGATCATAAGAAAGCGCCAAACGATCTTGCGGAAAATCCGATCATCATCGGCCATGAATTTTGTGGTGAGTTATTAGAAGTTGGCGGGAAATGGGCGCACAAATATAAGAAGGGCGAGCGTTATGTCTTGCAGGCGAATCTGCAATTACTAGATCGTCCGGATTGCCCAGGCTATTCGTATCCTTATACTGGCGGAGACGCTACGTACATCGTGATCTCTGAGGATGTCATGAATCAGGATTGTTTGATCCCTTATAAAGGCGAGACTTATTTTGAAGGCTCACTGATCGAACCCTTGTCTTGTGTGATCGGTGCTTTCGAAGCGAACTATCACTTAAAAGAAGGTTCCTATGAGCATAAGATGGGAATCAAGACTGATGGCAGCTTATTGATTATGGGTGGTACTGGACCGATGGGACTATTGGCGATCGATTATGCGCTGCATGGTCCAATCAAACCGAAAAAATTGGTCGTAACGGATCGAGACGAAGAAAAATTAGCTCGTGCAGCTAAATTATATCCAAGTCAAAATGGTATCGAAGTTTCTTATGTAAATGTAGCGGATGTCGACGATCAAGTCAGTCTGTTGAAGGAAACAGCCGGCGGTGGCTTCGATGATATCTTCGTTATGATTCCTGTTGGTACGGTTGTCAGTGATGCAGCAGCGATGTTGAATCCAGATGGCTGTCTTAATTTCTTTGCTGGACCGCAAGACAAGGAATTTTCAGCCAACGTGAATTTTTACGATGTTCATTATTCATTCACTCATTTCGTGGGAACTTCTGGCGGGAATACGGAGGACATGCGAAAAGCAGTCAAGTTGATTGAAGACAAACAAGTAAAAGTGGCAAATGTCGTTACGCATGTCCTAGGTTTAGATGCAGTAGGCGAAACGACCTTGAATCAACCAGCCATCGGCGGTGGGAAAAAATTAGTTTATACTCATAAACAGTCAGAGTTGAAGAAATTATCAGAGATTGAGACGGATTCCGAATTAGGTAAAATCTTGGCAGAAACAGATGGGATTTGGAGTAAGAAAGCAGAAAATTACGTTCTGAAATATTATCCAAATATTTAATATTTTATTTAGAAAATGAATTAATCGCTTTTTCTTACGAATGCCATTTTTTCAATGTTCGTGTTTTAAAGTGGAAATGAGAAAGATCGCCGCAGTGTATTTCTGTACCTGCGGTGATCTTTTTTATAGATTATCTTTCAAAAATTGAACGGTTGCTTGGTATACGAGATCTGAATATCCTTCCCCGTGAACAGTACCGGGAATCAATTTGGTTTCGCTTGGAACGCCTTTTTCGGCAAGAGCTGCTTGTAATTTATAAACGCCGGATAAAGGAACTAGTTCTTTCAATGAATTAGCGATAAAAAGCGGACCACTGTTATTTGAGACTCGAGATAATGGATCGGCTTGCCTTAAAAGCTCGCTGTTTTGGTTTACATAGTTTAAAATAAACCATTTGTAAAAGGCGTCGTTTGAACCATCCTGATCGATTTTTCCGCTCGCTGGTTTATCAAAGTCAGGTTTTTGGTTCATCGCTGCTAGTACATCCGGATGTTTTTGTACCCAATCGTAGAGATCAATGATCCCGGACCATGAAGCTGCTGGAATCCCTCTTTGCAAAGCTAATTCAATGTCTAAATTACCGCCGGCTGAAGAGCCTAATGCGGCGATTTTTCCATTTATTGGAAAATCACTCTTCGTTAGCCAATCGTAAACGTTCAGTATATCATCCAGTGCGGCTGGGAAAATATGCGTCGGTGCTAATCGGTAATTAGGTGCAATTACAAGAAAACCGTCCGCTGATAAGCGTTCTGCTAGAGCAGTTTCTTTATTTTTGTCACCTCGGAACCACCTGCCGCCATGAATTAAGAGAATTGTGGCTTCAATTGTTTTAGGTTCGTAAATGTCTAAGCCCAATTGCTTTTCTTCATCATATACATAGTCTTTGATCACATTGTTCCGCTCCTTTTATCAATGAAATGCTTTTCTTCAAAAAAATCTTTTAGTGGATCTTGTGGTTTCTACAGTCTTTAATCTACGCTCTTTTCTTCACAGAGCAAGCAAGAAGTCTTGTCTTTTGTTGAAAAGGGCTTTCTTTCTAATTTTTCCTTTGCTACACTTAGAAAAAATGCAGAGAGAAGGTCCATGATGAAGATCACCATCAAAGAAATCGCTGAAATAGCAGGCGTTTCAGTTACGACTGTATCGCAAATCTTAAATAATAAGGGCAGTCGATTCAGCGAACAGACACGTAAAAAGGTCCTAGCGATCGTTGAAGAGCATCAATATAAACCGGATTTTTTTGCGGCCAACTTGATCAATCGCCATTCGAAAACGATTGGGATGATCGTACCGGATGTGACAGACTTTTTCTTCTCAAAAGTGATTGAAGGGGTAGAAAGTTATTTAAACCCATTAGGCTATATGATTATTTTGTGTAATTCACGCCATGACATTGAACAAGAAAAACGTTATTTAAATGAATTGTCGCATCGTTCAGTAGATGGGATTTTATTAGCGACGCCCAACCATTTAGAGGATGAACATAAACTAGGCAGTGATTTTTACCGCAAACACCCGATTGTATTGATTGACCGTGGGTTGAATGATCGGGATTGGGGTCAGCTGCTGGTTGAGGAGTATGCGGGTGCACAGGAAGTATTACGGATGCTGGTAGATAAAGGGCATCGCCATATAGGGATGTTGAAGGAGAGTTTGGGCTATTATCAACTGACAGAACGTGTAAAGGCCTATCGTCAAGTCGTTTTTGAGTATCAATTACCCTTTGAAGAAAATTATATTGCTTCGGGAGAATTAACAATTGCTGGTGGTTATCATGCGGCCAGAGAAGTATTAAAGAATAAGAAGATCACAGCAATTTTTTGCGGGAATGACGAAATGGCAATTGGCTGTTATCAAGCGATTTATGAAGCTGGATTGAGAGTTCCAGAGGATATTTCTGTAGTTGGTTTTGATGGGTTAGAGGTCAGCAAGTATATGGTACCGCCGTTGACGACGGTATTTCAACCGAGTACTGAAATTGGTTTTTCGGCGGCTAAATTTTTAGTCGACGCGATTAATTTCCCTTCTCAGCGAATTCCGAATAAAATCTTCCAAACTAAATTAATTATTCGTGAGAGTGTGAAAGAAGTGATTCAGGGTTGACAACGGGTTCCGTACCCGTTATAGTAGCAATGGCAGCGCTAACAGAAAGCGCTTCTTCGTTAAGTAAACTGTTTTACTAAAGTGGTTTACCTTTCGCCATTTTATTGTATAATATCTTTTGAAGCTTGGAGGAAAACCTATGAGAATGGTAGATTTGATAGAGAAAAAGAGAGACGGAAATGTTCTATCAAAAGAGCAAATCGATTTTATTATTGAAGGTTATACAGACGGTAGTATTCCAGATTATCAGATGAGTGCGTTATTGATGGCGATATTTTATCAAGACATGACAGATGAAGAAATATCTCATTTAACTTTAGCTATGGCAAATTCAGGTGACATCATTGATTTATCTTCGATTGAAGGGATCAAGGTGGATAAGCATTCGACCGGCGGTGTTGGCGATACGACAACTTTAGTATTGGCTCCGCTTGTGGCAAGTGTCGGCGTACCCGTTGCGAAAATGTCTGGAAGAGGTCTTGGTTTTACTGGCGGTACCATAGATAAATTCGAATCGATCCCCGGCTTTAAAATTGAATTATCTGATCAAGAGTTCATTGATATCGTGAATAAAAGCAAAGTTGCTGTAATCGGTCAGTCAGGAAATCTGGCTCCCGCGGATAAGAAGCTTTACGCCTTGCGTGATGTAACGGCAACGGTTGACTCTATCCCATTGATCGCCAGCTCGATCATGAGTAAAAAAATCGCAGCAGGTGCTGATGCCATCGTTTTAGACGTAACGACTGGTGATGGCGCCTTTATGAAAGACATTGAAGATGCCAAGCGTTTAGCCAAGACAATGGTACGGATCGGAAAACTAGCAGGTCGTCAGACGATGGCTGTTATCTCGGACATGTCAGAGCCATTAGGTGAAGCGATCGGAAATAGCTTAGAGATCGTCGAAGCCATAGATACACTAAAAGGAAATGGTCCAGCAGATCTTACCGAAATGTGCTACGTACTAGGTAGTCAAATGGTGGTGTTGGCTAAAAAAGCAGAGACATTGGAAGAAGCTCGAACAATGCTGGAAGAAGCACTTCATTCAGGCAGAGCATTAGAAAAATTCCGTGAGATGGTCAAAGATCAAGGCGGCGATCCAACAGTGATCGATCAGACTGATAAAATCTTGACGGCTCAATATGAAATCGAGCTGCTAGCTAAAGCTTCTGGGTATGTAACAAAACTAGTTGCTAATGAAATTGGGATCGCAGCAATGCTGTTAGGCGCGGGACGCAAGACCAAGGAAGACGATATCGATCATGCTGTTGGCATCAAGCTCCACAAAAAAATCGGTGATGAAGTGGCTGAAGGCGAATCATTATTAACGATTTATGCGAACTCGGCTGAGATTGACGATGTGAAGAAACTACTTTATCAGAATATTTCTATTGGAGCTACGCCTGAAGAACCTATTTTGATTCATGATGTTATTACAGAATAAGTATTTAAAACTTTTTTATAACAAGAAAGAATATATTATAATAAGAAGAAGCGGGGAATCATAAATGGAAATCAATCGAATGATCGACCACACAATTTTAAAAGCGGATGCACAATTAGCAGACGTGATGAAAATTATTGAAGAAGCAAAAAAATATCGTTTCTACTCTGTCTGCATTAATCCGACTTGGGTAGCTCTTGCAGCCAAAGAATTGCAAGGCGAACCAGTTGCTGTTTGTACAGTAATCGGCTTCCCATTAGGTGCAAATACGACAGAAACAAAAGCGTTCGAAGCAGCAAATGCAATCGAAAACGGTGCTGATGAAGTCGATATGGTCATCAATATCAGTGAACTGAAAGATGGAAACGACGAAAAAGTTCAAAAAGATATCGAGGCAGTTGTCGCTGCGGCTAAAGATAAAGCGTTAGTCAAAGTAATCATCGAAACGTCTCTATTAACGAATGAAGAAAAAATCAAAGCGTGTGAATTAGCGAAAGCAGCGGGCGCAGACTTTGTTAAGACCTCTACTGGTTTTTCAACAGGCGGCGCGACCGTTGAAGATGTACGCTTGATGCGTGCAACAGTTGGACCTGAAATGGGCGTCAAAGCTTCTGGCGGTATCCACAATGCGAAAGAAGCAGAAGCAATGATCGAAGCAGGCGCGACACGTTTAGGCGCCAGCTCAGGTGTTGCCATTATGAACGGACTTTCCGGTACGGGGTACTAAGATCGGAGGCAGTACACATGAGTAAGCAAGAATGGATCGACATTGCTGTTGAGGCATTGGATAAGGCCTATGTTCCATATTCAAAATTTCCAGTTGGAGCTTGCCTGGTAACCAAAGAAGGCAAAACCTATCAAGGCATCAATATAGAGAATGCCTCATACGGCTTGACGAATTGTGCGGAACGCACCGCCTTTTTCAAAGCTGTTTCAGAAGGCGAAAGAGAATTTAGTCATTTAGTGATCGCCGGTCATACACCAGAACCAATTTCTCCATGCGGCGCCTGCCGCCAAGTCATGGCAGAATTTTGTGACCCAGCGATGCCAGTAACCTTAGTCGGTGACAACGGTGTATTAAAAGAGATGACCGTTGAAGGGTTACTGCCATATATCTTCACTGATAAAGATTTATAAACCATGTTCATTCAGTCGCAGGACTGTTGAAAAAATCATATTTAGGGGGCTTTACAGAAATGAAAAAAGCAAAATTATTTGGCCTAGGTACCGTGGCAATGGCAGCATTGCTAGCATTAGGAGCTTGCGGCGGAGGCGGCGGTTCAACTGATTCTTCAGGTGGAGCAGCTAAGGAAGATGGAAAACACAGTGTTGCGATCGTAACAGATATCGGTGGAGTGGACGACCGTTCATTTAACCAAAGTGCTTGGGAAGGACTTCAAGCTTGGGGTAAAAAACACGATATCAAAAAAGGTAATGGCGGATACAACTATATCCAATCAAACGATGCTTCTGAATATGAACAAAATATCTCACAAGCTGTTTCAAACGGATTTAACACAGTCTTCGGGATTGGTTACTTACTAGCTGACCCAATCTCAGCAGCAGCAGATCAAAATGCAGACACAAACTTCGTTATCATCGATTCAGTGATCGATGGCAAGAAAAACGTCGCTTCAGCAACCTTTAAAGACCAAGAAGCAGCTTACCTAGCAGGTGTAGCGGCAGCTGAAACAACTAAATCTAATAAATTAGGTTTTGTTGGTGGTGAAGAAGGAGCCGTTATCGACCGCTTTGAAGCTGGTTTCGTTAAAGGTGTAGAAGATACTGCTAAAAAATTAGACAAAGACATTTCTGTAGACGTACAATACGCAGCTTCATTTGGTGATCCAGCTAAAGGTAAAGCATTAGCGGCTAATATGTACAACGGTGGAATTGACATTATTTATCATGCTTCAGGCGGTACAGGTCAAGGGGTCTTCTCAGAAGCAAAAGCTCGTAACGAAAAATTAGACGAAGCTGACAAAATTTGGGTTATCGGTGTAGATAGCGACCAACAAAAAGAAGGTAAATACACATCTAAAGACGGTAAAGAAAGCAACTTCTGTTTAACTTCAACACTTAAAGGTGTAGGTGCAGCGGTTCAAGATATCTCTACTCGTGCATTAGAAGATAAATTCCCTGGCGGCGAACACTTGTCATACGGTTTGAAAGACGGCGGTGTTGATTTAACTGACGGATTCCTTTCAGACGATGCAAAAGCAGCTGTCAAAGAAGCAAAAACTCAAGTTTCTGATGGCGACATCAAAGTTCCAGAAACTCCAGAAAAATAAACAATGAGGTGACCATAGCCTCCAGCCAAGTGAGGCTATGGTCTCTTTTTTTAAAGCAAAGCCTTCTTTTTTTAGCCAAGTCACAGCCTGTGCTGGGTTTGGCTAAGGGAAGAACGCCCTTAGCGTTGCACTGTTTTGTCAGGTTTAGAAAGCGATAGGATGTGAAAAGAAAGTGACAGAAGAGAAAAATGTCATTGAGATGCGCAATATCACCAAACAATTTGGCACATTTAAAGCAAATGACAACATCAATCTACAGATCCGTAAAGGCGAGATCCATGCACTTTTAGGGGAAAATGGTGCCGGTAAATCGACACTGATGAATGTTTTGTCCGGTTTATTACAGCCAACATCGGGTGAGATTTTGATGGACGGTCAAAAGGTTGATATCTCAAGCCCAACTAGAGCCAATCAATTAGGGATCGGGATGGTCCATCAACATTTCATGTTAGTTGATGCCTTTACCGTTACGGAAAACATTATTTTAGGCAGCGAACCCAATAAAGGCGGCATATTGGACAAAAAGGAAGCCAAAGCAGAAATCGAACGTTTGTCGCGAGAATATGGTTTGAAAGTGGATCCAGATGCATACATACGAGACATCTCAGTTGGGATGCAGCAACGGGTTGAAATTTTAAAAACCTTATACCGTGGTGCCAATGTCTTGATTTTTGACGAACCAACAGCGGTATTGACTCCGCAAGAAATCGATGAGTTGATCAACATCATGGAAGGGCTGATCAAAGAAGGCAAATCGATCATTTTGATCACGCATAAATTGGATGAGATCAAAAAAGTAGCGGATCGTTGTTCTGTTATCCGTCGGGGACAATACATCGGAACAGTCGATGTGAAGGATGTCAGCTCACAACAATTAGCGGATATGATGGTTGGCCGCTCAGTTTCCTTCAAAACGGATAAAATTGCTGCGACACCAGGTGAAACAGTTCTTTCTATTAAAGACTTAGTGGTGAAAGAAAGCCGCGGCTTGGACGCAGTTAAAAACTTGTCGTTGGATGTTCATCGAGGTGAAGTAGTCGGGATCGCCGGGATCGATGGCAACGGTCAGACTGAATTGATTCAAGCATTGACTGGTCTGAGAAAAGTCGAAAGCGGGACTGTAACGATCAACGGAGAAGATGCGACCGGGAAAGCACCGCGTCAAATCACTGAAATCGGGGTCGGCCATGTGCCGGAGGACCGTCATAAATATGGACTTATCTTACCTTTACCTTTGTCTGAAAACATTGCTTTGCAATCTTACTACCATGCACCATTCAGTAAAAATGGTATTTTAAACTACGGCGAGATCGATCGTTACGCGACACGTTTGATCGAAGAATACGATGTGCGGACGACCAGCGAAAAAGCACCTGCCGCTTCTCTTTCAGGAGGGAATCAGCAAAAAGCAATCATCGCCCGGGAAGTTGATCGTGATCCAGATCTATTGATCGTTTCACAACCAACACGCGGACTAGACGTAGGTGCGATCGAATACATCCACAAACGCTTGGTTGAACAGCGGGATAAACAAAAAGGTGTGCTACTTGTCAGTTTTGAGTTAGATGAAATTTTGAATGTCTCTGATCGTATCGCGGTTATCCACGCAGGTGAGATCGTCGGGATCGTGGATCCGAAAGAAACTTCTGAAAATGAACTTGGTCTGTTGATGGCCGGTTACAGTTTAGAAGAGGCGCGAGCAGAATTAGCAAAGGCTGGTGAGACAAATGAATGATCGCTCAGAGCGTATTAGAAATATTTTAGTACCGATTATTTCAGTAATTTTTGGATTTATTCTTGGAGCCATCTTGATGGCGATATTTGGTTTTAATCCAATCGAGGGCTATAACGCGATGTTCAGCTCAGCTTTCCAAAGCAAAATGTCGATTGGCGAAATCTTAGTTAGTGCGGGGCCTCTGATTTTTACAGCGTTAGGCTTTTCGGTTGCCAATTCAGCTGGCTTCTTTAACGTCGGGCTTTCTGGTCAGGCTTTATGCGGCTGGGTAGCAAGTATTTGGGTAGCGCTAAGCATGCCTGATTCACCGAAAATCGTTGTAGTACCATTAGCAATTATTGTTGGCGCATTAGCGGGGGCTGTAGCTGCTGCGATTCCTGGTTTCCTACGGGCGTTCTTTGGAACCAGTGAAGTTATTGTTACGATCATGATGAACTATGTGATTTTGTATACCGCAAACCATATTGTAAACCATGTGATGTCACCAGATATTATTTCTAATAAAGGGGTCACAAAAGCAGTTGGGCTGAATGCTTCATTGCGTGAACCTTGGTTGACGAATATTTTTGGCGGTTCACGAGTAAACATGGGTTTTATCTTAGCATTGATTTTCTTAGTAGTCGTTTGGTTCATAATGAAGCGTACGACATTAGGGTTTGAAATTCGTTCCGTTGGGTTGAACCCATTTGCCTCTGAATATGCAGGGATGAGTAGTAAACGGACGATCGTGATCTCAATGATCATTTCCGGCGCTTTAGCTGGTTTGGGCGGTGTCGTTTATGGTCTAGGAACATTCATGAACTACTTTGTTCAAGGAACATCAGTCAGCATCGGGTTTGACGGAATGGCTGTTTCATTATTAGGAAACGGCAGTTCAGTCGGAATATTATTATCAGCATTATTATTCAGCGTTTTGAAACTTGGCGGACAAGGAATGCAGTTCTCAGGTATTCCTAGTGAATTAGCCAATAGTGTCATTCCATTGATCATCTTCTTCGTAGCGATCAACTACATCGTACGTCTGGGTCTAGCAAAAGTAATGGGCGGTAAAAAAGAAGTTGAAACTGTCCAAGAAATAGAAAGTGCTCCGAACGAAGAATCTGAAAAAGGGGGCAAAGTCTAATGAATATGGATTTGTTGGCTTCAATTATTGCTCAGACGCTTGTGTATTCTGCACCATTGATCTTAACTGCGCTTGGCGGAGTATTTTCTGAACGAAGCGGGATTGTAAACGTTGGTTTGGAAGGAATCATGGTAGCGGGTGCCTTCAGCTCCGTTGTATTTAATCTGGCTTTTGCCGATCAGTTCGGTGCGATGACACCATGGCTCGGCGTTTTAGTCGGCGGTTTAGCCGGAATGGCGTTCTCATTGCTGCATGCAGTGGCGACAGTTAGTTTCCGAGCCGATCACATTATCAGTGGTACTGTAATGAATCTGTTAGCTCCTCCGTTAGCGATCTTCTTGATCAAAGTAATTTACGGAAAAGGGCAAACAGATACGATTCAACAACAATTTGGCTACTTTGATTTTCCAGGATTGAGTAAAATCCCTGTTCTGGGTGAGTTGTTCTTTAAAAATACGAGCTTACCAGCCTACTTCGCGATTTTAGTCGCTGTAATTTCTTGGTTTGTCATTTTCAAAACACGTTTTGGTTTACGCCTGCGTTCTGTCGGTGAAAATCCACAGGCAGCAGATACGCTGGGAATCAATGTTTATGTATTGCGCTATTCTGGTGTTTTACTATCTGGTTTCTTAGGCGGAATGGGTGGAGCAGTCTTCGCGCAATCAATCGCAGGACGTTTCGCAGCAACGACGATCGCTGGACAAGGATTTATCTCATTGGCAGCGATGATCTTTGGTAAATGGAACCCGCTAGGTGCGATGGGTGCCGCGATCTTCTTTGGTTTCGCGCAAAACTTGAGTATCGCAGGTTCGAACTTACCAATCATCTCACAAATCCCAGACGTGTACCTGCAATCAGCACCATATGTATTGACCATCATCGTACTGGTTCTCTTCTTAGGAAAATCAGCCGCACCAAAAGCCGATGGCGTCAACTACATCAAATCAAAATAATTCTTTTGTTTTTAAAGGGCGGGACTATGGGACAAAGTTTCTTAGTCACGCCCTTTTTTGCCAGTCCAACTTTTCGCAGTTGCTAAAAGTCGGACTGGCAAAATGAAGGTTTAAAACCATATATTGATACGCGCTCTTTAGTTGGATGGTATGCGTACGAAAATAAAAGAATTTTTACGACAGCAAAAATTCTTACTATACTTGTGAGCTAGCTGCCAGTCCAGTGCCAGCTCTAAGCTTAGTGGAACGGCATACGTGGTGAGAATCGAACTGATTTTTTTTGAAAATTAAGACCTAAAACGAAACAGCTGCATTCCTCATTTTTAGGGTATAGCAAAGACACTTAATAGCTTTTATTTTACGGAACACAAGCAACCCAATATACTGGAAGTGGCACTAGTTTCAAACAGAAGCATCGTTAAATCATGAGCGGGAGTTTCTGCTTGCTCATTTAGATATAAATCAATAGAAAGAGGGAATAGAAATGTTTAAGCGCATTCACTTAGTCGTTATGGATTCTGTCGGTATCGGAGAAGCACCAGATGCTGAAAAATTTGGAGATGTTGGTTCAGATACATTAGGTCATATTGCTGAAAAAGCTGGCTTGAATATTCCGCATTTGGAACAGCTTGGTCTTGGAACGATTCGTCCGTTGAAAGGTGTTAAGGATGTAGCGGATCATGATGGTTACGCTACGAAATTAGAAGAAATTTCTGTGGGTAAAGATACGATGACTGGTCATTGGGAAATTGCTGGCTTGAATATTCAAACGCCATTCCGTGTTTTCCCAGAAGGGTTCCCGCAGGAATTGCTGGACAAAATCTCTGAATTTTCTGGTCGCGGCATTATTATGGGCGCGAATAAGCCTTATAGTGGTACTGAAGTAATCAAAGATTTTGGCGAAGAACAAATGAAGACAGGCGATTTGATCATTTATACTTCTGCTGACCCTGTATTGCAGATCGCAGCACATGAGGAAATCATTCCGTTAGAAGAATTGTACAAGATTTGTCAGTATGTTCGTGATATTACTAAAGACGATCCTTATATGATCGGCCGTATTATTGCTCGTCCTTATCTAGGGGAACCAGGCGACTTTACTCGTACCAGCAACCGTCATGACTATGCCCTTGATCCCTTTGGCAAAACTGTTTTGGATTCATTGAAGGACAATGGCAAAGATGTGATCGCAGTTGGTAAGATTAACGATATTTTCAACGGACAAGGGATCACAGATGCGGTTCGGACGAAGAGCAACATGGATGGCGTCGACAAGCTATTAGACGTAATGAAGACTGATTTCACTGGGTTGAGCTTTACGAATTTAGTTGATTTTGATGCATTGTTTGGTCATCGCCGCGATGTTGTTGGTTATGCTCATGCAATCGAAGAATTTGATTTACGGCTTCCAGAAATTTTAGATGCGATGCAAGAGGATGATCTGTTGATGATCACTGCCGATCACGGAAATGATCCAACCTTTGCAGGAACAGATCATACGCGTGAGTATGTGCCGTTCTTGGTTTACAGCAAAAAAATGGCGGAACAAGGAAAGTTACCGCAAGGCTACTATTCAGATATCGCTGCGACGATCGCGGAAAACTTCGATGTACCAGCAACTGAAAATGGCGAAAGTTTCTTAAAATTATTGAAATAAAAAATACTCAGAAAAAGGAGCATTTTATGACAGACTTACAGGACAAAATTCAACAGACGGCTAGCTACATTCAGGACAAAGGGGTTGCGGATGTCGCGTTTGGTTTGATTTTAGGGTCAGGACTAGGCGAATTAGCAGAAGAAATCGAAAATCCAGTAGTGATCCCTTACAATGAAATTCCGCATTTTCCAGTATCAACCGTAGTTGGTCATGCTGGACAATTAGTTTATGGCAACCTAGCGGGAAAAAATGTTTTGGCGATGCAAGGCCGTTTCCATTATTATGAAGGAAATACGATGGAGACAGTAACATACCCCGTTCGTGTTATGGCTGCACTAGGCATTCATTCAGTAGTCGTAACAAATGCAGCTGGCGGCGTGAATGAAGGCTTCCAACCAGGCAATTTGATGTTGATCACGGATCATATCAATTTCATGGGAACCAATCCATTGATCGGTCCAAATGATGAAAACATGGGGCCGCGCTTCCCAGATATGAGTGCAGCTTATACGAAAGAGTATCAAGAAAAAGCACGAGAAGTTGCGAATAAATTAGCGATTGACCTGCAAGAAGGTGTTTATCTTGGCATGACTGGACCAACTTATGAAACACCAGCAGAAATTCGGATGGCGCGAACGATCGGTGCGGATGCGGTCGGTATGTCGACTGTTCCAGAAGTAATCGTAGCGGCGCATAGCGGACTGAACGTTTTAGGAATTTCTTGTATCACCAACTTAGCGGCTGGTATGCAAGCCAACTTGAATCACGCGGAAGTTGTCGAAACGACTGAACGTGTGAAAGAAGACTTCAAGAAATTAATCAAAGAAACATTGGCAGTACTTTAATTCATTCGTAGGAATAAGGATGCTAGTCCAACTTTTCGCAGTTGCCAGTTCTACTTCTTGCTTCAGCAAGAATAGTAGAATGGTCTGCGTACGAGAATCGTTTGAATTTTTACGTTAGAAAAATTCATAACTTAAAATAGGAATAAGGAGGAATACAATGAGCGTTCATATTGAAGCGAAGCAAGGTGAAATCGCAGATAAGATTTTATTGCCAGGAGATCCGTTGCGGGCAAAATTTATCGCGGAGAATTTTTTAGAGGATGCAACATGCTATAACAACGTGCGAGGCATGTTAGGCTATACAGGGACTTATAAAGGTGAACGAGTTTCTGTTCAAGGTACAGGGATGGGGATGCCTTCAGCTGGTATCTACGCGCAAGAGCTGATCCAATCTTACGGCGTAAAAAAATTAATTCGTGTAGGTACATGTGGAGCATTGTCTAAAGATGTTCATGTTCGTGATCTGATCATCGCACAAGGCGCGGTGACTAGTTCATCTATGGTGAAAAAACATTTTCCAGATTTCCATTTTGCACCGATCGCTGATTTTGATTTGATGATGAAATCTTATGAAGTGGCGATGGAAAAAGGCTTCACCACTCATGTTGGCAATGTGTTGTCAGAAGATACTTTCTATAAAGATGATTTGGCAACAACATTCAAATTAGCGGAATATGGTGTCTTGGGTGTTGAAATGGAAGCTGCGATCTTGTATTACTTGGGCGCGAAATTCAATGTTCAAGCATTAGGCATCATGACAGTCAGCGATCATATGGTGACTGGAGAAGAAACGACTTCAGAAGAACGTCAAAATACATTTAAAGATATGATGTATGTTGGGTTGGAAACACTGATTGCAAAATAACTATTGGGAACCGTTCTTTGATTGCGAAGGACGGTTTCTTCGTATGTTCAGGAGCGAATAGGTATAATAGAAGTAATTTAGCAGCGATTGGGAGGTCAACGATGAAAGTTGTTGTACGTAAACGCACGGTAGGGAATATTCCATTGCTTGAAGTTGTCGCAGAAGATAAAGTATATGAGCCCTTGCCGCTGATCATTTATTATCATGGCTGGCAAACGGCAAAAGAATTGGTTTTGACGCAGGGCCGGAAATTGGCGGCGAAGAATTTTCGAGTGTTATTGCCTGATGCGGCGAATCATGGCGAACGTAAAATGAAAACTTCCGAGATTCCCTCACTGACTTTTTGGGACAGCATCCAAACGAACCTGTACGAGTTTGGGTATCTAGTCGATTATTTTGAAAATCTTGGATTGGTGATGGGAAAAATTGGTGTCGGCGGTATTTCCATGGGCGGAATCACGACCTGTATGCTATTGACACAACATCCGGAAATCAATGTAGCGGCCTGCGTGATGGGGTCTCCTGCACCGATTAAATATCGCGATCGGATCAGTATGCATGCTGGCGAGTTGGGTTTTTATTTGCCGAAGGATTATGGTCAGCTGACCTCGTGGTTGGAGGGCTATGATCTATCCATTGCCCCAGAAAAAGTCGCGGGACGTCCGTTGTTCTTTTGGCACGGGACAGAGGATGAGAAGGTTCCGTACCAACATACCGCAGATTTTATTGAGGCGAACCCGCAGGATAACATCACTTTTATCAGTGCGAAGGAACGACATTTTGTTCAGATCGCGACGATGGATCAGATCACAGAATTTTTTTCGGATCATTTAGGCGGCTAAATTTTTTAATTTTCAAGCAGCAGGTGTAAAGCAAAATTAAGAAATTAAGGAAAGTTAGTTTCATTCTGAAAAATTTTGGCTTATGATAAATGGATACAAGGAAACAGAGATGTCCGTTCCATTTTTCGCAGTTTGGGTTGTAATAAAATTAAAGCTCAAACCGCTAGTGGAATGATATACGGCATGAGGATAAGAATAGGGAGGAAAACTAGTAATGGAGAATTTTGATTTTCATGTAACGACGGATATTCGTTTTGGGAAAGATCGCTTGGCTGAATTGCCAGAAGTACTGAACCAATTTGGCAAGCGGGTGCTGATCGTGTATGGTGGCGGCAGTATCAAGAAAATCGGTTTATTTGATAAAGTGATGGAGCAGCTGAAGACAAATGGGAATGAAGTCTTTGAATTAGCCGGCGTAGAGCCAAATCCGCGAGTTGAAACGGTACGTCGCGGTGCAGATATCTGCCGGAAAGAAGCTATCGATGTGATTTTAGCAGTTGGCGGCGGTTCAACGATTGATTGTGCCAAGGTTGTAGCGGCGGCAACAAAATTTGACGGAGATGCGTGGGATTTAGTATTACAACGTCGGAAATATCAAGGCGGCGCATTGCCGTTAGTAACTATCTTGACCTTGGCTGCGACCGGCAGTGAGATGAATAGCGGCGCGGTAATTTCTAATTTGGCAACACATCAAAAATTAGGTACTGGCAGTAAAGCGATGCTGCCAAAGGTTTCTTTCTTAGATCCGCAAAATACGTTTAGTGTGAACAACTATCAAACAGCCGCAGGCTCGGCGGATATCATGAGTCATTTGATTGAAAATTACTTTAAGCGCACGGAAGGGACAGACGTACAAGATTCTGTTTCTGAAGGCTTGATGCGTTCAACGATCAAAAACTGTCCGATCGCCTTGAAGTATCCTGAAGATTACGATGCTCGTGCAAACTTGATGTGGGCAAGCACGCTGGCTTTGAATGGATTGACTGGAAACGGCAAACCGGGTGCTTGGTCTTGCCATCCGATGGAGCATGAATTGAGTGCTTTTTACGATATTACTCATGGTGTCGGTTTAGCGATCTTGACACCGCGTTGGATGGACTATTGCTTGAATGATGAAACGGTCGATAAATTCGCGAATTTCGCATGGAATGTCTGGAACGTGGAAGAAAAGGTTCCAATGCTGGCGGCTCGAATTGGTATTCAAAAATTATACGACTACTTCAAAGCATGCGGCATCCCAATGACTTTGCCGGAAGTGGGTATCAACGAAGAGAAATTTGATGAGATGGCGAAACAAGCTGTTGATCATAGTACGATCAAAACAGATGCTTTCGTTCCATTGGATGAAGCGGCTGTCAAAGAGATCTACACTGCTTGTTTAACAGAAAGCAGCTTTGAGTAAAAAAAATTTATGGCAACGCTCATTTTACGAAGCTGCTCCAATTTTAAATAGAACGACAAAACGACGACTCATGACGAGTCGTCGTTTTTATTTGGCATAATAAAATGTAAAATCCGGGCAAGTGTTTTTTGCAGAATCTCTGAAACTTTTGGGTGGGACAGCAGATAGGTGATGAAGCCGCTGCCGGCCACTAAGAGAATCAAATGAAGCACCGGATTTTTTTCAAATTGTGTGAATTCGACTAATGGCGCCACTAGGTAAACGTGGAGCAGGTAAATTGCCAAGGTTCGTTGTCCCCAGGTTGTGAAGAAATGAGGCTTATTGTTGACCAAGGCTAGAAAGACAAAGATAAACGCAAATCCGATCACGTATAAAAAGATGATCGTTAACAAATTTTGCAGTAAAGGAACGGGAAAGAACGCATAGGCCCGATCTCGCCATAAAAGTTCTGGCGGCAAATTGTTCTTTGTCCAAAAATAGGCGTTAACGATACCAAAGAGGATAATACCAAAGCTAATCGTTTTTCTAAAAGGAACCTTGCGAATTCTAGCGACATGCTCGGGTGTAGTAAAATATCCTGCTAAGAAATAGGGCAGGAAGCCTAACGTTCGCGCCATTGCCATATACGTGCCAAATTCGGTCAAAAAACCAGAAAAAATTCCGATAATAAAACTTAAAATTAAGATTCGCCGAACTTTTACGAGGTCTGGTAGCAATAAACGCCAGATAAACATACAATATAAATACCAAAGGGTCCATCCAGGACTTAGGATCATGAATTGATCGATTTTACCGATGGCCAACATAATCAGAGTTAAAATTATATTTAACAGCAGGTAAGGCACTAGAAATGTTTCCACCGCGGTGGAGCGGCCTTTGGCTAATTTTTTTGAGAAATAACCAGAAATAAAGATAAAAACGGGCATATGGAATAGGTAGATGAAGACATAAAGAAATTCACCGACCTTGTTATCCAAACGAAAATATTCCAATGCGTGTCCCAAGACCACAAGTAGAATCAAGATGCCGCGAATATTATCGTAAAGGTATTCGCGATTCGGTTTTGTGATTGTGGACACCTCCTTCAGATTCCGTTATGCTTAAGAAGCAGACTGCAATGGCCTACCTTGTCTATTGTAGCATGAAAAGTCGAGTTCTATGCGATTATATGGGAAATATTTGGAGGATACAGCGATGCGCTATTCAGCAAAATTTGTAAAAAATGTTTTCAAAGTAATCAATATGAAAAAACTTGTGGGAGCAACGATGGTCGATCCGCCGAAGCGCCGACGTCTGATTAGTCGTCAACTTTCGCAAACGGACATCCCGCAAAAAATTTCGGAAATCGACGGTCATCAATTGATCACGTTATTTCCTGGGCATCCGACGAGACGTCATGTCTTTTATTTACATGGCGGGGGCTATGCTTTAGAGGCTTCTCCGTTTCACAAGGAGATCCAAGAACGTTTCGTCAAGCGCTATAATCTAAAAGTAAGCTATTTTGACTATCCTTTGGCACCAGAGAATACAGCGGATAAAACCGTGCCTTTGACAGAGAGGGCATTTAAACAATTAACGTATTTGTATCCCGATGACTGCTTTTTCTTATTTGGTGATTCCGCAGGCGGCGGATTGGCAATGAGTTTGGCTCAGCATCTGCGCAATATCGAGCTGCCCAAACGGCCTAAAAAAATTGCGCTAGCATCGCCTTGGTTGGATGCTTCGTTAAGTGATCCGCGTTCACAAGAACTTCAAGAAAAAGATGTACTATTAGAAAAAGATTTATTGGCGGAAGCGGGGGAGAACTATGCCGGCGAGTTGCCATTGACTGATCCGATGGTTTCCCCGATTTATGGAAACTTTGATGAACTCGGTGAATTATTAGTAGTTGCCGGAACAGATGAAATTTTGTATCCTGATGTGCTGCGTCTGGAGGATCGGATCAAACGCAGTCATGGAACCACGATGCGTTTGGAAGTTGTGGAAGGGATGATGCACGATTTCGTCGTTTATCCATTGAAAGAATCACTTCCGTATGTTGATCAAATCGGCGAGTTCTATCAGTAGAACAATCGGATCTTAGATAGAAATAAGTTAAACTAATACAAATAAATCACCTGATAGGAGGGGAAGGATGAAGCAACAAACGAAACAACGTGCGACGTGGCAGCAGAAAGTGATCCAAGTACTGCCGGTCATTGGTTTGGCAGCGTTTATTCTTATATTGATCTATACACGGCGCTCTGGTATGTTCAGCTCTGTGGCGGATCTGCAGCACTTTATTAAAAATTTCGGGAATTTTGCCATTGCAGCGTTCATCGTTGTACAGGCGATCCAGCCGATCATCCCTTTCCTGCCTGGCGGTTTCGCGACGATCGTAGGAATGCTGATGTTTGGCAATATCCCTGGTATTCTATATAGTTACATCGGACTGGTGATTGGAGAAATCGGGCTGTTCCTATTAGTTCGGCGCTTTGGTCCGAAGTTTGCTCGTCTGGTTCTATCAGAGAAAAACTTTCAGAAGTTTGAGGCCTCCCTACAGAATCATACACAAGACATCAAAAAACTATTGATCATTTGTTTTATCTTCCCGTTCTTGCCAGACGACTTAACTTGTCTAGTTGCGGGAATGACCGATCTTTCTTTTCGTGAGTATCTGAAGATCATTATGATTTTTAAACTTTGGTCTGTCGCCGTATATGGCTACTTTTGCTTATTCGTTTTGAACAAAACATTTGCAGGTCTCTAGATAAATGAGAATAATAAAGAAAAAGAACTGGTTTTTTAAATCAGTTCTTTGCTATTTGCTTAGGAGGAATTGAAATGATTCGTTACGGAATTTTAAGTACAGCTCAAGTGGTTCCGCGTTTTGTAGCGGGAGTAAAAGAAAGTCGTGACGGTGTCGTAACAGCGATCGCTTCACGAGGAATCGAAAAAGCGCAAAAGATGGCGCAGGAATTAGATATTCCCAATGCGTTCGGCAGCTATGAAGAACTGTGTCAATGTCAGGATGTCGATATTGTTTATGTAGCAGTGTACAATAAAGCTCATTATGACGCGGCAAAATTGGCTTTATTGAATAATAAGCATGTCTTATTGGAGAAGCCTTTTACTATGACACTTTCACAGGCGGAAGAGTTATTTTCACTAGCTAAAGAGTGTAACCTTTTTTTGATGGAGGCGCAAAAGGCATTGTTCTTGCCGATTACCGAGCAAATTAAGCAAGTGATCCAAGCCGGAAAAATCGGTGCAGTCCGCTGGTTAGATTCTGTTACGGCGTATCCCAATATCGATCATATTTCCTGGTTTCGTGATCTGAGTGCAGGGGGCGGTGTTTTTCGAGGCGCAGGAACGTATCCGTTGGAATATATGCAGCACTTATTAGAGGCTTCCCCCAATGAGTATAAGGGAACGCTAGTTTTTCCTGAGGGGCAGTCGGATGCACAGGCGCAAGCAACATTGAATTTTCCAGATGGGGTGGTAGGAACGATCTTTTTGACTGTGGATCTGGATTTGCCGAAACGAATGATTGTTTATGGAGACAAAGGAAAAATCACCATTCCTGATTTTTGGAAAACCGATGTCGCTGAGATTGAATATACGGATGGGCAAACAGAAAAACTGCACAGCCGACAAAAGAGCGAATTTGTTTTTGAGGTCGACCATGTAAATGATTGTTTGAAACAGGGCCGCTTAGAAAGTCCGGTCGTAACGAAAGAATTGACCTTGAAAACAGTAGCGATCACTGAAGCAATTTATAAGAACTATCAAAAATGATTGTCAAAGACGAAGCTAGTGTGCTATAGTTTGTCTCATGCGACGAGTCGAGTGGATCTGATTTTAATGATCCTTCGATACCAGAGGCACAAAGACGCAAGTCACCTGTCGGATTTCAGGGTGTCGGAAAGAAGCTTAGTGGACGAAGAACCTTTCTATCAATTTTTTTGATACTGGTGAAGCCCCTCTTAGAATTTATTCTAGGAGGGGCTTTTTTTGTTTGCCCAGCATGAGCAAACAAAAAAGACGATCGAATATGTCGGTCGATCGTCTTTGGTAGTTAGTTTGATTTTGGAAAGAGAAACTAACTGAGGTCAGTATAGCATAAAATTATTTTTTAGATCTGGCGTGCTTTGCTAGTTGAAGCGTTCGTGAAAGGATTAGTTGCTTGATTTGGGCGAAAAGTCAGATTTGTGTTTCAAATGTCTGCGTAATTTTAGTTTGATTGCAGGTTCTTATTTTTCTCGATCATAATTTTACGAATCATCGCTTGGAAGTTTTTCAGGTCGTCATATTTATCTTTGCATTCCAAAAAGAGGATCGGTTTGTTTTGATTATTTTTGATCGGGAAAAATTTGTTTGTACTGATAATCAAATCAACGGATTCATCTGCTAGCAAAAAGCGGTTAGGATCAACAAAATTTAGTTTGACGAGTCCGCCGGTACTTTTTCTAAAGAATTTTTTTAACCAAATCGAATTGAACTCGCCTTTCGAATCATCGATGAAAATCGACAATTCATATTCTGTCATAAATTCATTGGCAATACTTAAAGCAGCGTAAAGAAAGATCGCATAATCAAGCTGCGAATAAATCAAGCTGTTTCGCGGACAGATGGTTTCAAAACGCAGGCGAAGATTTCTTTGCACGATCTCCATGTCATCAGGATATAGGTTGTGATGCTCGCCGATCGGTACATAGTTATAGAAGCTTTTGAACAGCAAACGTGTGTGAATGACATACAATTCCTTTTCCAATTCATCATAATCAAAATTAAATTGATTGAAGAGCAGGCCAATATTTTGGATAAAGAATTGATTGGCTTGGTAAATATTCGAATCGATTTCTCGATGGTATTTTTTCAGTTCTTGGAAGAATTTCGTGTTTCGATAAAAGACCATTTCTGATTGCAGGAATAATAGCATGAAATAGAGCTCGTCTTTGAAATTCGCATAGGCTGAAACATTCTCCTCCGTAATAAAATGAAAATGCTGCACGAATTTGTTGCCAATAAGGATCGATTCGACTGGCAGCTCATTGTTTTCGATTTTATGATCAGAGAGATAGCGGATCAAGGTGATATCCACTAGATAATCATATTGAAATTTAGTAATGGGATCGATTTGATCTGAAAGTAAAAAGCTGAGCTTCTCAAATATAAAGTTTTTTTCTGTTGAATTTTCGATGTTGAAGGGATGACCATAGCCGCCATACAGCTGCCAAAAGAAGCTCAAAAAGAACAGACGAATTGTAGGTTCTAACCCAGATAAAACCAGCTCTCCATTGCGAATGTGAAGATCGATATCGACCCTTTTGAGGAAATCTCGAACTTCATAAACATCTTTTTTTAAAGTGGAGTAGCTTAAGTTGTATTTATCCATCAGAGTATCCATTGTATTCTCTGAATTTAACAATAGCCCTTCTATTAAATCGATTTTGATCGAAATATGATAGATCGCCAAGGATAGTTCCTTGTTTTCAGCATAATTCGTCTGAACAATGCGGTAGTTTCGATCTAACGTGACGAGGGGAGCTGTTCCGACTTTTTCCTTAACGTCGTCGGAGAGTGCGGCTAGCCGCTCCAAATACTTGACTGTTGTTCGTTTTTCAAAGCCGATTTGCGTTGAAATTTCATTAATATCGTGAAAACCAGGGGTTTCTTTTAAATAGGTATAAATAGAAAACAGGGCCTGACTTTCAAAATCTAGTAGTAGATCAATGCTCATAAGGTAACACTCCTTCAACTTCAATAGTATAGACGGTCATCATTAAAGGAGGACTAAGCACTATGTGAAAGTTGATTTAGAGATGTCTGCGAGGATTCTTTTTTGAGGACGCTTTATTTGTGAAATACTATCATTTGCTGAGAAAAACACCCTCCGCAGTCCAAAAGTTTGCGCTGATTTTAGGCACAATTTAAACCTTTCTGATTTTTTCTTAAAAAGCGTGTGCAAGAAGTTCTAAATTAACGGATGGACTAGTGATTATCAAAGGATTTCTTCCATTATGATGGCAGGATTTATTTTAATAATTGTTCTAATAGAGGGCTGGAACGTGGTTTGACTTTGAATTTTTTAAGGCTAATATGATGGCTGTAGTTCGGAAGTGCGCACTTCGATTGCAATGAATTTAAAGGATGTGTCACAAATGAATAACGAAGAGAATAACGCCTCTTTGAACGATCATAACCAGCTTACGGGTGTTCAATTATTCTCAATGACTACTTCAATGGTCATGACTGTATACGGATTTGCAGCCTTTGCTAAACAAGGACCAACAGCTTTGTTCTTCCTATTCTTAGCAGGTATTCTATGGTTCATTCCCGTAACGCGCTCCGCTGGTGAAATGGCTTCAGTCGATGGTTGGAGCAAAGGCGGGATCTTCACTTGGGGTCGTCACATGTTAGGCGAACGTCTTGGTTGGTCTGCACTGTTTTATCAATGGATTCATATTACAGTTGGTATGTGTACCATGATGTATTTCATCATTGGTTGTTTATCAATTACCTTCGATGTACCAGTTATCAATACAAACCCATTGTTCAAATTCATCATTATGATGGTTATCTTGTGGGGGTTGATCTTTGCGCAACAACGAGGAACAAAAATCACAGGGAAAATCGCGCAATGGAGTTTCACGATTGGTGTTATTATTCCAGTCTTTCTACTATTGTTCTTAACGATTGCTTATTTAGTTAAAGGCAATCCAATGCTGATCAAAATCAATCCCCACACGATCTTGCCATCAAGCTGGAGCGGAAATGTATTAGTTGGTTTTGTTCCATTCATTTTAGCCTTTGCGGGTGCTGAAGGATCAGCTACTCACGTAAAAGACTTAAAGAAACCGTCTGTTTATCCTAAGGTAATGATGGCTTTAGCGGTTTGTGCGATTGCTTCTGATATTATCGGAACAATTTCAATCGGTGCCACGATTCCAAATGCCAAGATCCAATTAAGTACTGGTATTGTTTATGCTTATGGGGCTTTGGTTCAACAATTCCCATGGATCAATGTTGTCTTCATTGAACGGTTGATTGGATTGTTGCTTGCGATCGGTATCATCGGCGAAATCAGCAGCTGGGTCGTTGGACCTAACGCTGGGATGTATGAAGCAGCTAAAGAAGGCTATCTGCCAGAACGTTTTGCTAAAACCAATGCTTACGGCGTTGAAACAAACGTTATGATCTTGCAAGGTGTGATCGTTTCTATCATGGCTGCACTACTGACTTTCGGTGCCGGCGGTGACAAATCTAACCTTTCATTCCAAACAGCGATGAGTTTAACTGTTGCTTTGTATACCTTAATGTATATGCTGATGTTCGTTACTTATTTAGTCTTAGTGTTCAAACATGATGATTTGAATCGGACATTCCGAGCAGCTAAAACAAAAGTAATGCGTGTCATCATGGGTGTTCTAGGTTTAGTTTTATCAGCTTTCGGGTTCGTCGTAACCTTCTTCCCGCCAGCTGCCTACAACATGCAACAAAAACATACGTATCTGACGTTACTATTAACAGCGTTTATTGTCGTGTTCTTCATTCCATTGATCATGTATCTTTTCCATGGAAATTGGACCTTGCATCATCATGACAAATCAGGAAACGACATGCATCATCAAGCGCATTAAAAAAAAGGTAGATGAGAATCTACATGAAAGTATAGAAAACAAACTCATTTTTCAAAAGAAAAATGATTACATTAATACGACTAAGGATGTCAGTTCCTCTTTTCGCAGTGTATCTGATACGAATGGAAATAAAAAAATTTCTAACATAAGGCGCGAAAAGTATAGAGGAATGATATACGGCATGAGAAACAGACTCATTTTTCACAAGAAAAATGATTACATTAATACGACTAAGGATGTCAGTTCCTCTTTTCGCAGTGTATCTGATAGGAATGGAAATAAAAAATTTCTAACATAAGGCGCGAGAAGTATAGAGGAATGATATACGGCATGAGAAACAGACTCATTTTTCAAAAGAAAAATGATTACACTAATACGAATAAGGAGACTTTTATCATGAGTACAGATTATTTAGAAAGTTCATTTTTAGGAAGCAAAGAAGCTGCACGCAGCATGCCTAAACAAGTTTTACCAAATGAGGGTATGAACCCAGACACAGCCGAGACGCTCGTCAATCACATTCGTTTAAACGAAGCGAAAGCCGATCAAAACTTGGCAACATTTTGTACCACTCAAATGGAACCACAAGCTGACCGCTTAATGCTAGGCTCTCTTGAAACGAACGCGATTGACAAATCAGAATATCCAAAAACCACAGCAATGGAAAACTATTCAATTAGTATGATTGCACATATGTGGAACATTGGTGAAGGCAAAGAATTATATAAAGACTTCATCGGAACTTCAACAGTAGGTTCTTCAGAAGGTTGTATGTTAGGCGGATTGGCTTTGTTACACAGCTGGAAACATCGTGCGACAGAAGCTGGATTTGATATCGACAACTTGCATGAACACAAACCTAACTTAGTTATCATGTCTGCCTTCCAAGTTGTATGGGAAAAATTCTGTACGTACTGGAATGTCGAGATGCGGGAAATTCCAATGGATGAAAACCATATGTCATTAAATACTGACATCGTTATGGATTATGTGGACGAAAATACGATTGGGGTCGTAGGTATCCAAGGGATTACTTACACTGGCCAAGTAGATGATATTCAAAAATTAGATGAACTAGTTTCTGAATACAATAAAACAGCAAAATTACCAATCAAGATCCACGTTGACGCAGCCTTTGGCGGTTTCTTTGCACCATTTGTTGATGGGTTCAAACCATGGGATTTCCGTTTGAAAAATGTGGCTTCAATCAATGTATCAGGGCATAAATACGGGATGGTCTATCCTGGGATTGGCTGGATTGTATGGCGCGAAAATACGGAAGAATATTTACCAAAAGAAATGCGTTTCGCTGTTCCTTACCTTGGAAGCAGCGTAGATTCTATCGCTATCAACTTCTCTCACAGCGGAGCACACATCGTTGCGCAATATTACAACTTGATTCGTTTTGGCCGTGAAGGATTCACCGCTATCATGAACAATGTAAGAGAAGTATCAAAACGAATTAATACAGAATTAAAAGCGCTAGGTATTTTTGATATCATCAATGATGGTTCAAAATTACCAATCAACTGCTGGAAAATTGCGGATAATATCGAATTGACTTGGAACCTTTATGATCTAGAAGACAAGTTGAAAGAATATGGCTGGCAAGTGCCTGCATATCCACTTCCTAAAGATCTTGACGATGTAACCATCAGTCGGATCGTTGTTCGTCCTGCCATGACGATGGCTATCTGTGATGACTTCATTGATGATTTACATCGCGCAATTGACGATCTAAATCGTAATCATTTGATTCATCACGCATCTTAATTTATAATAGCATCTGTTATTAAAGCCCTAATAAAGCAATATTTTTATTAGGGCTTTTAAACTGGAGGGAATCAAATTGAAAAAAGACAAAGTAGAAGTTACCGGCGACGTACGAGTGAGATACGCACCAAGTCCAACAGGTTTTTTACATTTAGGGAATGCGCAATCTGCGTTATTCAACTATTTGTTCGCCAAACATTATAACGGCACTTGGGTTTTGCGAATCGAAGATACTGACTTGAAAAGAAATGTTCCACATGGCGAAGAAAGCCAGATGGAGAATCTTCATTGGTTGGGTATCGACTGGGACGAAGGTCCGGATAAACCGAAAGTTGAATTTGCCCCTTACCACCAAAAAGATCGTGTGAACTTATACCACAAATATGTCCAACAATTATTAGACGCTGGACTTGCTTATCGCGACTATGCGACAGAAGAAGAATTAAAAGAATTACATGAACAACAGATCGAAGCCAAAATCGCGCCCCATTATGATGGACGCTGGTATGGCGCGACAGAAGAACAAATCAAACAAGCTGAAGCAGAAGGTCGCAAGCCGACCGTTCGTCTGCATTTACCTGAAGACCATATTTACGGTTGGGATGATATGATCAAAGGCCGTGTGGAGTTCAATTCAGACAATATCGGCGGAGACTTCATCATTGAAAAAAGCAACGGTATGGCAACCTATAACTTTGCTGTAGTCATTGATGACTACTTAATGAAGATGACACACGTTTTACGCGGGGATGATCATATTGCGAATACACCAAAACAAATCGCTGTATATGAAGCACTAGGTATCCCACAACCGTTATTTGGTCACATCACGCTGATCTATAGCTTGGATACGCATAAAAAATTAAGTAAACGAGACAAGAACACGTTGCAATTCATCAGCCAATACCGTAAATACGGCTACTTGAATGAAGCGCTGTTGAACTTTATCGCCTTCCTGGGCTGGTCACCAGTTGGAGAAAAAGAATTGTTCACGAGAGAAGAATTGATCGAAGCTTACGATATCAACCGAATGTCAGCATCGCCTGCTTACTTCGATCAAAAGAAACTAGACTGGACAAACGCTGAATACATCAAGAAGACTTCTGTAGATGAATTAACAAAACGCATCATGCTGTTAGTTGACGCTGCGGAAACAGACGAAGCGGAACAATTAAAAGCGATCGGCATCGAAAATGATCTTGATTTTGTAAAAAAAGTCGTAGATATCTATCACACTGAAGCCAAGACCTTGATGACATTCATGGAAAAAATCTTGTTTATCAAAAATGCCAACCAAGTGACCTTCACGTATACCGACTTGGCAGAATTTGATAGCGAAAGCGTCAAACAAATTTTGACTGCGATGTCAGCAGAAGTGAAAAATGCGGACGATCCAGTGGATTATTCCGCAATCCTATCCGCTGTTCAAAAAGAAACCGAACAAAAAGGCCGCAAGTTGTATATGCCGTTGAACGTCGTATTCACCGACAGCAAATCGGCACCGCAAATCACGGATATCCTATCCGTAATGCCGAAAAACACCGTGCAACATTTAATCGACAATGCATTGGCCTTTTTGAATAACTAAAGTAAAAACTGCGATTCTCATTGAGAGTCGCAGTTTTTTGTCATTCATTAGGCTTTAAAATTTCAGATGCATTTGTTTCTGTTTAAAGATTTTTCCAATTAGAATTGAATGGTTCTCTTCATCAATTTGATAAAAGATTGCATAGCTTTGACCAATTAAGATTCGATAAGTTGGAATGTCAAAACCATATAAAGGAGAAACCTCTTCATGCATTTTAGAAAATAGTTTTAATAATTCTAGTGAGCGATAAATTAATTGAACGAAGTTCTTGATTTTTTCTTCTGAAAGAAAAAGATCGTTTTCCCATTCTGAAATAAGCTGTATCAGACTATTTTTAAAAGAGACGGAATAAACGAGCTGATAAGATTCCATCATTCACCCCAACCATATTTGCCAAAGAGCGCAGTCATTTCTTCTTCAGAAACAGTATTATTTGTTTTAAACTCCGCAAAACTTTCTTCGATTAACTCACGATCTTTCTTTTTTGCGACTTCTTGGGCATCTAATATGAAATAATTTCCCTCTTTTTTAACATCCAAGATATCTCCTTCATGTAATCCCCATTCTTTAGGGAAAATTCCCCCAACGGAATTTCCAATCTTTCGTACTTTGATTTTTCCCATTCAGCTCACCTCTTTTTACAAAATTATAACATGTTATAACTATTTAAGGAAGTTATGATTATCTAGTTGCAACTCAAAAAAGGATTGATATGATGAGAATAGAATGGAAGCATTAATATGAAAGAGGTTGCCAGTTTTACTTTCTACTTCAGTAGATTAGTAAAATGGTATCCGGAATGAAGATCAGTCAATTTTAACTAAAATTGAACCATTAATATGAAAGAGGTGAGAGGATGATTGATCAAAGAGCGCTGCTTTTGTATCCGCAGAATCAGCGGGTTATTTTTCGAAATGAAGAGTGTATGTATGTGAAGCCGCATGCGGCATTGCAGCAATATATCTCTAACTACACGTTGACTTTTCCAGGGAACCAGACGATTTCAGAGGAATACACGATCATTCCTCACGGCTGTGCGACGTTGACCTTTGCCCTGAAAAATCATGCATTCAGCAGTCGGCTATTTGGTCCGGCGACTAAGGCAGCGCGCGTGGGCAACCAAGCTGGCTCATTCGATCAAATAGTTATCGTGGAATTTCAACCAGCAGGTTTGTATCCATTTTTAGGGTTTAAGCAAAATGAACTCGCGGATCAACTCTTTCCCTTTGAGTTAGTCCAGCCTAGGCTGAATCAAGCAATACTGAACTTGCTGGAAACAGCAAAGAGTGTTCAAGAGCTGTTGTCTGGCATCGATCACTTATTTTTGCAGGCCATTTTAGCGAATTGTCCGCCGGAATTAATGGCTGCGACAAAAACGATCATCCGTCAAACTGGGAATGTGTCCTTAAAGAACTTGTCCCATGAGGCGTTTTACAGTGAGCGGCATTTAACGCGACTGTTTAATGAGCATTTGGGGATGAGTACCAAAACATTTTCTCGTCTGGTTCGGGTCAATCAAACGATTCGTTTGCTGAATCAGCCTCAAGGAGACATTACGACAGCGTACGAAACTGCCGGCTACTATGATTTTTCTCATTTCAATCGCGATTTTAAGTTGGTGACTGGGAATACACCGCAGGCCTATCAGCAAAAGATGTCCGATTTTTACAGTGAAATCGCAAAGTTCTAAAGGTATAGTTGGGAAAAAGAAAGGCGAGTCGAGCAACGGCTCTAATGGGTGATAACGATGAATTATGGCGGCGTATTATTGGCAGTAAAAGATATGACAAAAGCGAAGCAATTTTATGAAGAGGTCATGGAACAAAAAATAGTGATGGATTTGGACAATGTCCATGTGACTTTTGAGAGCGGCTTTTCTTTGCAGGCTGATTATGAGGGACTGCTTGGTGTTCCCTTGAGTCCAAAAGAGCAGCCGGATAATTTTCAGCTCTATTTTGAAGTTGAGGATTTAGACAAATGGGAAGAGAAGCTTTCAAATGTCGATGGCATCGATTTTCTGCATTCCAGCAAAGAGTATCCTTGGGGACAACGGGTAATGCGGTTTTATGATTATGACAAGTACATTGTGGAAGTCTCTGAAAGTATGGCAAGTGTCGCGAGACGCTTTTTAGCTCAAGGGCTGTCAGTGGAAGAAACAGCTGAAAGAACAATGTTTCCAGTAGAATTTGTTCAACAACTGGTGACTGATTAGCAGCGAGTGAGACAAGATAACTGGCGCTGGGTTTTGCGAAGAGAGTTGCAGGGTACAAAAGATATGCGTAAAATTGCCTTAATAAGGAAATTCTTTTGGAGGTAGTTGCAATGAATGAATATGATATCGTGCCGCCGGTCCAGCCAAATGATTTTATCGATGAACAACAGGTGATTCAAAATGTTACGCTTGAAGACAGACAGCAACATGTTGGAATCAAAGAGATGAAGAATGAGAACGATGAAGCTATTCTGGTAGTAGTCGCTGAACCAAAGCCTGTTTCGATTGCTTTGGAAAAGGATTTGTTGATGAAGGAGAAGCGACGGGACAAAGGAACTATCATCGACTGATCATTAATGCTAGTACAACTAAAAACACGATCGCAAAAATCATGCGATCGTGTTTTTTTGGTTAAATGAATAATGCTTTATATAAAGCGATGGCAACGATTGAAGCAACGATCGGTGCTAAAACGGGCACCCAAGAATAGCTCCATTGTGAATCGCCTTTATGTTTCAATGGCAATAAGGCATGCATGATACGAGGACCTAAGTCACGTGCCGGGTTCAAACCAGGTCCAGTGGGGCCGCCAAATGATGCAACCAATGTCCAAACTAAGAAACCTAACGCTAAATGAGCTGTTCCTAGATTGTTTTGGAAAAAAGGCGCCTTTGTGATACCAAGTGCACCGAAGAATAAAATGAATGAACCAAAGAACTCATTCACGAATCCGTTGAATTTAGAACCAACACTATTGATCGTTGAAAATGTTCCTAAGACATGCAATTTATCTTCTGTTTGATCGTAATAGGGTTTGTAGCTGGCTACTACGACTAGTTGTCCAACCATCGCGCCAAGGAATTGAACGACGATGTAAGGAAGAACTTCTGCCCAAGGAAACATACCACTAACGGCTAAACCAATCGTAAACGCTGGGTTGATGTGATTGCCGCTGATACCGCCGAAAATCATTGCAGGAATCATAACCCCGCATCCGTAACCTACCGCAATCAACATCCAGTCACTTCCGTAACCTTTTGTACCTCTTAAATCAACATTGGCAACTGCGCCGTTTCCTAACATTACTAACAAAGCAGTCCCCAAGAACTCAGCCGCTAACCGAGTAGTCAGTGAATAATCCATAAAAACCTCCTAAAAATAATTGAAATGAAAATGTAAATGAAAATTTCATTTTATATCTTAATCCCATTTTTGGGAATTAGCAAATGTTAACCTCAGAAAAACGAGAAATTTCCATAATAAATGACAACAGCGGTTATGAAAGTGGAAGAACTGGGATTTTTTAGTCAGAATTCTGCTTACAATAAAAAAAGATCTCGTTCAAATGAACGAGATGCCATCAGTTTATTAAAACGAGATGTCGGAAGTTGGGGTTGTTTTCAATCAATTTATGGGCACCGTAGAAATTTTTATCAGAAAAGCCATTTAGCTGGGCTGTTAAAATCGATTTCAACTGATTTTTTTCCCATAGATAGACGAGCAGTTCCATGATTTTACGGGAATATTCTACCCCTTCATCCGTGGCGAAGGAAGCCTCTAAAAAGTCTTCGCAATAAAAATTCAGGTAGTCTGGATCAAAATTTTTGCTTTTCTTTTTAATAAAATGCAATAGTAACACCTTGGCAGTGTCTTTGAACTCCGCTAAGTGATCGAAGCTTTTTTCCTTTTCAGTATCCAAGTTGATCACGTAATCAATCGGTGTCATGTCCTCGTTTGCCAGTTCTCGTGACAGATGAGGGGATTGTGAAAATACGACATCGGCCCCCATGTTCTTGATCCAAATCTCCGAGTTGTTCTTGTTGATAGTCGCGGCGACCTTTAGACCGGCCCATTTTGCCAGTTGGATGATGGTGGCGCCTAATCCGTCCGAAGTATTCAAGATCAATAGATTTCCTTGATTTTTTCTCGGCTGCGGAATCAGGGCCAGCTGCTTGAACAATACTTCAAAGGCCAAGAAAAAGCTGTAAGAAAAAGCAGCGGCTTCGTCAGTAGGAAAGGCGTTGGGTAATTTTACGATCGAGCGGACATCCGCGATTTGAAAATTACTATAACTGCCATATTTTCCGACTTTGTTCACATACAGTACGCGATCACCGACATTTAGACGCGGGTTGCTGCTTCCTAGCCGAGTGATGATACCCACTCCGCCAAAGCCTAAAATGTAGGGTTTCTTGGCACCTTTGATTGTTTGGCGAATCTGAGTGTCTAAGGTACTGATCGAAATGGCAGAAATTTTTATCATGACATCATTTTCCCGCACTTTCGGGAGCATGATTTTATATTGTTCAAATTTTTTGTCTTCTTTTAAACGAAATTTTTTCTCGAACCCAAATGCGTCTGAAATCATTCGTTTTACCTCCACAGAAATAAATTTCTGAATCTCAAATATAAATTGGCTACTTATAATATACTTGATTTAACAAAGAGAGGGAAATTTTTTTTTCGAATTCACTAAAGAAGCCGTCAATTTTATAAAATTTGCCGATCATTGTTTGTCAAACTGTCGAAATATACATGAAAAACCAGCCTACACTAGAAATTTTGGACGTAACTTGTGGGCTGATGGGAAGATAGGTAAAATTAGCTTATTAAGCCGCAGGTAGGCTAGCCGTTTTTTTGAATAAGAAATAAATCGATGAATAGGAACCAGGAGGAATAAAATGTTCACTGAAAAGAGTTTTACTGTTTTTGAAGTCGCGGGACTGGATGAGCGAATGACCGCGATCCGCCAAGAGATCCAACCGACTTTTCAACAATTAGATGAAGTTTTTAAACAAGTACTGGAACCGCTGTTGGATGAGGAGTTGTTTATCCACATCGCCCAGCATCGCCGTCGCACGACTTATCCGCCGGAAAATACTTGGTCCGCCTTAAGTCGCCAAAAGCGCGGCTATAAAATGGAGCCGCATTTTCAATTAGGAATCTGGCCGGAATATGTCTTTATGTGGTTGTCTTGCATTGACCAGCCAAAAAACGAGCAGGCAATTGCGCAAGCACTATTGGATAATCAAGAGGTTTTTGCCCAGTTATCCTCAGATTTTGTCTTATCCGGCGATCATACTAAGCCAAAGGTGGAAGAGTTATCACCAGAAAACACGGAAAGACTGTTGAAAAGATTCCGCGATGTGAAGAAAGGTGAATTTCAAATCGGTCGGATCATCAAGCGGGACGATCTGATGTGGAAAAATCCAGAAGCAGCACAAGCGTTTATGGTAGAAACGTATGAACAATTGGCACCGATCTATCAATTAGCGATAGAAGCAAGTTTTGCACAGGTGGAAAACTAAATCATTTTGGTCTTTATCCTTCAGTATGAAGTCTAGACAGTCAAATTTTTGACAAAATAGTTGGCTTTTTTTTGAAGCGATCAGAAAATTTTAGCATTTCAGAAAGCAGGTTATTTTCAATGATAGTTAAAACAAGTTATTGAAAGCGTTTTATGTAAATGTCCATTTCAATGGACACAAGAAAAAATGTACGCCAATCAAAAAGGGCTATATTAAGGACAAGGAGGTTGACAAAATGCAGCTAAGCAAACGTGAAACACAATTGATCGAATTGTTTATCAAATATGGGATGACACTTACCGCTCAAGAGTTAGCTGAATTTGCCAATGTTTCCACGAAAACGATCTACCGAACGATCAAAAAAATCAATGAGGCTTCGGACGTTGGCGAGTTGATTTCAGCGGAGGTCGGGAAAGGTTTTCGTTTAGATTATGATAATTATTTAAAAGAAAGTGTGCGCAAACGAGGAGGAGATACGGTCCAAGGTCCGTTGGAAAGAAGGAATACGATCTTGCTGACCTTGTTATTCAAATCGCCAAAAAAAGTGCTGATCCAAGAACTGTTTGCTGAGTATTTTGTCAGCAGCACGGTGGTCACAAACGATTTGGTACGGATGAATGAATTTTTGCTGAAGTATCAATTATCACTGATTCGCAAAGGACAGCGGCTCTCAATCGAGGGAACAGAAAAACATATTCGCAAGGCCGTTAATCATTTGATCAGTGCGAATCGAGTATGGGAGGAAGACTTTTCCACGCAGCAGGAGAAAATCAGTTCCTATGATATCAACTTTATCACTTCTTTATTGGAGTATATCGAAAGGAAATTGCAAAATGGGATCGCGTATCCATACAACAGCAACATCTTCTCTCATATCTATATCCTGATCAAGAGGGTACGTGAAGGAGAGATTCATGCGGATACGTGCGCGGAATTACTGGACCCTGATGAGGAGGAGCTGATCACGCAATATGATCAGCTATACCAGCTTTCCCGAATGGTGATTATGAAATTGAATCATTATCTGAATATCGTTTTGCCGGAAAGTGAGACCTTCTATTTATTCCAGTATTTAATTTCTTCTCGGATGGAAAAAGAACCGATCAAATTGAATCGAAAATCGAAAGAAGCCTTGACGATCACTGACTTTTTCGCGGTAGAAATGAGCCGTTTGATGGGGATGAAGGTCGACCAGCAGCCGAATCGGCAAGATTTATATGAACACATCGATCCATTATTGTATCGCTTAAAAAACGAGATCATCGTAAAAAATGATTTACTAGGAGATATCAAGCTGGAATATCCAGATGTTTTTCAACAGGTTGAACAGGTGAGCCGGGCAGCCGAAGAGACGTATCAGCTGAATGAGATTACAGAAGATGAGATCGGCTTTTTAACATTGTATTTTGTGAAATATAAAGAAATGATCCACTCGAAAAAACGCGTACTGATTATGTGCAGCAGCGGAGTGGGAACATCAGAATTGCTGAAAGTAAAGGTTCGAAAAGCGTTTCCTGAGTTAGAGATCGTGGATGTCTTATCGGCGCGAAAATTTTCTAAGGCACCGGAGAAATATCAAAACATTGATCTGATTTTGACGACGGTCCACTTGACAGTCGAAATGATGATCCCAACGATTTTAGTGAATTCCGTATTTACCAAACAAGACGAAAAACGAGTGAAAGAGATGTTAGGAGAGATGTGAGATGACAGCAGAGCAAATGATGGATGATTTCAGTATCGCTGATGTGATTACCGAAGACTTGATCCAGTTAGAAATGAAAGCGAAAACAAAGGACGAAGCCATCCATGAATTGACTAGATTACTGATGGCGAATGGCGATATCGAGGACGAGGAAATTTTTGCGGCGGATGTTTTTCAGCGTGAAGCGGAAGGAATGACAGGGATCGGCAACAGTATCGCGATTCCTCATGGCAAATCGGACAGCGTCATCAAGACGTCCTTGGTAGTTGGAAAGACGACGACACCGATCGAGTGGGAATCCTTAGACGAAGAGCCGGTTCGGGTGATCATTTTATTCGCAGTCAAAAATACCGATGCGAATACGATGCATATCAAATTATTGCAAAAGGTCGCGATGCTCTTGGCCGATGAAGATTTTATCGAGAATATGGTCAATGCCGAGACAAAAGCAGAAATGATGGAATTGTTATCAAAGGATCCAATGGAAGAAGACTAAAAAGAAAATGGAGGAATAGAAGATGAAAATAGTTGGAGTCGCAGCATGTACATCAGGGATCGCCCATACGTACATCGCCAAACAGAAACTGGAAAAAGCCGCCAAAGCACTTGGCCACACCGTCCATATCGAAACCCAAGGAACGATCGGAACCGAGGATGAATTATCTATGGAAGAGATCAAGGCAGCCGATGTAGTGATTATCGCAGCAGATATCAAGATAGGAGGAATAGACCGCTTCGAAGGAAAAAAAGTAGTCGAGATCCCGACCAGTATGGTAATCAAAGCACCAAAAGGCTTGATCAATAAGATCGAGGAGGAAATAGTAAAGGCATAAAATCAGAATAATTTTTATATGAAAAAGGATGTCAGTTCCACTTTTTGCAGGTTATTCAGTGGAGAAAATACAGTATAGAATTAGTTCACTGCATAAGCATAGAAATCCTAGTGGAATGATATACGGCTTGAAAATCAGAATAATTTTTCCAAGGAAAAATTAATTCTTTAATATGAAAAAGGAGATGAACAAAATGTTTAAGAAGCTTCAATTGAAAAAACATGCCCTGACGGCAATCTCGTACATGTTACCGGTTGTTGTTACGGCAGGGTTGTTGATTGCAATCGGGAATTTAACTGGCGGAGGTGTCATCGAGGATTATAAGGCAGCCTATTCGATCCCAGATGCGTTAGTTTCTCTAGGTGTATTGGGAATGGGTTTGCTAGCACCTGTAATCTCAGCGGCGATTGCTTATTCAATTGCAGACCGTCCCGGCATTGGACCAGGGTTATTCATGGGGCTGATTGCTAATTCCATCGGCGCAGGGTTCCTTGGCGGCATGTTAGGTGGTTATTTGGTTGGTTTCTTCGTACTGTTCCTAGTAAAAAATCTGAAAGTTCCTGTTTGGGCGCAAGGCTTGATGCCGATGATGATCGTACCGCTCTTATCAACATTGATCATTGGATTATTGATGTTCTTTGTCATCGGTGTGCCGATCGTCTGGGCAACAGAAGCATTGACAGAATTCTTGCAAGGGCTGCAGGGCTCTGGAAAATTCTTGTTTGGTTCGATTGTCGGCGGGATGGCGGCCTTCGATTTTGGCGGACCCGTCAACAAAGTCGCCTCGCTCTTTGCGGATGGTCTGTTGCTGGAAGGCGTGCAGGAACCAGAAGCCGTGAAGGTCTTAGCGTCAATGGTACCGCCATTTGGTGTCACGATCTCTTGGGTACTGTCTAAAATCTTCCGCAAACCAAAATATTCAACTGAAGAACAAGACAATATCAAAATCGCTTTCCCAATGGGACTTTGTATGATCACAGAAGGTGTTATCCCGATTGCGGCGGTTGATCCGTTGCGTGTGATTTTATCTTGTACAGTAGGTGCGGCGATTGGCGGCGGATTGAGTATGTCATGGGGTGTCGGTTCGCCGGTTCCTTCAGGCGGTGTCTTTATTATTCCAGCCATGACTGATCCGTTGAAATTCACGTTAGCATTATTGATTGGTTCGGCTGTAACCGGCATTCTATTATTCGCCCTTAAGAAAGAACCAGTTGAAACGGATATTAAAGACGATGAAGAAGAGGAAGAAGTCGATTTTTCTTCAATCAAAATTTCGTAAGGCAAGTGATCGATTCCTAAAACAAAAAGGAGTTTTTTGAGAATGTATGTTTCGATGAAAGAAATGCTGCAAAAGGCCAATCGAGAGAACTATGCCGTAATGGCGATCAATTGTTTCAATTTGGAAACTGCCAAAGCTGTGATCGAAGCAGCGGAAGAAATGTGTTCGCCGATCATTGTTGATCTGCTGCAGGACCATTTAAAGGAGCATTTGGACATTCGCTATGTAACGCAGCCGATTATTCGGATGGCGAACAATGCCAAAGTCGAAGTGGCGATTAATTTGGATCATGGGCAAGAGGTTGCGTTTGTGAAGCAATGTCTGCATGAAGGCTTTTCCAGTGTCATGATGGATGCTTCCATGTATCCGTTGGAGGAAAATATTCGGATCACCAAAGAAATGGTGGAGCTGGCACAAGTCTACAATGCCAGTGTAGAAGCCGAAGTCGGGGACATGGGTGCGGTGGCAGGTGATCATTTTACCAATGATGAGATGTACACCGATCCAGAGGATGCGATTCGCTTTATCAAGGAGACGGGTGTGGATTGCCTGGCACTGTCTTATGGTTCCAGTCATGGAGATTATCCAGAAGGGTATGTGCCGGATTTCCGCTTTGATATTGTAGAAAAAATCAAAGCAGCGACGAATTTGCCGCTAGTGCTGCATGGCGGTTCAGGAGCTGGCGAGAAGAATATCATCCGCTCGATCGAGTTAGGGATCAATAAGATCAATGTCGGGTCTGATTTTATGAAGGCGCAAAAAGCCGAGGTGCAAAAACAATTAACCGAAGATCCTGATGTGGATTATCCGACGCTGATCCATCAAACGATGGCGGCAGGAAAAGAAGTAGTCAAACGGTACATCGAACTTTCGGGTTCTAAAAATAAATCATAAAGATGAGAATGGAGACAAAGTCAAATGTTAATCAATATGAAGCAAATGCTGGAAATCGCTAAGGAAAACAAATTCGCCGTAGGAGCCTTCAATGTCGCAGACAGTAATTTCTTACGCGTAGTCATTGAGGCAGCGGAAGAAAATGATGCGCCAGCGATCATTGCAGTCCACCCAACGGAGTTAGATTTTACCAAGGATGAATTTTTCCAATATGCGGTATCTCGTGCAAAAAATAGTTCAGTGCCATTTGTTATCCACATGGATCATGGCGATAACTTAGCCAGCATCATGCGTGCGGTTCACTGCGGCTTCAGCTCAGTCATGATCGATGGTTCATTACTGCCATTTGAAGAAAATATCGCGATCACGAAAGAAGTCGTAGATGTATGTCATAAGATCGGTATTTCGGTCGAAGGTGAATTAGGTACGATCGGCAACACTGGAACTTCTGCTGAAGGTGGCGTGTCGGAAGTTATTTACACAAAACCAGAAGATGCAGAAGAATTTATCGAAAAAACCGGGATCGATACTTTAGCGGTAGCGATCGGTACCGCTCATGGGATTTATCCTAAAGATGTCAAACCTGAATTGAAAATGGATGTACTAGAAGATATCAAAGGCAGAGTCGATATCCCGTTGGTTCTTCATGGCGGCTCAGCAAATCCAGATGAAGAAATCGCAAAAGCCGTTCAAATCGGGATTCAAAAGGTCAATATCTCTTCTGATTACAAATATGCCTTCTATAAAAAATGTCGCGAAATTCTTTCAACGACTGAGTTGTGGGACCCGAATGCGATCTATCCAGAATGTATCGATGCAGCTAAAGCGGTCGTTAAGCAGAAAATGGAATTGTTCAATTCGATCGGCCAAGCGGCAGTTTATCGCAAAGAAAATATTCAACCTTGGAGACAAGAACAAAATTAATCAGAACAGGAGCTGTGACAAAAGTCTTGTCACAGTTCCTTTTTACGAACAAACGGTGTGTCAGAAGTAGCTTCTCCGGAAATAAAGCTGACCACTTCTGTCACAACCTTATTTTTGTAGGAGGAAGACATGTTATATGGTGGAATTGAGGCGGGCGGCACGAAATTTGTTTGTGCGGTAGCCGATGAAGAGCTCAATATCTTAGAAAAAATCAGTGTCCCAACAACGAATCCTCAAGAGACCTTCAATAAGGTTTTTGCTTTTTTTGATCGCTATTCAGTCGATGCTTTAGGAATTGGGTCTTTTGGTCCAATTGGAATTCAGCCGGATCATGAAAATTATGGGCACATTTTAGCGACGCCTAAAGAAGGCTGGGCGGGTGTTGATTTTTTAGGACAACTACAACAAAGGTATAAGGTTCCGACTGCCTGGACGACGGATGTGAATGCAGCGGCATTTGGCGAGATCAAGCGTGGCGCCGCAAGCGGGAAGCGAAGCTGCATTTACTTAACGATCGGTACCGGGATCGGCGGTGGTGTCGTGGTCGATGATGCGGTTTTTCAAGGGATGTCACATCCTGAAATGGGACATCTTTATGTGAAGCGTGCGCCCGCAGATATGTATCAAGGAACCTGTCCTTACCATAAAGATTGCTTAGAGGGATTAGCCGCGGGGCCGTCATTAGAAGCACGAACCGGAATCAAGGGAGAAGAGCTGCCGCTGGATCATCCGATCTGGGATTTGCAGGCGAATTATTTAGCGCAAGCATTAATGAGTTATACATTGATTCTGGCACCGGAAATTATTGTCTTAGGCGGTGGTGTCATGAATCAAGACCATTTGCTTAAAAAGATTCAGCAGCAATTCACTGAATTAATGGCGGGATATATGGAAACACCACCAGTTGAAGACTATATTGTTCGCTGGGGATTGCCAAACGAAAGCGGCTTGATCGGTACGTTGCTATTGGCACAAAAAGAAGCGGAAAAGTAAAATAACCACAGTCTTTCGTAAGTTGAAAGGCTGTGGTTATTTTATTAAGCTAGATAGTCTTCAATCGCATCGACTGCTTTTTTATAGCCGCCGGCAGTTAGGAACGATTGTTTGATCTGTTTCAGGTTGTTTAGATAGTCGGGATCGGTCTGAACGTTCTCCACAGCGTTTTTTAATTGCGCGCTATCCACCTGTTGATAATCCAAACGAATATCTGCGTGCAATTCGACTAAGCGGTCGGCAAGAGCCGGCTGATCAGACCCCATCGGTAAGGAGACGAAAGGAACTTCATTCAAAATCAAATCGTTCATACTATTTAGACCATTATGGGTAATGGCAACATCGGCATAGTTCAATACTTCGTTTTGCGGAATGTATTCTTGAACGATGAAATTATCAGGAACGGTCAATGCTTCTAGCCCCACATGATGGGCCGCCAAGACGACTAGATACTCAGAATCACCGAAGGCATCAAAAACTTTTTGATAGATATCTTTGGCGAAATCACCAAAAATCGTGCCGAAGGAAACATACAAGACATGCTTCGCTGCCTTCAATCGTTCAATCGGAAAATCGTTAGTATCTTCTAAACGTTGATAGCGATCTGCGCCGACTAAAAGATATTTTTCATCAAAAAAAGCGCGTTCGTTTTCAGGCATGAAATAGTCAGTGGTAAAAACGATGTTCAAAGGCTCCACATTAAAAATCAAATCGAAAAAGCGGGGCGGCATTTGGACAGCAAGTGCTTCCTCGATTTTTTTTGCTTCTAAGAGATAGGCATCGTTCAGTGTTTTGAATTTTCCGGCTAGAGGGGTTTTATCAGGTTTCATAAAATCCTGCATTCCCATAAAAACGGCCAGCATGGAAACGGCTGGAATCATCAGGTAATCAGCCAATTGCTTGCTGAAGGGCATGGCGATGGAATGGATAACGGCATCAAACGAATCGTCTTGGATCTGTTTTAAAATGTCTTGCATAATATCCAACCCGTGATCGACTAAGACATCAAACCCATGTTTAAAAATGTTTAAATCATAATGATAAGGGCGATAAACAGCTCCGGCCGCTTCGATCTTTTCGCGAAATTCTTCGCTTGAAAAATAGACAACTTCAACCCCTCGTTTACTTAATTCATCGACTAAACCTAATGAGGGATTGACGTGTCCATGAGTGGTTACATTTAAAAATAAAACTTTTGTCATCGTTGTTCGCTTCTTTCTTGTTTTTGTTAAGGGTACCTTATAATTCGATATAGTATGGTACCCTGATTAAAAAATCAAGAAAAAAAGTTTCCACCAAGGGAAACTTAACGATACTCCAAATTAGTAAAAGGTAATCTTTTGCCAAGCAGCACGCCTAAATATCCGGCGGCCAGTGCTTTGATCACACCTGGCAGGATAAAAGGAATCATTCCGGCTGAAAAGGCAGCATTCCAAGGCAAATCGCCACTAAATTTCAACCATAAGGACCCGAAGATAAGGGTGATAAAGGCGCCGATCACATTTGCGAAAATCGACCAAAAATAGTTGAAATGCGCCTTTTTGAGGATCAAACCTGTGACGTAGGCTTGAAAAATAAACCCGATTAAAAAACCGCCCGTTGGTCCAAAGTAATGGATGAGTCCGGCAGAACCGCCTGCTAATACAGGTAATCCAATCATGCCCATTAATAGATAGATCGAAACAGCGATAGTTCCGGTCTTTTTCCCTAAGATGGTTACCACAAAACCGATGGCAAAGGTTTGCAAGGTCAATGGGATTGGCCCAAAGGGGATGGTGAATTGAGATAAAATACCGATTACTGCTGCGAATAAACCTGCTAAAACAATTTCTCGACTGCTTAATTTCAATAAACTCACTCTTTCGTTAACTTAATATTTTATTTTGGTTAACGAAAGTATAAATGATGGTTAACCAGATGTAAAGAAAAAATTTTTACTTTTTTTAGTACTTAGTAAAACAAAGTAGTTGACAAAACCGCTACTTAGTTTTACAGTATACCTGTACTTAATATTACGAGGTACTGAACTTGAAACAATAATTTCACTAATGGGAGTGAGTATGATGCAGGAAGCAATCAATGTTGTGGATTTGGAAAAGTCTTTTTCTGAACACAAGGTGTTGGATAAGATCAGTTTTCATGTACCGACAGGAACTATTTTTGCTTTATTGGGAACGAATGGGTCGGGAAAAACGACCACCGTTAAGATAATGACTACATTGTTGAAGCCGGACGGCGGAGCAGTAAAGATCAATGGGTTGGATATCTTAGCGCAGGCACTCGAGGCACAAAAGGAATTTAGTTTGACGGGACAATTTGCGGCGGTGGATGAGGTATTAACGGGACGAGAAAATTTAGTTTTGATCGCAAAACTTCGTCATTTGAAAAACTATTCGCAAAAGGTTGATGAACTGTTGACAGATTTTGATTTGCAAGATGCCGCTGATCGACCAACACAGACCTATTCTGGCGGAATGCGGCGCAAATTAGATTTGGCGATGAGCTTGATTGACCCGCCAAGGATTCTTTTCTTAGATGAACCGACGACAGGATTAGACCCGCAGGCACGGGCAGCTCTTTGGCAGATGATCCGTACTTTGAAAAAAGCTGGCGTGACGATTTTTCTAACTACACAATACTTGGAAGAGGCTGAACAACTAGCGGATACGGTAGCCATTTTGAATCGCGGGAAGATCGCGATCCAAGGCACGATCGCCGAAGTGAAGAAACATTTGCCAAAAGAAACGTTGGAATTGACCTTCGCGGATGAGGGGACTTTGGAAGCCGCAGAGCAGCTTGTCGGCGGCAAGATGAATAAGGAACTGTTGGCACTGAATGTCGCTACGAACAGCGAAGTTGAAAAGATCACTGAGGTTTTGAATCAGCTGCAGGCGGCTAAGATCGAGATCTTGACATTTACTCAAAAGCAAGCTTCATTGGATGATGTCTTCTTCATGATCGTGGAAAATAGAAGGGCGGGAGAAAAATGAATGTATTCGCGGATACAATGGTATTAACGGGACGAATGATGAAGCATATGACTCGAAGCGTGGATACCATTATGACAGTCGTATTGATGCGATCATGTTGATGCTGGCATTTATCTATATTTTTGGCGGCGCAATGACGATTCCGCCAGAAACCTATAAAGGATTTATTGTTCCGGCGATCTTATTATTTACAGTAGCTAGCGGGGTGGGCTATACGGCCTTTCGCTTAAATACGGATGTTCAGAATGGGATATTTGAACGGTTTCACTCAATGCCGATCGCTAAATCAGCCATTTTGAATAGTCACGTAATGACCAGTGTTACCTTCAATTTTCTCTCGGCTATGATTGTGCTGTTCAGCAGTATTTTGATCGGATTTCGACCAAAAGCCGATGTTTTGGAAGGACTCGTAGCGATCCTTCTGCTGCTAGTTGCGACCTACGCGCTTTCCTGGATTGCTGTTTTCTTCGGCCTGATTGCTAAGAATAATGAAACGGCGATTGCTTTTTCTTATTTACTGATCGGTTTATTGTTTATCAGTTCGGGTTTTGTTCCGACAGAAACGTTGCCAAAGGTTTTAAGAGGCTTCGCCGATCATCAACCAATGACACCGATCATCAATTCTTTACGGTCACTTTTGACAGAAGGGCAGATTCCTTCAGCTATTTGGGTCGCACTCGCATGGAGTATTGGCACAATAGTGATTTTCCAAGTATTATCTATATATATCTATCGGAAAAAATTACGTTAGCAACAATTGGGAAGGGTGATAACGGTGAACGGGATTACTGAGATGCTGAAGGGTGTACTTGAGGGGATGATCTTGGAGATCATCGATCAACATGAGACCTATGGCTATGAGATCACAAATAATTTACAAAAATATGGGTTTGAAGATATTGTTGAGGGGACAGTTTATACTGTTTTACTAAGGTTGGAGAAGAAAAATTTAGTGAGTGTCACAAAGAAAAAATCTTCCGTTGGTCCAATGCGGAAATTCTATTCATTGAATGACGACGGCAGAAAAGAGCTGGATTTGTTTTGGCAGCGTTGGGCCTTCATTTCTGGTCAGATCGATAAATTGAAAGGGAGCAAGGACAATGGCTGAGAAGAATCTATTTAATTATCTTAAACAAATGCGTGTGGATAAAGTGGAATACAATGAGCAGATGGCCGAAGTAAAAAAATTACCTCAGGACTATCAAGTTGTGTACAAAGAAGTACAAAAATTTTTGTGGGAATTTACGGAAGGTTCTGGAATGGATATGCTGCAGCCGATGTATGAATTGCTAGCCTTCTTTCAAGAGGGGGCCAGCAACAAGGTTCCAGTGTTGGAGCTGGTTGGTGAAGATGTCGGAGAATTTGCGGAGAACATGCTCCATGAGATCCAAGCAAAAACGCGGATCAATGAATTGAAGCGTAAAATGAACGAACGTGTCGCAAAGGAAATCGAGAAGGAAAAATAAACGAAAGCATCGTTGGGAGAAATTCCGGGGATGCTTTTTTTTTTTACATTAAAGGAAGTATAAAATTTTTACATGAATAAGTCGCTATACAGCAGAGAGTGTAATATTAACTGTGTAAGTAACCGCTAATCCTAGGTAGGTGGTTGCTTCACAGTTTTTATTTTTCTAAAATGAAGCTAAGAGGTGATTTTATTATGGCTAGAAAGAAAAGAAAT
>Ga0153985_1000008_pt1 | contig 63031 bp, 60 predicted proteins | sample TSGA069MetaG_FD_104715 | JGI IMG/M metagenome (GOLD analysis project Ga0153985, IMG submission 104715) | Attine ant fungus gardens microbial communities from Georgia, USA - TSGA069 MetaG | ecosystem: Host-associated > Fungi > Mycelium > Unclassified | place: USA: Georgia, Alexander Wildlife...
TAAGGGCAGGTTTATTTAACTATACGTTCAATCAGTTTTCTACTAGTTGCTTAAAAATACTGTGAGAGGCTATTTACTAGAAAACTTAATAAATTAACTTCCACAGTTTAGTTGACAAACCCAAATAGACATATAAAAAAGGGCAAGCTATTGGGAAGAAATCTTTTTCCTAATGGCTTGCCTATTCGTTTATTATGTCAAAACAAGTGCAACGCTTTAATAAAGAAGACTTCATATGGTGTTTTCCAAGCTGGTCCTACATTTAAGTTTCTCAATCATTCGATAAGTTGTTTGTTCTTCTAACGTACCTATATTTTTCGAGTTAAGAATCCTTATCAGTAATATTTTCAAGCACATTTATAAAAGTATCTTTGTTTGTTATCGGTGGGAGAGCAGTAGAATCTGTAAATGAAAAATTATTATAGAGTATTTTTGTTATCAATTCACTCCAATTACCAGTGAACATAATATTACTCATGGTTGCTATACTTGTTGCTCCGTGAATCATAGCCCAAACAGCTGTTAAACAATCTGAAATGAAGGGGTTTTTCAACCTTTTTCAGTATGTTATCTTAAGTGAAACGATTTGTGAAACAGAAGTAACAGAACTTATCCCCATCTTGAAAAACTATTCAATCCGAATTATTCGTAAAGTCGAAACAAATGTTACAGAGACGGATCAAAGATTTTTAGAAAGTGAACAATTGAATGCGATCATCTCTTCTGCTGATTCAATGGATGAACTACGTGAATGTCTGTATAACTTGAAGCAAAATAGAGAATATACCGAAGGTCTGCAAAGAAGAGATAATGTCATTCAGTTATCAGGAAAAGTTTCATTAATTGGTTCAAATTATCTGCAAAATGTAGGGGGAATAAACAAAATCGATCGCCATATTCTTGAGACCATCCATCGTTTATCTCAGACTGAATCAAAAATTTTATCAATATTAATTGAAGCTGGAAATCAAATCGTTACTCGAGACACGCTCTGTCATAAAGTTTGGAATGAGGACGTAACAAAGTCCCATTTAGCCTCGCTTTCTAGCACTGTGACAAGGATTAAAGCCAAATTTGAACAAACTGATTTGGAGAGTGTGGCGATTCATACACTATGGGGGAAAGGCTATAGAATTAATCAAAACCTGTTGAGTTATCTTCAAACAGAAGATCTATTAAAAAGTATTGTTTCCAATGGATGATTTACCCTGACAAGCTTTTGAGAATTATCACTTTGGAGTAACCGTTTCACAGAAAAGAATCATTTTGTACAAGTATAGTAAGAAAGGAACGCCTTCATGTTTGCAGCAAAGTATAAGTTTAGAATACAGAAACCGTTTCTAATCGTGTATTCACTATTCATATTTCTAGGATTTGTACTTACTATTGGACGGTGGTACAGTCAATCAACTGATTTTGTCATTATTAATGAAACTATCAATTCTCATATCTCCAATTTTTCATTAAGTTTGATGGCTTATCTTGGGATTGGGTTTATGTGGTTAATTGCGGGAATCAACTTTCGTTACATTGTTTTTCTTGGAAGTATCTTTATAGCTGGAAATTTACTTTGCGAGACAGTAATGACTTTCCTAAACACTCCCGATATGATTGATGCGTATTTTGGAATTGTCGGCACAGTTTTTAGTTTTTTCTATTTGGTCATTACGAAAAAGTATGGACTAATTCCAATAAAATAAGATGAGAATATGGTAGAAGCTGAGTTGATAAAATTATATCAAGAGATGTACATACCAAACCAACACCTGCGATCACAATGATCGCAGGTGTATTTATCGTTCAATCGTCATGGATCATGCCCGCTCAACCAGTAGTTGACGAGGGTAATGATCAGTCCCACAAAGAGCGGAGCAAGGATGTATCTCATCAGCTCACTCAAAAGCATCACCTCCTCTCAGGCAGGAAGGTGATAACGCGAGTCAAAATACCTACGCAAATCTATTAAATTTTCAAAGGTCAGGATTTAGACGGGTGGCGGTGCATCACCGGATCGAATATCTGGATCATCTTTGTTTCGATTTTTCCTTCGGCGAAGCCAAGCAAAGAAGCTTTTCTGTGTGTTTGACGATTCAAGCGTTTCCGATTGCACAGCACTAGGCAGTGAAGACGCACTGGCAGAATTTTCTATTTCTGTATGCGGTGCTTTTCCGATTTGTGGTGCAGTTATTATTAATGAAGGGTGGTCGTTCGTCATTTCTGCTGGCCCTTCAAGTTTTTGTGCGATCACAGCTTTTGAGGATTCGAACAAGTAGTCATAGTTCGCTGGGGCTTTAAAAGGAACGGCTTCCTGTACTTGTTCCTGTTCACAGGGTTCCTTTTCGACGATAATTGGTTCCTTTTCAACATCAAAAACGTCTCTTTCATACGTATCCACGATCTTTGCCGTAACAACGGAATCAAATAGTTTTACGCCATTCTGTTCAAAAATATCCAACGTGGTCAAGAGTTCGCAAGCTTCTTTGATCGCTGGTATTGGCAGATCGGGATTCAAATCTCTGTACGTCCAGTCATGGTTTTTCCCGAGACTGTTTGCGAATTTGACAACTAAATCCTTTTTCATCTTCTGTTTTCCTTTCTCAATTTTTTATTTGCGTAGGTGGGTTAGGTTCAAGGTTCGTTTGTTTCTTCAGGACGGACGATTGAAATCAAGGAACGGACAACTGCCTTGGCTTTTACGCCAAAACTGCGGAGCGGAAATACTTTCGAACATAACGTGCGCCTCTCTGGAGCCATAAAATAGTCTTGAAAGAAATAGAAGAAGCGCTTCATAGTTCGAGTGGCCTTAGTATTCATAAAGATTTCACGGACAAGATCCTTCAGAATAAACGCAAACTCCTCAGCACCAAGCTGATGTCTTACGCGTAAGGCGAGAATATATTTGATGGTTAAACTGCTGTTTTGCGTCTTGTAAAGGAAGAAGAACAGATGAAAAAATTAGGCATTAATGATTGGATCATCACAGAACACTCGATTGATCATTTGCGGGAACAGCTGTCAGACAAATTAGCGGTCTATCAAAAAGAAGAAGCGAATATCGTGTTCTTCTATCCGAGAAAAAATACATTGGGGGATTTAGAAAAACTGAAAAACAGTCTATCTAATCGAGAATTGGTGGTATTGGATTGTTTACTTCAAGCAAAAGGCGAAGTCGTTTCACATGAAGAATTATGCATTAGCTTATGGAACGAAGCAACAAACAATTCCCGCCTTTCACAGTCATCTGTACTGATAAAGAAAATCAAGATGAAGCTAGAGCTGGCTGGTTACGATCCTGAAACGCTTAAAACGATTTGGGGGAGAGGTTATCTTCTAGTGCAAAGCGCATTAACAAATGAATACCTTATGCAAGTGAGATGACCAAGTGCGGGCATCTCTTTTTTTGTATGGATTAATAGAATCCAATGTAGTTACATCCTAAATCGAGATGACTCGTCGCCTTATTTTTTCTGATAACCTGACCGCCCATTGACTTTCCATTTTTGATCTGATAATTTAAAAAAAAAGAATAGATTTTAATTTGATCAATGAACAAGGCGTTTAGACGTTACCCCTTATGTACGGAGGACCTTCCTGCATATGCGTAACTCTAGACGCCTTTTTTTAGCTAAGGTTTCTGAAGGAGGTTTTATTATGGGAAAGGATATGACGCAGGGAAGTATCGTAAAGGTATTATTGGTGTTTACCATACCATTGGTTCTTAGCGGGGTGTTTCAGCAATTGTTTAATTGGGTTGATGCTTTTATTGTGGAAAATGTGGAAGGCGAGCTGCCGTTAGCATCCATAGGAGCTACGACCGCGATTTATAACTTGTGTATCACAGCGATCATCGGCTTTACATCAGGTTTATCTGTTTTATCCGCGCAAAACCATGGGAAACGAGCGTTTTGGAAAATGCGGGAAACATTGTTTTCATTCATGGTCCTATTAGGCGGCTTTTTCTTAGTCATTTCGCTTTTGGGGATTGTCTTTACACCCCGGATTGTCGAAATTCTGGATACGCCTGAGCGATTGATGGTGATAGCCAGTCAGTACTTGAAAAGTATGCTGATCGGGGTTCCTTTTTTGGCGATCTATAATGTTTACACGGGGGTACTAAGAGGGGCTGGAGACAGTAAGGCGCCGTTTGTCTCGATCATTATCTCCTCGATTGCTAATGTGATATTAGATATTATTTTTGTCGCGGTTCTGCGACAAGGAGCGGCGGGTGCTGCTGTAGCTACGGTCATTTCGCAAATCGCGATGACGCTTTATATTATATTTTATACCGAGAGAACCTATCCCTATTTGAAATATAGAATAGACAAAAAAATATTTGCGAAAGTGACGATGCAAAACGGGGCAAAGTTTGGTGTACCGCCGACAATTCAGGCCAGTATCAGTTCAATCGGGAATATCATCCTTCAAAAATTTATGAATGGTTTTGGCGAACAGACCATTGCGGCAATCACGACGGCCTATAGGGTCGACTCCGTCATTTTTTTACCGATCGTGAATTTCGGTTCCGGTGTGGCGACTGTAGTGGCTCAAAATATCGGCGCTGAAAACCAAGAAAGGGCTAAAAAGACGTTAAAAATCGGTCTAGTAATGATTGCTGTAATCTCTCTTTGCATCTCGTTTTTCATCTTTTTCTTTGGGGAAAATCTGTTAGCATTATTCGGACTTTCCTCCGAATCTGTCGCGATTGGGAAAACATTCTTCCGAACATTAGCACCTTTCTATCTCATTTATGGGTTTTCAATGGTGATTAGAGGTTATGTAGAAGGCTGTGGAGATATGGTTTTTTCAAGTGTCGCAGGTGTAACTTCTTTAATCGTCAGGATCGCGGCGTCGTATCTTTTCGTTCACGTATTCGCAAGCAAGATCATCGCACTCTCAGAAGGGTTTTCTTGGATGGTGCTATTAGCGATTTATCTGATTCGCTACTGGAAGAAAGAGCAGGAAGTGAAACTGCTGCGTCGACAGGAAATAGAGGGGGATAGGTATTCAAAAGTAGAATAAAGCTTGCAGGGTATATAACACGTTTAAGCTCGGTCATCGAATGTGATGACTGGGGCAATTATTTATCCTCTTCGTTCAACCATTCGTTAACTTCATCCATCGTGCTCAGTTGTTTAGTAGGAACCTTTTTTGCCGCTTTAGCAAGTCTGTTTATTGCTTTTTCTAGGTCAGTCTCGGTCAGTCCCAGGGAAAAAGGAATTTCACCCTTTTCGGCTATTTTCTTGTACAACGCTGTGATGAGAACTGTCGGATTCAACCCTAAAGAATCTAAAACAGAATCAACATCTTGCGACAACTCTTTGTCAATGTTAACTTGGATACTCTTTTTTTACCTTTCACTTCCATCGAGGGTCCTTTTTTTATAAACAACCAGGAACTTGGATTATAAGTGATTCTCTTCTATACTTTCATTAGGCATTCTTTTTTGACTAACGAACTAGCTCGATAATAGTTGATTGATATACAGCATTCGAATCGACGTCATTTTTTCTTTTGGAAAAATAGTTACTTTGAAACGAGTAAGGAGGTAAGCGTTTATGAAGAAACCAATCCATGTTTTTTCGGAAATCGAACCATTGAAACAAGTGCTTCTCCATCGACCTGGACTTGAGTTGGAAAACTTGATGCCTGATTACTTGGAGCAGTTATTGTTTGACGACATCCCATTTCTTGAACAAGCGAGAAGGGAGCACGATTTATTTGTGGAGACGTTGCGATCAAAGGGCATCGAGGTTCTTTATTTAGAGGATTTGGCGGCGGAGTCATTGACGAGCGATGACATCAAGCAGGCGTTTTTACAGGAATATTTAGCTGAAGCTGCAATCAAGAATGGTGCTATCCATCAAGAAATTGCGGACTTTTTTTCAACGATCAAAGACAAACGCGCATTTATCGACCAAACGATGGCAGGATTAAGAAAGAATCAGCTATCGATGGGAATGAACGTGCTACGGTCCGACAGAATGGGTGATGCTTCTCCTTTTTATATTGATCCGATGCCGAATTTGTACTTTACCCGCGATCCATTTACGATGATCGGAAATAGCGTCTCGCTGAACAAGATGTATGCTGAAACCCGTCGCAGAGAGACCTTGTATGGGAAGTATATCTTCGAACATCACCCAATGTTCGCCGAGCAGCCTGTCAATCAACTTTATACCCGTGAGGACAGTACGCGGCTAGAAGGCGGCGATGTGCTGGTTCTTTCAAGTAACTTATTAGCTGTTGGGATCTCGCAAAGAACGGACATGGCATCCATTGAAAAATTGGCTGCCCGCATTTTTGAAGAGGAGCCGAGCTTCGAGCATGTACTGGCCTTCAACATTGGCGAGGAACGAAAATTCATGCACTTAGATACTGTTTTTACAATGGTGGATTATGACAAGTTTACGATTCATCCGCAGATCGAAGGAGCTCTAGTAGTCTATTCGCTTTCTAACTCAGATGGTGAAGTGAAAATCATTGAAGAAACGGATACTTTGGAGAATATTCTGTGTCGCTATTTGGATATTCCTGCTGTTGAACTGATTCGCTGCGGAGGAAATGACATCACCGCTGCCGCAAGAGAACAGTGGAATGATGGTGCGAACACCTTGGCGATCGCGCCAGGCGAAGTGATCGTTTACGACCGCAACACGATCACGAATAAAAAATTAGCAGAAGCAGGCGTCAAAATAAATACGATACCAGGAAGCGAGCTCGTTCGTGGTCGCGGTGGTCCTCGATGTATGAGCATGCCGTTTGTTAGGGCGGATGGGTAAGTTTTCTGTGTAGTAAAGCGATGTTTACAATTTTTTAACTCTGGTTATCTATTGATTATTTCTAGTTTTAAGGGAATTGATGCCAGTTATTATTATGAAGGCTATACAGAATTTAAAACAGAGGACCTCTAATAGCACGGAAAGCAATTCATTCCACAATGAACAATCTTTTGAATAAATGAGAAAAATGGAATGGAAATAAAAAAAACAGGGTGAAAGAAACTGCCTGACAATGGCGTCTTTCACCCTGTTTTTGTATATAGCTAGAACAAATATGTCAGCAGCAGGATGTCATCTTCAGTGAAATCAATGAAAGACAAATCACTTGCCCGATCAAGCTGCATTTTGATTATTTGAAATTTCTTGTCAGATATTGCTCGGTGTTCAGTGAAATCAATTTGAGTAAAAAGATCATTAGTCATGTGTTTTTCTAAGAGACAGTTGCCTTGAAAAAGAAAGTCGAGAATAAGTTTGTTTGTAATGGAGATATTCAAATCATTTGCGATGTTTCTCAAGAGCTTGTGGAGAACTTCATTGGTTTTACCTGTATTGAGCTGCGAAAAAAGTTGATTGAATAGTTCGTAGTACTCACTGTTTGTTCGTTCAGCTCGTTCGTTTAAGGAATCGCTGTCTAAAAACTTCTTATGTTCATTTTTTTTATTGATGATTGCAGACGAAACGGACACGACACTCATGATATTTCCATTTAAAATTCGCAGAATATCATAGATATGGACCATTGTTGGTGGATAGGTGGTAAATGTCAAGAGACGGATTTCTAATAGAATCTTATTATCCACTTCATTAGAAGGGTCGTAATCAGTAACTAAGACTGTTCCGCCACCTCGATCAATTGTTTTCAAATTTTTGGACATTTTTCTGACAAAAGAATGGATATCTGCTTTGTCCATCGCATCTGTTCGGTTGGAACTCATAGAAAAAATGGCTCTCTTTCCGACCAACTTGTTAAATCGTTGCGCTAAATTTTCAGCTATTGTATTTTCTCGAGATGAGATTAACATGGGTACTTTGACATCTGTCACTTTTTTGACACTTAAGATGATCAATTTTCGGATAAAGGATATTTTTGTTTCAGCTAGTCCTTTTTGGTATTTGCGTAAAAAACGTTCAATTTTCTTAAGAATACCATTGATTCCTTTGAAGTCTTCTTCGTGTTTTGGAAAAATATATTTCTCAATCGAGAAGCTTCCTTTAATAATTTCAGAGATAGTTTTGATAATAAAATTTTGCAAAATCGGATCTTTGATTAATGGTGTTTCTGATAAAAAGGTGAATAAGCGCTTTTCTAGGCTATGCTGGTAGTCTTGTTCATTATAAAAGGTCAAGTTTGTTGGCAATGCGTTTATTAATTGATCGATCGTTTGTTTTTCCGAGGCTTGTTGGTCTGTTAACCAGTTTTCGTCTTGTGAGCTGTTCAAGATTTCTAACGTCGAATGATTGGATTGGGCTGAGAAGGTGAGCCTTTCTGGAAGTTTTTCCCAAAAATGCTTCTCATCTCGGGAAACTTCGACATTTTGATCAACTTTTTCGGATAAGTGTCTCGTTGAAACAAGTAATGTTGTCCCTGTGTTATTCTCCATATTTCTATTGAAAAAGGCCTGAGAGATCGAATATAAGATCTCTTTTTTCATATATGCAATGTTTGAACTAGACGAAATGGCAGATAGAGATTGAATGACTTTTTTTGTAACTGTAATTTCTCTTGAGACCTTTTTACATTCGGTTAAATAGATGTTGGCAATGATTTCTACCTTTTCTTTTAACGGTCGTTCACTGAAATTGGGAAAGTAGCCCACATAAGGGCTGATTTCATAAAACTGATCAAGTTTCTCCATGTGTGGAGGGATTAATATGGCGATCAAGGGCTGAGCACCACCCTCATTTTTATAATAAAAAGATAGTTCTTCGAGTATCCTTGAAACCTCTGCGGCAGGAACAGAAAAATCCAGCTCGATTACTAGAAAAGAAACCATCTCGCCCTTTTTCCTTTTCAATTCTGTGAGAATATCCAGTTTTTTATTCTCATACCACAGAGCATAAAAAATTTTCCTTGCGGAATCGGGAGTGCCCTTCATTTTGGTTTGCTCAATCAATTTCTCTAGGAAAAATTTTCTGCCTACACCTTTTTCTCCCCTTAAAATGATTACTTTCAATTCATCGCTTGGATAATAAAAGATCGGTAGGACATTTTGTACCACATTGTACAACGAACTATTTTCACCAATGTCTAAGGAATCTAATTGTAATTCAGTAGAGGCAAGAGCAGATGTCTCATTGAGAAAAAGGTAATTATTCAAATGATCGTCTTTTTGAATCGTATGGGGCAGAGATAAATAGGGAAAGTTCCTTGCCAAGATTTGAGTAGATAAGAATAAGGTTGGTCGTCCTTTTAGTTTGATCAACAGTTTTTCTTGATGCATTTTATTCAATAGACGAGAGACGTTGGAGCGTTCAATTGTTAGATCCACTGATAGAACTAAAGCGCAGCAGTCTGAAAAATCATAGGTGCCTTGCAAGATTTGTTCTTGAGTCAGTTCCTCGATACGATGTAATAGTTTTTCCTGCTGAGTTGCCATATGATCCTCCTAAATTTGTTGTATATATTAAAGAATACGCTTACACTGTTGTGGTTAAAATTATACCACAAAATATAAATGGCTGTTGGTAAAGTGGTGAATAACTTCCTTTTTGCCGGTATAAAGGTGTTTTAATGTGTACCACAAAACATTTTTTTTGTGATTTTGACTTGTGGTTATCTATATGTGATAGTGAAGTTGTTCTTAACGAAAGTAATCTTGAATGTATTCGAAAGGAGTTGCTTTTCTAGTAGAAGATTGCGAGCGTTTCACTAAATCTGATTAATTAAATAGGAGGAATTAAGAATGGAAAATTTAAAATTGACACGAATCGATTTTCGATTGATTCATGGACAGGTAATGACTAGATGGGTAAAAGAACATAACATTAAAGATATTGTGGTGATCGATGATAAATCTGCAAAGAGTCCGATTCTAAAGAAAATTCTATTGAACGCGGCACCTTCATCAGTAAATGTTATTGTAGAATCTATTGCAAGCGCTACCGAAAAATGGGAGAAAGACACGTTTCCTAAGAATAACCTGCTTATTCTATTTAAGGATACTAAAACAGCTGCTCAAGCTTGGAAAGAGGGGATTAAATTTAACTCGTTGCAAATTGGCGGAATTGAGGGTTCAGGGAATAAAAAAAATATCAACAAAAATATCGTGATGTCGCAGGAAGATGTTCAAGACCTTGTCCCTTTACATGAAAATGGGGTGCGTGTATACGGACAACCGATACCAGAAGATGCAGAATATTCATTTGAGAATATTTTGAATAAGTTTTAAAAAGGATGTCAATTCAACAAAACGAATAAGGAGGAAAAAGAGATGGTTCAAGCATTATTAATGGGGCTTCTAGCTCTTCTAAACGGAATTCAATGGCCGCTAAGCTGGTGGCTGATTCGTGAACCGATTATGGCTGGTTTTTGGGTAGGTTTAATTTATGGAGATCCCGTTCAAGGGGTAATCATTGGTGCCACGATTAACGTTGCTTATTTAGGATGGATCAGTGCTGGTGGAGCGAATGCGTCTGACCTTTACTGGGCGGGTCTGCTAGGAGCTTTTGTTGCTATTAAAGGTGGTATGAGTATCGAACAATCTGCTGCTTTTGCTATTCCAATTGGATTATTAGGAAATTATGTACACGTTGCTTACATGACACTTGCTTCATTTTGGCCAACTCGAATGGACAAGCTGGCTGAAAAAGGGGATTGGAAGGGAATTCGTAAGATCCAAATGTTTGGTGGTCCATTTATTGTACTTTTCTTAAGAGCGTTACCAGTATTTCTCATTGCACTTTTTGGAAGCGAGTACATCCAGGTCATTATCAACAGTTTACCTGATTGGGCAATGAACGGTCTTGGAGCAGTAGGGAAAATCTTACCAGCTTTAGGGATGTCTATGCTATTGAAATTTATGCTTAAAAAGGAACTTATTCCATTCTTTATTATTGGTTTTGCTATTGCGGCATATACCGGAATGACGGATTTAATGATGTATGTGATTATCGCTGTGGCGGTTGGTCTATTGATGCTAAAACTTGGATTTGCGAAAGAAGATGGGGAGACAGACAATGCCTAAATCATTAGATAAAAAGGATATCAAACGAGCGGCTGTAACTTGGTGGTTGACTTCGCACTTAACGTACAACTATCAACGGTTGCAAGCAGGAGGAATGACGACAGTCATGGGACCGCTGCTAAATAAAATGTATGAAGGTGACAAAGAAGAGATCACAGATGGATTACAGCGTCATATGCTGTATTTCAACACAGAGCCTCGACTTGGTGCATTTCTTCCGGGAATGGTTGTTGCTTTAGAAGAAGGAATTGCTAATAACCCCACGGAAGAAATTGATAAATCTATGGTTACTGAAATTAAAACCGCTCTAATGGGGCCCTTAGCAGGGATTGGTGACACTGTAGTAGCAGGATTATTGAAGCCAATCGTATTGAGTGTAACCTTAGGCTGGGCTTCACAGGGACAAATTTGGGGCGCATTTGCTTTTGGAATCATTTTTACTTTGATGGATTTTGCGATGACGTACGGTATGTTTACTCAAGGCTATAAATTAGGGATGGATTCAATTGATCGTTTCTTAGAGGGACCATTTATCAAAAAGATGACCTCCTTCTTGGGGATCGTAGGCTTATTCTGTTTGGGTGTAATGATCGTGAAGTATGTCAGTATCCAAGCAGTTCTTGAAGTGAAGTTAGCAACGACCACGTTGTCCGTTGGAGAAACGCTGAATAAGATCATTCCGAGCTTCTTACCATTGGCATTTACTTTCTTAGCATACTGGTTACAGCTAAAGGGGCAAAGTATTATACGCGTATTATTAGTTTTGTTTGCGATCGGTTTTCTTGGCGGAGCAATCGGTGTTCTGGGATAAAATTTGTCTGAATATGAAAAGGGAGACGTAAAATGACTAAGTTGATTATTGTTACTCATGGACCGTTAGCGGAAGCCTTTAAGGAAAGCGGGGCAATGTTCTTTGGTGAGCAGGTTGATCAGATCGCGACGATTGGTTTATTTCCGACAAAAAGTCCAGAGATGTTAGAAAAGGAGATCAAAGATGCAGTTGTTCAATCCGGTACGAAGGATTGTCTCATATTTGTTGATATTTTGGCGGGGACTCCATTTAATGTAGTCGCTCTATTGATTGATGAGTTAAAAGAAGAATATCAAATAGAATGCTTTGCTGGAGTGAATATGCCGCTAGTTATGGAAGCTTTAGCATCAAAGGATTCTATGGGTGTGACAGAACTTACGGACCACATAGGTAAAATGGCTGCTGACACCATCGTCAATCTTCGTCAAACATTAGAAATTTAAAAGGAGCGAGTATGAAAATGTTAAAAGCAGAAAACACAATGCGAATTTTTGATACAGGGATAATGGCAGTTGTTCGAGTAGAAACGATTGAAAGGGGCATCGAAATTGCGCAAGGGTGCTTGGATGGCGGTGTTGATGTTATGGAAATCAGTTATACGAACAATAACGCTGGAGATGTCATCCGAGCTATCAAAGAAAAATTTGGCGATCAAATGTTAGTCGGAGCAGGCACTGTTTTAGAGAGTACAACTGCACGGTTGGCTATCATGGATGGCGCAGAATTTATTATTGCACCGACTTATGACCAAGGTGTACAAGAACTTTGCAACTTGTATCAAATTCCTTATGCACCAGGTTGTACTTCTTATACAGAAATGATGGACGCTTTGAAAAAGGGTGCTTCATTTATTAAAGCATTTCCCATATCCAATTATTATGGCCCAAGCTTAGCGAAAGTGATAAAAGTTCCTGTCCCAAATGCCCCAATCCTTGCTTCCGGTGGTGCTACATTGGAAAACCTTCATGAATGGTTTGAAAATGGTGTCGACTGTATTGGTATTGGCGGATTATTGACTAAGGGTTCGGCGGAAGAAATCGCTAAAAATGCTCACCAGTTGAAAGCAATAGCCACCGAAGTTCGTGGGAAGTAGGAGGTAACGAAGGTGAAAAAAACGGCAATCGTTAATGCGAATAGCTTTGGAAAATATTACCCAAAGTACATTGATCAACTAGATCAAGAGATGGGCGAGACTAAACGTTTCAAATTTCCAGTGGATATCCCTGCGGAAGATTTAGCTGATGAACTTAAGGATTTCTCTTTCATCATTATTGGAACAGAACCAAAATTATCTAAGGATTTCTTTGAAAAAATGCCTAAACTCCAATTAGTTGTACGTTTTGGTATTGGTTATGATAATGTTGACGTGGCTGCGGCCAGAGAAAATGGTGTGATGGTATCGAATATTCCGGCATATATGGAACGAGATGATGTAGCGGAATACGCTGTATCGTTAATTTTATCGGCGGCGAAGCTAGTGACTTATACAGCTGAGACAGTGAAGCAGGGAGAGTGGGCCAAAGATCGTGGGCGTTATTTAGGCCATCGGATGAACAAGAAAACGATCGGTATTTGCGGCTTTGGAAACATCGGCACACGAGTAGCGGAGATCATGCAGGCATTTAATTGTCGAATTATTTGTTACGATCCTTATCTTTCGGAAGACGAGGCACAAAAACGTGGTGGAGAAAAGGTTAGTTTCGATGAGCTTTTACATCAATCGGATGTAATTTCCCTGCATATGAACTGTACAATGGAAAATAGGGGCATGTTTGATCAAGCTGCATTTAAAAAAATGAAAACAAGTGCGGTTTTAGTCAATACGGCTCGAGGAGCACTAGTAAATGAATTGGATTTAGTGGTAGCGCTAGAGGCTAGCGAATTTGGCGGCTATGCCACGGATGTTTTAGAAAATGAACCGCCAGCTGCCAATCATCCTTTTATGACTCAAGAGAAAATTATTTTAACGCCGCATATTGGTGCATATAATCATGAATGTAATGAGATGATGTGCGAAAGCGTTGTCGATGATATCGCTAAAGTGAATGCTGGGGGAGAGCCGAAACACTTGCTGGAAAAATAAAAATCATTTGCCAGTAGCATGGCGTAGGGATAGAGTAGCTTTAAATTTCAACACTGCTTTTTGAGTACGTTGTTCGAAAACTTGTTGACACCATTTTCTAGTGTGCTATTATGTTCCTATAAATAGAGAACGGTTACAGATGTGCTGTGACCCTGAGGCGTGTTACTGTTAGAAGGCAAACCTCATACTTTTACCCAAGGGGTGGAGTATGAGGTTTTTTAGTGTCTAAAATGGAGGATAAAATGAAAATCAAAAAATTTTTAAACAACAATGTGGTGCTATTAAAAAAAGGCAGCAATGAAATCATCGGATTTTCTACAGGCATCAGCTTCAAGAAAAAAGCGGGAGATGATGTGGAGGAGAGCGACTTTGAAAAGATTTTTGTCTTGGATACCCATGCGATGCTGGAGCATTTCAGCTATCAGCTAAGTAAGTGTGATCCAAAATATGTCGAGTTGGTTACACAAATTGTTGAGTATGCCAAACAAAATTATCACCTAGGGATTAATGATTATATCTATCTGACTCTTTTAGATCATATTGATTTTACTGTTCGACGATTGAAGGAAAATATGATCTTTAAAAGTCCTTTGCAATATGAGGTTCGGCGTTTTTATCCTGATGAATATGCGATTGGGGTGTATGCGGTGCAATTACTAGAGCGGGAGCTTGCATTGGAAATTCCAACGGAGGAAGCTATTTCAATTGCCCTGCATTTTGTAAACATTCAATCAAAAAAGAGAGACATGACGGTTACCAATAAGATTACTAAATTTATTGAGGACGTGTTAACCATTGTACGTTATGAGTACAAACAAAGCTTTGACGAAAGCAGTTTTCATTTTTCTCGTTTTGTTACACACTTGCATTATTTTGCGCAAAACGTCATCAATCATACGATGCCCAGCTATGAGCAGACGGACTTATATGAACAGGTAGAAAAAATGTATCCCCAGGCGTTTCATTGTGTAGGGAAAATCAAGGTCTATATCGAAAACACTTATGGTATTACGATTTCTGAAAATGAAGAGATTTATTTAACCTTGCATATCCAAAAACTGACAGAACAAATTGAAAAGGGGTAAAGTTATGGATTACAAACAATTAGCTGCTGATATTTATGAGAAAGTCGGTGGTGCAAAGAATATTCAACATGTCACTCATTGTGCGACACGCTTACGTTTTACTTTAACAGACGATAAGAAAGCGGATGGAGAAGGAATCAAACAGCTAAAAGGAGTAACAGGATTAGTTGAGGGAAATGGACAGTTCCAAGTAATTATTGGACCGGATGTTTCCAGTGTGTACGCGCAGTTGCCGGGTACGGGATCAGCTGGAGGGACTGGGGGCAAACAACAGTCGCTTGTTTCTCGCTTATTAGACTTCATTGCTGGCTGCTTCACACCAATGATCGCAATTGTCGCGGCCGGTGGGATGCTTCAAGTTTTACTTTCTTTATTACAGCTTTCGGGAGTGTTAGCTGAAACAGATGATACTTATCTTGTCTTGTACCAAGTTTCTCAAGCAGCATTCTTCTTTATTCCAGTATTTTTAGGAAATTCGGTAGCGAAGCGATTAAAAATTGATCCGTTTTTAGGTAGTTTTATAGGAGCTATTTTTGTTATGCCAGGTTTGACCGAATTGATCAGTCAAAAAGGCGGGATTTCTTTATTAGGTTTTGCTGTTCCAAATGTCAGCTATAATGCATCCGTACTTCCGGTATTATTGAGTGTTTGGCTGATGTCTTATGTATATAAATTCGCAGATAAAATTTTACCTAATAGTGTAAAATTTATCCTGCGTCCGTTGATTTCAGTGGTTGTGATCACGCCTTTTGCTTTATTACTTTTAGGACCATTAGGGGTGATGATCGGTAACTATGTAGCAGCATTCTTGAATTATTTAACAAATAACTTCGGTCCATTGGCTGTCTTATTCATGGGGGCATTTGCACAATTGCTCGTGATGACTGGCATGCATACAACATTGACACCGATTTTATTAACTTCTCTGGCAACATATGGCTATGATAATTTGATCGTACCAGGGATGCTTTTAGGTTTAGCGGCGGAAGCGGCGATTTGTTTGGCTGCAGGAATCAAGGCGAAGGATACTGAATTCAAACAGTTGAGTTTCTCTTCAGCCATTACTGCTTTGATGGGCGTGTCAGAGCCTGCTTTATATGGTGTTACGTTACGTTTGAAAAAACCAATTGTTGGTATGATTTTAGGGGGCGCAGTCGGCGGTTTATATTTCGGATTAATGAACATTAATACACCGGTCGTGATCGCTTCTTTTGTGGCATTGCCATCCTATAGCAATGTTTTGCACGCAGCGATCGGTTCATTGATCACTTTTGTTATTGCTTTTGGTTACACTTGGGTAATGGTGAAAGACGCTGATTTCCCGAATGCCAATGTACCAAATGATCAACCTGCTGAAAAAGCTGATCAAGCAACAGCACCATTGAAACCGGCTGCTGAAACGATGATTACAGCGCCATTATCAGGTACAGTGATTCCTTTAAGTGAAACCAATGACCAAGCTTTTTCTTCTTTAGCATTAGGCAAAGGTTTAGCAATCAAACCAACAGATAATACGATCGTGGCACCTTTTTCTGGGACAGTATCCGCAGTCTTCCCGGGAAATCATGCGATTGGTTTGACTAGTGATACCGGAATTGAGTTATTGATCCATATTGGTATTGATACAGTGAATATGAAAGGGGAATCCTTTGTTCGAGAAGTCAGTGAAGGTGAGCCTATTCAACTTGGACAAGAATTGCTGCGGTTTGACTCGCAGAAGATTCAAGAAGCTGGGTATGAAGATACAGTGATGATCACGGTAACGAATACATCGAATTATTTGGATGTTATTCCAGCAACTGAAATGAAACAAGTAAACGCCAGCGATCAATTTTTGGCAGTATTTTAAGAGAGGCGGAAAAGATAAATGAGTTTTCCAACGAATTTTTTATGGGGCGGTGCTTCTGCCGCCAACCAATATGAAGGTGGTTATAATGAAGGCGGCAAAGGCTTAGCTTGTGCGGATCTTATCAGTGGAGGAAGTCATACTGCTTCACGTCAAATTACGGAGAACGTCAAGGAAGAATTGCTTTATCCTAGTCACGAAGCAACGGATTTTTACCACCATTATAAAGAGGATATTGCATTATTTGCGGAAGCGGGTTTTAAAGCATTTCGTCTTTCGATCAATTGGACGCGGATCTTTCCTAAAGGGATGGATCAAGAACCGAATGAAGCTGGGTTGCGGTTTTACGATCAGGTTTTTGATGAATGTAAAAAGTACGATATCGAACCTGTGGTTACAATTGCTCACTTTGATGTTCCTGCGTATTTAAATGAGGAGTATAATGGATGGGCGAGTCGGGAAGTAATTGACTTCTATGAACGCTATGCGGCGACTATTTTTGAGCGTTATCAAGATAAAGTAAATTACTGGATCACCTTCAATGAAATCAATACAGCAACACTAACTATTGGAAACTTTCTTTCTTTAGGTCTGCAAGTAGGAGAGACACCGTTTATTGAGCAGCCCGATGATCCGCAAGTACGTTATCAGGCATTGCATCATCAGTTTGTTGCGAGTGCCAAGGTGGTGCAGCTAGCACGGAAAAAATATCCGCATTTCCATATGGGCTGTATGATTTCCTATATGCCTAGGTATCCATTTACTTGTCACCCTAATGATGTTTTGCTGGCTAAGCAAGAAGAAAACATGCATTCAAAATTTTGTGGAGATGTTCAAGTGATGGGGAAATATCCTTATTATGCAAAGAGCTACTTCGCGGAACACGGGATTAAAATCGAGTTTGGAGAAGAAGATGCAGCGATTCTCGCTCAAGGGACTGTGGACTATTATACCTTTAGCTACTATTTAACCTTATGTGTATCGGCGGATGATGAGGTAGAGAAAAATGGCCACAGTATGATCGGCGGATCTGGCGTGAACAATCCTTATTTAGAACACACAGAGTGGAATGCGATGATTGATCCAGTGGGTTTGCGTATCACACTAAATGATATTTATGATCGTTACCAGCTGCCGATGATGATTGTTGAAAATGGCATTGGCGTTTCCGAAGAATTAACACAGGATGGTCAAGTACACGATCAGTATCGGATTGAATATTTACAAAAACATATCGCTGAAATGGAAAAGGCCCTGATTGACGGTGTGGATTTATTTGGCTATACGATTTGGAGTGCGGTAGATATTGTCAGTGCTTCAACTGGTGAAATGAAGAAGCGTTATGGCTTGATTTTTGTCGATAAATACGATGACGGGACAGGAACCTTGAACCGCTATAAAAAAGACAGCTTTTATTGGTACAAAGAGCTAATTGAAACAAACGGTACCGATTTGACGTTAGGTTAAAAAGGCGTTGTGTCGTTGCTTATTGTGCATAGCAATTAGGAAAGACTGTTTTAATTAAAAGAGCGAATGTAATTAGATTTGCATAATTATTCTAGGAAAGTATATCCAGAATAAACCGGGGTTTGTGTGATTGGTACCCTAGGATAAAAGACCGGTTCTCAATGCTGAGGACCGGTCTTTTTAGTGAAATATCTTCTGTCTTCAAGTAGCGATCTTTATCTATCTACTAATTCTTTATAAAGTTCATCGTGTTTTTGAACGGATTCGGCGGTCAGCCTCGCTATGGTACCGATATGGAGCAATTAATACCAGCGTTAAAACGTTATGCCAACAGTACAGAGAAGGATGTTAATAGACTATTTCGATATGCAAAATTATTTGGAGTGGAAAAGAAAATGAATGATTATATGGGGGTATTATTATGAATTTCAAAAATGCTATGAGTTTTAAAGCAAAAATCAAACAAATTAAACGAGAAACGAAAATAAATATTGCGGAGCTTGACCTAGCAATCGTATAAAAAACTATCTGCAAATGGTGAACTGAATAAAACGCAATAGTATGGGAGGTACTTACTATCAAAATGTGTCCGTTTCGATTAGTGCATGAAAAGGTAAATAAGAGAAAAGCATAGTTTTGATGTGCGGAGAACGGTATAATAGACGTTCTCCGCTATATGCATTTAAACTATTTGTGGGTTTTTCTGGATTTCTGAAAGTATTAGTATTATGGGATTGTAGAGATATTTTGATATAGGATTCATATCAAAAATAAGAATATTTTAGAGAATTTTTTTTGACCTAATACATTTACTTCACTTGTATACTCAAGAGCTGATACCTTCTAGTGCAGATTTTTTGTTATCCTAGAAAGTAACCCTATAGCTAATCTTCTAGCGTCGTTTCAGAGAGAGTTTTCTTTCTACTCTTCGTTTCTTTCTGCTTTTGGACAGTGTAATAAATAAGGACAATTCCTCCGCCGATAAGTGAAGAGATTGCTAATATCCAGTAGGCAGCTTTCAAATTCATTGCACTATTGATCGCGCCGACTATGACAGGGAAAAGCGTCATACCGATTGCGTAGATTGCCTGAAAGAAGCCCATTGCGCTTGATTTTTTATTTAGTTCAATGCCTTCCATGGCTTCAGAAGTGAGTAGTGAAAATAGGATTCCCGTGCCAACGCCGGGAATGATTTGTAAAAGATAAAAAAGCGGCAGGGCATTCGCCAATGGAACAGTGAAGCAATAAAGTGCTAGCAGTCCAAATGATGTGAATGTCAGCCATCTTCTTCGCTGAGTATTCAAAGAGATACCTGAACCAATTCGAGAAAAGATAACCGCTGATAACATATAAGTAATCGAGGATAGTCCAACCTGAAAATCAGTCGCGCCCTGTTCTTTGATTAATTGGTTTGTAATGGACATTGTTGTGGACATTTGGATTCCTTGTTGGATAAGTGCTAAAAAAGAGAATAGAATTAATTTTGGCTGCTTACCAACAGCTAGTAGTTCTTTTACATTAACAGATATTTCTACATTAGTTTTTGTTTTTTTTAGTTTTAATGAAATAACAAAACCAAAGAATCCTCCTAAAACGCTTAATAAACAAATATTCGCCATACCAATGTGATTGTATAATAGGCTGCTCGTAATAAATCCAATCAGCATACCAATATTATTTGTCATAATAATTCTGCTTGTAGCGGCTGTTTGCATTTGGTTATCATGAAGACTGAGGTAATAAACCATGAAAGAAATCCATGTTGCACTAGCAAACCCTGAGAAAATATTGCCTAATAGAAAACCAGTACCACTTTGAAAGAAGTAGCGAAATAAAGATGCAATCCCAGCACACAACGTGCCTAGCGAAATAAACAAGCGGTGGTTCGGTCGCAAATCTGCCAAGATACCTACAGGCAGGCGCAGTGCCAACTGAGAGATGCCATAAGAGCCCACGATAATCCCGATGAAATTCGCAGATACATTGATTGTTGCTAAGTAAGGCGTCTGGTAAGGAATATAAACATATTGGGCAAACCAAAATAACGCGACTATTATTAACAATAATTTTTGTTCTTGTTTTTTTATGATAAACACACCTTTCATGATTTAAAAATTCAAGGACAAGCATAACGTAAAACGAGAAAAAAATGCAAATAAATTTTTTATTCGTGAATTCGCTTGCATTTGAAAAAATCGCATGCTATAGTGTGGTTGTAAATTTAATAACCGCGTTCGTTTGACGCGTTACTGGTAATGCAGGCGAGATCAAGTGTACGTAAATGACATCCATGGATCATGGTGTTATTTATGTATATTTGATCTTTTTTTGTCGAAAAACGCGAACCCTTGGCCAAGGAAAATCGAAGATCACACAAAATAAATTTTTGGAGGATTAAAAAATGGATAACCACGCTGTGGCACAACGAATTTTAGAAGAGGTTGGTGGGAAAGAGAATATTTCAAGCTTGACCCATTGTTTTACTCGTTTGCGCTTTGTGCTAAAGGACAAAAGCAAATAAAGAAGTCATTTCAAATTTGGAAGGTGTCATCCAAGTCGTTGAAGCAAGCGGGCAGTTTCAAGTCGTCTTAGGGAATAAAGTTGAAAAAATCTATGATGAGCTTATGCCGATGGTGGGTGAATTAGAGGAAACTGGTCCTGATGATGGTGAAAAAGTTGGACTTGGGACGAAAATTTTAAATACAGTGGCTGCCATTTTTACACCGACAGTTCCAGCAATTGCAGCATCAGGTATGTTAAAAGGAATTTTAGCGGTTGCAGCATTGATTGGATTGAATATGTATGGTCTTGACATTAAGACATACAACACCTACATCATTTTGAATGCAGCTTCTGACGCACTCTTTTATTTTATGCCGATTATTTTAGCTCGTTCAGCAGCTAAAGTTTTTAAAACCAATGATTATATCGCTATGATTTTGGGTGCAACACTCTGCTATCCGGCAATTGTTGATTTAATGACAGGCGAGAATCCAGTAACCTTATTTGGTATTGGGATTACACAAGCAAACTATGTATCATCAGTTGTGCCGATTATTATTGCTGTTTTTGTTTTAGCTTACGTAGAAGGTTTCGTTAAAAAAATCATGCCGGAAGTATTAAAGGTTATCATGGTTCCGACATTGTCGTTATTGGTTATGGTACCAGCAACTTTAATGGTTTTTGGTCCAATCGGTATTTACTTTGGTAATGTGGTGAACTGGGCCTATTACTACATTATGGGGTTGAGCCCAATTCTATTGGGGGCCTTCATTGGGGGGATCTGGTGTGTGTTGGTTATCTTTGGTGCGCATCGGGCGATTATTCCAATCGGGATCAACGATGTTGCTAAAACGGGTCGTCAAAATTTACTAGCCTTTGCTGGTGCTGCCAATTTCTCTCAGGCTGGAGCAACCTTAGGCGTATTCTTGAAAACAAAAAATAAAAATCTGAAAACGGTCGCTGCCTCAGCTACGGTAACTGCGTTGTTCGGGATTACTGAGCCTGCAATTTATGGAGCCAATCTACGTCTGAAAAAGCCAATGATTTATGCTGTGATCAGCGGGGCGCTAGGCGGAGCCTTGATGGGCTGGGGCGGTTCGTATGGGAATGCCTTTGCTAACCAAGGGGTATTAACGATCCCAGTATACGCGGAGGCAGGTACAAAGGCTTTTGTTTGCTACTTGTTAGGATGTTTAATTGCGTTTGGCGGCGCTTGTATCATGACGGTTGTGCTAGGATTTAATGACCTTCCAGAAGAAAGTGCAAAAAAAGTTCATGAAACACTGACGGACGTAGTGAAGGAAGCAATTAACGATGATCTAGTAGTTGAAGACAGTGATTTAGTCGTAGATTCACCGGTAGAAGGTCGGACGATTTCATTAGCAGAAGTTCCAGATGAAGTCTTTGCTTCTGGGGCGATGGGCAAAGGAATCGCTGTGTATCCAAGTAAAGGTGAGATCGTAGCGCCAATGGATGCAACAGTTAGTGTGCTCTACCCTACCATGCATGCCATCGGCTTAACGTTAGATAATGGGGTTGAGATGTTGATTCATATTGGAATTGACACAGTGAATTTAGACGGGAAGTTTTTTGAAAAGCATGCGAGTGTTGGGGAGCATTTGACCAAGGGACAGCGAATCGTTTCCTTCGACATGCAAGGGATTGAAGCTGCAGGATACGACTTAACGACATCAGTAATTATTACGAATTCGAATAACTATGTAGCGATTGGTTCAACCAAAGACAATCATATTGAAACAAACAGCAATTTATTGTTTTTACTGACGAATACTGCGGTTTAACTGACTATTAGAGATAGATGAGCGCTATTCTATGAACGATTAACTAATTTAACAAAGTATGAAGGAGCTAAAATGTATGAAAAAATTCGATGAAAACTTTTGGTGGGGGGCCTCTTCTTCTGCCTTTCAGATAGAAGGAGCTTGGAATGAAGATGGTAAAGGAGAGTCCGTTGCAGACCATAATTCATTTACCCGCTCTGTTCAACAGGCGGATACAAAAGTAGCGAGTGATTTTTATCACCATTATGAAGAAGATATTAAACTGATGAAAGAATTAGGATTGAAAACGTATCGCTTCTCTCTTTCATGGGCACGAATTATCCCCGATGGAGACGGTGAGGTGAATAAGCAAGGAATTACCTTCTATAATAAAGTAATCGATTGCTTGATTGAAAATGAAATTATTCCTTTTGTGACCTTGTATCATTTTGATTTACCGTACGCACTGGCTGTGAAGTATAATGGATGGGAAGCGCGGGCTTGTGTGGACGCATTTAGAAGATACGCCCAAGTATGCTACAAAGCGTTTGGTGATCGAGTGAAGCACTGGCAAGTGAATAATGAACAAAACTTGATGGTTCGCGTGGATGAACGAATGAATATGTACGACGTGAAACCGGAAGACCGAGAACGGGTGCGGGCGCAAATGGATTATCATATGTTTGTTGCGCATGCGCATGCGACGAATGATTGCCACGAAATGATTCCGGGCAGCAGCATCGGACCCGCAGTCTCATCAACGATGACCTATCCTGCTTCCAATAAGCCCATGGATGTTTGGGCAGCGAAAATGAATGACAATTTCAAAACAAATTATGCGTTGGAAATGTATTGCTTTGGACAATATCCTGGCTATTATCAAACCTATTTAGAAAAGGCTGATATTTCACCAGTTACACTACCAGAGGATAAAGACATTCTAACTACGGCAAAACCAGATTTTATTGCACTGAATTACTATCGAACACTAGTGGCTAGTTACCTCCCAGTGGATGAGAAGCATCCATTAGGAACACGCGAAAAAGATGTTGACTTTGATCTTTATGGGTACTTCCGAGTTGAAAAGAACCAACATTTAATCGCCACAGAATATGGTGCACAGATTGATCCAATGGGATTACGATTGGTCCTAAATGAATATTATCGTCAATTCCGATTGCCGTTGATTATTACTGAAAATGGATTAGGAACAGCGGATGTGTTGACTGAAGATGGAAAAATTCATGATCAATATCGGATTGATTATATTCGCGACCACATCGCAGCCTGTTATGATGCCATTCAAGATGGTGTCGAATTATTCGGGTATTGTCCTTGGTCAGTGATGGATATATTAAGTTCTCATCAAGGATTTAAAAAACGCTATGGATTTGTTTATGTAAATAGAGCAGATCACGATTTAAAGGATTTAAGACGAATCCCTAAAGACAGTTTTTATTGGTATCAAAAAGTGATTCAAAATCACGGGCTGACAGATTAGAGAAAAGATAAGGCGGTGAGTCAATGCCAAGCTGGAATCCTCTTCTCATCAAAGAGATCAGAGTATCGCAAAGTTGATGAATAATTTCGAAAAAATCGTTCAAAGAATTGTAGCTGGAAAAATAAATCGTGATACCTTCACCTATTCCCGTTTTTTGACTCATCTAAACTATTTCAGTGAACGAGTTTATGAAGGGAATCTCTTTCCTGACGAGGATAAAGAAGAATTGTACCAAACGCTAGCTATAAAAATGACCAAAGAAGTTGCTATTATTAGAGCCTTTGAAATTTTTATCGATAAGGAATACGGCCTGAATATCACGAAACAGGAGAAAATATATTTACTCGTCCATCTCCATCGAATTGTGGAGGAACAAGAACGAAAGGTATAAAAATAACTTTTTAACCAATCAAATCAATTATTTTAGACGCTTTGCAATTCAGTTTGTGACGCGTCTTTTTGGGCATTTTTTCTGTTTTATAGATGGGTATGTGAAAAGTAACGATGACTAAAAAAATCCTATTTTGTTAGATAGGTTCAGGAGACCCGATTATCATTATTGATGATTGGGTCATTTTTTTGTTTTGAAATCCACGGATAGTCTAAAAGAGAAAAAGCAAATCAGTAGAACGATTTTATTATGAAAAGTTAAATCTCTTAATTAACTATTTCTCATATACAGCTCCATAAGAGAAGGGGCCAACATAGACAAGACTCTATCAGAGATCGTCTCTGGAGATTGGGCAAAATCGGAGATAAACCATTCTTCGGTGATGGATTTTACGCCCATTGTCATATAAGAAGCGTAGCTAGTAATCGTCTCTTTACAAAATTTAGTCGAAAAGATTTCGGGTAGCGCATTTAAAAAATGATTGTAGTAGGTAGTATGAAGGAGGTCCATAAAGTCAATGTCGCAATGATCGGACAGTAGACATGCTAAGTAAGCTTGATTCTCATAAAAGAAATGCATGATTTCTAATGTGTTAGGATACAAGATTTCTTTTATCACACTAGAATTTGTCAAATTGGCAAGCTCTAAAAATGGAAGATTTTTCTTTTGTATGTTGTCAAATGTCACCAGCAGGTCTTCAACCAATACATCGATAATGTCTTCTTTGTTTTGGAAGTAGTTATAGAAGGTGACGCGGCTCACGTTAGCCGCCTTTGAAATTTCCGTAATCGATATCAGATCAAGAGACCTCGTCTGCAAGAGTTCAATGGTGGAATCGATGATTATCATAGGAATCGCAGAAGTAGTCATGTTATTCAGCTCCTTAAAACAACTTTTTAATATGGGCCCTTAAAGATAGTACGATGACTAATTTTCTTTTTCAATAAATAACTCAAGTGATTATTGATTGTTATTAAAATCATAAAAAACTGTTTACAAATCTACCGGAAATGTAAATTGATATCTTCAAAGACCTCTGTATTATGAAAAGTAAAGTGGAGGGTTTACGTTTATACGGACCTCCAGTCAAAAATTTTAAGGAGAAGATGAATGAAAAAAGAATGGGTAAAGAAAGCATCAACCATACTGACAACGATGATCTTTTTATCTTGTCAAATCATACCGACAAAAACGGATGCAGCGGAAATCAATACTAATGCTGTATCCAATGATATGCTTGAAGAACTCACCACGATGTCAAGTGAGGAACCGTCTTTAAGCAGTATTGACGATGATGTATCGACAGGAGAAACTACTGAAGAAAATTCAGAATCACTAGAGAAAACGACTGAAACAGAAGAACAGCTGCAATTATCTGATGCAAGTACTAGCGATTTAACCTCTGGAACATTTGGTTCATGTCCGTGGCAGATTGATAGTGAGGGAACACTCCATATTCAGGCAGGAAAACTTGGGCATTCTTATATTTTTAGTTATTGGCGAGAGTACAATGAGGTTATTAAAAAAATCATCTTTGAAGGACCTGTTCAGGCGAATGAGAGCAGCAGTGGGTTGTTTTATCGGTTATCCTCAGTTGTTGAAATTGAAGGCATGGAGCTGCTGGATACATCTAACGTAACAGATATGAACGGAATGTTTGGTTTTATGGGGAATTTAGAAACATTAGATGTATCACATTTTGATACATCTAACGTAACAAATATGAGCAATTTATTTGGAAGTTCAAGTAAGATATCCGCGTTAGATTTATCTAACTTTAAAACAGATAAAGTGACGGATATGGGAAATATGTTTGGTACTATGATGAATGTCGAATCTTTGGATGTGTCAACCTTCGATACGAGTAAGGTGACGAATATGGCATCTATGTTTTCAAACACAAACAAGCTCACTTCTTTAGACGTGTCTAATTTTGATACAACGAACGTAACTGACATGGGTTACATGTTCAGTACACCGAATATCTCGTCAATTGATGTCTCTCATTTTGAGACGTCCAAAGTAACCAATATGGGAGGGATGTTTGCTGCAAGGGGCATAACATCGCTAGATTTATCGAATTTTGATACAAGTAATGTGACAAACATGAGCAATATGTTCTTTTGGGGTTCTAGTTGGGCTCCGGTTCCAATAACTTCACTAAAGTTAGGACCTAAGACGATCTTATCCGACGATATTGGTTTAGCAAGTCCGACATCGTATTCTCCGTATACAGGAAAATGGATAAAGAAAAATACGATTGATTCCTATTCTTCAAGTGAGCTGGCCGCTCATTTTGATGAGACGATGGCTGGAGAGTATGTTTGGGAAGAGGAGTGCTCAATTATAACGGAAGATCAATCCATTTTTGTTGGTGAGGACTGGAATATTGAAGACCATATTGTTTCCATTACAAATCAATTTGGGCTTTCTGTCCCATTAGAGAAATTTAGAATTGAACATGATGTAGATACTGGTATGGCGGGTTATTATCCGATTCTTTTCTACCAGAGTGATTCCGCATGGGCATGGGCGGTCACGGCTACTTATGTTGAAGTAAAAGAGGATCAAACAAGTATAACCGTCAAAGATTCTACAATCTATCAAGGAGACACTTGGCAGGCGGCAGATAATTTTGAACGTGCGGTAGACAAGAACGGAGCTTCAATTTCTTTTGAAGATGTAAAAGTAACTGGTACAGTAGATACTAAAAAAGTGGGCAACTATGAAATAGTCTATAGTTACGAAGGTCTAGAAAGTGTTGCGACAATCGAAGTAAAAGAGAACTTAGCACATATAACAGTTAAGGATTCAACGATCTACCAAGGAGAAACGTGGCGAGCCGAAGACAATTTTGAAAGTGCCCTGAACAAGGCGGGAGAACTGATTGCCTTTGAGGATATAGAAGCAACAGGCACCGTAGATACAACAAAAATCGGTAAGTATAAAATAACTTACAGCTATGAAGGTGTTGAAAGTGTCGCAACGGTAGAAGTGAAGGAAGATAATCCGGATCAAGCAAAGATATACGTAAAGAATTCAACAATTTATCAAGGGGATCAGTGGCAGGCTGAGGACAATTTTGAGAGTGCTCGCGACAACTCTGGAAAATCGATTTCTTTCAACGATATAAAAGTAGTCGGTACAGTAGATACCAAAAAAGCAGGTAAATATAAAATAACCTATAGCTATGACGATGCATCCAGTATTGCGACAGTCGAAGTAAAAGAAAACCAATCGAATGTAACCGTAAAGAATTCAACAATCTATCAGGGAGAGAACTGGCAAGCCGAAGACAATTTTGAGAGCGCAGTAAATAAAACCGGAGTGGGCGTCCCGTTTAAAGATATAAAAGTGGCAGGGAAAGTCGACACTACAAAAGTCGGGAAGTATGAGGTATCTTATACCTATGGAGCTGTTAGCAGTACAGCAACCATTGAAGTGAAAGAGAAAACCAATACAATAGCAGATAAAAATAATAATAAAGGCACTAATAATTCGGGGCATGGGACCAGTGGATCATTCTCAGGTAGCAATGTATACCAGCAGAAAAAATTACCACTGACAGGGAGCCGCCACAATAGCTCGCTAACCATTGCAGGGATAGGTTTAGTCGCGATTCTATGTGCATTCCTATTTAACAAGTTTAAACAAAAGCGTCAGTAGATTGATTAATAGTTATCAAAAACTAAAAATATTAAAACGATCGACTTAATACTCAGCTCTAGGGGATTCAATCCTCTAGAGTTTTTTTAGTTCTAATCATCCACATTAATTTAAATTTTTATGCTCTAGATAGCCAAATAATCCAAAGTCAAATTGATTATCTGCGGAATGTAAAGATCGGAAAAGTCCTTTACAAAAAGACTTCTCTTTTTTATGAAAGAGAAGTCTTTTTGTATGAAATAATCTATTCGGTTAATGGTTCTTGTTAGAGACTCCCAATGGTTTCCGGCACATTTTTACTGCAACTAAGTTTGAAGGGAGGCTGTTCTGTGTTATAGGTCGATGAGATCAGTTCAGATTCCAGCACGATTTTGGTACGATCATCTGAAAAGAGATCTGGAAACTCGTCAGCTGCATAGTCGATCCTGCTATCAGTGACACATTTCTCGATTCGTTCACCAGACGGAATGGTCAGAATATATTTTGAATTGGCAGGATCGATGACTTGAATAAAGTTAAATTTTTTAATGGCTTTTGCCTGAAAAATATAAAGTTTTCCCATATCATATCCTGTTTTATAGCCCCAGTTCTTTGCCTCTTGAAACAAATCTACGAATTCTTCGTAATAATCATCTAAGGAAAAAGTCTCTTCAAAAGGTTTGATGAAATAGTAACTTCGCGGCACCTCTGTAATTACGGCTTGACCATTTGTTGGAAGCCGCATGCTATCTTCAATTTCTGTTTGGATCGTCTCAATGCTCAACAAACTATCATTGATAATGTTTATTTTCTCTAGAGCCCGTTTTTTTCCGTACTCAAGGATACCAGCGAAATTAACGACTGTCCCTTCATTTTCTGTAAAGGCCTCAAATTTCTTTAGTGGAATGTCTAATTCAATACAGGTCTTGATTGCTTCCAGGACACTTAATTGTTGGTACGAGTAATAGCGGTAATGGTTGTTTGGATCAACATAGTGGGGCTTAAATACACCGATTTCTTCATAGTAGCGCAATGATTTAATGTGAACATCGAACAATTTCGAAACTTCGCCGATTGATAAGAGATTTTTTCTATCCATTCGCTTGACCCTCCTATAATAGGATACTTTATGTTAATAGTACCACAGGAAGAAAATCAAAATTTAATCAAAGGAGTGGACAGATGAATTTTGTGATTTTAGGTTCTCCCAAGTGCCTGTCAATAAAAGAAATGACGGCCCTCATATACGGCATTGGCGGAAACGTGCAAGGAGAAGTTTCGAAAAGGACAGATTATTTAATTGTATCTGAAGGAGATCAGAGTAAATACAATGCGATGAAACGGTCAGAGGCCTATCTTTACGTAAATCTTCTGCAGGCGAAAAAGCATAAAATCAAGGTCATTGATGAAACTGAATTTTTAGAAATGATGGTATCGGAGTTACTGGCAAAAGTGGATTTGTTACAAAAAAACTGAGAAAGGGTGTATGGAGATGAATATACTTATATCTTTTGATCGAAACTACGTTCAACCGGCTAATACCATGCTCGAGTCGTTGTTCATCACTAATCCCGGTGTTGAATTCATGATTTATGCCTTCTGTGAAGGGGTCAGCGATAAGGAAATAAAACAGCTGCAGCAAAAATGCAAGCACAGGCATTCAGAATTTCGAGTGATCGAGGTTCCCAGCGATGTGTTTTCGAATGCTCCTTCTGTCAGGTATTATTCAAAAGCCATGTATTATCGATTGTTGGCGGCTGAATTATTGCCAGAATCCGTTCAAAGAATCCTGTATATCGATCCCGATACATTGATTCTTAATCCGATTCAATCCATTTATGAGACTCAATTTGACAATTATCTTTTTGCGGCTGCTTCCCACAATATGGAAAACGGCATTTCTGAGTACGTAAATAAAATACGACTGAACAATTATGAGACAAATGGTTATTTCAATTCTGGTGTTTTATTGATGAATTTGGATCAAATGAGGAATGAAATGAAGCCCTCGGATATCTACGCCTATATAGAAAGAAATAAACAGGGATTGATCTTACCTGATCAGGATGTTCTAAATGGTTTGTATGGTCATCGGATATTGCCTGTGGATGATAGTATTTGGAACTACGACACGCGTAAATTTGAGTATTATTTATTCTTTAGTCAGGGAGTAAAGGACATGGATTGGGTCATGAATAACACGGTAATCCTGCATTTCTGCGGGAAGCAAAAGCCGTGGAACAAGGATTATGTGGGGTATTTTTCAGCACTCTATAAGCATTATCAACGGCTCGCTGATTCTCGGAAACAGATGTGACTGCGATGGCTAAACTACTATTACTTTTCCTATCAGCGGCCAAGCATCTGATTTTCTATCTCATTTTTGCTTCACCAGCAATCCCGGCTGGCAGCCGGAGGAAGAAGATGTTTTTGTTCATGCTAAGTACGATTTTTTTAATCGGTATGGGCGTAGAGATGTGGATGATTTGGGCCTGCTGAAACGACATTTCAAAAAATGCTTTTTATAGCTGTCAAAGGACAAGAGTCGGAGTATTAACGTTGATAGAACCGTATTTTGAACTGAAGTTGCCCAAAGAATCGGAGAAAAGGAAAGGAATCGAATATGATAAATAAAATCCAAAAATATATTTTACAGCGACAAAATTTAGCAAGCAAACCAGTTGTTGAGACGGATATCCTGTTGGGGAGCAGTCCTAAAAAGATCAAGCATTTTGTTACCTTCAAGGACTTTCATAAAAATATCCATGCCTCAATCAAAAGAGTAAAAGAACTCGTTGGAACAGCTAAAGGCAAGCTGGTTATTAACGGAAATCTTAGGCAGAAATATATTTCCAAATTAATGAAATTGGCAATGAAGGAAAAGAGTGATTTTACGATTATTGTCAATGATGGCTATCGGTTGTCTAAAAAGAAAAAATTTGAAAATTCTTCCCAGATAGCCCTCATCCTAGAATCATTAGCGGAAGGATAAATGGAGAGGTCAATGAAAGTTGTACTAACAGAAAAGGTTGCTAGAAGAACTCTGGACAATCAATTATTTCGGGTAATAAAGCGGACGATGGCTGAAAAACCCTCTTTCGATCTAACGTTGAATGCGTTGTTAAAGCGAGCGAAAGTCAGTAAAAAAAGATTCGGACAATACTATAGCAATCAGAGGGAGTTTCTTTACTCGTTGAACACCTCTTTTGTGGATGTGCTAAAGGAGCGAATCCCTTATATTAAATCGAAGGAAGATTTAACCGATTGTATGGATCGTCTAATTGCTATGACTCGCTTCAAGGAACTGATGGAGCGAGGGAGAATTATTTTCCAGCTGAATAGCAACTTTGAACTGGATCATTTCCATTCATTAAAAAAGCAGGTATTCAGTGTTCTCAGTACGCGGTGGCATCTTTTTTTCAAGCAGCTGAAGACCAAAACGAACGCTTTAGATGTAGAGGATTTGAAGGAAGTTTTTTATACTGTTTTGGAAGAGTCTATCGTTAATGATACATTTCAAAATTTCCATCTGCTTGTCTATAGTTTAAGGGTATTAACCGTTGTTTTTGATGAATGATTGGAGAAATACGGTACAGGAGAATTGTGCCGTATTTTTTATGTTTTAAAGATTCTAAAATTTTGATGAAGAAAATCGTTTTTTTGTGCTGGAGAGGAGGATTCTGAGCATTTTTCGAAAGAGGTCCGTGCTATCGCTGTTGAAAAGCAGCTTGATGCTTCTCATTTTTTACTCATGTAAGCCATTTTGTGGTTTGTTAGGATGAGTTCATGAATGGAGGAAATAACATGCTTGATCCTAAACTAACTGAATCCCAACTAAATAAAGGCTCATTCTTTCAAATTTATGACAATGAGGCGTTTGAACTAGAAGCGATAATTTCTGAAAAAGAAGTGATCGAAGCGCAAACGATTGATCATCCAATCCTGTATAAATCGATCTTTAGAGGAGCAGTTTTTTCAGCAAACGATTTTCAACGCTTCGAAGCAACGGATTGCATTTTTGAAGACTGTGATTTCTCAGGCAATGTGTTGATAAAAAGTATGCTTCATCGTGTTCAATTTATAAACTGCAAGTTTACCGGTACAAAATTTACAGAAAGCTATATCGGCAATACATTATTCAGCCAATCTAAAATGGACTATTCAAATTTTTCCGATTCTAAAATAAAGGAATCTGCCTTTGAAGCGGTCAATTTGAGCGGTTCCGACTTTGTAGAATGCGGGTTGACGAAGACCCGTTTTGCGAACAGTAATCTTAATGAGGTCAGCTTTTTTGATACAAATCTAAAAAATATCGATCTAAGCAGCAATGCCTTTGAAAATATCGAAGTCAGGCAGGAGCATCTGAAAAATTGTGTCTTTAACCAATATCAAGCCATTCTACTAGCAAGAAAATTTCTGCAAATAAGAATAGATTAACCTCTGATGAAACGATGAACTTATCAAGGAACAAACCTTCAAGATCACTCATTTTGAGTGGTCTTTCTAATTTCTACAAGAAAAAAGCCTACTACACACAACGTAATAGGCCTCTACATTTGTTTAGTCAAAATATACCTGAGGTTCCGAAGCCATCTCCTCAAATAGATTGAGAAATTGCGCAGCGTGAAAACCATCGCACACCGCATGATGGACCTGTAGGGAGACAGGAAGGAAAATGTTATTGTCCCGAAAGACAAATTTTCCGCCAGTTAAGATTGGCAGAAGATACGGTTGAGCATTGTTTATATTCAAGTTGAATCCTGTAAATGAAGTCCAAGGAATCATGGAGATACTAAGGACATTCTCTGGTAAATTTGGCTGTGGAAATAACTTGCCAGTATTACTAAAAGCCCCCACGTCCGCGGAATAGTTTTGTTCAAATGTCTTGAAATGCTTGGAGTATTCAGTCGATAATGTGGAAAATTGCTGGGTCCTTTTATCGAATATGGTATACATTGGAACCAGTTGATCCCAATAACCTAATTGCCCGCTACTATCGAATCCCATTCGGAAATGCGTGTCTTGATTAGCGATAGTCGTTGTTAGATAAATAAATCCCGCATAAAAAGAGTAGTCATTCTCCTTAAGATAAGTGTATAGAGCAGTAATATCAATGTCTTTGGTGAGACTAAAGGATGTTTGCTGAGACAAAAAATGATTGTAAACCTCGGTCCGTTCCCATTTTTCTAAATCAATCGTTGTGAACGTCATTATCCATTCCTCCTAATAATTAAATGTTCTATTGTTAGGAGGAACAATCATCTGTTTTCTTCATGGATAATCATTCCTTTGTATTTGATAGTTCTATCATAACAAAGAATTGGGGAGACAGGATGTAAGAAAGTTCTAAATCGGAGGTTGATTAGGGCAAACAAAAATGAAACAACGTAAAATGATTGAGGGATCAGAGTTGCTGCAAAAGGATGGTAATAAGAAGATAATTAATTATTTAGAGAAGGATCAGGGCTGATTTGAGCTTCCCCCTTTTTTGTCTGTATAATAAGTTATGAGTTGCTTTTCAGGAGATAGCGCTTTGGAGAAATAAATAAAGGAGTTGTTCTAAATGCAATCCTTATTAGACGTTAAGTATCAAAAAAAGATTACGATTTTAAACAAAATATTCCACTCAAAAAACCATTCCTGTTCTCAAGAAGTACTATTAGAGGAGCTAGGAATCACTTATCCAACACTTATTTCAACGATCGAGAAAATTAATAATGAAGTACAAGAGCTAGGATATGAAGACTTTGTGATTGTTCACAAACCAGCCAACCAACTTTTTATTCTAGAACTGAAAGAGGACTTGAATATTCAACGGATTGTCAGCTATTACTTACAAAAATCGTTGAAATTCAGTTTACTAGAAGTGTTATTAACTAGTACCTACCCTACGATGAAACAATTAGCCAATAAATTGAATGTATCTTATGTTTCAGTTAGGCAAAGTATCAAACAAGTCAATGAATTGTTAGAAAAAAATCATGTTTGGATCTCGACTGAAAATGAAGTGGCGATTACTGGAAATGAGCGAGGAATTCGGTTGTTTTATACTTTTCTATTTTTATCAGTGTATGGTGGGGAGAAATGGCCGTTTTCATTTATTCACTATTTCGAAATTTCAACTTTACTGACCAATTGCCCAGAAGAAATCTATCTTGCGAGAACACTTGATAAAAGCGTGTTGATTCATTATTATGCAGCTGTCCATCTTTTGAGAGACAAACGCGGTTACTTTCTATCGGAAGAGGAGACTCGGGGCATTCCCTTATATACGCCTTACTCGATAAAAGCGCAGGAATCAATGACCAAATTTATTTTGGAAATGAAAAAATATGTTCACCGCACAAGCGAAAGCTACCTTCAACTAACTACGACTGTTCTGCTTAGCAGTATACTTGCGTTCGGAAGCTATTCGACGATCGAAAATCCGCCAACCTTTTTTTACTCGGACGAAACAATTCGAGAGATAGGTTTTCTTGATCTGATCCTTTACGTGGTTGATCACATGGAAAATGGACTAGCCATCACACTCTCTGTGACTGAAAAAAATAAATTATATTATGCGCTGATGTGCTCTCATTATCGTCTTCTTTTATTCAAGGATTTTGATCTTGACTTAGAACCGGTACTTCCAGCCTATGTAAAAAGATCCAGTAATTTCGGGAACAATCATAAATTGCAGCAGTTGGCTCCGCTAATTGATGAACTGCTGGAATCGGAAGAATTTGCTTCCTTTGAACTGATTAAACCTTATTTAAGAAAAGAGTATGCGATTATTTTTGATAAACGGATTGATCTTGCCAAACATATGAAGCCAATAAAAACAGCTATTTTGACAATTGTCTCAAATGAATTTCTATCACAAGAGTTTCATACCCGCTTTTCTTCTTCTTACAATATAGTCCCAGTAAATTATTTGGAAAAAGATATTGATCTTTTTGTGAGTGATTTTCAATTATCGCAAGAAGTGATACACTCACTTCGAATCAATCAACCGATTGTCTATGTGCATAACCGGCTCGTCGAATCGGATTACGAAAAGCTGAATGATCGATTGGCAAAAATTGCTGTAAGTAAATTAACAAAATAGAATAGTCTGCCACTTTTGCATCCAATGCTGATAACCTTTATCATTGGGTGCTTTTTTGTTGGTTAAAATTCAAATAAATCGAATGACCAAAAATTTTAAATATTTAAAAAAAGCCGACATTTGAAAGTTGGTGATTTTGATAACATATTGTTAGTTTAAAAACACAGGGGTGATTCAAATGAATAGGATCAACTTTACAGTTCTGCACAAGCGCCATTGTATTATAATCATGGCCGAGGATCGAGTTATCATGTAGGCACACAGTCACCATTCAGTTCATATATCGATTTGACACATGAACCAAGATACTATTTTGGTTATGGCTTATCCTATTCATCATTTGAGTATAGCCATCTAACTATTCACAAAAAGAAAATCAATGGGTTTGAAAAACTAGAATTTCGTTTTGAAATTGAAAACAATGGCTCCCGCAAAGGTGAGGAGGTTGCGCAGCTATATTTGAAAGACAAGATATCCACTGTTATTCGTCCAGAAAGAGAATTAGTTGGATTTTGTCGTATTTCTTTGGATGTCAATGAAAGAAAAACAGTTGAATGTACCATTGATTTAAGCCAGATAGCCTTTCTTGATCGAGAGTATCGATGGAAAATTGAATCTGGAGAATTTGATCTGTTGGTTGGAAGTTCCTGCAATGATATCAAATTAGAGGATTCTTTCGAAGTTGTTACAAATGAATATGTAGCTGGTAAAAATCGTGAGTTTTATCCTTCATATTCTATTAAATAATTGACTGAGTCAGGGGGAACCCTGGCTTTTTGATGTTTCCTTCCAGCATTTCCAACGATCATTGACATCATTCTGGCAACAATCTATACTGAGGAAAATAAATTTTGGAGGATGGCTATTAGATGAAGGTGAACAGGCTCGTCAGTATTATTATGATACTTCTTGATAAAAAACGCATCGGTGCACAGGAATTAGCAGATATGTTTGAAGTTTCACCACGTACTATTTACCGCGACATCGAGGCCATCAATATAGCTGGGATTCCTATTCGCTCAACCTCGGGAGTAGGCGGCGGTTTTGAAATTATGGAAAATTATAAAGTTGATCGAAATATTTTTTCTACCACTGATCTTTCGGCCATTCTAATGGGGCTTTCCAGTCTTTCCAATATGGCAAGAGGTGATGAGTTGGTGAATGCTCTTGCGAAGGTAAAGAGTTTTATTCCTGCCGATAGAGCGAAAGACATTGAGATAAAAGCGAATCAACTAGCGATTGATATGACTCCATGGATCGGCAATCAGAATATCAAACCCTACCTAGAAATAATCAAGACAGCTTTAAGTGAAAGTAGATTGCTGATGTTTGATTATGCGGATCGTTATGGGAATAAAACTAAACGCACGGTTGAACCTTACCAGCTAGTATTAAAAAATAGCCATTGGTATTGGCAAGGTTATTGCTATGAAAGAAACGATTATCGCTTATTCAAGCTGGTCCGCATGTCAGACCTGCAACTGTTAACAGAATCCTTTATTCCCCGAGACTATCAAAAACCACAGTTGGAATTTAATGAAATCCTAGAAACAATGCAGACTCAGATCAAACTTCGTATTCATTACTCGGTCATGGATAGAGTATTGGATTTTTGCACCTATGAGCACTTTTCACCAGATGACGATGAGCATTACCTAGTGGATTTTCCATTTATCGAGGATGATTTTTACTATAGTATTCTTTTCAGCTTTGGAATAAAATGTGAATGTTTAGAGCCGCCACATGTTCGTGAGGAAATGAGGCGCAAAATAGGGGAGATAGCTGGAATATATGAAAGTTGATATTCATTTTAATAATAATAGATCGTTCTGACTTATAAAGTTTAAGAATAAACATACATTATTTTGTAAATCCTCTCTTTGAAAAAAGTAGAGGATTTTTTGTATTAGTAATAAATCAATTTAAGAATCAGAATACTCAAAAGACAAGAGTCGCCCGCTAAGCTGCTGGAATTTAAACTATAATGGGAAACAAGGTGTTGAAATAATAACTCTATATTAGTTTTTTAATTGAGTATGTAGAATAACATCACCAAGTGAGGGATTCCATTGGGGAAATCTTTAAATGAAAACGCTTATACTTTTATTCATGCAGAATCTATAATGTAAGCATAAGGAAAGGAGAATAATATTGAAATCGGGAACAGCACAGAAGAGAGGGGTTAGAAAATGCTGGAAGAAAAATATTATATCGTTTTAAAAGAAATCGTTACTAACCCTAACACGACAAGAAAGGGGTTGGAAGCCAAATTACAATTAACAAAAGATCAAATCAAGTATGCCATGAGTAAAATCAATAGTTACTTGAATGAAAATGAATTGCCAAGTATACAAAGAACAAGGAATGGTGGATTTGTCATCGAGCAATCTGTCATAAATTTTATTCAAAAAGATGAAGACACTCAGAAAAGTAGTGAGCTTTTCTATTCAGAGGACGAAAGAATAATGATACTTGCACTATTATTATTCAATGAGTCGTTAGATCTCTCACTCGAGTATTTTTCGTATGAGTTGAAGGTTAGTAAAAATACAATTTTACGAGACCTTTCAAAGCTCAAACAAAAATTGATTGTCCATTCAATTAAAATAACTTATTCCCGCATACATGGCTATTCAATTTCAGGAAACGAATTACTTATTAGAGATTTCGTAAAAGAAACTCTCTATCATGTTAACAAAATGTCTAATGGAACTCAAATTTTAGATGGATTTTCTGGTGCAACAACGCGAGAGCGTTTTGAAATGGTGAAAAACTTAAAACAGATAGAAACGGAGCTGGAGATACGTTTCACAGACGAGCAATTTAAGATACTTCCATACTTTCTGTTAATTCTATTTAATCGAATCAACAGCGGAAAAGTCGTAAAAGAAAAAACCTATGAAGAAGAACTAGATATTTCTAAGTTGGAAGAAGTTCGTTTGATCAAGCAGATTCTATTGCTAGACAAATACGGCAGAAGAGAAACGATTTATATCTCGTTACAAATTTTGACCTCAAAAATAATTTCTGCAAAATTTGTAAATGAGACGATCACAAATAATTTAAGACGAGCGTTGAATTTATGCATTGATAATTTTGAGATCAAAACATCAATTGAACTAAAAGATCGTGAGATTATTTTAAACAGCTTGATGTATCATCTAACACCAGCGTATTACCGTATCCGCTATTTGATTAATGAAAAGAATGAATTATATGAAAAAGAATTTTTAGAAAATGTTATCGCTAGATATGATTTCCTAAATTCAATTATTAGAGACTGTTTTAAACCGTTAGAAGAGTTATTAGAAGTACCGCTGCCCGACATAGAGATTATGTACATTTCCTTAATTTTTGGGTCGAAAATTTTACCACAAGGAAAATCAGACTATCCGAAAATGAAGACGGCGATAGTTATTTGTCCCAAAGGTGTCACTTACTCACAACTAATGTTGTCTCAATTAATGGACATTTTTCCAGAAGTCTATTTTTATGAACCAGTCTCACATCGTGCATTTGAAAAAAGTAATTTAAAAGTAGATATCATTTTTTCAATCGGTCATTTCCATTCGTATGATAATTGTTTTGTAGTACAGGCTGCAATGACAGAAGAGGAAAAACAACAGCTGCGTGCCTTAGTGTTTAAAAAGGTGTTTGGCGTAGAGGACAAATTGAATATTGTTGAAAGAATTATGGGAGAAATTATAGAATTCATCCCAAGAGAAGAACATTCGGCTGTTAAGGAAAGCATCCTAGAAATACTGGGTGAAAAACTACCGATCAAACAAGAACGAATCAGTCATGCATTTGAAAATAGTATTTTACGAATCTCTGATTTTCTTACGTTGGATAAGATCAAGATTATTGATCGCGTAGTGGATTATCAGGAAGCAATGACATTGGCTGGTCAACCGCTACTATTAGACGGTTCTGTAACAACGGGCTATATCCAAAGTGTGATCGATAGCCATGATTTTGCCGATCCTTATACAATTTTAGGAGAAGAAGTAGCTATACCACATGCGTTACCTGGCGATGGTGTTAAAAAAATAGGTATCAGCTTATTGATCGTTCGCGAAGGTTTTTATTATGCAAGAGATCACTCTCTAAAATTAGTTTTTTTCATTGCACCAATTGATAAAAAACAACACAATCAAGCGATTATCGATATCTTGACGATTGCTGAATCTCAAGAAATCATCGATAAATTGACGAACACGGACGATAAACGAGAAGCGTTAAAGATATTAAAAGCAATTTCTAACTAAGAGAGGAATATAACGGATGAATAATCAAGAAATAAAAGATAGTTTACTGAATACGTTAAGTATTGAGGCCGCTACGATTGCAAAGTTACAGGAAACAATAGACATGGAAGTACTCACTACACTAGTCCAAAAAATTGGTGAAAAAAAAGGGAAGGTGGTTGTTACTGGATGTGGGACTTCGGGCGCTGCTGCTAAGAAAACAGTCCATTCACTTTCTTGTGTCAGCGTGCCCGCTGTATACATGAATCCAGCCGATGCCATTCATGGATCAATGGGAATCATTGATGAGGGAGATATCGTCATTCTGATTTCAAAAGGCGGCAATACAAAAGAATTAGTGAATCTACTAGAGTCGATCAAGGCGCAAAAGGCCTATATTGTCGGAGTTGGAGAAAATCCAGCATCAATTATTGGCAAGTATTCAGAGTTGTTCTTGAAGATTGTCGTAGATAAGGAACCAGACACCTTCAATATGTTAGCTTCTGCCAGCACGTTAGCTGTTATGTCAATTTTTGATGCGGTATGTATCGCGTTAATGACTTATACGGGATTTACTAAAGAACAATTTGGGATCAATCATCCTGGCGGTGCTGTCGGTGATCGTTTATTAGGTAAATAAGGAAAAATGGAAGGTAAATGCGTATGAATGATTTAGTAAACATGGTGATTCCGGAGAATATTACTTTTTTTGAAGAACAAGAAAACGTTAATAAGGAGAGCATTCTTGAAACGATAGCTCAACGATTATATAAAAACAGCTTTGTAAAAGAAAGCTATATCGAAGCAATCAAGGAACGGGAAAGGATATTTCCAACAGGGTTGAATACCACGACTTTCGGAATAGCCATTCCTCATACTGATAGCAAACATGTTAACAAAGCAACAATAGCAGTTGGAATATTAAAGCAGCCCGTTTCTTTTCAGGAAATGGGTGCTGAGGATATCGAAGTTCCTGTCAGAATAGTATTTATGTTGGCGATCAAGGAACCAGATAAACAACTAGAAACACTTCAATCAGTAATATCATTGATTGAAAATGAAGAGAAAATGAATGCCCTTGTTCATTCAAAAAATGAATCGGATGTTATTCAATTACTAAACTGACAAAAGATAGGAGAAATAGACATGAAGAGCCTTTTTGAAGAACTAAATGACCGAATGCTTGGCAGTTTTGGACGAGGGATTGTTGCATTCTTGATCGAACACAAAAGTATCTTCCTGATTCTATTTGCGGTATATGGCGGCCTGCTTTTGTATTCTAAATTCATTTATATGTATTACATTCCAATAAAAATCAAAAAAATAATTTTTGAAAAGCCTGATTTATCTGTGAATCAGCTTTATGTAGATTGGCAACAAGTCAAAGCCGCTTCACCATGGTTCATTTTAGTTACTACGAAGAATGAAATGTGGGTAAAACTATTAAGAAATTCAGATGGGAAGTATCAGATGTTATTTTTTAATAAAAAGAACAGCTATACAAGTGAGTCAGAAATGTTAGACAAGATTTATGAAGACTTGAAAGGAGATTTCACACTTGGTAAAGAATAAAATCATGCCTTCGCTTTTTGGAGCAGATATTGGAAATTTACAAAATGAAGTGAAACCGTTAATTGAATTAGGGATCGATACGCTGCATGTGGATATGATGGATGGTAGTTTTGTTCCGAACATTGCATTTGGTCCGACACAAGTAGCGGATCTAAAAAAAATACTGCCGTTTCAATTTGATGTTCATATGATGGTGGAAAATCCAGAGAAATTTATTCCGCAATTAATCGAAGCGGGCGTTGAATATATCAGTATTCATCAAGAAGCGACGCCGCATTTATTGCGGGGACTCCAACTGATCAAACAGTTAGGTGCAAAGGCAGGGGTAGTATTGAATCCAGGTACACCGATTGAAACACTCGATATGATTTTAGAAGAAATCGATTACGTTTTGATTATGACCGTAAATCCAGGTTTAGGTGGACAAACGCTCTATCAGCCAATTTATAAAAAGATCGCGGCATTAAAAGAAATGATTGGGGATCGAGACATAGATATTCAAGTTGATGGCGGGGTTAATGATGAGAACATCAAAGCTTGTGAAAAAGCAGGAGCAAATTGGTTCGTAGTTGGTTCATACATGTTTTCAGGTTCTGCCTCAGACCGCTTAGCAACATTAGAAAATGCGTTAAAGTAAGGAGATAGTCAGACAGATGAGATCGTTAAAATTATATGGAAAACAAGATTTACGTTATGAAGAAGCGGAGAGACCAATTTTAGAAAAAGCCTCAGATGTAATTATTAAGGTCAAAGCGGTGGGGATTTGCGGGTCGGACTTGTCGCGCTACAAAAAATTAGGCCCCTATGTTGAGGGGATGGTTTGGGGACATGAGTTTTCTGGAGAAGTAGTTGAAATCGGTTCGGAAGTCAAACATATCGCCATTGGTGATCGTGTAGCCGGAGCCCCTTGCTTTACATGTACCGATTTAGATGTGGAAGAAGAATGTTATTACTGTAAGAAAGCAGAGTTTGCTCGTTGTGAGAACTTAACAGTTATTGGAGCACGTCATGGGGGAGCTTATGCTGAGTACATTCGATTACCAGAAAAGAACTGTGTACCGATCCCTGATTCTGTGGATTACGAATCAGCAGCAATGATTGAACCGTCAGCGGTTGTGGTGCACGGTTATTATCACACCAATTTGACGGCTGGTGACACTGTAGTAGTGGTAGGTTGCGGAAATATCGGTTTGCTGTCGATCAAATTCGCGAAGATTTTCGGGGCAACTAAGATTATCGCAGTTGATATTGCTGATGAAGCTTTAGCAATGGCAAAATCAGCTGGGGCCTCGCATACGATTAATTCCTTAAAAGAAGACACGCTAGAGTCAATCAGCAAATATACTGACGGACTTTTATCAGATATCGTGGTTGAATCCGCTGGGTCACCGATTACTTCTGCCCAAGTGTTTGCCTATGCAAAAAAAGGTGGCGGTATAGTATTTATGGGAATTCCCTACGCCGATATTTCAATCGAGCGCTTCTACTTTGAAAAAATCGTTCGCAGCGAATTAAAAGTTTGGGGCGCATGGAGCTGTGTTTCGGGTCCATTTCCTGGAAAAGAGTGGCATACAATCATGGCACTTTTAGAAAATAATCAACTGGAACTAAAATCAATGATTACGCATCGCCTAACCCTAGCAGAAGGACCTAATATTTTTGATACGATCACTCATAAGAAACCGGAAGATAATTTTGGAAAAGTGATGTTTTTCCCAGAAAAAGAGTAGTTGAAAGGACGATGAAAATGAATAGAAAAAGAATTTATGTTTGTTGCGGTACTGGAATTGCGACTTCAACAGTTATTGTAAAAAAAGTCTCCGAATTTTTAAATGAAAATAATATCCCTTTTGATATCAGTCAATGTATTGTGTCAGATGTTCCTTCAAAAGTTGCTAATAAAAAACCTGACGTCGTGATCAGTTCCACAACGATTTCGGCAGATTTAGGTGGAGTTCCCGTTGTTTTAGGAAGATCTTTCCTAACGGGAATTGGTCGTGATAAAACAAAACAGGAGTTAAGGGAAATCTTAGGATTTTAACGATAGGGAGGAAAAAGAATGTCAGTTGTTTTTGACTTTTTCAAATACATCATTGATTTAGGTGTAAGTGTAATGATGCCAATCATCATTACTATATTGGGTGTCGTTTTTGGGAGAAAACTGACAGTATCCTTTAAAGCAGGACTAACTGTTGGGATTGGTTTCATCGGAATCAATGTAATGTCTGGTGTCATGATGAATGCCATCACGCCAGTTACAAAGGCTTTAGTTGAAAGATATAATTTCAGTTTGACGGCTACAGATATTGGTTGGGGGATTGGATCATCCATTGCTTGGGGAACCCCAGTTGTTCCTTTTGTTTTTCTAGCGATCATTGCGACCAATATTATTATGTTAATGTTTAACTTAACAAAAACAATGGATGTAGACATTTGGAATTATTGGCAGCCGCTCTTTATCTCCAGCGCGTTATACTTAACAACAGGCAGTATGATTTTAGCTGTATTGAGTGCTGTGATAAATATGGCAATTATTTTCAAATTAGCGGATTGGACGCAAAAAGATGTTTCTGAAGTTCTCGGTTTAGAAGGGATTTCGTTACCTGCATTGCAAACAACAGGGTGGGCTGTTTTGGGATATCCAATGAACTGGTTATTAGATCGAATCCCAGGGATCAACAAAATCAATTGGACCACAGAAAAAATTCAACAAAAGCTTGGAATTTTTGGTGAACCGATGATGATGGGGTTGATTATCGGAGGTCTGCTCTCAGCTGTTGCTGGTATGCCAGTTTCAGATGTACTTACAACTGCTGTATCAATCGCAGCATCATTAGTTTTGATTCCAAGAATGGTTTCATTATTAATGGACGGGTTGATCGTGATCTCTGAAGCCGCGCAAGAATTTATGGAAAAACGATTTGAAGGTCGAGAAATTCATATTGGATTAGATGCTGCTTTGGGTATTGGCCATCCTTTTGTATTGTCACTAGGATTATTAATGATTCCAATTACTTTAGTTTTGGCATTCATTTTACCAGGAAACAAAACTATGCCTTTAGCAGATTTGACAGCTTTGCCGTTTTATATGATCTTTGCGATCTTACCATCCAAAGGAAATCTATTCAGAGGTGTAATTACAGGTATCTTTATCGCGGCGATTACACTCTATATTTCCGGCATAGCGGCACCAATTATGACTGGATTAGCAGCCGATATTGGCTATCAGATTCCTGGAGGTGCTACTGAAATTACATCATTAGCAGTTGGAACACAATGGTATTCTTGGATCGTGTATTATGTACTGAGTCTATTAGCTTAATTTTATAGAGCTGTTCACTATTGGACAGCTCCTTTTTATTTTTTGTCTTGTTTATCAGGATGGAAATATCTGATGTGTGATAAAAAAGTATGATTGAAAATAGTTAATAAAGGAAATCGTGAACTGTGATATCGTTATTTAAAAAAATGTTGAAAATAGATATTTTCAAGTTTCATTTTCTATTTAATAATTTGGAAGCTAAGTTAATGAATAAAAAAGGAATCACTAGTAAAATGGAAATTTTCTGAAAATTAATTAACGATAAACTTGATGGAGTTGTTTTCAATTATATATTTACAGTTATTTATTCTTTGATTTCTCATTTTGAATTTATCTAAAAAACCTAGTTGACATTAAGAATATTGAGTGTTACCCTTCGTTTGTAAGCGATTACTGAATCTTGTGATAAATTTTACATAGGAATGGGGTGAGAAAATGACTTTCGTAAAGGAATACAACCGTACAGTTCTAAATTCCTGAGTACGCACACCAATCTTAGCGTGTTCTAAGACAGTATGTGAATCAACATTTTCTCACCGTATTCTATATCAATAGACGGTCTCATTTTTTGTGAGCTTTTTGATCAAGGGATAAGTGTGCGTTTTTTGGAATAGCAGCCACCTTATTTGTGATGGTCAAAAGTAGTGCTTATTTAGACGTGGCAACACGGGATGAGTGTGTCTAATAGAATAGGACGAGGAAAACATACTGTTAGCAAAAGGTATGTTTTTTTGTTGTGCACATTTTGTCTCAAGATTTAGTAAAGGAGAAGAGTATGGGGCTTGGACCAAGTACGAAAATGACTTCGTTGTTTCATTTCGATTGCCCAGTCGTTAAGGAGTTGTTGCAGCATCCTGATGTTGACGTACCAGGGGTGATCATTGCGGGCGTCTCGGAAAATTATTTGGAAAAAGTTTTCACTGCACAAAGAGTCGGAGACCTGCTGGATGCATTAAAACCCGATGGTGTAATCGTGGTCACTGATGCGTGGGGCAATCATCATGTTGATTTTGTCCGCGTAATCGAAGAAGCAGGGCGGCGTAATCTTCCGTCTGTAGGGATGAGTTTCTTTGGTTTGCAGGGGCGGTTAGTTTATACTAGCGACTATTTAGAAACGTTGATTGATTTGAATAAAGGAACGACGGGTTACGAATCCTGTGTTGTCGGAGAAAATCACCTATCTTCCCTAGATGCCCATAAAGCAGTTTCGATTTTGAAAAATAAAATAGCCAAAAAGAAAGTAGCGGTCAGTGGTCCTTCTACGTATTCACACAGGCCTGAACTAACAAGAAAGTATTTTTCAATCAAAACAGTGATTTTTGGGGAGGAAACCCGGATTGATCAAGAAAAACTAATCATGACACAAGAGGTACCAGATATTTCGACCTATCGGAAATGGATCGAGAAGGTTGACGTTTCTCTGATTCCACCAAATCAACGTGATCAATCGGTACATTCGAATTTGGATTTTTTCCCAATTGCCTGCAAGGTTGCTGGTGCATTGGGGGAAGGAATTACGCATGTGCTTCAGGGAGTAACTGCAATGATCACTGGAGTGGAGCAAAACAGCCATTTTGAACCAGCGAATATCGGATCTTCAGAAGGAATTTTAGCGGAGCAAGTTGTTTTTGGTACGGCTGGAACTCCAGGAGAAAACGATACGATTATCCAGATTAATTTTTTGTTCAAGGAGGGGCAAGGGCGGACCAAAGAAGGCATACGTGCAGCTCATAAAATTGCGGATCTGATAATTAATAATGTTCGACTTGAACTGAAAGAAAACGATACTGAGCCCATCAGAATAGAAAAATACGACTGTAAACCTGAGAAGGCCGTTCAAAAAATTGTCTTGATCAAAAGTGTTTCAGGACTAGGAAATATGTATGAGACTGCGGTATTTCCAAACCAGCCTGGCGGATATATCGGTTCTTATTCAACGATGGATTTTATGAATATGCCGGTAGTCGTTTCTGTGAATCAAATAGTGGACGGAGTTATCCATTCATTGCTCTAAGAATGATGGAGTAGATCTGATTTTCTAAGAAATTTAGCAAAAATAAGGAGATAGAAGCATGGCAAATGTTTATGGATTTGCATTAAAACAAGGGATCGGTGCACCAAGCGAACCAGCAGTCACAAAAACGGAACGGTTAGAACGGGGGCAAGTGATCGCTCACTGTCCGGAAGACAAGCTGGGAAATAATATTCACAGCAGTATTTCTGGCACTGTTAAAGAAATAAACGAAACGCACATTATGATTGAACCGGATGACGTTCAAAAGGCAGAGTACGTTGAGCTTTCTTCGGAAGCGCCGTTAGATCGAATCCGAGAAGCAGGAATCATCGGATTAGGCGGAGCGGGGTTTCCAACTGCGGTTAAGTTAAGTCATCGTTTTGAAGGCAAAGGAACGATCTTGATCAATGCATCAGAATGCGAGCCGGTTCTCAGCCACAATATTGAACGGACAGAGAAAAATCCTGATGAGATCATCCGCGGTATCGAGCTTATTATGAAACTGACGAATGCCACAGAAGCGATAATCGCTATCAAAGGGCATCATGAATCGGCGATTGCAGCGTTGACTAGCAAACTTCCTGAAAAAATCAGTATTCATAAACTGCCGAATATTTATCCAGTTGGAGATGAACGAGCGGTTGTGCGGGAATGTCTGGATATCTTATTGGATGTGGATCAGCTGCCCTTAGCGGCGGATGCAATTGTGATCAATTTAGAAACTGTCTTTCGCGTGTATCAGGCGGTCGATTTGAAAAAACCGCTGATTGATAAGGACTTGACCGTTGCTGGAAAGCTAGTAGATTCTGGTGCGATCAAGACCTATTTTGACATGCCTTTAGGGATGAAATTTTCTGAAGTATTTGATCTGGCAGGCGGAATCGGCAAGGAATATGGAGAAATCATTGAGGGCGGACCATTTATGGGGAAACGCGCTAGTTTAGATAGCTATTTACAAAAGACAACGGGCGGCTTGATCCCTTCAGAGGTGTTCTGGAATGGACCTGAAAAAATCGGATTGCTTGTTTGTGCCTGCGGAGCGCATAAGGAGCGGTTGTCACAAATCGCTGACAGTATGGGCTCAGAAATAGCGGGTGTTGAATATTGCAAGCAGGCAATTGAAGTTAAAGGGACATTGAAATGTACGAATCCTGGGATTTGTCCGGGACAAGTACAAAAAGTCATGGCTCTGAAAAAGGCCGGGGCAGAAGCTGTTCTGATCAGCAATTGTACAGACTGCTCTAATACAGTGATGCCCTGCGCACCAAAAATGAAATTACCAGTTTATCATGCGACGGACGGTTCGATGCGTGCCTGCAACTTGAAATTAGTTCGCAGAATGAAGAGCACTACCTAAAAACGGTTATACAAAAATTTTTATATAAAAGGAGAGAGTATAATGTCAATCACCGAAGAAACATTGAAGCAACATCTGAAAGATCCTGCAGTTCTATGCTGTCGCAGAGAGAAAGGAACGGTCATCAGTGCCCAGGACCTAGAAGATCCATCTCTATTTGATGACATAGTAGGGGCAGGTCGTTCAGGCTTTGCGGCAAGAGCATTTTCCAATCGCTTAATGCATCTGGGTTTTGACTCACGATTTGTTGGGGAACCAACAACACCTTCGATTCGTAAAGGTGATCTTTTGATTATTGGATCTGGTTCGGGAAAAACAGAAAGCTTAGTGACGATGGCTAAAAAAGCGAAAAGTGAGGAAGCAAAATTGGCGACAATTACCATCAGCCCAGAGGGAGAAATCGGTTCTATGGCGGATGCGTATATCCAGATCCCAGGTATTTCTTCTCGAGGGCCGGTAGTAGAAAAAGCACCATCTATTCAACCCCATGGCTCTTCTTTTGAGCAGCTAGCATGGTTAGTATATGACAGTATGATCATTGACTTGAAAAAACAAACAAACCAGGAACAAGGCGACATGGATCATCGTCATGCAAATATGGAATGACCATGAGTTAGAATGTGAAAAAAGTAACAGATATCGATAATTTAAAGGAGAGTCTTAAAATGACAAATCGGGTAGTGTTGAATGAAACCTCTTATTTTGGAAAAGGCGCGATTCAAAAGATTGCTGATGAAGTAAAAACAAGAAAGTTTAAAAAGGCTTTAGTAGTAACAGACAAAGCACTAATCGAACATCAAGTAGCGACTAAGGTCATGGATGTTTTAGATAACGCTAGCTTATCCTACGAGGTTTTTGATGAAATCGAACCAAATCCAAGTATGGAAGTTGTATTCAAAGGAATCGAAGCGTTCAAACAGTCTGGTGGAGACTACTTACTGGCAGTTGGCGGTGGTTCTTCGATCGATACGGCAAAGGCAATCGGCATCGTGACAAATAATCCAGATCATGCCGATCTTCGCAGTCTAGAAGGAGAACCAGGCACAGAAAATCCTTCGGTCCCCATTTTAGCTGTTACAACAACATCTGGTACGGCAGCAGAGGTAACGATCAATTATGTTATTACAGACAAAGAAAATAATCGAAAATTTGCTTGTGTCGATTCCCATGATATCCCTGTTGTGGCTTTTGTTGACAGTGACTTAATGATGGGAATGCCTACTTCATTAGCAGCAGCTACAGGCATGGATGCGATGACGCATGCGATTGAGGGTTATATTACCAAAGGTGCGTGGGAATTGACTGATATGCTGCACATTAAGGCGATCGAAATTATTGGACGTTCTTTAAGAGCCTCAGTCAAGAATGACCAAAAAGCTCGTGAAGAAATGGCTCTTGGACAATATGTCGCTGGAATGGGCTTCTCAAATGCGGGGCTGGGCTTAGTACATGGGATGGCTCACCCACTATCTGCGTGGTATGATATTCCTCACGGAGTTGCCTGTGCGGCATTATTACCTAATGTGATGGACTACAACAAGGATGCTGCTGGAGAAAAGTATCGCGAAATCGCACGTGTGTTAGGCGTCGAAAATGTAGACGCTATGTTACCAGAGGAAGCCGCAGAGCTTGCTGTAGCCGCCGTTCGTCAATTAAGTAAAGACGTGGGCATTCCAGAACATTTAGTAGAGTTAGGTGTTAAGGAAGAAGATCTTCCGAAAATTGCAGAGGATGCATTCAAAGATGTCAATACTTCTGGAAATCCTAAAGAAACTGATGTACAAGAGATTATTGAACTATATAGAAGTTGCATGTAATAGTTGGACCTCTCAGGATAACTTTCACAAAGTTGCTTGAGGGTATAAATAGAATATGAAAGCCGAATGGCCATATATCTATCAATGTGAACCGACCTCAAAAAGTTAGAATTTTTTCGGAGTAGAGAAATCTACTCCGTTTTTATGTGTAAAAAAAACTATTTTTTGTTTTAATCGATGATGAAGTCTTTAGCAACAAGAGATGAAAAGATTTGAATCTAGCTCTTTTGATGAGTAGGAAGAAAAAGGTCTCTCTGGATCATTTCTGTCCAAAGAGACTGACATAGCGTCGAATAAGGTAATCAAAAAAGAAGGTTAGAGGATAGGTGCCTATTTGTACATAATTTTGACTAGTGACTTGGATCGTCTGGGTAAATAAATTTGTTAATGTATTTTTGGTGTTTTGAGTAATAAAAATGGAACTAGCTGGACTAGTATTGATCAAGCGAGTCAATTCTGGATCTTTCGTCAGCAAGGTGCCATAGGATGAGATAAGAATAATCAACGCATATGGGTTTAAATCAGTGATCAATTCTTTTTGTAGGGGTTCTGTTTCACCTAGATATAGAATTTTCCCGCTGGAAAGAAAGGACATCTGAACTTCTTTTGCGATTTCTAAAGTAGCGCCATACCCCATCAAAACCACTTCAGAAGCGTCATTGATTTTTTTGAGAAGCTGATCAATCTCAGGAATATCAATTGTTTTCAGAACATCTTGGATTGAAGTGATAATTTCAGCACTATAATTTTCCAAGTATTCTTTTGGGTCGTTCTGGAGCAGTCGATACTCTTGTTCGTTCATACGTAAGCCATTATAAGGCGGCATTCCGACCAAATTGGCCAACGCTTTTCTGAGTTCATTAAAGGAAGCGAAGCCGAAATGGCGGCTGAAACGAGTCAGTGTTGCCGGAGAAACATAGCATTTCTCAGCAATTTCAGAAATGGTCAACGATTGGACATCTGTTGAATGTGTGAGCAAAAAAATGATGATCTTAGAGTAACTGGTTTCTTTTCCATTGATATTTAAATAGGTTAAAAAATCTAAGAGGTTTGGCAGGGTTAGACACGCTCCAATCAAATCGAATCGTTCATTTTCATAAATGTGAAAATGAGTTATGAAGAATGAAAATGGTACTAAAAACATGAAATTCTACTTGACCTTTCTTATGATAAGATGAAGGAAATCAAGCATGTCAATTATACAATAGACTTGAAGGAAAAAGGAAGGATGAAGAGCATGAGTGGATTTCCGAAGGATTTTTTATGGGGCGGCGCAACTGCAGCCAATCAATTTGAAGGAGCTTTTTTAGAAGATGGAAAAGGCTGGTCGACTGCTGATACAGCTCGTTACATTAAAGAAAACGGGACGGATATGCATAGCATCACGAAACCAATGACGACTGCTGATGTAAAGGCAGCGATGGAGGATAAGGAAGGAGTCTATCCTAAGCGCCATGGGATTGACTTCTATCATCGCTACAAAGAAGATATCGCTTTGTTTGCGGAGATGGGTTTTAAAACTTTCCGACTGTCAATTTCATGGCCGCGGATTTTTCCGAATGGCGACGAAAGTGAACCGAATGAAGCTGGTTTGGCTTTTTATGATGCCGTTTTTGATGAACTGCTTAAATATGACATCGAGCCCTTAGTAACAATCTCTCATTATGAATTTCCACTGGGTTTGGCGTTCAAGCAAAACGGTTGGGAGTCTCGCGCGACGATCGCAGCATTTGAAAAATACGCACGCGTACTTTTTGAGCGCTATAAAGATAAAGTTAAGTATTGGCTGACATTCAATGAAATCAATATCATTGGTATGACTGGTTATTTAAGCGGAGGGATATTAGCAGATAAAACGGACAATATGTTGCAGTCGCAATTTCAGGCAGCTCATCATCAGTTTGTTGCCAGTGCACTGGCTGTGAAGGCTTGTCATGAGATCATTCCAGATGCTAAGATCGGTTGTATGCTCGCTCGGATGGAGGCTTATCTTGATACGTGTAATCCACTAGATGTGATGGAAGGCATTTACGGAGATCATACGAATCTGTTCTATTCAGATGTGCAGATTCGCGGGTATTATCCAAGCTATATGAATAAGTTTTTCCATGATAACAAGATTACGATCAAAAAAGAATCCGGCGATGAGGCGATTCTACGAGAGGGGACGGTTGATTATATGTCCTTCAGTTATTACATGAGCAGCATTGCGACTCACGAAAAAGATGGGGAGGAAGTAGGTGGGAATCTGCTGGGATCTAAGAAAAATCCGTACCTAAAAGCGAGTGATTGGGGCTGGCAAATCGATCCTATTGGTCTGCGTATTACGATGCATAAGCTGTATGACCGTTATCAAATCCCATTGTTCATTGTTGAAAATGGTCTAGGAGCAAAAGACGTAGTAGAAGAAGATGGTGCTATCCATGATCCTTATCGTATCGATTATTTGCGGGATCATATTAAGGAAATGGAACAGGCCATCGATGAGGGTGTTGAGCTAATGGGCTATACGCCATGGGGCTGTATCGATTTGGTCAGTGCAAGTACGAGTCAGATGTCTAAACGTTACGGATTTATCTATGTTGATCTGGATGATGAAGGGAAAGGAACGTTGAAACGTTCGAAAAAGGATTCCTTTGATTGGTTTAAAAACGTGATTGCCACGAACGGGTCGGATTTGGCGTAAGTGTAGGAAGAGCAAGTAATGAAGTAGTGGAGAACTGTTTTTCTCTGGCCTTGAATAAAAAAGTGATGAAATGAATAGTAACCTTCTCAAGTCAACGGTCGAGACTTGAGAAGGTTTTACTATTTAGTATTCTCAAATCGAAATCAATAATCGATTAGCGACGAGCGATTGGGTACCTTCATAGCCTCGATGGTATAATGGAAGAAATTCTTTTTTAGGAGGCTCACTAATATGATGACACCGTATATTTTATTTGATAGACAATGTGAAGAAGCGATGCTGTTTTATGAACAGGTTTTCTCTGGCCAAAATAAGAAAATTCTGAAGTACAATGAATACGTTCCAGATGGTGTGGAGGAAGATGTAAGTAATTATGTTCTTCACGGAGACATGGAACTGTTTGGGACACAGGTTACCTTTGCGGATGAATTCTCTGAATCGGTCGTTGTTGGAAATAATGTTCATTTGACAATAAATCCTGATGGTGTTGATGAAGCAACGAGGATGTATGATCAGCTAAAAGAAGATGGTTCAATATTGCTTCCTCCGACAAAAACTTTTTACAGTCCGTTACACACGTCAGTCAAAGACAAGTACGGAATCGTCTGGAATATTATTGTAGTGAATATAGATGGAGAAAATTGATGGAAATCTCTGGTGAAAGACCAAAGCAAAAAGTAATCTACATTTTGCCGTCAACAATTGTCAGCAGCCCTATGAGTCGTATGTCTGTACTCTCTCAGTATCGCCAACCAATCGTGAATATGCAGGTATGCTTTGGAGAAAATTATCAAGTGAAAGCTTCTTTCGTTGATACCATCAAGATTTTTGAAGAAGATACGATCTATTTACTTCCTGAACAGCTGCGCCATGTAGTAGATGCAGAAAAAATTCCGAAGGTGCTTCGAGTTCCTTCGAGTATTTTTTCAGACAAGGTACTGGATGATATCCGCAGAAAAGTAGTCATTATGCAAATACAAAAACCAATCTGATCGTAACAAAAGAGAAGTTCGAGAATCATTCGAACTTCTCTTTTGTGCGTTAGAAAAAGTATTATTTCTCAATGATGAGCGACTGTGCGCCCTTTTTAATCATCTCACCCAGCAGTTTCTTCGTCTTTTCAAGCGAAATCTCTGCCATTTTTTGATTGGCATCCTCCAAATATGACTGGATATTTCCCACATTTCCCATCGAATGTTGATCGGTTATCTGTTGAATCTTTAGATAGTCAATCATTGATTCTGCCACAAAATCATCTCTGAGATTCTCATAAAAATGAAAATTTGAATCCCCGATAAGAGAGGCTGTTTTACTCAACCAATAAATATCGTCTGGTTGAAATGTGGAGTGAATGTCCCGATAAATGGAAGGCGTTCCAGTAATGTTTGTATAGAATGGAACGAGCGAATTGAATGTGTTTGGTCCATATGCTAACCAATGGATCGCCGCGATCTCCTTTGGAACATGCGAGCGAATCTGAAGGATATGAGTTTCTTCATTACGATTTAGTGCGATCGCACGGTAACGTGTTTTATCAGCATCAGAACCATCACCATAAGGATCATAAGGTGTATTTTGATAATGTGAACTGAGCGCCCATTGGATATCTTCGATCGATAGCTTTTGATCGGGATAAACAAGAAATGGCAACTCTTGATCCTCTGGCTGGCTTACGCTGTCTTTACAAAAAGCTTTTTGAATATACCACGCTCTTGGATTGTTGTAATGCCCATCCTTATTAGTTGAAGTTCCAAAGATATGCCGTAAATTTTGTTCGTCACGATCAGGATTCAACTGATAGTTTTCAATCAATTCGGGTAAATCGGCAGAGTATAAGGTATCATCAGATTCAAAATCAAAATGGTCAATATTAAAACGATTCGGAGCAATTACGAACGCATCATCAGGAATGCTTACTGCAGCCCAATGATGCCCACCAATCGTTTCCAAGTACCAGATCTCTTTATCATCAGAAAAAGCAATGCCATTCGTTTCAAATGTCCCATAAGCTTCGATTAATTCGCCAAGCCGCAAAACCCCAGCTTTTGCAGAATGGATATAAGGCAGTACGATCGTAACAAAATCCGCCTCACCGATGCCATCTTCTACAAGAGGATCAATGGCCAATATACGAGAATTGTTGGTGATTGTTTCGCAGGCCGTCATTGCCACATTTTGACTGTTGATCCCGGCGCCTGCCCAGATACCAAAACGCTTCTCTAAGTCAGGCGTGGAGGTGTAGTCTAAAGGATTATCCGGCAGATCAAGTTCGAACTTATTGATCGAAGAGCGGTATTTTTGCGGTTGATCTTTTGATTGAATGACAACAAAATGAGAAGGATTTGGTTTTTGTCCACCGTCCTCAATTCGAGCAATCATGGTAGAGCCGTCAAGGGATGCTTTTTTACCGACTAATAGGGTCGTGCACGAACTGTTTTCTTTTTTCATGTGTTTCTCCTTTGAAGGTGATTTCCTTGATTATACACAAAAAGATCTTATTCGGAAGATTTCTTTTTAATTTGCTGAATTAAGTAAAGCAGTAAGGCGATTTATTTCGATTTTTGATGCTTGTTTTGCTTCTAGCATAAATAAAACTATATTTCCTTATTGACATAAAAGGAAAACCTGCTAAACTTGGCTTATGGATAATTAATCCATAATTGATAAAAACGGAGGATAATTGTTTATGGAGAAGCTGAAAGTTGCGGTTATTGGTGTCGGGATTTATGGGATTCATCATGTGGATGTGTATAAACAGAATCCATTTGTAGAGTTGACAGCTGTCTGTGATTTTAATGTGGATATTCGAAAAATGGCGGAGGAAAAGTATGGAGTAAAAACGTACGAGACGGTAGAGGAGTTATTAGCTAACGAAAAATTGGATGCGGTTTCAATCGCTACGCCTGATCATCTGCATGTGGAACCTGCACTTGCTTGTATCAATCATGGCATTAATCTGTTGATTGAAAAGCCGTTAGCGATAACGGTAGCTGATTGTACAGTGATTATGGATGCAGCTAAAGAAAAGAATGTTCGAGTAGCAGTTGATTTTCATAAACGTTGGGATCCAGCAGCAATCTATACGTTCAATCAATTGGATGAGTCTGAAAATGGCTATCCGATTCGTGGTTATATGAACATGGATGATATGATTGACGTTCCAACTAAATGGTTCAAGTGGGGAAATGCTTCTGATCCAGTCGATTTTTTAGGTGTTCATTGTGTTGATTTGATGCGCTGGTACATGGGCTGTGAGGTTACAGAAGTTTATTCCGTTGGCTCAAAGAAACTCTTGCCTAGTATGGGTGTCGATACGTATGATAGCATTCAATCTATGATTACTTTTGAAAACGATTGCACTTGGATGCTAGAAAATTCTTGGGTTCTGCCTTCAGGGTTTGCGAAAGCGAATGATAGTCGGACTTCAATTTTGACATCAGAAAAATACATTCGTATCAACAATCAGGATCGTGGTGTTGAGATGATTGACAATGAAAAATCACATACACCGAATGTCTTTTTCTTCAATGATTTTAAAAACAAAGTCGTTGGTTTTGGTGCAGATCCAATTAATAGTTTTATTGACAGTTTGATCGATGGTTCTGATTTTGTTGCCGATGTTTATGATGGGTTGCAGGCAGCGAGAGTTACCGAAGCGATTCATAAGAGTTTAGAGACAGGTGACCGAGTGAAACTTTAGTCAAAAAAGAAGAAGGAGAGAGGAAAGATGGCAAAGCAAAAGATTGTCAGAGTGGATTATCGATTGATACATGGACAAGTAGTCGCAAAGTGGATCAAATATTATCCAGTGAACCGAATCATTGTTGCCGATGACGAGCTGAAAAACGACGAGTTTATGTGCGACATTTACAAGATGGCAGCTCCAGGAAATGAAGTGGAGATCGTCACTTTGGCAGAATTGAAGGAAACATTGGATAAGAAAAACGATGATGTCATGCTTATTTTCAGAGATATAAAAAATGCGAAGCAAGCGCTAGAAGAGGGTGTGGAGTTAGTCGAACTGAATGTTGGTGCCGTTCAAACAGGAAAGGAGCGCCATTTTGTGACTTCGGGCGTCGCTTTATCTCGAGAAGAATTTGATTGTTTACAGGGATTACAAAAAAATGGATTAAAAGTGTATATTCAACCGATTCCAGAAAATGAAAAATTATCGTTAGAGAGTATTGCGAATAAAATCAAGTAGATAGGAGGAAATACTATGGATAATAGTGTATTGATGGCTATTGCAATGGCATTGGTTTATTGGCTAAGCCGCGGAATGATCGGGGGATATTTCGCGCTGTTTTTCATCGGTAATCCGATTTTTATTGGGATCATTTCGGGACTGATTTATGGGGATGTCAAGTCAGGACTCATGATTGGCGGGGGAATTGCTGCCGTCTTTGCAGGAATTATTGCACCCGGCGGCAATTTACCGACGGATCAGGGGATGGCCGCTGCAACTATGATACCAATCGCTCTTAATACAGGTTTGTCTGTGGAACAGGCGATCGCATTTGCTGTTCCACTAGGTTTGCTGGGCGCGCAATTATTGAATTTACGTAAAATTATCAACGTTCCTTTGGTTCATAAAGCGGATGAATATGCCGAAAAAGTGGACACTAAGGGAATCGCTCGAGCAGCTATCTGGTATCCTGTCGCGACTTCGTTCTTATTATTGTTTTTACCTGTTTTTATCGTCGTGCTGTTTGGACAGGATGTTATGCTGAATCTTTTGAAAATTGTTCCTGAATGGATCATGCATGGCCTAGAAGTTGCCGGCGGAGTGTTACCGGCAGTAGGTTTTGCACTGATCATTAATTCGATCGGAAAACCACGGCTGATTCCATATATCATTATCGGATTTGTTTGTGTTTCTGTATTAGGGATGAATTCTTTGGTAACGGGGATCATAGCGATCTCTATTGCCTTTATTACCGTGTTTAATCGTAAGCAGCTGTCTGAGCTAATAGGAGGGTAAAGTAAATGGAAAAGAATGAAAAGAAACTGACCCGCTCTGATATCAATAAAACGATGTTCAGGTGGTATTTTTCGACTGAAATATCCCTAAACTATGAAAGAATGCAGTCAATTTCCTTCACCTATGCGTTAATGCCGGTATTACAAAAACTATACGATACTAAAGACGACTTAAAACAAGCTTTACAACGGCATTTAGCTCTATACAATACGAATTGTACTGCCGGCGGATTGATCTTAGGAACGGTTCTCGCGATGGAAGAAGAAAAAGCCAATGAAGGGACCATTTCAGATGAAGCGATTATTGGAATAAAAACTGGTTTGATGGGGCCTGTAGCAGCCTTTGGCGATTCATTTAGTGCGGGGACACTGCAAACATTGTGTATTCTAGCAGCCAGTACTTTAGCTGCAGGAGGTTCGTACGTTGGACTATTGATGCTGTTTTTAGGGAATTTCATTTTGATGTGCGAACTTGTTTTGACCACCAATTTAACCTATGTCAAGGGCCGGGAAGCGATCAAGGATGTTTTATCTTCTCGTTTAATGACAGATGTGTTAGAAGGCGCGAATATCCTCGGGATGATGATGATGGGTGCGTTGACCGCGTCCATGGTGACTTTAGTTACACCTTTGGCGGTCACTTTTGGTGAAACAAAAATGAAGATCCAAGACAATTTTGATAACTTGATTCCAGGACTTTTTGCCATCCTTGTGTTGTTCCTATTTTACTTTTTGATTGGAAGGAAAAAAATCAGTATTTCTAAAGTTATTTTCGGGACCATTATCGTGTCGATCGCACTATCATTCTTTGGAATCGTATAGAGAAAGGAACGTAAAGTTTATGAAGGGAATTTTACTAGTCAGTCATGGAGGATTGGCAGAAGGTATGAGAGAGTCACTTGAACTATTTTCGGGAAAGCTGGAGCAATTGGCTGTTCTATCTTTATCGGCTGGGCAGGATATTTCAGATTTTAATGAACAGTTAGTTCAAAAAATCGATTCTATCAATTCAGGAGACGGTGTCGTTGTCTTTTGTGATCTTGCATTTGGAACGCCGGCAAATGTTGTTGCTCGTTTGCTGACAACTGTTGAATATAAGGATAAACTTCAAATTGTCACAGGAATGAACTTACCAATGGTTCTAGAGTATAGTCAATTAAGAACGGAAACAATTGATTTTAATGATATGATTAAGGTAGGGAAAGATGGTATCATAAATTTGAACGAAACACTGAATCTGTGATGGAAATCTAACTGTTAAAGGAACGAACTTGATGAATGCTGTTGATATGATAAACGAACATTATGACCAATTAACTAAATCTGAACGGAAAGTGGCGGACTATATTGTCTCAAATAAAGACAAGGTCATCCACAATACCATAAGCGACTTGAAGCAACTATTAAATGTAGGCGATGCTACGATCAATCGGCTTTGTAAAAAGGTGGGTTTTTCTGGTTTTACCGATCTAAAAATCTCGATCGCCAAAAATAATGTAAAGCTGGAGCATGACAGCTTTAATAATACTGATTTACTGAATAAAATTAAAGAGACATTGGATCGAACTCATGAGCTGATCGACAAAAATGATTATCGTAAAGTCGTCCGTTTGATCGAAGAAAAACGCCACATCTATATCTTAGGCAAAGGTCAAAGCGGCTTGGCAGCGACAGATTTAGAGAAATTGCTCTTAAGAAACGGCGTCCAATCAACAGCGCTGTTAGACTCCGACTTTCAAATTAATGCTGCGACAGTCATGACGGTAGATGATTTGCTTATTGTTTTTTCTTTAACCGGCAGAACCGCTGATCTCATTGATACGATCAGTATTGCTAAAGAGAACAATGTAACGGTTATTGGGATAACGAACTATCTACTTTCTCCAATCGCGAAATTAAGCGATGTAGTAATCCAAAGCTCTTATGATGAGTTATTTAGTTCTCCAGTGCCCGGTCGAATGAGTCAAATGTATATTTCAGGGCTGATCGTTGATATCTATGAAAATGAAAAGCATGCTTCGACTAGTTTGGAAATAAGGGAAAAGACGTTAAAAACTATTATTCGTCGACGAGTAGAAGAGTAGGGAAAAGCTATAAGGAAACGAAGGGTCGGAGACCTATCCGATCCTTTTTGCTTTATACTATTACTAACTAAGTTAACGATGGAGGAGGCAGATGAATGGATAAGAAAGCCATCATAAATAAAAGTATCGATTATATTTTAGCTCACTTCGCTGAACCGATCTCGATTGAGGATGTGTCGAAACACCTATCTTTTTCAAAGTATTATTTTTGTCGAATGTTCAAAGAGGTGATCGGAGAAAGTGTTTATTCCTTCATCAAACGCTTACGAGTTGAACAAAGTGCGATTGATTTGAAGCTTCAAAAGGATAGGCAAATCACGGATATTGGATTGGATTATTGCTATAGCGCTTCTAATTACAGCTCCATCTTCAAGGATTACTACCAATGCTCACCTAGCGACTATCGGAAATCGTTGGAAACATCCATAATTTCAAATCCATTTTATCCTGATAAACAGGAAGTATTAGATACCTTTGAAGCCTATCAATTTAAGGTAGAGGTAATAGAATTGACGGATCTGCACGTCATTTATGAAAGAACCCTAGGAAATTATCATGATTTGAAGAATTGCTGGACCTCACTTGTAGAGAAGAGTGCCTACTATGACGACACAGCGATCATGATAGAAAAATTCTACAATGACCCAGCAGTAGCGACACGAGAAAATAGTATTTGTGATCTGTGTTTTACGATTACTGAACCATTAGCGGATGAAAATACGATGATCATTTCTGGCGGCAAGTATGCAGTATATCCTTATCAGGGGACGATTGATGGGCTCTTTCGAGTGCTACAGGGCCTTTTCAGAATTTGGTTGCCGGAAAGCGGCTATCACATGCGAGAAAAATATGGATTAACGATTTATCGAGCTATTGATTGGGAAAATGAGTATGTACAGCTGGATATGTGCATCCCAATTCAATAGAGCAAGAATTCAGAAGTCGACAGGAAGATTCTTTTCTACAATGAGGTTATCTAAATCAGATAATTTTGCTGTAGAGAAGATTTTTTTATTCGAGTAGTGAGACTATGGAAATGGTGATACCACCTTACACTGAGCGTTAATCTTACAGGCTAAGGGAGAAATGGAGTGAAAGAGGAGACAAATAATGCCAAAAATGAAGTCCCATAGCGGATTGAAAAAACGGGTAAAACAAACAAAAAGTGGCAAAGTAAAGCGAAATAAAAAAGGCAGTGCCAGCTCCGCATATGTGGCTCAAGCAGATATGCCTGCTGTAAAAAAAGGTCTGTTAAAATAGTAGAAAAAAACTAAGTCAAGCAAACAAGATATCCGAGGAAAATCGTACTACGATTTTCCTCGGATTTTTTTGTGCTTTCTTTGTCGTCTTAATGTTGGGTAATACGCAGCCTCAGTATTTGATGTTATATAGTTGAAATAGCAAGACGATTTGTTCCAACTATCAATATTTTGAATTAAATATTTTTTAGTTTTATTTGCGGGAAATAATATTTTTGATTATTAATCACTTTGTAGTTAGTGTAAACTATAATTAGAGTTGGGAAAGTAATCAAAATTGGAAGGTTGGGAGAATACAAGATAAAAAAATGGGGTGTTTTTGTAGGAATGATAGCGGTTTTAGCAGGATGTGGCTCTGGAGGATCAAATGAAACGAATGAATCAGAGAAAAATACCAAACCGACATCTACGACAGAGGTTTCCTCTTCTAAAACCGTTCAATCTTCTTCTGAAAAGAAGATTGAACTAAAGGATGTTGACTTTCAAGTTGAAGGAACGAATTACAAAATGAAAGTTGTGGAAAGTTGGGATGTTGTTGAAGACGAAGAATTCTCACTTACCGATGAAGAGGATATGATATCTGATGATGAATTCCAAATAAAAGAAGAAACAATCAAGGAAGAACCCTATCAAACAACCCACTATACAGGTGAACTGTACGGCTTTATAGGAAATACTGAAGCAATAAATGTAGAAGTTCGTTTTTATTATTTAGAAACGGAGACAGAGTATGTTGTTCTTAATTTCATCGGACTACCTTCATTCTTTGAAAAAAATGGGGATATAGTCACTAAGATGTTAAATTCATTTGTGGTTGGATAAAGATATACATGTATGATGTTCGAATATTCCATAAACTTGCGTTTGAATCATCGGATGATCAATTTAAGATATTTGGAATGTGATGAAAGGTTCTTAACACATTGAAGCCCAATACTCTAAAATTTTTTATTAGGAGTATGGGGTTTTCTAGTATTGCATTTAACTGAGGGAAAGAGAGGAAAAAAATATGGTTAGTCATTTTTCGACAATAGGGTTACCAATCAATTCTAATGAGGAGTTTATGGCGTATGCCCGATTAGTTCATGAATCAGGAGAAAGAATTAAGGCTGGTGAAAATGCTTATTTAAAATTGGAACTAGGAGAAGGGGTTGAGCTGTGGGGGCAAGTGAACGAGGCGAATGAAATAATTGGTTTGAATCCTCATTTTAAAGGAATGGCTGTTTCAACTGTCCGTTTAACAGAAAAGGTTGAGAACCCTGCAGCGACAGTTTTAGATGGACAAGTTTATTCTGAAGCAGATCCAGGAGATCCAGAAGAATTTGCTTATCCTTTTGTCTTTGATTTGCCCGATATGGCTCTCCATGAATTACATTTTCCTGTAATTAAGGAGGTACAACTTGCAGCTTTTGCACATGAGTTGAACTTCTATACCAATGAAAATATTTATAAACAAGTACAAGAAAGTGAAGGGGGAAATTTTGCAACTGAATTTTTTATTCCTTCTGGATTATTTAGTGAAGAAGAAAGCGAGTCTCTACCAGAATCCACTGCGATTTTTGGCGGACGAGTACAGACGGTTAAGAAAATAAGAAACCCTCATACTGGGGAAAGTTTCTATTATGCTGAGGTCAAGACGTTGGGCGGAGTGTTTGATGTGGTTGTTGATCCAGAGCTGGTAACGGAAGAAATTACGGAAGATAGTATTATTTCGGGCTCATTTTGGTTAACGGGCAGAATAGTGAATGAGTGACGAGAATAACTGTTTTTTTGATAGAAAATAAGGGTATCCTTTGAATCAAATAGAGCAACTGTTAGTTTTTTTGTATTCAGAAAACAGCACAGTTGCAGCTGACGATCAATAGCGTATAGCTATTTTCGATTCAAATGATCGGGCTAAAGAATCTCGGTATTGCTGTCGGAATTTTCTTTTAAGAGTTGTTGCAATCATTGGAACCTCTGTGAATACATATGTTACGGGGAATGCGGTGACTTCTAATGATGCTGCTTTACAGACGGATGGTCCCTTTGCAATCTTTCTCCCTTATTTCATTCTCTTCAATGTGATTGTGGTATTCGTTGTAACGATTTTAGAAGAGCTTGCTTTTCATAGGATTTTCACAGATATTTGGTTTAAACCTGATCGAAAATGGTTGTCTGCGGTTATTACACCGAGCCTTTTTTTCGTTGGTATATGGATTTGATAATTTTATTGCGTTTTTGATGTATTTGACTATGGGGATGATTCTGTTTTATGCATACTGCCGGATAAAAAATATCAAAGACGCAATTCTTGTACACGTATTGAATAATACACCTAGTATGGTTGTTTCTTTTGTTTCATATGTATTGCTCTATATAAATTAATTTAGACTAGTTTTCCGAGATATTAAATTCAATTGTAGTTAGAAGCTGTCTTCATGAACTCGTCTTGTGATAAAATTAAGTCAAAAAAGAGGAACAAATAATGGCTTATCCATCTGATTTAACAGACAAACAATGGCATAAAATTGAACATTTCTTTGATA